>Ga0105248_10009183_pt1 | contig 10876 bp, 11 predicted proteins | sample KBSS34metaG_FD_81524 | JGI IMG/M metagenome (GOLD analysis project Ga0105248, IMG submission 81524) | Switchgrass rhizosphere microbial communities from Kellogg Biological Station, Michigan, USA - KBS S3-4 metaG | ecosystem: Host-associated > Plants > Roots > Rhizosphere > Soil | place...
CCCGAAGGCTTTCGCGGCCAGCGGCGCGTGTCCAATGTCCACCACGGATTCGGTGTTCGCCGGCATGTCAACCTCGTTCGCGTCGGGTGGTTGGGGCTTGGCTGGGCGGAGGCAACTCACGACTCTGCGCAACAGCATGCGCCAATCAGTGGCGCATGTCTGTTCGTTTCAGCACATGTTCTTATTCAGCGCGAGCGGACACCGACGATCCGCGTCAATCCACACTTGTCTCAAAGGGTTCAAACCAGTCGGACGTTCTCGCCCCTCGGCCCCTTCGGGCCCTGCCCCATATCGAACGTGACCGGCTGCCCTTCTCGGAGATCGTCGAACGCAGTTTGCTGGCAGGCGGAATTGTGGAAGAAGTACTCCGTGCCGTTATCGGCGAGGATGAAACCGAAGCCCTTGTCGCTCACGAGCCGCTTGATGGTGCCATTCATCGATGTCATGTCGTGTCCTTGGGTTGCTGGTGTCTGAAATACCGGTCTGTTCGATACGTCCTAGCGATGCCGAGGGCTGCGAGGGCCCGGTGTGAAACATCAATGGACGCGTTCTGCCTGTGCTTCGAAGGCCCGAAGCCGTTGGTCGGCTTCGGCGTTGAGCCACAATGTCATCGCCCGCTGCAGAAGCCGTTGTTGCGTCGCCTCGCGATATTCCTCGATCATCTGCTCGATCCGCGCGCGCTGTTCTGCCGCATGAGCCGGGTCGATGATTTTCACTCGTTCAGAGTACCTCGGTCGAATACGGCCCACTGTCCCAGATTGCACAGCCTGGGTCATCACCCTGGTCATTGCAGCGGCCAGGCCCGGCCGACCTGTTCGGCCGGGCCTTTTGTTATTCCCTGTAGAGCTTTCGACAGCTGTGTATGAGCGCGTTCAGTACATTCCGCCCATACCGCCACCACCCGGCATCGGCGCTTCCTTGCTGTCTTCCGGTATGCTGCAGACCAGCGCTTCAGTGGTGAGGAGCAGCGACGCAATGGACGACGCGTTCTGGAGCGCCGAACGTACGACCTTTGCCGGATCGATGACGCCCGCCTTCACCAGATTCTCGTAGGTGTCGGTGAGCGCGTTGAAGCCCTCCTCGTCCTTCATCGCACGCACTTTCTGTACGACAATCGATCCCTCCTGGCCGGCATTGGTCGCAATCCAACGCATCGGCTCCTCGATGGCGCGCTTGACGATGTTGACGCCGATCTGCTGATCGCCGCCGAGCTTCAGGCCGTCGAGCACTTTCGACGCCCGAATCAGCGCGACACCGCCGCCGGGGACGATCCCCTCTTCCACGGCCGCCTTGGTCGCGTGCATCGCGTCCTCGACGCGCGCTTTTTTCTCCTTCATCTCGGTTTCGGTCGCCGCTCCGACCTTGATGACAGCCACGCCGCCGACCAGCTTCGCCAGCCGCTCCTGCAGCTTTTCGCGGTCGTAGTCCGACGTCGTGTCCTCAACCTGGGCACGGAGCTGCTTCACGCGACCCTCAATCGCGGCTGATGTGCCCGCGCCTTCGACGATCGTCGTATTGTCTTTGTCGATCGTGACCTTCTTCGCCTTGCCGAGGTCTTCCAACTTGATGTTCTCGAGTTTGAGGCCGAGATCGTCGGTGATCGCCTTGCCGCCGGTGAGGGTGGCGATATCCTCGAGCATGGCCTTGCGGCGATCGCCGAAGCCGGGCGCCTTGACGGCCGCGGCGTGCAGCGTGCCGCGCAGCTTGTTGACCACGAGCGTTGCCAACGCTTCACCCTCGATGTCCTCCGCAATGATCAGCAGTGGCTGGCCGAGGCGCGCGACCTGCTCGAGCACGGGGAGCAAGTCTTTCATGGAGCTAATCTTCTTTTCATGGATCAGGATGACGGGGTTCTCGAGCACGACTTCCATCCGCTCAGGGTCCGTCACGAAGTAGGGCGACAGGTAGCCGCGGTCGAATTGCATGCCCTCGACGACGTCGAGCGACGTCTCCATGCTTTTGGCTTCTTCGACCGTGATCACGCCGTCCTTGCCGACCTTGTCCATCGCGTCGGCGATAATCTTTCCGATCGTCAGGTCGTTGTTCGCCGAGATGGTGCCAACCTGGGCGACCATGTTGCCACTGACCGGTTTCGCCATCTTTTTCACTTCGGCGGTGAGCGCCTCCACCGCCTTCTCAATCCCGCGCTTGACGTCCATCGGATTCGCACCCGCCGTAACGTTCTTCGCGCCCTCGCGGTAGATCGCCTGGGCGAGCACGGTGGCGGTCGTGGTGCCATCGCCTGCGGTGTCCGACGTCTTGCTCGCGACTTCACGCACCATCTGCGCACCCATGTTTTCCAGGGGATCCTTGAGGTCGATTTCCTTGGCGACGGTCACGCCATCCTTGGTGATGGTTGGTGAGCCGAATTTCTTGTCGATCACGACGTTGCGGCCCTTGGGACCGAGCGTGACCTTGACCGCGTCGGCCAGCTGGTTGATGCCGCGTAGCACGGCCTGGCGTGAGTGCTCACCGTAGATAATCTGTTTTGCCATGTGATCTGCTCCTACTTCTTTTTCTTCGCAGCGGCGCCTTCGATCACGCCCAATACTTCGTCTTCTCGCATGATGATGTATTCCTCGCCATCGAGCTTGATCTCCTGCCCTGAGTATTTGCCGAACAGAATCGTGTCCCCTGCCTTGACCTCCAGGGGTACTCGCTTGCCATCGTCTTTGGGCTTGCCATTGCCTGCAGCGATGACCTTCCCCTGCTGAGGCTTTTCCTTGGCGCTGTCGGGGATGATGATCCCGCCGACCTTCTGTTCGCCTTCGTCGAGGCGCTGGATGATGATGCGGTCGTGCAACGGTCTGACATTCATGACTTTGACTCCAGATTGACTGATGTTACTGAGTGGGTCAGAGGATTTCTTTCACCCACTGTCATGCGGGCGCGGCAAAGGCGGAGTCAGCAGAAAGGGCTGATCGCGCAGGTCGCGACTGAGCAGCGCGTGGCGCTGACGCCAAAGCTCGAAGCGCCTCGCGATGGAATCGAGCATCCGGGCTTTGTCCGGTGCGCGCTCGTGAAGGGCGGCCTGCCTGAAAAAGCCCGCGCCCAACTCGGCATACCAGCGAATGTTGTGCCGTCGACGCATCTGGTCCTCGAAGAATCCCGTCAGCAGCAGGCACTGCGCTCCCGCCGTTTCCATCATCAGGCTGTCGTGCCGCAGGGTTGTGTCCGAGACAAAATGGTCGAAGACCGCGCTCAGACTTGCGGGAGCAGGCACATCGACTTCAGGTTGGGTTGAGACATGGGCATAGTGCGCCAACAGACTCGCGTTGTAGAGCAACTCCTGTCGATCGACCATCGGCTCGGAGACATCCTGGAGGTGCACCGCGAAAAACTCCAGTGCCTGCCGGGGATCGATCGCGAGCAGCTCCCGTAATGGACCCATGACCGCTGCGACGCTCCAGTTGTGGCCTTGACGAGGGGCTGAAGCGAGGACGCGGAAGATACCGCGGGAAGGCTGCAGGAGCTCAGGAAAGCGGAACGGCTAAGCCTACTCTTCTCAGAACGACATCGCAAGTTGACGAGTTTTGAACGGAGCGCGTCGGCGGCGCCAGATTCTTCAGCCGGATCGGTTTGGCCTTCACCGCGCGCGTCGAATGTCCGGCACGCTACCGGTCAGACGGACCCTGCGGGTCCGGAATCGGTATTCGAAGAATCCGCACGGCACGCACTGGAAGTAGTCCCATCGCTCGACCGGCTTCACCCCGCCGATGACGGTGTGAAGATAGATCAGGGGACGATCGCAGTCGGGACAACGGAGCTCGGGCGGAGCGACATCGGGATTGCGCGTGACGATCGTCGATCGGATCGGGCGTCGTTTCCGTCGATCCGACGGGCGCGATTCCTGACTCACGCAGTGGAAGGAGCAACCGTCTCGCCATTTCGAGACCGAGCAATGGCGTGCATTTAAGGAGCGCGATGTCCTTTTTCACACGCCGAGGGGTGCCGTCGCCGCTCAATCGCACGACAAAATTCTCAGCAGCTGCAACCTTCAGCGCGACTGGGTTCTGGGGAGGACAAACCGGGGAGGAATGTTGCTGTAAGGACTAGTGACAATGCCGCAGAGGGCGTCTTCATGACGCACCCTTCGCGCTAATGACGATCCCTTATCTCGCCGACGGGTTGCAGACAGAAGAATTGATACGGTCCGTCGAGTAGTTCAATACGCCCGGCCAGAGACGGATCGTCCGGCGGATGAGGAACGTACGCGAGCGTTGCGCCGCACGCGTTGCACGAAATGATGAATGTGCTCGAGGCTTTCTGCACCGCCACGCGTTCGTCATGGCAAAGGAGGCAGCGAGTCGGCGCACCAGGCACGGCGCCCTCGCAGCAAGGCGAATGCCGCGCTTCCGCGAGTGAAGGGTCTGAAGATTGATGGCGGCGTGCGGGAACCGCGATGCTAAAGAGGGCGAGCCGGTTGGCCCAGCCCGCCCGTCGCACGTTCAGCGATTCATTCCGCCCTGACCGCTCCGGTCGCCGCCTGGATTCGCTCCACCCTGCGATGGATTGCGGTCGCGCTGGTCGCTGCCCTGTGAGGGATTGTTGGGTTGCGACGGGTTGTTGCCTTGCGACCCGCCCTGGTTCCGGTCGCGGTTGCGCTCGCTCTCGCTCTGCGAGTCTTTGTGACCGCCCTGCTGCCCACCGGGGTTCTGCGAACCACCCTGGTTCTGATCCCGCTGCATGTCGCGGTTGCCACCTTGCTGGTTTCCCTGATTCTGCTGAGCCATTTGTTTTCTCCTTGGCCGTTCATATGGGCCGCAGCTCAGGGAGCAAATTAGATGCCGAAGTAATTACCGAAACCACGGAAAGGCCGCCACCAGCCGGGCTCGGCCGGACGCTGATCATCAGAGCCGCTGGATCGTCCAGTAGACGGCCGTGCATGCGATCAGCATCGACGCCGGCACGACGACGCGGCGGCGGTACCAGACGCGATCGGCTGAGTACCAGCCGACCAGAAGAAATGCGGTGCCGATGACCGCCAACTGCCCGGCCTCGACGCCGATATTGAACGTCAGCAGGGCCGTCACAAACTCCGAGCGCGGCAGGCTGAGCTCTTTCAGCGCGCCCGCGAAGCCCATCCCGTGCAATAGACCAAACACAAAGACGATCGCCACCCGCCACGATTTGAGCTCGGCGCAGAAGATGTTCTCGATCGCCACGTATGCGATCGACACTGCAATCAGCGGCTCGACGATCCGAGGCGACGCCGACACGAGGCCGTACATGCTGAGGCCCAGCGTGATCGAGTGCGCCAGCGTGAACGCGCTGACCTGCCAGAGAATCGAGCGCGCACGTCCGCTCAGTAGGTAGATGCCCAGCACGAACAGCACGTGGTCCAGTCCGCCGGGCACGATGTGCGTGAAGCCGAGCGCGAGATAGCGGCGTGCCGTGCCGAAGCGATCGGCAGCCGGTGCTGGCGCCTTCAACGCGACGGCCGCACTGCTCTGCCCGCCCTCCAACCACTCTGTCGTCGGGTTGTCCGCAGCCGTGCGGCGTACCGTCACGGCGTAGGACGCGAACGTCCACGCGTAGCGCCAGGTCAGGTGCGTTGCGCCCGGCGGGATCTGGCCGGACAGGTGGATGGTTGCGATCGGCGAAGCGGCCGCATCGGCACCGGGCGACACCGCGTATGCGATCGCTGGACGAGCCTCCGCCCCGTCAAATCTCAATGCGACCCGCCGACGGAACTGTTCGCCGAACTGCTCGATCCGAGCCCGTAGGCGATCGGGAGGAAGGCCCGCGAGCGGCGACTCGCCGCTCGACGCTTCGAGCTTCTCGAGCAGCGCCGCGGCGTCGGTGATGACGTCGACATCGTAGGTCCTGCCGTCGTTGAGCAGAATCGCCACGCGTGTGGTGCCGAGCTCGTGCGCGATCAATACCGCAGCACCGACGGAGAACACCACGCTTGCAAACGCCGCGCAAGAAAGCCACGAAAACGCGAAAACACGAAGACCGCTTCTGATTTTGTGATTTCGTGCTTTCGTGGCAATACAGGTCATTCGTTGGTCCCAGCGGACGGGTTCCGCATCTCGAACGTGAGCGACGCCCAGAAGCTGGCCCACTCCGCGTGCGCGTCGGCCGGGGCTGGAACCATGTGGACTGCTTTAATCAGCCACATCCCGTCGTGCCGCAGCCTGAAGCGCACGCGGCCATCCGCGTCGGTGCGCGCCGACACCTTGTCTGCCGGATTCAGACGATTGATGGCGACCACTAGGGCGCCAGCGAGCGGACGGCTCTCGTAAGTCAGCCGCACCGGCAGATCCTGATCGGCTCGCAGCTGATATGGATTGCGTTCGGCGACGAGTTCCAGCGTGAAGCCAAGCGGCCGATCGCCCTGGGCGGCCGCGGCCGCTCCCGAGAACACCAAGCTCTTGGCGCACCGCGAGAAGATCTCGCGCGCCGGCGCGCGTGTCTCGTTGCGGCGTGCTCTCTGCGCGGACACGGCGTCGAGCCCCTCTTCCTTCAGGTACTGATTGAATGTGTCAGCCGGTATCTCGATCGTGCTCGGGTTGCTCCGGTAGCCGATGACGTGAACGCCAGGCGTGATGAGACGCACGAGGCCGGCCGGATCGCGGCCGTCGCGGCGGACGACCGGTCGCACGCCGTCGCCGTCGCTGACGACGAACTGATTGACAAGCGAGGGGTCGAGCAGCAGCGGATCGCCGAGCAGGTCCTGCCCGACGCGCAACCGCAGGCTGACGATCTGGCCAGACTGCGGAAAGAACGTCGCCGGCTCGATCCACATGTCGTGCGCGGCGAGCGGCACCTCCACCAGGGCGAGGCCCGTCACCACTAGTCGCGCGAGCCGGCGAATCGTCGATGAACTCCACGGCGATGAAATCATGGCGTGTCTCATGTGCATGTCGAATCTCGGAAACTGACGCACCGGACGGCCCCCAAGAACGGGGACCGTCCGGACGCGATCGCGACAGACTAAGGAATCGGGATGTTCGGCACCGTCGGCACGTTGACCCCGCCGTGACCCTGGAGCAGACCCTGATGAGCGGGTGCCAGGAACGGGAACCGATCGAGGAAGTTCTTGTCATTGACCTCGACGCCCCTGGCTAGTCCGGCCGCGGGATCCCCTGCAACGATCAGGCTGATCAACACCGTATTCACGTTCACCTGATGGCGGTTTGGCGCCGTTCCGCCGCCAAGGCGCCGTCCGTTCGGGAAGCTCGAATCGATGGCGGCGTCGATGGTGAGCACGTCACCGGTAAAACCATCGGCGATCGGAATCGGCCGGCCGAGATTGATGGCGTTGATGATGTCCGCGCGCGGACCCTTCAACGCCGCGACCGTCGCGGGAGGCACGCCGAGCGCCGCATATATCCCGAGCGCTTCGGCATCGCGCACCAGCACGGGAAACAACACGTCCGCGCCGAAGCTGGTCACGTCGTGCATCGGGCTGGTGCGGAGGTACAACGTCTGACGCTGTGTGCCCACCAGGCCGGCATTGAAGAGCGGCAGGGCGTTGCGACCAACCTGCACCCAGTCGCCGGATCCCTTGAGGCCCGTGATGATGTTGCGCGGATCCACCGTCTGCGTTTCCCGACGCGTGATGCGCGACCAGACGCGGATCAGGCTGTCGGTGGAGGTCGGCTTCATCACGCCGTTGTGCGGAATGCCGTCTGGAAAGATGTCGCTCATCGGCACTTCGAGCGCGATCGAAAAGACGTTGAAGCCGGTGAAGACATCCTTGGCTGGATCCCGGCGCGCCCCCGGAATGCCGCCGAGGTCGCTCGAGGCCAGGTTGACCAGGTCGAAGATTCCCTTTTCGTCGAGCTGATAGGGATCGTCGAACTGGCCGGCGATGATGCGCCCGCCGTTCGAGAGGTTGTGAATGAAGGTATCGACGAACGGCTGATCGTAGAGTCCCTGTTCGCGGCTCGACCGATCGCCGGTCTGATAACCCTTGAAGGGGCCGAGACCATACACGAGCCGATCGGTCTGGGGACCATGGTTGTTCGGGAGCACGGTGAGATTGCCTCCAAGCACCACTCCGTCCTCGTCATCCGGCCGGCGCCGATCGTCGTCATCGTCGTCATCGTCGTCTCGGTTCTTCGCGAGGCGCGTGACCTTCATCGTTTCGGTCCCGCCAGTCAGTTGCCAAAGCAACTCGTTGCCGCCGCCAAGCGGGTCCGAAGCACTGGGAGCCGCCTCCGGCGTCAGCCGGTTCGTGAACTCGACGCGGTACACCACGTTGTCCTTGAGGCTCTTGCCCTTGGCGATGTGGAACTCGTAGCGATACCCGTTGCACGCACGCAGGCCCTGGTTGCCCTGCCCCGGTTCATGGAGCGGATTGAAGTCCATGATCAGATAGAGCTTGTCGTGCGAAGCGTTCGACACCCACGCGTAGGTATCGGTGTTGTCGGCACACGGCTCGTTGAGGATCGCCAGCGCCTCGCGGTGGCTCGATCCCTGCACCGTCATCCCGGTCGCGGCGAGCATCGTCGCCGCGAGTCCTCCAAGTACGACTCGTTTCATAGCCACTCCCTTTTTCGAAACACCGTTTCGATGGCCGTCTGCGGCCCTGCGACGGATTCAGACCCGGTCCTTGCGCATGTTTACGGTCGCCGAGGGCGGTTTGGATTGGCGGTGGACGAAGCGCGGACGTCTTGCGGCAGGTAGCGCGCGCCTTCAGGCCGGCGATGAGGTGAGCGGTCAGTCCGCCAGCGCGGCGGCGAGAAGGGTCAGGTACTGGTCGCGACTGACTTCAATCGCGCCAAGGGATTCAAGGTGGTCGGTGCGCCATTGGACGTCGAGCAGCCTCATGCCGGCGTCGCGCATCAGCTGGACCAGTGCCATCAAGGCCACCTTCGACGCGTCGCGGCGTGCATGGAACATCGACTCGCCGGCGAAGAGGCCATTGATCCGTACGCCATACAGCCCGCCGGCCAGGCCATCGCGATCGAACACCTCCACGCTGTGCGCCCACCCCAGCTCGTTCAGCCGGGTGTACGCGTCGATGAACGGCTGCGTAATCCACCCGTCCTCGCGCGCCGGGTCGGCGCAGGCGCGCATGACGTCGGCGAAGCAGGTGTTCGTCCGGACTTCAAACCGGCGGGCGCTTTGCTTCATCGATCGCGTCACGCGCAGCCCGTCCAGCGGCAGAATCCCGCGCGGTTCCGGGGACCACCAGGCGAGCACGCCGGGAAGTGCCCGCGCCTCCATGGGGAAGATCCCCTGGCGATACGCGTGAATCAGCGTCGTCGGTTCGAGATCGCCGCCGGCCACGATGAGGTCATCGTCCGGCCACGCCGATCGCGGTGGAAAGCGCCAGCGGCTGGGACCGATCGGTTCGGGTTGGGATGCCCAATCTGCCACGTTTCGTTAAGATTACCGCGCGCATGACATTCAGGGCGATCGAAGGCGGCGGCGTGCTGTTGCTGCTGTCCGTCTTCTTCGCGTACGTGCTGGCCCCGGCGGTGTCCGCGGTGCGGCGGCGCGTCCGGCTCGGTCGGCGGCAGCGGCCGGTTTCCGATGCGACGGCAATCGCGCTCATCTATCTGGCGGTCTTCGTGCCCGCGGCCGTCCTGTGGCCGTCGACGCGCGACGGGGTCTCGCACTGGGTGCAGGTGACGGCGCCGCGAGCCGTCGATCATCTGTTCCGCGGCGGCGAACTGACGCCGATCACGCGGACGATCGCGCAGGCGCCGCTTTCGGCCGGCACGCGCCGCGTGCTCGTCGATCGTCTCGATCGCGCGACGCGCTACATCGAGCGCGAGGCGCGGCAGACGCTCGACGACCTGATCGACGCAGCACCCTATGCGCGGTGGCTGCTGGTGGCGCCGGTCGTCGCGTTCCTGCTGCTGACCGGCGCGCCCAGCTTCCAGCGTTCGGCCTTGCGCGTGTTGCCACGCGGTCATTTACAGTGGCGCGGCGAGGAGTACCTCCGTGACGTCAACAGCGCGCTCGCCGGCTATGTTCGTGCCCAGACCGCCGCGGGGCTGATCGTCGGCGCGCTTTGCGTGTGCGGGTTCGTCGTCCTCGGGCTGCCGAACGCCGTGTCGATGGGAGTCGCTGCCGGCATCCTCGAGCTCGTCCCCGGCATCGGGCCGCTGACCGCGCTGATCATGGTCGCGTCACAGGCCGGCGATCGAGTGCTGTGGGCAATCGCCTTTCTCGCCGCGCTGCGAGTCGTTCAGGATTACGCCATCTACCCCCGGCTCGTTCGACACGGGATGCACCTGTCGACGTTCGCGGTCATCGTGACCATCTGGGCCGGCGCCGCGCTGGCCGGTGCGGCCGGGGTGATTCTCGCGCTGCCGGTTGCGGGGTTCCTATCCGTCAGCCTTCGTCACTGGCGTGAGTACCGCGACATCGAGCGCCTGGTGCGGCGTGCGCAGGCGCAAAAGGCTGCGATCCACGAGTAGGCCCACCCTATAATACGAACGCTCGGCGACAGCCGAGCGGTTCTTCAGGAGGTCTCATGACACTCGGTCGCCGCGAGTTCCTGGCGGGCGCGAGCGCCCTTGCCGTGTCGGCACGGTCCGCACTGGCTGCGGTTCAACCCGCGAGGCCCGGCGCGATCTTTCCGGCCTCGGTGCGAGCCGACTTTCCGTCGGCATCGCTCGATACCTACATGAACGCCGCCGCGATGCATCCGCTCGGCACCTTCGCCGCGCGCGCCATCGAGCAGGGTATCGCCTACAGGCTGCACGGCGCCGGGCCCGGCCGCGTCGATTTCGGCGCGGACAAGCAGCAGGATCTGAAGAAGCGGTACGGCCAGCTGATCGGAGCGACCGCCAACGAAATCGCCTATACAGCCAGCACATCAGACGGCGAGAACATCGTCGTGATGGGCATGGACCTCGCGAAGCGCGGCGGCAACATCGTGATCGACGAGCTGCATTTCACGACCTCCCTC
>Ga0105248_10009184_pt1 | contig 10875 bp, 11 predicted proteins | sample KBSS34metaG_FD_81524 | JGI IMG/M metagenome (GOLD analysis project Ga0105248, IMG submission 81524) | Switchgrass rhizosphere microbial communities from Kellogg Biological Station, Michigan, USA - KBS S3-4 metaG | ecosystem: Host-associated > Plants > Roots > Rhizosphere > Soil | place...
CGGTGTCGTCGCTGAAATCCGCGTGAAGGAGGGCGAGACGGTCGGCGTCAACACGATCGTCGCCGTAATCGGCGAGGCTGCCGTCGCTGCGGCTCCGCGGTCGCCCGCCCCTCCCGTTGCGGCCGTTCGGACCGCGCCATCGCCGGTGCCGCCGCCGGCGGCAGCCGTCGCTCCACCCCCACCGGTACCGCCGCCGGCGGCAGCCCTCACTCAACCGTCACCGGCACCGGCGTCGCCGCCGGTGCAAGCCGGCGCGTCGTCGACAGCACAGGCGGTCCGGCAGCGATCGTCGCCGCTGGTACGGCGAATTGCCAGGGAACACAACGTCGACATCTCGAGCATTCCGGGCACGGGTCTCGCCGGCCGTGTCAGCAAGCAGGACATCCTTGGATTCATAAAGCAGACAGGGCAGCGAGCAGGGGGCGGAGGGCAGGAGGGGCAGGGAGGGCAGAGGGCAGAGGGCAGAGGGCAGGTGCGCGCCGCGGCGCCTGCCATGACCGACCGCGTCGAGAAGATGTCCGTGATGCGCAAGAAGATCGCCGAGCACATGGTGGCCAGTCGGCGCACCTCCGCCCATGTGCACTCGGTCTTCGAGGTGAACTTCTCACGCGTGGCCGCGGTTCGAGACGTCAGAAAGGCCGAGTACGAGCGCGCCGGCGCAAAACTGACGTTTCTGTCATTCATCCTCAAGGCGGCTACCACCGCGCTTCAGGCGGTGCCGGTCCTCAACGCCTCGATTGATGGCGACACCGTCGTCTATCACAAGGACATCAACGTCGGTATTGCCGTCGCCCTCGACTGGGGCCTGATCGTCCCAGTCGTGAAGAACGCGGCCGAAAAGAATCTGCTCGACTTGAGCCGCGCGGTTGCCGACCTCGCCGGCCGGGCCCGTACCAAGCAGCTCAAGCCGGACGAAGTCAGCGGCGGCACCTTCACCATCACGAACCCCGGCGTGTTCGGTGCGTTGTTCGGGATGCCCATCATCAGCCAGCCGCAGGTTGCCATTCTTGGCGTTGGCAACATCGAAAAACGTCCCGTCGTGATCGACGATGCGATTGCCATCAGACAGATGGCATACCTGGCGCTGGGCTACGATCACCGACTCATCGATGGATCCGTGGCCGACGAGTTCATGTCCCACCTCAAGCACACGCTGGAGAACTGGGACGCGAAGCAGGCTTGATTCGAAGTCTTGATGTCCGCCGCATGGGGGTCGTGCCGTACGCCGATGCCCTCGCTTTCCAGAGAGAGCTCGTCGACGAGCGGCGAGCCGGCCGCATCGGCGACGTCCTGCTGTTGCTCGAACACCCTCATGTCCTGACGCTTGGCGCACGTGCCGCCGGCAGCCGTTCGCACATTCTCGCAGCACCGGACATCCTCGACGCACGCGGCGTCCAAGTCCACGAGGCCGGGCGCGGCGGCGACGTGACGTACCACGGCCCGGGCCAACTCGTCGGTTATCCGATTCTGGACCTGCAGCCCGACCGGCCCGATGTGCATCGCTACGTCCGCGACCTCGAAGAAGTGCTCATTCGGACCGCTGCGGACTACGGTATTCACGCAGGGCGCATCGAAGGGCTGACCGGCGTCTGGGTCGATGGCGAGAAGCTCGCGGCCATCGGTGTCCGGATTTCACGTTGGGTGACGAGCCACGGGTTCGCGCTGAACGTGGCGACCGATCTGGATTACTTCTCGCTCATCGTGCCGTGCGGTATCGCCGGCCGCGGCGTGACATCGCTGGCGCGACTGCTTGGCCATCGTCTGGAGCCCGCCGAGGTGGAGAGCCGCGTCGTGATAAACTTTTGTCACGTTTTCGACCGTTCAGCCACGGAATAAGCCTTCTATATCCAGTAGGTTACAGATCCTACTCACGTCCGGAATATTGAGGCGGCCCCGGGTGTTTTCACCTCACAAAGCGGGGGAACCAACCTCATGGGAGCGACTCAACAGGAACTTCTGGCGCGGCTGCAGGCGGGCGACGAAAGCGCCCTCGCCGACCTGGCGAGCACGTACGGCGCAAAGATCCAGCAACTGGCCTTTCGCTATCTCCGGAACAAGGAAGACGCCGAAGAGGTGATGCAGGACGTGTTGTACAAGGTGTACCGCAACGTCGGAGCGTTTCGCGGTGACGCGGCGCTCTCGTCCTGGATTTATCGCATCACGTTCAATGCCGCGATGTCGCGGTTGCGGACAGTCAAGTATCAGCGCGCGCAGCAGTCGCCGGACATCGAGTGGCGTCCGAACGCGGAGGGCGATGACGTGCTGGCAGCGGCGCGCGAAGTCGCCGACCTGACGGACATGGCTGACGAGCACGTGCTGCGCTCGCAGCTGCGCCAGCGCGTCTTTCGCGCAATTCTGTCTTTGCCCGCGATCTATCGGGCTCCGGTGATGCTTCGCGACATTCAAGGGATGTCGACGGAAGAGGCGAGCGCGATGTTGCGCGTGAAGGACCAGACCCTCAAGTCGAGGCTGCACCGCGGCCGCCTGATCCTGCGCAAGCAACTGGCCGAGTTTGCCGGCGGCCTGGCGCTTCACAGACCGTGCTACGGCTGCTGACGGAGTGTGCAGCATCTAAGCACCCAGGCACCTGAGCACCCAAGCACCTCTCAAAGCATGACCGCGTTGTCGAGCGCAACGCGTTCGCCCGGGCTCAAATCAGGCAACACGATATCGACCAGGCCCGTCGGCCCCAATTTGACCGGCATGGCGCCCGCGCGCATTCGGACGCCAGCCGCGTCCGCGGGCGCCACAAAACAGATTGCGGTCTGGCGGGACACTCCGGCGAGGATTTCAACAACTTTACCGGCGGCTGACGCCAGCGTATAGGGGCCGGTCGGCCAGAGGGCGGCGATCTTTTCCGTCAGACGCCGGCGCACCGGATCGGTCAGTACCCGCGTGATCGCGACGCCGCCAATGGCGCCGCCTTCCCAGGCGATCATGATCCGGGCGGGCGGAACGCCGAGCACCGTCAACGCAACGTCCGCCGGCGAGACGTGCTGCTCGAGCGCGATGATCGCCCGCGCGGCTGCCACCAGAGCCTCTGGTGCCGACCCCAGCAGCCGCGTCCGCGGCAGGCCGAGCTCGCGGACGCCGCGCTCGACGAGCTCGCGTTGCGACGCGCCCGCGCATACCACGACCGCCCGTGGCGCGAGCCCTTCGAGACGTCTGATCAGGGTCAGCCCCTCCTCACCCGACCACTCGCCGCCGCCCGCCCGATCGGCCACCACAACGACCTCGGCGCCGGCTGCCGCATAAAGATCAGTCGAGCCGCTGACGCGAGTCGCGAAACGCTCGAGCGGAGCGGCCTGCGCGATGTCGAGCGCCTTGCCCTGGGCGACGCGCCCGTTCTCGTCGATGAGGCGAATGGATTCGACCGCGTCGCGCCGCGCGAGCACGTGCGCGACGAGACCGCCAAGCTCGCCCGCGCCGACGATGGCAACTTCGCGCATGCGTGCGCTATTGTAATACCCATGTCTGGGCTCGACGGGAAAGTCGCAATCGTGACCGGTGGATCGCGAGGCATCGGGTTTGCGATCGCGCACGCGCTCCTCGCCGATGGCGCGCAGGTGGCGATTACCGGCCGAAGCCGGTCGCATCTCTCGCAGGCGCGGACGCGTCTCGAAGGCGCGGGCCCCGGAGGTGTGGAGACACTTGAAGCCGACGCGCGTGACTACGCCGCAGTCGAGCGGGCGGTCGCGGCGACGGTTGCGCGATTCGGGGGCCTCGATATCGTCGTCAACAACGCTGGCGTCGGCGTCTTCACGAACGTCGGCGACATGACGCCTCAGGCGTGGTCCGAGGTCCTCGACACGAATCTCACCGGGACCTTCTACGCCTGCCACGCCGCCCTGCCGCACCTGCGGCGCCGTGGCGGTGGCTACATCATCAATATCAGCAGCCTGTCCGGGAAGAATCCGTTCGCGGGCGCCGCCGCGTACTGCGCGTCGAAGGCTGGTCTGAACGCGTTCAGCGAAGCGCTGATGCAGGAAGTGCGTTACGACGACATTCGGGTCAGCTACGTGATGCCCGGGTCGGTCGCCACGGAATTCTCCGGCGGCGACCCGTCGAAGGGCGCCGACTGGAAGGTGTCGCCCGAAGAAGTCGCTGACGTGGTGATCGGCCTTCTGCACCATCACCCGCGCAGCATGCCGAGTCGCGTCGAACTGCGGCCGTCGAAGCCGAGAAAGTAGGAGATGACCTCACCGTTCGACAAGCATCGCGACGCGCTGGAGCACCACGAAACGATGATGGGCGCCGCGCGCGGGCGCCTGGCCGTCGCCCTTGATCTGCTGACCGACTCGCTCGCACTCGTCGGCCAGCACGGTGTGTACTGCCGGAGCGAGCGGTTTCCGGGAAAGCCGCGCATGGATATCGCACTGGTGCTCGAACAGCTCGACGACGCCAAGCAGCTCGTCCAGAGCGCGATGGAAGAATGGTCGACCAATTCGGGCACTTCAAAGTCCTCGACCGACTAGGGGGCGACGCGGTCGAGGTGTACCGCGCGCGCGATACGCGCGCCGGGCGCACAGTTGCGCTCAAGGTCCTGTCCGCCGACCTCGATCCGGCTGAGCGCGAAAACCTCCTCCAGCGGGCGCGTGCCGTGAGCCGGTTGTCGCATCCGAATATCGCGGCGCTCTACGAGATTGGCGACGACGGCGGGCCGTTTCTCGTCTACGAGTTCGTGCCCGGGCAGACGCTCTCGACACTCGTCGCCGGCGGCCCGCTCAATCCCAGGCGAGCCGTCGATGTGGCCACGCAGATGGCTGACGCGCTGGCGGAGGCCCATGCGGCAGGCATCGCGCATGGCGCCATCACGACCGATGCCGTTATCGTCACGCCGAAGGGACCGGCCAAGATTCTGGATTTCGGGTTGGCCGCCTGGACCAACGGGCACGGGCCGTCCACGTCCGCGTCCGCGGCCGAGGATCGTGCGGACATCGAGGCGCTCGGCGCCATCCTGTTCGAAATGCTGACGGGTCATGCCGCGACGTCGGGTCCGCTGACGCCGAGCGCTGCCAATCGATCTGTTCCGCGCGAGCTCGATCCGATTGTCATGAAGGCGTTCGGCAGAAGCGCCGACAACCGCTACGATTCCGCGGTCATGATGGCGGCCGACCTCCGAACGGTGGCAGTGGCTCTCGAGCAGAGGTCGTCGACCGCTGCGCCGTCTCCCGTCATCACAGGTCGCCCGAAACGTTCACCGGCCCTCTGGGCGGCCGTCGCGCTGTTCTTGTGTGCGCTCGCGGCAGCCGCGGCGTGGTGGCTGCTGCGATGACCCGGCGTTAGCCCCGCCGAAGGATCTCGGCGAGTCCGGTCGTAAAGGCCGATCGCGCCATGACCTCGTCCATTCCAGCCTGACGGGCGCGCTCGATCAGATCCGTTTGCACGTGCGAGACGAAGCCGACCGTTGGAATCGACGCCAGCGCCGGGTCGCCCTTCATCGCCAGGACTGTACCCAGCGGATCGGTCCGCGGGTTGTTGAGGTCGAAGATGACGAGCGCGGGGGCCGCCTTCCGCATTTCGGCGAGCGCGGCCTCTGAAGAACGCGCAAACACAACCGAGACACCGAGCGGCTTCGCGGTGGCCCTGATCTTCGATGTGAACATCAGATCGTCGACGACGGCAAGAATCATGGTTGGCTATCATAGCGCCATGCTCCTCGAGTCGCAGGCCTCCGGTCCCTTCATGAAGAACGGCTTCATCGTCAGCTGCGAGCGCACGCGGGAGGCCGTCTATATCGACCCCGGGGACGAGGTTCGCGGCCTGTTGTCGTTCGTCGAGACGAACGCGCTGACGGTTCGCCATATCCTCCTGACCCACGCGCACGTCGACCACGTAACCGGCGTCGCTGCCGCGAAACGCGCGCTCGGCGTGCCGGTGCACCTGCATCGCGACGACCTGTTCCTGTACGAGCGCGCGGTCGAGACGGGCGCGCTGTTCGGGCTGCGGGTGGAACCGCAACCGCCAATCGACAGCTACTACACGCCCGGCGAGGTCATTGCGTTTGGCGACTACGAGGTGCGGCCCCACCACACGCCTGGGCACTGTCCGGGCGGCGTGTGTTTGCAGATTGGAAAGCAGCGCGAGGAAGGTCGCGACCTCTTCGTCGGCGACACGTTGTTTGCGGGGTCCATCGGCCGCACGGATCTTCCCGGCGGCGACTATCAGACGCTCGTTGCGTCCATCCGGACCGTCCTCTTCGCTTTCGGCGACGACGCCATCGTTCACCCGGGACACGGCCCGGACACGACGATTGGCCGCGAGCGGCAAACGAACCCGTTCCTCACGGCGACGTAGGTTGAAAATGCACAAATGCAAGAATGCAGAAATGCAGGAATGCGGAATTTGCCCGCGTTCATTCCTGCATTTTTGCATTCTTGCATTCCTGCATTTCAGGTGGAGCGTTCGACCGTCAGCTCGACGCGCCCGAGCCTCAGCCGGTCGCCGTTTCTGAGCGCGGCTTTGGTGACGCGCGAGTCGTTCACGAACATGCCGTTCGTGCTCGACAAGTCCTCGACGCTCAGCGTGTCGTCGCTGGCGGTCAGCCGGCAATGAATCCGAGAAACAAGGGCGCGGTCGAGGATGAAATCGGCGCGGGGCGCCCGTCCGATCGTCTTGATGGTCCCGGCGCTGAGGCGAAACGTCAGCGGATCAGTGTCCTCCGCCGTCTGCAGAATCCACGCGGTCATTTCACAACAAGCGCTTGCAGCCAGCTGGTGATCGCCGATGAGACTTCCGGCGTGATGTGCCTGTCTCTGAGCGCGCCGTACTCTTCCACCTCGCCCGTGGTCGCTGGAATGAGCAGGTGATTGATGCCACGCAGCTTCACCACCTGGACGGACGCGTTCTTGCGCGCCCGTGCGAGCTGTTCGAGCCGGTCTGCATTGGCTGGCGCGACCTGCGTATCGAGATCGCCGTGGATGATGAGGACGGGCTGCCGCACGTCCGGCATGACCTTGGCCGGGTCGTTGGTCAGGATGCTCTGGAACTCCACAGTGTCGACCTGCCGGCGCACTTGCGCCGGCAGACGATCCCATCCCTTCCCCGTGATCACGGCGTCGTTGATCCGTTTCTGCAGATCGATTCGGGCCTGTTTGTCGGCGTCGGAGAACGACGATCGATCGAGCGCATGCTGCTGCTGCTCGAGGACGAGGTCCGTACCCCGGATCCCGTGTGCGGAGACAAGGCCGACGGCAGCGATCCGCCTGTCCTTCGCAGCGGCCACCAGCGCGACCGCGCCGCCCTGGCCGTGGCCGATGACGACGATGCGCTTCGGGTCGACGTCTGGGCGTTCTGAGAGCAGCTTCACGGCTGTGCGGACGTCGTCGCCGTAGTCGCCGAGCGCGGCCGACTCGGCGCGGCCGCCGCTCTGGCCCACGCCGCGCTTGTCGTACCGCAAGGTGACGAACCCAGCATCGGCCAACGCGTTTGCGAGTTGGCCGAGAATCGGAACGCCCGCGATGATCTCGTCACGATCCGTCTGAGCATCGCCGCCGACCATGACGACGGCCGGGACGCGTCCGCCAACCAGGCCGGCCGGCTTCGAGATCGTGCCGGCGAGGGTGAAGCCAATGCTCGGAATCCTGACCTGCTCGTCGTTGGGGCGCGAGATAGTCACCTGGCGTGTCGCCACCGATGACAAATCCTCGCGCAGGACCTCCAGCGCCTGAGCCGGCACGCTGATGCGGAGCAGCTGACCGGCGGAATCGCTCCAGACGTCCGCGTCAACAGGCGCGGCGCCCAGAAGCGCCGGCGTCACGGTCACGCGTGTTCGTTTGGTGTCGATCGTCTCTTTCGGCGTTTCGATTCGCTCGATCGCTGTCTCGCCCACCTGCACGGTCACCGGTGTGTCAGGCGGAATCAGGGCAGCGAGAACGGAGCCGCTGGCCGCCGTCAACAGTCGGGGCGCCAGCGCGGCGAATGGGGCGAAAAACGGATTGGGCAGGAAAAGATCGACATTGGCCATCGCCGTCACGGTGGACATCCGGCCGCCGACGCTCATCTCGGTCGTCCACGTGTCTCCACGTTGCGCCGTGTGAAACGTCTGCTCCTGGCCCCGTACCGAAGCGTTGAGCGTCATCTCAAGCGGTTTCCACTGCGGGTCGTATTTGAGCTCGAGGAGCCGCAAGACGACGCTGACCGGCGCGCTCATGCGTCCGGAACTGCGAATGGTCCAGCCGCTTGCGCTCGGTATCACAGTGATCTGCTCGCTGCCGACGTTGACGGCGCGGACGAAGATCGTGAATGTCGCGTCCTGTGCGCCGGCCGCCGGCGGCGCCTGCTGTGCGGCGGCGGCCTGGGGGATTGCCGTCGCGATGGCGACCAGCGCCACGCGGATACAATCAGGAGAGCGCACGACCCAGCATAACATCATGATTCAGCCTGCTTCCCCCGGCGCCTACGCGGCCGCGACGCGCGGCGCCGGCCTGATCGATCGGTCGCACCGTGGGCGCATCGTCGTGTCCGGCCGGGACCGCGCCAGCTATCTGCAGGGGCTCCTGACCAACGACATCGCGGCGCTGACCGCGGGGCACGGCTGCTACGCGGTTTACCTGACGGCACAGGGGCGCATGATCACCGATCTGCTGGTGTACGAGCTCGGCGACGTGATTCTCCTGACGCTGCCGGGCGACGTAAAGGACGCGGTGCTCGCGAGGCTCGATCAGTTCATTTTTTCCGAAGACGTCGCCCTGGGCGACGTGACGGAGACGTTCTGCCAGTTCGCCGTCGTGGGTCCGGCGGCGGCGGGCCTCCTGGCTGGCGCTCTTCAGAACGTCGGCGATGACGAGTTAGCCGCCATACCGGAGCACGGCAGCATCCGCGTGTCGGGCGACGCACAGGCCGCCATCGTTGTTCGCGTGTCGGACACGGGCGAGCCCGGCTTCGACGTGTTTGTCGACCGGGCATCTGGTGATCGGTTGAAGGCGGCCCTCGTCAGCGGCGGTGCGCTCGAGGTTGACGCCGCCACGGCCGACGCGATTCGGATTGAGGCAGGCATCCCGGTGTTTCACCGTGACATGGACGAGGACACGATTCCGCTCGAGGCGGGCATCGAATCGCGCGCGATCAGCCTGACGAAGGGCTGCTACGTTGGCCAGGAAGTGATTATCAGAGTCCTGCATCGCGGCCACGGTCGGGTGGCGCGCAAGCTCGTGGGTCTCGTCATGGAAGGAACGGCCGTACCTGCGGCGGGCACTGGAGTACGCGCGGACGAGCGTGACGCCGGCAAGGTCACCAGCGCGGCGCTTTCACCGGCGCTCGGGAGGCCCATTGCCCTCGCTTACGTCCAGCGGGACTTCGTCTCGCCGGGGACACGACTGACCGTCGACGGCGCGCCAGCGACGGTGACGGCGTTGCCGTTTGTCCCCAGGCAGGCTTAGACACCCGCGCCACGAGCACCGGGCGACAGGCGGGTCTAAAGACCCGCGCTACGACGAGCGGGCGAGCGTAGCGCAGGACTTCAGTCCTGCGCAAAACCGATCAGAATCCGAATCAGCTCGACATCCGCCGGAGGGAACGTCATTCGGCCGAGCTCGAGGCGCGGCACCCAACGCATCTCCTGTCCGAGTTGCGGCACGGGCGGGCCTTGCAGTTGGCAGCGGAGAAAGTGCAGCTCCACCTCACGGTCGGGATACGCATGCCGCGCGAGGAGAATTTCCACGCCGACCAAGGCGTCGACGCCAAGCTCCTCGCGAATCTCGCGCGCCAGACACACGGCCGGTGTTTCGCCAGGCTCGCACTTTCCGCCGGGGAATTCCCAATAGCCTTCGAGGTGTGTGCCAGCCTGGCGCCTGGTGACGAGGAACCGCCCGTCGTCCTCCACCACTCCGGCGGCGACGACGATGGTCATGGCAGGTGGCGTCCACGACGGGCCCGGCAGCTTTCCGCCATCGGGCAGACGAGGCACTTCGGCTTGCGTGCCACGCACACCATCGCGCCGAAATCCATGAGGGCCTGATTGAAGTCAAACACGTGGCGCCGCGGCACCATCGTCTCGGACACGGTCCACAGGTGGCGCTTCATCGCGTGGCTCTTCAAATCGCCCTTGCCGATGAAGACGCGGAAGAGGACGCGCGCGACATTGGTGTCGAGGATCGCGGCGCGCTCGCGGAAGGCGAAGCTCCGGATCGCGCCGGCCGTGTAGGCACCGATGCCTTTGAACGACAGTAGTGTCTCTTCGTCCGAGGGCAGCTGACCGTCGTATCGCTCGACCGCCTCGCGTGCGATGCTCTGCAGGCGCTTCGGCCTGATGTTGTAGCCGAGGGGATACCAGGTGCGGGTCACGTCGCTCTCGGGCGCTGCCGCGAGTGCCTCGAATGACGGATACCGGTCGAGCCACTCCGCGTACTTGGGCAGGACACGGTCCACCTGTGTCTGCTGGAGCATGATCTCCGACACGAGGATGTGATAGGGGTCGCTCGTCTTGCGCCACGGCAGGTCGCGGCCGTACCGGCGGTACCAGGTCAGCAGGCGGTGCCGAAAGCGACGACGGTCAGCGGGCACCGGCAAGGCCGGCATCGCGTTCTTGGAGGGACGAGGTCGTTTTCGCGCTCGCGTAGGTGGCATCTCGTATAATTCGATTCAACCGACGTGACACTGTACACGCGTACCGGCGACAGCGGCGAGACGTCACTCTTTGACGGCGCTCGCGTGAAGAAAAGCGACCCGCGCGTGGCCGCTTACGGCGACGTTGACGAGCTCAACGCGTGGCTGGGCTTCGTCAGGTCAGCTCTCGGCACGTCGAATGACGAGCTGTCCGGGGTCCTCGTGCACATCCAGCGCGACCTCTTCGCCCTTGGTGCTCAGCTGGCCGATCCGCGCGACAAGATCGCCGACCGCGTGGTCAAGGCCGCGATTGGTGACGCCGACGTGCAG
>Ga0105248_10009185_pt1 | contig 10875 bp, 16 predicted proteins | sample KBSS34metaG_FD_81524 | JGI IMG/M metagenome (GOLD analysis project Ga0105248, IMG submission 81524) | Switchgrass rhizosphere microbial communities from Kellogg Biological Station, Michigan, USA - KBS S3-4 metaG | ecosystem: Host-associated > Plants > Roots > Rhizosphere > Soil | place...
CGGGCCGGCCGTCGAGCGCACCGCTGGCGGCGAGCATGAAGGTGCCAGTGCAGGCAGCGGCCATGCGTGTGCCGTGCTCGGATCGATCGCGCAGCAGCTGCACCGCATCGCGCACGTCGCGCCGCTGCAGCGCAGCCTCGAGTGCCGGCGGCATCTTGGTCCCGAGCGCGGGCGCCACCATGACGTCGGGCGGATCGCGATCGTCGGCCGGCTGCACGGGCACCAACAGCCCGAGGTCGGTGCGCACGCGGCGCCGCACGCCCACGGTGCGCACACGCAGCGTCTTGCTGCCTGAAAGTTCGTTGGCGGTGCTGAATACGTCCAGCAGCGCAGTCAGACCGGTGTCGAAGACGCCGTCGAGGGCAAGAACGTCGATATGCATGGTGGCAAGAATAATATCATAATTGTCATTTTTGCCAATAGCCTCTTAGCGCGAAGGCGCCTATCGTTCAGCTCACCCAATTTTGGGATCTACACGGCCAAGGAGAAATGACATGACTGTTCACAAAGCACTGCTCGCCCGTCTCGAAGCCAAGCCGGGCAAGGAAGCCGCGGTGAGGGATCTGCTGATCAGCGCTGTGGCGCTGGCCGACCAGGAAGCGCGCACCACGGTGTGGTTCGCGCTGAAGTTGGGACCTTCGACCTTCGGCGTGTTCGACGCCTTCGCCGATGAGGACGGCCGCCAAGCCCACCTCAACGGCCCTATCGCGCAGGCGTTGATGGCTAACGCGCCGGAGCTGCTGAGCAAGCCGCCGCAGATCGACCCGGTTGATGTGCTGGGGGCAAAGCTCGCGTAGCAAGGAGTGAGAAAGGACGCCGCGGGACGCGCACCCAGGTCCCTGCGGCGTCGAACGTTAGAGGCGCCCAAACCATGAACGCGATACTGAGCAATCTGCGGGATCCAAGCTGGTGGTTTACAGCTCTTTTCGTCACCATCATTGCAGGCGTGGCATCCGGTTTTCTGAAAGAGAAAATCGAGAAACTATTTTCTTCCTTATCGTCACGCTACGAGTCTTGGGCTTCAGCCAGAGCAGAAGTTCGCGAAAATGTTGTTCGCGTGCTGGCCGAAAATCCGCAGTTTCTTGCTCTCGCCTACATTAGCGTGGTCGCAGGGTTGTTAATTCATGTCTTGGCTGTGATCATGTATCTTGTTACCACTTTGTTCTTTGACGCGGCATCGCATGAGGCGGTTTCAGGGGATGCAGGTCGATTCATGATCTGGGAGATTCTTATGCCTCTCCTGGGCGTTGCTGCCACGTACGTTGGATTTCGGGCGACTGCCCGTCTATCTCTAGTCATTAGGGCGCTCAAGCTTTACCGCGAAAAAAGATGGCTTCCCAACTGTGCCGTAACCCTCGCATGCACCTGACCACCCAGCAGCACCGCTGCCGGGTTCCCTGTCGCCGCGTTTTGCAGTAGCGGGTGATGCGAGTCGTTAGGCCTCTGTCCGCTCGTCATGCAGCTACTCGATCACGTTTCGATCTCCGTTCAGGACATTGGACGTGCCAAGTGCTTCTACACCGCAATCCTCTCTGCACTCGGCGCCGCGGTAGTCTCTGAGCGAGATGACGCGATCGGCTTTGGCGAGCGAAACCGTCCGAACGATGACGGACACACCTACCTCAGCATCTATCAGTCGCCGCACGCAATATCTGACGCAAGACGCCACTGGTGTTTCCGTGCGCAGTCGAAAGACCAAGTCGAAGCCTTTCACGCGGCTGGATTGGTTGCAGGTGGGAGCGATGCGGGTGCGCCTGGCTTGCGAAGCTATCACGCGCAGTACTATGCGGCATTCCTGTTGGATCCGGAGGGGAACAAAGTTGAGGCTGTCTACCACCATGCAGAGACATAACTCTCAGCACGTGACGCCGATCGGCGTGCTGTTGCTTTGCTGGCGTTTTCCCGGCACGCCTGACCCCGGTCGTTAGGCCCCAACCATATGCCAAGTCTCGGTCGGTGGAATCAGATGTGGGCACGGTGGGATGTGGCCGCACCGGACACCACAGTGTTCGAACGGCTCATCGCTGCCTCCTCCGAGCCGCACCGGAAGTACCACACGCTCCAGCACCTCAACGAATGCTTCACCAAGTTGGAAGAGATCAGAACCGAAGCACGCTATCCCGAAGAAGTCGAATTTGCGCTGTGGTTCCACGACGCCGTCTACGACACGAAGCGCCAAGACAACGAATCGAAAAGCGCTGAATGGGCGCGCGAAACGGCGCGCGCCCAAAATCTGTCGTCTGACGCGGCGGAAAGGGCGCATCGACTCATCATGGTCACCCGCCACGACGCTGAACCGCACGGAATGGACGAGGAAGTGCTCGTCGACGTAGACCTCTCCATTCTCGGCGCGGAGCCGGAGAGATTCGATGAATACGAGAACCAAATAAGGCAAGAGTATGCTTGGGTTCCCGGCATCGTGTTTCGGGCGAAGCGCCGAGAGATTCTGCGGGGGTTCTTGGCGCGCCCTTCGATATACAGCACCCGAAGGTTCCGTGAGGTTTATGAGACACAGGCGAGAGCGAACCTGGAACGGGCCATCAAACAATTAGGGGCCTAACCGGTTCGCCGAAGAGCTTCGCGTGACGGCAGCAGGTTATATGGAACGTTTGGTGCCACCCCTAGGTTGTGCCCAACCGTAGCTTGGAGGCGAGCATGAGTAGTGAAACCTTAGAACGTAACAAGCGAAACGTCGTCGCGTTCTACGATTTGATGTTCAATCAGTGCAAGCCCGTCGAAGCCATTCAACAGTACGCAGGCGCCACCTACACTCAGCACAATCCCCATGTTGCCGATGGCAAGGAGGCCTTCATTAGTTACTTCGAGCGGATGGCTCGTGAGTATCCTGGAAAAAGTGTGCGCTTCAAGCGGGTGTTAGCCGAAGCAGATTTCGTGGTTCTGCACTGTCATCAAGAGTGGCCCACCGACGAAAACAAGGATTGGGCCGGGATCGACATCTTCCGTGTCGATGCTGAGGGTAAGGTGGTCGAGCACTGGGACGTACTTCAGGTGGTGCCGGCTCAATCGGCGAACGGCAACTCTATGTTCTAGAAAGGCGCAGGAGCCCCACGATATGACGAGTTCCCGATCGTGGTCGAGCATGCTGCTCGCACCCCGACAGGGAACCGACCCACATCGCTGAATCAGACTGAGTTGCGTCGACGAATTACGGCGGCCAAGCCAACCAGAGCAATGGTGAACAGCACCGAGGAGGCAGGCTCGGGAACCGGAGCCGCATACGCTTTGCTCCAGTCATAGCCTGAATCGGAAGTGAGGCTGTAGCCGGTGAGCACAGTGCCATCCGCCCGATGCACTTCGCTAATTCCGCCCCAAAGCCCCGACGAGCCGAAATTACTTGTAGCACTCGCTTGGTCACCCGCAGCGGTCGTTTGCGCCTGAACGAATGCGTCCAGAGTCGCTCGCAACTGGAATGGAGTATTGAACACAAACGGGATGTCGAAGAAGAATACTCCAGTCAAGCTGTTGCTGGGCCCGGCAACGTTTACGCCATTGACCTTTATATCGTTTGTCGTGATGACGCCGTTGCGCGATATCAGTTGACCCGTGGTTGAGAACACCTGAGTGCCACCAACTGTCACCACGGCCGCAATCGTCGAATTGCCTGCTGCGCCAACGTCGTTGGCGTCGGAGATGGAAAACAAGCCGCCGGACAACGAAAAGGAAGCACGAGCAATTGCAGCTCCACTCAGCGTGGTGCTTGTGTATGTGACCTGGTCGACCCAAACCGCTCCGCCTGCCCCGCGCGTTTGTGCAAGGTCGCCCAACGCAAATGCGGCGGCGCTGGCATGCAGTGCACCAAAAGCCACATCCCCGAAACCTTCTGAGGCCAAACCGGGCGTGATGCTGCTGGTGAAGCTAGCTGCGCTTGGAGATCCCGCGGTCCCAACGGGACCATTGACGACCTGGAGGCTTGCTCGTCCCGGCTCATCGTCATATGCCACCGAAGACGATGCACTAATAGACGCGGCATGCGAGGGATTTGCGATCACTAGCAGCACAGCAGACAGCAGAAAAGATGCGCGCAGACTCACGAGCTCGCTGTAACTATTTTTAACATATGCCGCGACTGAGTTTGCTGTGTTCCGGAACATGACGTACCCCTAGGACGACGATCGAGTAGGCATAGTGCACTGCTGCAGGAAGGTTCACAAGAGACCAATCAACTTTTAAATAGCTATCGCTGGATACACACTCGAAATGCGAGCCGCTCGATCAACGTCGCTTCAAGAATCACACCGAGGTGGAAACCGGTGCTCGACTTCATCGTAGGCTGGTCTAACCCGCAACGTCGCCATTCATCTCGGGATTTACTATCGCCGGTCAATACAGCGACACGACGCATAAACCTAATCAATCCAAGTCATCGACCACCCATGAGTGCGGTCAACTCACTTCACCCATTCTGGAAGTCTGAGCTATGCTCATGACTATGCCTTCGGTCAGCATGCCCAACCCGTCGTTCGAGGGGGGTACTAAACGGCAACGTCAGTGCCTGAAGTAAACCTCCAAATGATCTAACAGACCTACACGTACGAGAAAATGGCGATACCTGAATCGTTCGAGCATGCCTACGCCGACATCGGAAACGCGCGATTGCACTACGTCACCATGGGTCAGGGACCGGCCGTCGTTCTGCTGCACGGCTGGCCCCAGACCTGGTACATGTGGCGAGACATCGTCCCAGGACTGGCAACGCGGTACCGCGTCATTGCTCCCGATCTTCGAGGCCTCGGCGACTCGTCAGGGCCGCCACACGGATACGACAAGAAGACGCTCTCACAGGACGTCTGGCGCCTGGTACACGACGTCCTGCACGAGCAACGGCTATTCGTGGTTGGCCACGATTGGGGCGGACCGACAGCGTTCGCCTTGGCCGCCCAACATCGTGAGGCTGTGCGTCGGGTAGCTATCTTCGATGTGCCGGTCCCTGGAGACGGAACGTCGGTCTTCTTCAACAACCGCTGGCACCACGGGCTGCATTGGGAGACCGATCTCCCTGAGGAACTCACGGCGGGACGCGAGGACATCTATCTCGGCTTCTTCTATCGCACCTGGGGTGCCCGCCCCGACGCCATATCGAAAGAGGCTCAGCGCGAATACTTACGCGCCTATCGTCGGCCAGGAGCGATGCGGGCTGGCTTCAATCTCTATCGCGCCATGCGCCAGGATGTTTTGGACAACGAGGCGTTCATCGCTGAGGGAAAACTGAATATGCCGGTCTTATGCTACGGCGGAGCGCACGGCCGAGGCCGCGGCATGTCGGCCATCGAATCATGGCGCCGTGTGGCAACCGACGTCCGCGGAGGTGTTGTCGAGAACTGCGGTCACTGGATACCCGAAGAGCGTCCCGAGTGGGTGGTCGAGCAGCTGCTCGCGTTCTTCGGGGAAGAGCCGGTTTGATCGGAGGCCTCGGCGATGCAAAGAGGAGGCTTTCGTACTTGCCGTTGCAACAGAGCGCGAATTGCGAAGCCGTTTGGTTTCAACGAAGCGACCCAGGGTCGAAGGCTGACAATCGAATGGCACTACAAACAGTCGCCGCATAATATCCAGTTGCACGGAGCATCAACAGCCCCCTTCCAAATGAACACCGCTCGCTCTGAAAGGTAACCGATGCTGAAGACCTACCGAGGAAGTTGCCACTGCGGTGCCGTCAAGTTCGAGGCGGATCTCGATCTCACTCAAAGTTCCTATCGCTGCAACTGTTCGATCTGCCGCAGAACGCGCTTCTGGCCCGCAGTCGGCAAATCCGAAGGCTTCCGCCTCTTGTCAGGAGAAGCAGAGTTGACGCAGTACCTGTTCCACACCATGAAGAACCAGCACTACTTCTGCAAGCACTGCGGCGTGCGAGCGTTTGGTGTCGGCACCGAGACGCCCATCGGAGTGATGTACGGAGTCAATCTGGGGTGCCTTGAGGAAGTATCGGAGGAAGAACTGTCGCGCATTCCGGTCACGTACGTTGACGGTCTGCACGACAGGTTTGCACCTCCCGCGTACTTCTCCCACCTTTGAGCAGAGCGCGGCGCCACGTGATCTGGTCTAACCCCTTGCTCCGACCTGCTACGGCTCACTCCACCTACGCGGGCGGCTGAACTGGAACGTTAGAACTTCGGGGATTTCAGCATCCACATGAAGCGACTCGCTGCATTCGTTTTCGTGGCATTGATTGGTTGGCAGGCATATACCCAATATCAACGACGCCATCCGATGCAAGAGGCCATGGTCATCCCCGTCATCGAACCATCAACTTCATCGCAAGAAATCGCTGCGTCGGCATCTTTTAGCTGCGACGGAAGGACATATTGTTCGCAGATGACGTCATGCGCAGAGGCGACTTTCTTTTTAAAAAACTGCCCCGGCGTGAAGATGGATGGAAACAACGATGGTGTTCCGTGTGAGCAGCAGTGGTGCAGAAGGGAGTAAACGAATGCCCAAGATCGACCTCGCCGCCATCGCTGCGCACAAGGGTTCGGGTTACCCGGCTCCGTTCCGCGCTCCCTGCGCGGAACGCACTCGTCGCCGCCTGGCCGACGCGGGTGGGCTTTGTGACTTTGGCGTCAATCTGATGACTTTGCCACCCGGCGGCTGGTCAAGTCAGCGCCACTGGCACAGCGAGGAGGACGAGTTCGTTTATGTGCTTGAAGGGGAGTTAACGCTCGTCGAAGACAACGGCGAGACGCTGCTTCGCGTCGGAGAGTGCGCGGCTTTTCCAAAGGGCACAGGCAATGGTCACCATCTGAAGAACCAGTCTTCAGTCGTGGCCGTCTATCTGGAAGTCGGCTCGCGCGATCCCAACGACCTCACCACTTGTTCGGACATCGACATGATGAGTTCCAATATCGATGGTAGGTTCGTACACAAGGATGGCACTCCATATCCGTAGGCCGAACGTGTCACGTCGAGTTGCCGTTAGGGGATGGTCAGCAGGACACGTAAGCGCGCTCTTGGTTAGCAGCTCCAGGTAGAATCGGCACGGTGGCGGTGATTCTCATCTATCAAAACCTCGGGACTAAGGAGGAGAAACAAGCATGAAGAAGAGCGAGTCGCAGACAAGCAAATCTCCTTCTCAGTTGATAGACGCGAGGATCAAAGAGCTGGGGGACTGGCGGGGCAAGATGCTCTCCAAACTCCGTAAACTGATCAAGCAAGCCGACCCTAAGGTGGTCGAGGAGTGGAAGTGGAGAGGCGTTCCTGTGTGGTCTCACGACGGATTGATCTGCACCGGCGAGACGTACAAGAACGTCGTGAAGATGACCTTTGCGAAAGGGGCCTCGCTCGAGGACCCATCACGTCTTTTCAACTCCAGCCTGGAGGGCAACACCAGGCGTGCCATCGACGTTCACGAGGGCGAGAAGATTGACGAAGAGGCGTTGAAGGCTCTTATTCGCGCTGCTGTAACGCTGAACGCGTCCCGCGCCAAGGGCTGATCGAGCTGCGCTCGCACCCGCAGCTCAATGCGCGGCAACATGCGTCCGTAATCGGTGCAGGAGAGATGGCAAGCAAGCGTCCGACTACGATTGCCGAATATATCCAAGCTGCCCCACGCGAGGGTCAGCCGCATTTGCGCCGGCTGTACGCGATCCTCAAGAGCGTCGCGCCAGAGGCCGAGGAGGGAATCAAGTGGGGAACTCCCTTCTTCGTGGAGCCCCGATTCCTGTTCGCTTTCTCCGCGCACAAGGCACACTGCAACTTCGCGCCAACAGCGGCGGCACTGGAAGCGTTTCGCAAGGAACTGGAAACGCATAAAACTACTAAGCGCTTCCTTCAGATTCCGTACAACAAGCCCCTGCCAGCGGATCTGGTTCGCAAGATCGCTGAGTACAGTCTGAGGGAGTTGCGTGAACGCGAAGACGACGCTTTCTGGTAACTCCATCCCAGGCGACATGGATGCTTGAGAGCGCTGCTGATGAGCGAAAAGCGACAACCTGCTACCAACTTCGACAAGGGAGCCTCGACAATGGTCACACGGATCTCGTTGCTGTACCGGAAAGAGGGAATGAGCCTGGATGCCTTTCGGAAGCACTGGCGAGAGGTGCACGCGCCAATCGCGAGTCGCATGCCTGGGTTGCGTAGCTACGTGCAGCAGGATGTAACCGCCGTGCTCGGGCTGCTGGGAGGCGCCACTTCGACCGCCGCACAACCCGACGGCATCGCCGAGCTCAGCTTCGACAATGACGAGGCCTCGAAAGCGTCGCTTGCCTCACCTGAAAGTCGTGAAGCGGTAAACGATCTGAGCAACTTCTGTCGTGCGATAAGTACATTCGTCGTGAATGTCCGTCGGATCGTATAAGGTAGATATGCAGAGAGCTGGCAGTCTCTGAAGAGCTGCCTAACAAGATGCTTACTGGAAAACAGCAAGGCGTGCTTCGCGGGATGGTCGCGGGTGTTGTCGTTACGTTGCTGGCTTTGGGCCTCGCGATCGGCGTGCATCCGACTGCGCTCACACCGGAGGTGGGTTATGCGGCAGCGTTAGCTCATGCCCTGAAATGGGACGTGCTTCTCGTTGTCTCTCTCACGGTGAACATCGGCCTGTTAGCGCGACACCGATTCTTCACTCCGGAGGACATCGATGGCGGCGGCCTGACCAAGGGCACGCCACAGGCCCAAGTACTCCAATCCACCCTGCAAAACACGCTCGAACAAACCGTCCTGGGGCTGTCGATACACATCGTCTGGGCAGTGGCAATGCCGCAAAGTTGGCAGGCTGCCGTTCCTGCTGCGGCGATTCTCTTCTTCGTCGGTCGCGTGCTGTTCTGGCGTGGCTACGTTCATGGTGCATCCGCTCGCGCTCTGGGGTTCGCCTTGACGTTCTACCCTTCCGTCGCCATGGTCCTGTTGGTTGCGGGCCATTTGCTCTGGGCTCTCCTGTAACTCGAAACACAGCCCGAGGACTAATACAGCAAACGGCAATGAGCTATCCGCGCAAGATCTACTCTGAGGAGCGACACGTGCCACCCCGTCCGGCCCATTATTCAAGCTGCACTCGACTAGCCCTCGTCGCCGGCACCGCTCTCGTGTACAACCTTTTCGCCACCCCGATCCATGCGGCTGCCGAAGCAAAGCCATCGCCCGCGACACCGCAGCGTGAGCGACTCACCATCACGCCCGAAGAGGTGATGACGCGATGGACCGGCGATCTCGATGGGATGATTGCACGGCGGGTCATTCGAGTACTGACGGTGTACAGCAAGACCTTCTACTTTGTGGACAAGGGGATCCAGCGCGGCATTACTTACGACATCTTTCACTTGTTCGAGACGGATCTGAACAAGAAGCTCGCGAAGAGCAAGCAACTGAAGCGAAAGCACATCAAGGTGCGGGTGGTGTTCATTCCGGTCCATCGGGGCGAGTTGCTGCAGGCGCTGGCCGCTGGCAAGGGTGATATCGCGGCGTCCAATCTCTCTATTTCCGAAGAGCGCGAGAAGCTGGTGGACTTTTCCGCACCAGCTTATCGCAATGTCAGCGAGCTACTGGTATCCAAACCTGCCTCACCTGCGGTGGCCGGCGTGGACGAGCTGGCTGGTAAGGAGGTCTTCGTTCGCACGTCGTCCAGTTATTACGAGAGCCTGGTGGCCCTGAATCGGCGTTTCGTCGCCGAGCAGAAGCCTCCTGTGATCATCAGGCAAGCGCCGGAGACTCTGGAGGACGAGGATCTGATCGAGATGGTGAACGCAGGATTGATTCCGCTCATCATCGTAGACAAACACAAGGCAGACTTCTGGAAGCGGATTTTCCCGAAGATCACGGTGCATGACGGCGTCGCAGTGCGCTCCGGCGAGGACATCGCGTGGGCGATCCGCAAAGGGACTCCACAGCTCAAAGCGGCTCTCGACGATTTCGTAAAACGCTACGCCACAGGGACAGCGCAGGGAAACAGGATCCTGGCACGCTACCTGAAGAACACAAGGTACGTAAGGAACGCTGCCTCCCAGGCTCAGCGCAAAAAATTCCTCGCGCTGGTCGACTATTTCCAGAAATACGGCGACAAGTACCATGTGGACTGGTTATTGATGGCAGCCCAGGGCTACCAGGAATCCCAGCTCAATCAGGCCGCCCGCAGCCCTGTGGGTGCCATTGGCGTAATGCAGGTCATGCCCGCCACCGGGAAGGACCTCCGTGTGGGCGACATTACCCAAACCGAGCCGAACGTCCATGCCGGCATCAAGTACATGCGGTGGATGATAGACAAGTACTACGGTCAAGAACCCATGACCCAGTTGGACAAGGCCCTGTTTGCGTTCGCTTCCTACAATGCCGGTGCGCGCCGCATTTCCCAGCTGCGTATCTTGGCAGCCAAGCGTGGACTGGATCCGAACGTCTGGTTCGACAACGTGGAGTACATAGCCGCTGAGAAGATCGGGGCCGAGACCGTCACCTACGTCAGCAACATCTACAAATACTACATCGCCTACAGCCTGATCATGGAAGCCAGAGCAGACAGAGAAGACGCCATCGAGAAGATGAGAGGTCAGAACCAGCCTCCTTAAGTTCGCTGCAAGGCGCAACGAAGCGCTCAACGCAGGCGTGCTGGCGCACCCGCTCAGGTCATACTTCGAGCGCTCAACCCAGCGACCGCACAGTACATCCGCACAGAGTCGTCCACGCGATCGTCACCCTCCTAGACGACATGGAATTGTCGGCAAACAAAGGCATCGCCGTACCAGACGAATTCCTTCCGGGGTTCGCACGTATGCTGCCGTCGTTCATCTGAAGTTCTATGCGTCTGTCCTGTCTCGAGAGGGACGCCAGCGCGGTCAATCATGGTCGGCGTCAACAGATGCGCGCAGATCGGAGTATTCTGCTCAGCGCTGAAGACCGCACGAAAGTGCTCCACGACAACGCGCAGCACGTTCTGCA
>Ga0105248_10009187_pt1 | contig 10875 bp, 9 predicted proteins | sample KBSS34metaG_FD_81524 | JGI IMG/M metagenome (GOLD analysis project Ga0105248, IMG submission 81524) | Switchgrass rhizosphere microbial communities from Kellogg Biological Station, Michigan, USA - KBS S3-4 metaG | ecosystem: Host-associated > Plants > Roots > Rhizosphere > Soil | place...
AACGGCCAGCTCGCCGGCATCAAGAACGACATCACCGTCAAGCGCTCGCAGATCGGCGGTGGTTGGTTCGTCACCCCGAACGTCCTTTCGAAGATCGAGTTCGTCCGCCAGAACTACGAAGCCTTCCCGACCACCGACATCCGCGCCGGTGGCAAGTTCCAGGGCTTCATGGTCGAGGGGGTGGTCGCCTTCTGACGACGACGCCGGCTAGCGGAAGGGGGGCTCCGATCGGAGCCCCTCTTTCCTTTTGGCGACCGGTGCGTCATTTGCCAACGAGCAGGTAACCAGTGTAACGATCTAGCGGCAGAGTCCGGTACCTCCGGAGCAACTGGGTCGTCACTGGGGTAGATTACCCATCACGCCGGTATGTACCGGCCGTCACCGAGTTCAGTTTCTGCAGACAGTATTGAAGACAAAAACCGGCCAGAAGCGCCGGCGCTCCCGGAGAGGTGGAGGGAGTGGAAGCGATCCGCAGCTGACGTCGTCATCGACCAGCCGGACCGCCTACGCTGAAACGAGGCGTTGGTTGATCGCGAAGCACGGCTCCGTCTGTGCCTACTGCGGTCAGCGGGTCCCAGAGTCGACCATCACGCTCGACCACGTCACACCACGCCGCGGCCAGAGCGCCTACGATCGCCGCGACAACCTTGTCCTAGCCTGCCAGCCGTGTAACGGCGCGAAGGCGGACATGCCGATCCTCTGCTTCCTGCTCCGCAAGCGGGAGCGAGCAACGACTCTGATGCGCTACGGCGCGCACTTGAGCCCGATGCTCGTCGACCTCGTGCGCGACCTGGCAGGTGTATCGGGAGATGTTCCGACGCGCGTGAAGGAGCGATTCGACGACCTGTTCTTCGAGGACGGGGAGTCGCCCTACCACGAGTCGCCCTACCGCGACTGATCGGACCGCGTTCGAAGCGCGTCGGGACCGCGGATCACCCGGCCTCGGCGCGGCGCAGCGCGCGTTGACGGGACTTCTCCTTCGTCCCGCACACCTCCATCTGGCACCAGCGTCGTAGGCCGTTCCGGCTGCGGTCCACGTACATCCAGCCGCAGTCGTCGCCTCCGCATTCGCGGATTCGCGTGGACTCGTCCGACGCGAGCAGCTCTGCTGCCGCGCGCAGCACTGGCCAGAGCACGGACTCCAGACGCTCGCCGGCTTCGCGCCAGCCCCACCCGAGGGGTCCGGCAGCGCCGGCCCCGCGCGGCACCAGCTCGAGCTGGCCCATCGCCGCCGAGAGCGCCGCATTCACCTCCGCCAGCTCGCGCACGGTGCCCACAGGCTTCCCCTGCGCTACCGCGACGTAGATCTGTCGCAGCTGCCAGCGCAGACTCACGGCGTCTCGATAGGCACGCTCGGCCATGCGCGGGTGCTCGAGCGCGCGCGCGCGTAGCCGCGCGCCCTGTCGCGCCATCAGCAGCCCAGCGCCCTCCGCCCAGCGCGTCAGCCGCTCGTAGTCCGTCAGCCGCTCGTCCACCAGCCCCCGGGGTGTCCAATCGACCGTGTTGACCAGCTCGAGCGACGGATCCCCCGCCACGTACTTGAATGGCAGGTTCGGCGCGAGGGTGAGCGGCGTGGGCCCGGACGGCATGACCGGAAGCTAGCACCAGTATTCTGCCCTTGACAGGTGCAACGAATGGCCTGCATTGTGCACCAGTATTTCACATTATACCGGTGCCACGGAGGGCCCATGATCGCACGAACCTGGTGGGGAGCCACGCAGGCCGACGACGCGGCGGACTACCTCGAGTACCTTCGGAAGACGGGGCTGGCGGAGTACACTCGCGTTCCTGGCCATCGGCGGACCCTCACGTTGCGACGGATCGACCAGGGGCGTGCCGAGTTCCTCATCGTCACGCTGTGGGACTCAATGGATGCCGTGCGCGTCTTCGCGGGAGACGAACCGGAGCGCGCCGTCTTCTATCCGGAGGACGATCGCTTCCTCGTCGCTCGCGATATCCACGTCACGCACTACGAGGTGCTCGACATTCAACCCGATACGATGTGAGCCACCCCGCTCCTCGCCGCCTCACGCTGCTCGCGGCCTTCGCCGCGATCTACTTCTTCTGGGGCGCCACCTTCCTCGCAGTCCGGTACGCCGTGCTCGTCGTGCCGCCACTGCTCATCATCGTCTTTCGATGCGCGGGCGGCGCACTGATTCTCTTTGCGTGGCTGGCGTCGCGCCGTGAGCTCGAGCGCACCACGTGGGCCCAGTGGCGCACGGCCGCGATCGCGGGCCTCTTCCTCTTCCTCGGCAGCCACGTGTCGCTGGCGTGGGCCGAGCAGCGGATGTCGTCTGGTCAGGCGGCGCTGTTCACGTCGGCGATCCCGCTCTGGATCGTTCTCATGGAATCCGCGAAGGCCCGCGCGATGCCTGCCGCGCGAGTGCTCCTTGGCATCGCGCTCGGCATCATCGGCGTCGGCGTGCTCGCCGGCGGCAGTGCGCTCAATGCCGGCCTGCCAAGTGACCGTGCGTTCGTGACGCTCGGCGCGTTCTGCTGGGCGGCCGGCTCACTTGTGGGACGGCACGGGGCACGTCCAGGCAGCGCCATACAGTCCACGGCGATGCAGCTCGCGGGCGGCGCCGTCTGGGTGTTCGCGGCCAGCGCGCTGCGCGGCGATCTCGCGCACTTCTCGATAGCGCGACTGGACGCGCGCACGGACCTCGCCCTGCTCTTCCTCGTGCTGTGCGGTACCGTGATCGCCTTCGCGTCGTATACCTGGCTGCTTCGCGTCGCGTCGCCGGCGGCGGTGAGCAGCTACGCCTTCGTCAATCCGATGGTCGCGCTGGCGCTCGGCGTCGCCGTGGGTGACGACGCTCTCTCCGGTCGCATCGTGTTGAGTGCCACGCTCGTGATCGCCGCCGTGGCGTTGACACGCGGCAGTGCGCCGGCCGCGCGATCTTCGCATGTGGAAGTGGCGGACACGAGTCTGCGCATCGCGTCCTGACGCTCGCGGAACGAAGAAGGGCGACGCTACGTGGCGTCGCCCCTTTCACTCCCTACCGCACGCCGTTCGTCAGGCCCCGACGGTGCTCTGCTCGCGGACGAGGTCGCGGATGAACGGGAAGCGCGACCGGATCTCGGCGACGCGCTCGGCGCTCAGCACCACGTAGCCCGGGGCGCCATCGGTGTTCGTGGTCGGCACGAGGCGTTCGCCCCATGGATCGTACGCCGCGGAGCCGCCGTTGTACGTCAGGCCCCCGGCGTCGCCGGTACGATTGACGCCCACGACATAGCACTGGTTCTCGATCGCGCGCGCGGGGAGCAGCGCATCCCAGTGTGGTCGGCGTCCCGCCGGCCAGTTGGCGATCACGAACATCGCATCCACGTCCGGTGCCACGGCGCGGAATAGCTCGGGGAAGCGAAGATCGTAGCAGATGAAGAGGCTTATGCGGACCCCGCGCACCATCGCGGTCGCGGATCCGTCGCCGGGCTCGTAGCTCGCATGCTCGTTCGCGTACGCGAAGAGCTTCTGCTTGCGGTACGAGGCTTCGAGCTCACCGCCGGGGCCGAACAGGAGCGCGGTATTCTGGAAGACCTCGCGACCGTCCACCGTCTCGCGCGCGGCGACGCCGGCGAGGACGTGCACGCCATTGCTCGCGGCGATCTTGCCCAGCGCCTGAACGTTCGGCGAGTCCAGGCCGACAGCGTGGTCCTTCGGCTCCATCGTGAAGCCGGAGAGGCACATCTCCGGCAATGCGACGAGATGCGCGCCATGACTGGCCGCGCGATGCACCAGATCCGCCGCCCGCTTCAGCGAGACAGCCGGATCGTGCCAGCCCGTGTCGTACTCACCGAGTACGACACGAAGCTCGTTCGTCACGCCGACTTCCTCCCGTGGAGCACGTCCGGATCGCTCAGCGCCTTCTTCAGCGCCTCGGCGCCCTCCTTCACCATCGGCGTCGCGCAGCTGTAGGCGAAGCGAATGGCGTCATCGCACGTCGTGCCGAACGCGACGCCCGGCGCACTGCCGATCCCGATCGCCGCGAGCTTGTCCGACAGGTCGGCGGCATCGGTGACCCCGAGGCGCTCGTAGATGGCCGGATCGAGCTCGGCCCACACGTAGAAGGCGCCGCGTGGCGTGAAGGGACGTACACCTTCGATCGTGGACAGCGCAGAGACGAGCGCGTCGCGACGTTCGACATACTCGCTGACCATCTGCGCGAGCTGCGACTGGTCACCGACGACTGCGGCCAACGCGGCCCACTGCGCCAGGCTGTTCACGCCATTGATCGTGCAGCGGAGCAGCTTCGGGATGCGGTCGTGCAGGATCGGCGACCGGGCGACGATGTAGCCCGTGCGCAGCCCGCTCATCGCGTAGCTCTTCGAGAACGAGAAGATGCTGATGACCTTCTCGGCGTACTCCGGCACGAGCGAACCGATGGAGAAGTGCTTGTGCGGCGCGTAGATGACGTCCTCGTACGCCTCGTCCGACACCAGCCACAGGTCGTGACGCTTGGCGATGTCGGCGATCTCACGGAGCGTCTGCTCGGAGAGCACGGCACCCGTCGGGTTCTGCGGCGTGTTGAGGAAGATCGCGACCGTGCGCGGCGTGATCGCCGCTTCGATCTCGGCCGTGTCGTACTCGAAGTCGTTACCGGCCTTGAGCGGCACGCCGACCGTGACACCGCCCGCCAGCCGGATGTTCTCGGCGACCTCGGTCCACATCGGATCGGGCAGGATCACCTCGTCGCCCGGCGAGAGCAGCGAGCCGAACGCGACGTACAGCGCGTGCATCGCACCGTTCGTCAGGAAGATGTCCTCGTCCGTGACGCCGACGAGGCCGTTCTTGCGGACGACCTTCTCCGCGAGCGCCTTCCGCAGCTCGGGGATCCCGCTGTTCGGGATGTAGTGCGTCTTCCCCGCCGCGCCTGCCTTGTTCACCGCCTCGAGCACGTGTGGCGGCACCGAGAAGTTCGGGTCGCCCGACTCGAGCCGGTACACTTTCTTGCCGGCCGCCTGAGCCTTGAGGAGCCGCTCACGAATCTGCACGATCAGGCCGAGCGAGATCTCGTCGAGCGGATGTTGGGCGACAGCGGACGGTGGCATGCGCGGGCTCTCCGGTGTGTGCGGGCGCGGGGAATTGAGAACTGGGGCGGCAGGGCTCGAACCTGCAACTTCCTGATTAACAGTCAGGCGGTCTGCCAATTGACCTACACCCCATCAATGCGTCTGACGGCACCAATGCCGCGTACTACGTGTGACTCTCTGTACAGCTGTCTTGCCGATATGGTCCTGCCGATCCTCGCAAAAGCGCCCGCCAGGTTTGACCTGGCGGGCGCTTCTTCTGCGCAACCTGCACGCGCGCGCTAGCCAAGTCTCCCGGAGAGGCTCCGATTATTATTATTCCCAGGCTTGAGCGTGCGCTTATTGGACATTGTCATCGTGTGTGGGCCGCGCTTGCGCGCGACACTAGCATGGTACGGTTCACATTCGGCTCTGTCAAGAGCCCGGTTGGCCCACGCCGAGCGTACGTGTGTCGCGCGAATTCCCGTCGCGCGAATCGCACCGCTCGCGCGGCCATCTCACCATCCGCCACCCGGCGGAAGCCAGGGCGCGAGGCGCTCGCGAAGGTGACGTAACGCTCGTCCCATCCGCGCCTCGACCGTCTTCACCGAGATGTCCAGCGCGCTCGCGATCTCGGGATACGTCATCCCGTCCCGCCGGCTCATCTCGAAGACCTCGCGCTGTGGCGGCGACAGCTCCGACATCGCCTCGGTGACGGCGTCCTGCAGCTCGCGCGACGACACGCGCGCGTCCGGCCGCGGCGCGGCACTCGGCGGACGCACGTAAGGCTCGGATTGCCGGACGGTGCGCCCGTGTCGCAGATGGTTCAGCGCGCGGTTGCGCGCCGACTGGTGGAGGTAAGCGCGCAGCGGGCCGGTGAGCGCCAGCTCCGCGCGACGGCGCCACAACTCCAGCATCACATCCTGGACGACTTCCTCGGCGAGGGAGCGATCGCCGAGCAGACGCGATGCCGAGAGCACGAGCCACGAGTAGTGCTCGCGAAAGATCGTCGCGTACGCCTCGTCGTCGCCCTGACGCAGCCGCGCCAGCAGTTCCGATTCAACCACGGGTGGCGTATCGTTGCTGGCGGAGGCCGGGCATGGCCGACCAATCTAATCCTGGGTCAGCCGTGCACGAGTCGGAGCGGCTCGGTAGTGGGCATAGGGTGTCCTTCCTCTCGGGTGTCTCACCAGCATGACCGACGATAGCGCGCGGCGGCCGGACCTGGACGCGGAGTGGGAGGAGCTGGCCCGCTTCCTCTCCGGGGAGAGCTCGCCCGGAGAGCAGCGCCAGATGCGCGCCCGCCTGGCCCGCGACCCGGAGCGCGCGGCGCTCGTTCAGGCGCTGGACGCGGCACTCACCCCGGCCGACGAGGCTCCCCTCGCCGCCGAGGAGGTCGAGCGCGCCCTGGCGTCCGTGATGGCGCGGCGCGACATGTCCGACCCGCCGCGTTCGTCCGTGCCCGGCGCCATCCCGTTCCGCCGCCGGCCAACGCCGCCGGGACTCGCCGGCATCCAGGCGCGCTGGCGCCGTAGCGCCCTTCTGGCCGCCGCCGCGGTGGTGGTCGTGGCCGGCGCCAGTCTGCTCTGGAGGGCAACGCGGGAAGACGGGCAGACCGCCGCGGGCCTCCGCGTCGCCGGGGTGGAGTACACGACCGGGGTCGGTCGCGTCGACACGCTCAAGCTCGCCGATGGGACGTCGGTCGTGCTGGGTCCGTCCAGCCGCCTCCGCCTCGAACAGAACTATGGCCGCCGGGATCGCACGCTGACCCTCGACGGTCAGGCGTTCTTCGAGGTTGCGCACGACGATGCGCGCCCCTTCGTGGTTCGGACCGCCAGCGCCCTTTTGCGCGACGTCGGGACGGCCTTCTCCGTCGAGGCCGACAGGGATCTTGGAACGCGTGTCGCGGTAACATCGGGAGCGGTGGACGTTGCCGCCGTTGCGGCACGCAACGGCGAGCCGACGGTGCTGCACAGTGGGGATCGGGCCGAGATCACTGGAGATCGCATGACGGTCGAGCGAGGCGTCGTCGACAGTAGCGCCACGTCGTGGACCCGTGGGGCGCTCGCGTTCCGCGATGCGTCGATGACGACCGTCGCCGCCGAGCTGCGGCGCTGGTACGGCATCCGATTGGTGGTCGACGACAGCACACTCGCCACGCGGCGCCTCACCGCGACGTTCGATCGCGTGAGCGCCGATGACGTGGGCCGCGTGCTCGCCGCCGTCCTCGGTGGTTCGGCGACGCGGTCCGGCGACACCCTCCGGATCGGCGCGCGCTCACCCGCTCGATGAGCCGGAGGCGATGCGACTGAGCACGGGCGGACGTCGCGCGACGCACACTGCGGTGGCCGCGATGGCCGCCCTCGTCATCGGCGCGCGCGCGGAAGCGCAGCCCGCGCGTCCCTGCTCCGACGCTGCCACTGAGCTCGTCGCGAACACCGGCGCGTGGTCCGGCCCTCTCGCCGCGCCTGTCACGCTCCACGCACGCGGACTCTCGCTGCGAAACGCACTCGATCTCCTCGGCGCACAGAGCGGCGTGCCTCTCGCGTACTCCAGCGATCTGCTCCCGCTCGATCGACCCGTGTGCGTCGTCGCTGAACGTCAGCCGCTTGGACGTGTGCTGGCGACGCTGCTCGAGGGCACGAACGTCGAAGCGCTTCTCGTCGCGGGCAAGGTGGTGCTCGCGCCGTCCACCAGCGCGACGCCGCGGGAAGTGCCGAAGGTGAGTGTGCTCGAGCGCGTGATCGTCACCGGCAGCGCCATCGCCGCGACGCGAAGACCACTCGCCGTCGGGGTCGAAGTGATCGACGGTGACGAGATCCGCCGGAGCAGCTACTCGGATCTCGCCTCGGCGCTCGACACGTATGTGCCGGGCCTGTGGGTCTGGGCCCCGTCGTCGGGCAGTCTCGTCGCGCAGTATGGCGGCGTACGCGGTGCGAGCTCGTTCTCGACGAGCTACCCGAAGATGTACATCGATGGCATCCAGGTCGCGAATCCCCTCCTCGTCACGCAGCTCAACCCGGATGCGGTGGACCGAGTCGAGGTCATTCGCGGGCCGCAAGGCTCCGCGCTCTATGGCTCGGATGCGATCAGCGGCGTGATCAACGTCATCACGCGACACGACGGCACGGGACCATCCGGCGCGCGCGTCCGCGTGAGCAGTCTGGCCGGCGCGAGCTCGAGCGACTACGAAACGAGTCCCGTCGCCACGCACGACCAACGGGTTTCCATACGCAGCGGCACCAACCTCGGCTCCGCCGGCCTCTCGATCGAGTTCGGACAGACGGGCGCCGTCTTTCCCTCCTCACAGAGCCGCCAACTCTCCGTCCTCGGCGACGGCCGCCGCGTCACGAGCAATGCGATCCTCAGCGGCACGGCGCGGCTGTTCGATCGACGCGCCGGCGTCGGCAACAATCCCTTGCTCGAGGGGATCGGCACGCCGTGGGTCGACACCACGGGAAACTCCGGCCCGGGAGGCGGTGGTCCGGGCGGCGGTGGCTACGACGATCGTCGCGTCAGTGCGTCGCCGCTGCGCGATGGTGATCAGCACGTGCGCCTCTACACCCTCGGCGGGAGCGCAACGTTCGCGACGCACAGCGTGTGGACGCACACGCTGGTCGCGGGCATCGATGGCTATCAGCTCGACAACGTCGCGGATGCGACGAATCCCTTCGACGACGGTGTGGATGCCACGCGGCGCGGTGCCACGGGCAGCGGCGATCGCCTGACGCTGCGCGCCAGCAGCGTCGCGCAGGTGGGCGGCCGGTCGGCCATCCCCGCGACCACGATCACGCTCAGCGTCGAGCACTCACTGCTGCGACAGCTCAGCAACGTCACCGACGTCGTCGCGCCCGTTGGCGGCTCGCGATACGCCACCGCCGTCGACGGCACGTCCCTGCTCTGGAACCACAACAGCGGCGCGCTCGTGCAGGCGAGTACGGCGTGGCGCGATGCGCTCTTCGTGACCGGCGGCGTACGAGTCGAGCGCAATGACGCGTTCTCCGGCAACGATCGATATCCGGTGCTCCCGCTGCTGGGTGGTGCGCTCGTGCGAGCGTTCGGACCGGTCGAGATGAAGCTGCGCAGCTCCTATGGAAAGGGGATCAGACCATTCCAGACTCCCGAGCGGCTCTCGTGGAGCGAATACGGGCCGATGAACAGCAGCCGCGCCGGTCTCGACCCCGAGGTGCAGACCGGGATCGAGAACGGCATCGAGCTGTACGTCGGTGGCCTGCTGTCGCTCCAGGCGACACGCTTCGACCAGCGCGCCACGGGGCTGATTCAGAACGTCGCCGTCGCCGTCGACACGCAGCTCCGCGGCGAAACGCTCGAGCGGCGCATGCGTTTCCAGCTGGAAAATGTCGGTGAGATCACAAACCACGGCTGGGAGATGCAGGCAGGACTTCGGCGCGGAGGACTCGGCGTCTCGGGAACGCTCACCACGGTCGACAGTCGCGTGCGTACCGTCGCGAAGGGCTATCTGGGCGACCTTCGCGCGGGAGACCGCATGCTGGCGGTGCCGGCGCGCACTTCGAGTCTCAGCGCGTCGTGGACGCAGCCGCGCTGGAGCCTGGCGCTCACCGCCACACGCGCGGAGGACTGGATCAACTACGATCGCGTCGCGCTGGCGCGGGCATACACTGGTGCGGACGGTGCGCAGTACGACGTGACTGGCGCGCGTCTGCGCAGCTACTGGCGTGATTACACGGGGCAGACGCACCTGCGTCTCTCCGCATCGCGCGATGTCGGGCGCGGGCTCACGCTGCTCGGGATCGGCGACAACCTGCTCGGCGGTCAGGTTGGCGAACCCGACAACCTCACGATCCGGCAAGGGCGCACACTCAGCGGCGGGCTTCGCGCGTCGTTCTGAGCGGGCGAGAAACCACTCGTCGACTACTTGCCGACCGGGCGCGCAATTGGCAGGTTGGCGTCGTCCAGAATGATCGATGACTCCAGACGGTCGCTCGAGTTGCGCACCGAGCTGCCGGGAGAAAGTGAGTGACTGCACGTCCTGGCGCGTTCGACCTGCCACACCGCGCGTACATCGAGGCGCTCGCCGAAGCTCCCGAGGGGAGTCCCGCCTGGCACGCGATCGTTGCCGGCTACGCCGCGCTGCAGCTGTTCGAGGCCTGGCTGGACGGCGGGATGGGAGAGACGCCGCCGAGCATGCTCGAGGTGCAGCGCATCTGGCGGTACGTCGAGGCGGTGCCCGATTCGCGCGTCGAGCGCCGCTGCCTCACGCAACTGGTCGATTGCATTCAGGCCACGCTCGTCGCGTCGCCGCGCCTCGTCGCGGAACGCAAGGAAGATGTCGGCAAAGCGCTCCTGTGCTACGCCAAGTTGCTGCAGTACGACGCGCAGTGGGGTCCCGCCGGCGACGTTCACGGCGCGCTGATGGACTTCGCGCGCAGCACGAACGACACGCCTCGGCTGCTCGATTCGATGCTGATGCGCGGCTACAGCCTGCGCATGGCCGGTCGGCTGGACGAAGCGAGTGCCGCGTACGCCGCGCTGCGGAGCGCCGCGGAGCATGCGAACGACGAGCGGTATCGGCTCGAGAGCTATCTCTCGGATGCGAAGATCGCCGTGGAGCGCGGAAACTATGGTGTCGCGCGCGACCTCCTCGATCGAACGATCGAGGACGCGCGCGGTGCGGAATGCTGGATCGTCGTCTCGAAGTGTCTCACCGACCGCGCGCGCGTAGCCGCGATGCAGGGTGACCTCGAGCTCTCACTCCAGTGCTCGTACGAGGCACTCGAGCTGAACACCGATCCGCTCGGCCGCGAGAGCATTCTGGCGAACATCGCTCTGACCTTCGCGCAGATGGGTTTGCGTGAGGCAGCGCGGGACGCTGGCCTGCTCGTCATG
>Ga0105248_10009189_pt1 | contig 10875 bp, 10 predicted proteins | sample KBSS34metaG_FD_81524 | JGI IMG/M metagenome (GOLD analysis project Ga0105248, IMG submission 81524) | Switchgrass rhizosphere microbial communities from Kellogg Biological Station, Michigan, USA - KBS S3-4 metaG | ecosystem: Host-associated > Plants > Roots > Rhizosphere > Soil | place...
GACGAACCTGTCGAGTTCGGGCTCAAAGGCCGTGCGCCCGAGCCCAATCCGCTTCGCCTGGCCTTTCGCGAATGGCGCGCCCTGTTGCAGGACATGACCGAGGCTCAGGGACCGCGCCATGCCCTGCGCATTGCGCTCTCTGCGCCGGGGGTTGACGTCCCGCGGCCTCGGAAGACCCGGGAGGTGGCATCGTGAACCCGCTTTCCGCTGCGGCGACCGTGGCAATGATCGGGGCAACGCTGTCCGCTCCCGCCCTCGCCGCGCCGGTTGTCTGCAATGCCGTGTGGACCGATGCCGCACGGGGCGGCCGCACCGTTCCGGTGCGGATACGGATGCCACAGGGCCATGGCCCGGCGCCCGTCATCCTCTTCAGCCATGGACTGGGCGGCGGCCTCGATGCCGGCGCCGACTGGGTGACGGCCTGGAGCGAAGCTGGCTTTATGACGGTCAATATCCAGCACGCCGGCAGCGATACGGCGATCTGGAAGGGCAGGATGCGGCCCATGCAGGGTCTACGCGAGGCCATGAACGGCGCACAGCTGCAAGCCCGCGCCGGTGACGTCCATTTCGTGCTCGACCGGCTGGAGAAGGGCGGGCGTGAGGGGGCTTGCGATCTCGGGCGCGTCGATATGGGCCGCGTCGGCATGGCCGGGCATAGCTTTGGCGCGCAGACTACGCTGGCCGTCTCGGGCGCGCGCTACGGCGGTGCGGCGATCATGCGCGATCCGCGGATAAAGGCGGCGATCGCGCTCAGCCCGCAGCCGGCTCAGGGTCAGGACGACCGCTCGGCGTTCGGCGGGATCACCATTCCCTTTTTCTCGATCACCGGCACGCGCGACGAATTGCCGTTCCTGAACAAGGTAACGCCCCAGGATCGCACCCGGCCGTTCGCGGCCATGCCGGCGGGGCACAAGTATCTTCTCGTCCTCGACGGCGCCAATCACATGATGCTGGGCGGCCAGTCGATGCGGATGCCTGGAACGAGTCCCAACACGCATATCGTCGATGCCGTCACCCGTTTGACCACCGATTTTTGGCAAACTTATCTCATTTCGGGTGCGAACCGGCCTGACTTGATCGCCAATGATCGGCATGTCCTCTCGACGAAAGACCACTTTGAAAGGCGGCTTGGGCGCTCCGGCGCCCGGGGTAGCGGGACCGGCGTTCAAGTCGGCGGGCGACGCGGCCGGTGGTGGTCGGCACGTTCGCGCTGTCAGCCGATCCGCTGGTCGACCTCTTCGAGACCAAGGCGGGCTTCGTCATGAGCTCTGACTATTATGCCCTGCCGAACTGGAAGACAACGTAGCCGGCCGGCCGGTCGGCAGTGTGATCGATCTCTCCTCTCGGCTACGCTCGGATGGCACGCTTGCCTGGATCGCACCGCGGCTGCCCAAGGGGAAGGTCTGGCGCGTACTGCGTTTGGGATGGTCGCTGCTCGGCACCACCAATCACCCCGCGACTGCCGAAGCGACGGGCCCGGAAGTCGACAAGTACGACGGCCCGTCGGTGCGCGCTTACCTCGAGCACTACCTTGGCATGTACAAGGACGCGGCCGGAGCGGAACTCATCGGCCAGCGTGTGTGCGGGCATTGCCGACCGACTCGATTGAGGGGGGCGAGGCCAACTGGACGCCGCACATGATCGAGCAGTTCCGCCGGTTGCGCGGCTATGACCCGACGCCCTGGTTACCCACGCTGGACCGGTTCCTCTACGACTTCCGGCGGACGCTCGCCGACCTGCTTGCAAGCGAGCACTATGGCATCATCGCCAAGGTGGCGCACGAAAACGCGCTCATCCTCTACCGCCAGGCGCTGAAGGAGCACCGCCCGATGCTGGGCGATGACATGACCACGCGCAACGCGACGGACATGCCGATCGCCGCGCTCTGGACCTTCGGTCGTGCCGAAGGCCCCCGCCAGCCCCTGATCGGCGACATGAAGGGTGTCGCGTCCGTCGCACACCTGTACGGCCAGAACCTCGTAGTCGCGGAATCGATGACCGCCTCGATGGCGCCCTGGGCCTTTGCCCCCAAGGACCTCAAGCGGTTCATCGATCTCGAACTGGTGACGGGGTGAACCGGCCGGTGATCCACACGTCGGTCCATGTGCCGGTGGACGACAAGCAGCCCGGCCTCTCGCTGTTCATCTTCGGCCAGTACTTCAACCGCAACGAGAGTTGGGCCGAGCTGGCCAAGCCGTGGGTGGACTATATCGCGCGCTCCTCGTTGCTGCTCCAACAAGGGCGCAACGTGGCGGACGTGGCCTATTTCCACGGCGAGGAAGCGCCGCCGCTTACCCACCAGAACCATCCCAAAGCTTATTTACCCAGAAACCGGCGCGTGAGGCCCGCGGGTTCCTGCCCTGGAGGCTTTCGCCTTCACAATGTCGGCCATAGAGCAGTAGGAGAGTAAATGTCCGCTTCCTGTAAAAGCTGCCTTCTGTCCGGCGACGACTTTGGTGTCAGCTGCTTTTCCTGCAAACCTCCAGGACCAGCCCGCGCAACCAGCGATGGCCCGCGTCGGCATCCATGCGCGGATGCCACAGTGCCGATATCGCGATGCCGGTCGTGGCGACGGGCAGTTCGAACATGGCGATGCCCTCCATTGCTTGCGCAGAGCCGGCGCTGCTGCCGGTAACGCAGGAACGCGGCACCAGTGCGACCAGGTCCGACTGAGCCGCGATCCGGAGCGCGTCCGAGAAGGCGGGAACGACGACGACCACGTCCCGGGTCAATCCGAGCGTCTCGAGCGCGACGTCGACCGGCCCTTTGAAGGTACCGCGACGCGATGCCACCACATGCTTGCCAGCGGCGTACCGCTGGGGCGTGACGGGTTTTGCGAGGAGCGGATGCCCAGCGCGGACCGCTCCGACAAAATCGTCGCGGAAGAGCGCCTGCGTGCGGATCTCGGGGGCAGATTGGCCAAGTACGCCGATCTCAAGATCGATCAGCCCCTCTCGCAACGGACCTGGATCCTTCTGCGGCTTGGGCGTAAACCGGATCCGGGCTCGCGGCGCGGCCCCGGTAATCCTGGCCACGAGGGGAGCGGAATAGCGTTCGATGACCCCTTCGTTGGCGCGGATGGTGAAGGTTCGTTCGAGCGTGGCCACGTCCAGATCGTCGGTGAGCGGGCTGAGCACCGTCCGCACGTCGCGCGCGAGCGCATGGACCTGATCGCGCAGCTCGGCGGCGCGGGCGATCACCATGTCACCCATGCGGATACTCCATGCTGTCGGCAGTATGGCCGCTGAGGCCGCGCCCTGTCGAGTGAGCGTTAATCGATCTTCCCGAAAATGAACGGTCAGCGAGGCGAGGGGGGCAATCCCATTGAGGCGGTCATTGAGACGGCTGATGCATTCTCATTAGGATCGTAAAAAGGGGTAACCGGACCGGTCTAGCCTGCGTAGCGGAGCTGCACGCGATCGCGATCGAAGCCGCACGGAACGCAAGCGTGAGCCGCATCATCTACACCGCGATAGAGAACGCGGCGTCGCCCATTTTCCAAATCGACCAGGTCAGCGAATGGGACCGGCGCACCGAGAGGGCGCTGGCGGCGAGCGGACTCAAGGTCGATCTCGGCGCCAATCAGGATGCCCAGCACATCGTTCGCCATTGCCTCTCGCCTCACACGACCGACAGGTCGACGGGGTTGACCCCGTAGTAGCTCGAAACGCGATCGGCGTACGCCTGGTTGAAATCCGGCGCGTTGTTCGACCAGCTTGGGCCACCCTCGAGCAGCCGGCGGTCGATCGCGACGACATAGCCGTCAGCAACATGATCGTAGGAGAGAAGCTCGAACGGCAGCGGGTAATAGCTCTTTCCGATGCCGAGAAACCCACCGAGGCTCAACACTGCGAACGTCGCGCCGCCAGTGCGCTTGTTGATCATGAAGCTGAAGACCGAGCCCAGAGCATCGCCGTCGCGCGTGGCGACCTTGGTGCCGTCGACCTTGTTGGAGGCGAGCAGGAGATTGGTGGGCTCTGCGCCCACCGGCGTATCGTTGCTACCTGTCATGAAGAGATCCTTGATTGTTTGCGGACGAACCCGCTTCGGCTTCTCCCGTTCCCCGGAAATTGTTCGGGCGTTCGCGATAGAGGCTTTCAGGATCGGCATGGACCAGTTTGGCCGAAGCCGGTTCCACGCTTCCAGACCATGAACGGCGCCGTCGAAGGGGCGCGCGACGCCGGCCGCCCGTACGGACGCATAAGCGTCGGCCACGAGAGCCAGATGGTGCTCAGTCCCCACCGGATCAGGCTGCCGAGGCCACGGCCGCCGGCGCTCGCGCGAGTCCGACTGCGTCGCCGGGGGCCGATTCTACTTAATTCGGGAGATATTTGCGGAGCTCAGACCATCGTCCCGACATCAGCATGGCAGCGAAGGGCGAGCGCGCGGGATTGGGTGCCCCGCCCTTCGCTGAGGTCAGAAGCTCTTGCGCGCGTTTACGCCGAAGTAGCGATCGTTGTCGCGCGGCACGAAGCGGACCGTGCCGGCCGTGGTGCCATTGCCGAGCAGGTTCGAGTAATGCTGGTCGAGGATGTTCTTGACCAGCCCGCGAACCTCCCAGTCTCCTTCGTGCAGCAGCGCGATGCTCGCATTCCAGATGCCGTAGGCAGGCTGGATCGTGCTGGGCGTCTGGGTAAGGGCGAACTGCGTGTCGCTGCGGTAGGTCCAGTCAGTCTGCAACTCGACGTTGTTGCCGCCACCCACCGGAAGGCGCCAAGCGCCGCCGCCAGCTAGTTTCCAGTCGGGCGCGAACGGCAGAGGCTCCCCGTTGATCGAGACGCAACTGGCGACGTTGACCGGGCACTTGAAGTCGCGAACGCGGGCATGATTGTAAACGGCCGATAGGTTGACGGTGAAGCGGTCGGTCGGACGAGCCGCGAAATCGAGTTCCACGCCCTGCGTGCGCACGGCGCCCGCGTTGATCAGCCGCGTGACAGGCGCACCCAGGAAGGTATCCTGGAAGTTGGCCTGATAGCCCGAGTAGTCGGTGCGGTAGAGGGCCACCGCGGCGGTCACTCGGCCGTTCAGCAGGCTCGACTTGAGGCCGACTTCGTAGCTGTTGGAGGTCTCGGGCGCCAGCGCCTTGTCGTCGAAGGCCTGCATGTTGAAGAAGACGTTGTAGGCCGGTCCCTTGTAGCCGCGCGAGTACGTGGCGTAGCCGGTCACCTGCGGCGTGAATTTGTATTGCACGCCGGCGCGGCCACTCCAGTCCCAGCGGTCGGTCTTGCCGGTGCGCGGGCCAATCGAGGAACGGATGGCGGTAACGCCGGCGCCGGGCGTCGCCTCGGACGGAAGCACCGAGTTGCGGCTGTGGTAGTAGGACAGCTTGTCGTAGATCAGCCGGCCGCCCAGGATGAACGTCAGGCTGTCGCTGGCATGCAAGTTGGCCTCGCCGAACAGGGCCGCGTTCTCGGCGCGCGTGCCGTAGCTGGCAACGCCGACGTTCGTGCGGCTTATCGGCCCCGAAGAGAGGATCACGGTGCGCTGGTAGCGTTCGTCGGTGTCAGCCTTCAGGTAATAAGCGCCGACGACGTAATCGATCAGGTTGCCCTGGGGCGAGGCGAGACGCAGTTCCTGGCTGAACTGGTTGAACTTCACCCGGCCGTCGTCGCTGCCCTGCGGAAAGGTGTCGGTCTGGAGCGAGCGCTGATCCCAGTCGGGCACCTGATGGTTGCGCCATTCGCGATAGGCGGTGATCGAAGTGACCGTGTAGTCGCCGGGGCGCCACTCGGCGGTGAGCGAGCCGCCGTAGTTCCTGTCGTTCACGTGGGTGTCGAACGTGGTGTTGACGGTCTTGTTGTCGGGACTGGCGACGATGCCTTCACGTGCCAGGACGGAGGCGAGGGCGGGGCTGTCGGTGCGCACATTGCTGGGATAGGCGATCCGCGCGGTGCTGGAGTAGACACCGTTGGGCGTGGTGTCCTTGTTATGGGTGTAATCACCCGCGAGCGTCAGCGTGAGATCGTCGGTCGGCTTGGCCTGCAGCTTGCCGCGAACACCGTAGCGCTCGTAGCCGTTGACCCAGTTGTCGGTGCCGATGTTGCGGACGTTGCCCTTGAACTTGCCGTAAATACCGCTGATCGAATAGCCCAGCTTCTCGCCGATGGGGCCTGAGAGCAGGCCGCGCACGCGATACTCGTCGCCTTCGTAGTAGCCCACGTCGATGGCGCCCGTCTGCGTCTGTGTCGGAGACTTGGTGACGACATTGACGACGCCGGCCGACGCGTTCTTGCCGAACAGCGTGCCCTGCGGGCCGCGCAGCACTTCAAGGCGCTCCAGGTCGATCAAGTCGAGCGTTGCCTGGCCCGGCCGCACCAGGACCACGCCGTCCACCACGGTCGAGACCGAGGACTCGACGCCCGGCGAGGTAGTTATCGTGCCCACGCCGCGGATGAAGATGTTGCGGTCCTTGTTCGAGGCGCCGTTGCGGAAGTCGAGCGTCGGGACCGTCGCGGCGATATCCTGGATGTTGTTGAGGTTGCGCGAGGCGGCCACATCGCCGTTCACCACCGAGACGGCGACGGGCACGTCCTTCAGGCTCTCGTTCCGGAACCGGGCGGTGACAACGATGTCACCCTCGCCCGAAGATGAACTCGCAGCGTCTGGAACGGCCTCTTCCTGAGCGCTGGTGTCTTGCGCGCGAGCCGTTGCGGCACCTCCGAAACTGAGCACGACTGCGGTTCCCGCGAGCAACGCGGAGGTCAAGCTAGTGGTTTTCACGATGCTACTCCCTGATTCGTGCGTGACGAATAATGTCTATAATTCAGGTAGAGAAGAATAGTTTTCCGATGCCGGTCAGGAGATGGGCTTTTCCGGTGGCAGCAGCAGGCTGGGCGGGAACGGCGCATTCGCCGGGCCCTTCGGGTCGCGTAGCGCGTTGCGTTGCCCGGCATCACGCGCCAGCGGGATCTGCATTCCCCGGGTGCGCTCAAGCAGGTCGAATAGCTTGGCACTCATGCGCTGGACCAGGTCCTCGTGACCGGGCGCGGCCAGCAGATTGTTGGTCTCCGCGGGGTCCGACTGGATGTCGTAGAGTTCGTCGATATCCCAGATTCCGTGGAAGTGGACGTACTTGTAGCGATCCTCGCGAAGCGCGTGGACGGTCGGAGTCTGGGGGAAGTTGCGTTCCCAATAGTACTCGTAAAGCAATTCAGTCCGCCATGGCACGGGTTCGCCGCGGACGAGAGGCAGCATGTCCTTGCCCTCCATGTGCGCCGGCGCTTCCAACCCGGCGGCAGCCAGCAAGGTGGGTGCGATGTCGATGTTGGCGACGACCTGCTCGACCTTGCGATCACGCCCCGAACCGAACAGCGCCGGGCAACGCGCCAGCATCGGGATGCGCATCGATTCCTCGTAGGCGGTCCGCTTGTCGATCAGCCCGTGCTCGCCGAACATGAAGCCGTTGTCGCCCAGGTAGAGGATGAGCGTGTCGTCCAGCTCGCCTCGCGCCTTCAGTTCGGCCATGATCTTCTCGATGCCTTCGTCGACCGCGAGCAGCGTCTCCATGTAGCGCTTGTAGTAGCTCGCGACGTCGAGGTGCGAGTGGTAGGCATAGTCGACGCCGTGCCAGCTGTTGCGCTGGTCCTGTACCCAGCGGGGTCGCCCTTGCGCGGTGGGACCGTACTTGGCCATCGATGCGGGGTAGCGGAAGGTCTCCTTCTCGTACTTGCCGGCATGGCGTTCGGCGGGAATGAATTCGGAGTGCACCGCCTTGTGGCTGAGGTAGCACAGCCAGGGTTTGTCCTTCGGCCGCTCCTTGATCCAGTCGAGCGCATACTCGGTCAGCTCATCGGTGATGTAGCCCTTCTGCGGCACCCGCTTGCCGTTGATGTTGAGGCCGTTCTCCTCCGGCAGGTAGCTGCCTTGCCCCTTGAAGCTGATCCAGTGGTCGAAGCCGGGCTGCGGGTCGTCCCCCACATCGCCCATGTGCCACTTACCGATAAACGCGGTCTGGTACCCGGCGGCCTGCAGGTATTCCGGGAAGAAAACGAGGTTCGGATCGACCGGATGATTGTTGTCCACGACCCGATGCTGATGGGCATAGAGACCCGTCAGGATCGACGCGCGCGAAGGCGAGCATAGCGCGGTGGTGACGAAGGCATTGCGGAAATGCACACCTTCGCGCGCAAGGCGATCCAGGGCCGGGGTGTCGCCAAAGCTCTGCGCCTTCATGAAGCCCATCGCGTCGTAGCGGTGGTCGTCCGTCAGGATCACCAGGATGTTGCGCGGAGTTGCTCGGGGCTTGCGGACCAGCTTCAACTGCTTGGGACCGGCCTTCGCGGGCGTGGCGGCGCTGCTCCAGGAATAGAGGCCGAAGGCGGCCCCGCCGCCGGCGAGCAGAACGCTTCTGCGATTGGTGTCCATGGGGCAGCGACTCCGTATGGTGACAACGATAGACATGGGCGCCTAATGCAATTACTACCTTTGCGATAGACAATCTTTTTGTTGCCCGGTGCGCACTCGCCCGGGATGGCTCTGAAGGGATCGAGGCGGCTTGCGATCGACGATTAAGGATGTGTCCCGGCTCGCGGGTGTCTCGATCAAGACGGTCTCGCGCGTGCTCAACAAGGAGGCGCGCGTGGCGGACGGGACGCGGCGGCGTGTGCTCGAGGTAGCCGAACAGCTGCAATACCGGCCCTGCGCCGCCGCCCGCAGTCTCGTGGGCAAGCGCAGCTTCCAGATTGCTCTTGTCTGCGACAATCCCAGTCCGTTCTACGTCTACGAGATGCAGCTCGGCATCCGTGAGCGATGCCGCGAGGACGGGGTTCGGATGATCGCCCAGCCTTACGATCACCGCGACGCGGGACTGCTCGACGAGATCGAAGGCCTGATCGACGTTACCGGCATCGATGGCGTGATCCTGACCCCGCCGGTCTCCGACCGGGCAGACGTACTCGACCTGCTTGCGCGGCGAGGTGCACCGTTCGTCAGGGTTTCGCCCGCGACCGAGATCGATCGCTCAGCCGCCGTGTTCCTCGACAACCGACGCGCGGCCGCCGAGTTGACGCGCCACTTGCTGGCGCTGGGTCACGGTCGGATCGGCTTCATAACCGGCCACCCCAGCTACACCGCCAGTATCGAGCGCCTCGACGGCTATCGCTCCGCGATCCTGGAGGCAGGTCTCGATGCCGATCCGGACCTGGTGCGTGACGGCGATTACGCTTTTGCCAGCGGAGCCAAGGCGGCCGAACTCCTGTTCGCCTTGCCCTCGCCGCCCACGGCCATCTTCGCATCGAACGACGAGATGGCGGCAGGCGTCCTGAGTGTTGCGCACCAACGCGGGGTCAAGGTTCCCGAGAGCCTTTCGGTCGCCGGCTTTGGCGACGATGCGGTGGCGAGCTTCGTCTGGCCCGCGCTCACCACCGTGCGCCAGCCCACCCGGGAACTGGGTTTCGCAGCCGCCGATATCCTCCTCTCCGACCCTGAGGAGAGAGAACAGCGCGAGGTGCCCTACGCCATGATCGTGCGCGAGTCCGCAGGACCGGTTCGGGTTCAAGATGACAGGTGAGACACATATGTTCGACCATCAGCGCGAGGCCTTCGCTCGCGATGGCTACGCCGTGTTCGAGCGCGTCTTTTCCGGCGAGTTTCTGGAGTTGCTGCGCGGCGCCTGCGCGGCCTTTGTGGCGCGCGAGGACGACCGGATGGACGCCGCCGGCACTGACACGCTGGGTATCAGCCATCGCGGGCGGCGCTACTTCGCGAATGAATGCCAACGCGAGCGCCCTGAGTTGCGGCGCGTGCTCTTCGACGAGCGCATGGCGCAGATCTGCAGAGCCACGCTGGGCGACACCGCATACTTCTTCTTCGATCAGTTCGTGGTGAAGGGACCGGAGCAGGGCATGCCCTTCAGCTGGCACCAGGATTCCGGCTATGTCGTGGGTAACGGCGGTCCGCCGGATCACACTCCCTATCTCACCTGCTGGTGCACGCTCGACGATGCCACGCTCGAGAATGGTACGGTGCGTCTGGTGCCGGGGAGTCATCGGCAAGGGCTGGTGCCTCACCAACGCCAGGCCGGCAGCAACGATCTCGCCGTCACCGTCCATGCGGCGAAGGAGATCGCCATCGAGGTGCCCGCGGGCAGCGTGGTCGCGTTTTCCAGCCTCACGCTGCATGCGACCGGCGCCAACCGCAGCGACCGAGCGCGGCGCGTGTACCTTGCGCAGTATACGCCCGAGGTGATCCTCAACCCCGGCACGCGTCAGCTGCGCCGCAATGCCATTCCCCTACTCCAAGGTGGTCGGCAGGTGACGTTCGCATGATCCTTTCTCCCCGTCGCCGCTGGGTGCTTTTCGCGCTCGCCCTGTCTGCGACGATCCTGAACCTGCTCGATCGCCAGATCATCGCGGTGCTCAAGCCTACGATCGCCGCGGACCTGGGCTGGAGCGACAACGACTATGGGACGCTGGCCGCCTGGTTCCAGGGATCGGCGGCCGTGGCGTTCCTGTTCACCGGCTGGATCGCCGACCGCGCAGGCGTGAAGTGGGCCAATCCGCTCGGGGTCTTGTCTTGGAGCCTCGCTGCCATCGGCCATGCGTGGGCCTGGACCATGGGGCAGTTCATCTTCGTGCGCGCGGCGCTCGGCGCGACCGAGGCGATGGGAACGCCTAGCGGCATCAAGACGATCGCCACGATCTTTCCGCCGCATCTGCGCTCGACGGGGTTCGGGTTGTCGAACGCTCTTGGCAGTCTCGGTGCGATCCTGGCGCCGCTCGCGATACCGCTTTTGGCCTCGCTTTACGGGTGGCGAGCGGCCTTCGTCATCGCCGGACTGTTCGGCGTGCTGTGGGCAGTGCTGTGGCTGATCGCGACGCGCGGCATCCGCTTCGACGATCGCCCGCTTGCCGGAGCCGCGCCGGGGCATGCGCCTGA
>Ga0105248_10009190_pt1 | contig 10874 bp, 11 predicted proteins | sample KBSS34metaG_FD_81524 | JGI IMG/M metagenome (GOLD analysis project Ga0105248, IMG submission 81524) | Switchgrass rhizosphere microbial communities from Kellogg Biological Station, Michigan, USA - KBS S3-4 metaG | ecosystem: Host-associated > Plants > Roots > Rhizosphere > Soil | place...
CTTCGGGCCAGGCACGACGTAACTCAGATTCCGCGCACACTCCGCCGTGTGCCCCGTCGGGTCGCGTTCGAGACGATCAGCACCGAGACTTCGCCCGGGACCTTCGGTTTCGTCGGCGCCGAACAGTCGCCCTCCGCGAGAGAACTCACGCTATGACTTTATTGACCACTTCTTTCGCAGCTTCCTGCACCTCGGCGAGATGCTCGGGGCCCTTGAACGACTCCGCGTAGATCTTGTAGACGTCCTCGGTGCCCGAGGGCCGGGCGGCAAACCACGCGTTCTCGGTGGTGACCTTCAACCCGCCCAGCGGTGCGCCGTTGCCCGGCGCCGTCGTCAGCTTGGCGGTGATCGGCTCGCCCGCCAGCTCGGTGGCGGTGACCTGCTCGGGCGACAGCTTGGCCAGCCGGGCCTTCTGCTCCCGGTCGGCGGGCGCGTCGATGCGGGCATAGGTTGGCGCACCGTACTTTCCGGCCAGCGCGTTGTACCGCTGCGATGGTGTCGAACCGGTCACCGCGAGGATCTCCGACGCCAGCAGCGCCAGAATGATGCCGTCCTTATCGGTGGTCCAGACGGAGCCGTCACGGCGCAGGAACGACGCCCCGGCACTTTCCTCACCGCCGAAACCGATAGTGCCGCTGAGCAATCCGTCCACAAACCACTTGAAGCCGACCGGCACCTCGTCCAGCTTGCGCCCGAGTCCGGCCACCACGCGGTCGATGATCGACGAGCTGACCGCGGTCTTGCCGACAGCGGTCGACCCCGGCCATTCGGGCCGGTGACTGTACAGGTAGTCGATCGCCACCGCCAGGTAGTGGTTCGGGTTGAGCAGCCCGGCGTCGGGAGTGACGACGCCGTGCCGGTCGGAGTCGGCGTCGTTGCCGGTGGCGATCTGATACTTGTCGCGGTTGGCGATCAGCGACGCCATCGCGTTGGGTGAGCTGCAGTCCATCCGGATCTTGCCGTCGGTGTCCAGCGTCATGAATCGAAACGTCGCGTCGACCAGCGGGTTGACCACGGTCAGGTTCAGGTTGTGACGCTCGGCGATCGCACCCCAGTAATCGACACTCGCGCCGCCCAGCGGATCGGCGCCGATGCGGATGCCTTCAGCGCGGATGGCGTGCACATCGACGACGCTTGGCAGGTCGTCGATGTAGGCGTCCATGTAGTCGTAGCGCTGCGCGGTCGGCAGCGCGCGGGCCAAGGGCACCCGTTTCACCGCTTTCAGCCCGTCGCGCAGGATCTCGTTGGCGCGTTTGGCGATCACGCTGGTGGCGTCGGTGTCGGCGGGTCCGCCGTTGGGCGGGTTGTATTTGAACCCGCCGTCGCGCGGTGGATTGTGCGACGGAGTGACCACTATGCCGTCTGCCAGGTCACTGTCGCGGCCGCGGTTGAACGTCAGGATGGCATGGCTGACCGCGGGAGTCGGCGTGTAGCGGTCGGACGAATCGATCATCGCCACAACGTCGTTGGCCGCCAGCACCTCCAGCGCCGACGCCCACGCCGGTTCGGACAGCGCATGGGTGTCGCGGCCAATGAACAGCGGCCCGGTGGTGCCCTGTGCCGCCCGGTATTCGGCAATGGCCTGCGTGGTGGCCAGGATGTGCGCCTCGTTGAACGCCGCGTCCAGGCTCGACCCGCGGTGCCCGGACGTGCCGAACGCCACCTGCTGGGCGACGTCGTCGGGGTCGGGCTGTTTGGTGTAGTACGCCGTCACCACGTGCGCGACATCGATAAGGTCTTCGGGTTGCGCACGTTGCCCGGCGCGTGGGTGGGCAGCCATGGTTACCGATTCTGCTCCCCGCTCCTAGGGCGGTGTCCTGCAGTCGGGTGAATTGCCGCCATACTTTGGCTCATGCTCGGTCACGACCGCCGCGAACTGGCCGCGTGGCGCGCTCGGCACAGTCGCCCGGGCCGCACTGGAGACGCTCGCCGCGCCCGATCACCGGCGCCTCCGCCTCGACGGCGGTTGACAGCAACACTCGCCAAACCTGCGCGGCGGCTTGACCGATGCGCGCTGAATCAGGGTCGACTTGCCGACGCCCGCGTCGCCGCGCAACAGCAGACTGCGGTGGTCGCCGTGCGTGCAGAGTGTCGCACCGGTTCTCCGCCGATGCGCGGGCCAGCAGCAGACGCCCTTCCCATCGCAGAGAACTATCTGATCGGGGCTCGACACGGGCATAGATCGTTGCGCCCGCTCCCGGCCGATGTCGGCGACGACACGCCGGGCATCGGTTCGAGCATCATGGACGCCGTGACCCACGCCTCCGGAGTCGACCAAGATTTCACTGACGCGGCCTGGCCACGCCAGTGCGAACTGCGCCCGGCGGGTTTCATGCAAGCACTGCAAGTACTGATGGATCGCCGAATCGAACACTGTTCGTGTAGCCCTGCCGCACAGTTTGGCGCCGATTGTCACAATCCGTGACAACGTGACGATCCTGAGACCGGTGCGAGAGCAGGAACACCGCACTGACCTGGGTGGCAGGTGCTGTCAGCCCGACTCTGTTATCGGCTGCAGATCATCGCCGCAAAAATGCGGTCGTTCGCTTGCGATTTCCTATTTCTCGTCGAGCAGGCGGAGGTCGGAGGGCTCGCGCAGGAGATCCTCGAGAATCTTGTTGCCCTCGGTGTTGTAGGGCTGGCCCATGTGCTCGTCCCACGCGGCGCGCGAGCGGAACATCTCAAGCATCACCCACGTGTCCGGGTCGTCCTGGGGCTGGACGAGGTGCATGAACACGCAACCCGGCTCCTTGAGGGTGTTTTGCCGCATCGACTGCAGCTGCGCCTCAGCTTCGGCGAGCCGGTCGAGCCGAGGCTTGATGGTGACAACCAGGAACAGGGGTATGTCCTGGCTGTTCTGGTCTCTCATGAGCCATTCCTTCCACGTGCGGACCGTCGGTTACCCGGGCGTCATCGTCCAGCGACAGGCACCTCGATCGATTTTTGCAGAGTATCGATAAACGCATCCGGGCTCTTGCTCTGAACGAAGGTTGCTACCGCGTCGTAAATGGCTTGCTGAAAAGCGGACGGCATAAGTTCGCCGTGCGTAATCGACAGCAAGACCTTGTCATGCCACAACGACTCCGACGCCTGACGCTGGTAGGCCGGTAGCGATGACACGTCGACGTCATTTCGGATCGGTACCGACCCCTTCACCTTGTTGAACGCGAGTGACGTCTTGGGATCAGCGATGGTCTCAAGAAACTTGATGGCATTCACCCCGTCCTTGGCATCAGCCGACACAACGAAGGTGTCCACAATCGCCAGATAGGCGCCCGCAGTTCCGGGATAGGGCACGTATCCGAAGTCCTTGCCTTCCGCGACACCGTTCGCCACAAGCTCTCCGTAGACAGAATCGTTCATCGACAGGAATGCACATCCTCCGGTCGCCAATTTCTTGGCTGCCTGATCCCAGGTGAGCCCGCCAGCATTCGGATCAGCTTGGGAGACGACCTGTCCAAACCTCGTCAATGCCTGTCTGAGTTGGGATCCTCGCCAGTCGAATGAGTCGTCGTGAATCTTGGCCCATCCGTCTGGGCCGACCACCCCGAGCAGAGTGTTCTCAAACAGCTCCGTTGCGGTGAACCGGTCTTTGCCGCCCAGGCACAACGGCGTTTTACCGCTTGCCGCCACTTTGGCCAGATCGTTGCCGAAGGCTTCCGCCGAGTAGCCGGGACCGGGAACAGCAACGCCGGCCTCACGCAGGACCCGCTGGTTGAACCACAGAACATTCCCGCGGTGTGACCCTGTCGGCACCCCCCACGCCTTGACCCGATAGGTCGCTGCGTCGAGCAACGTCGGCGGCATGGTCTGATCCAAGCCCGTGCGTTCGTACACGGCGGACACGTCTGCGATGCGTTTCGCGTCGACCCACGCACGAAGCGAACTGCCCAGGAACGTCTGCCATACATCGGGAGGATCGCCGGCCCGCAGACGGGCAGCGAGCGCGACCTGGACGTTGCTCCCACCGCCGCCCGCGATGGAACCATCGATCACATTCACCTTCGGGTTCGCCGCCTTGAAGGTGTTCAGCAATACCTCGAACGCCGGATGCTCCGATGGCGACACCCACCACGAGACGACTTCGAGTCTGTCGGTCGCTTCAGAGAAGTTGGCCTTTTGTCCGCCGCCGCATGCCGCGACGATCAATGCCAGCGTGATGATCCAGTAGCGTTTCATGCCCGTTCTCCAACCGTGTGGCGTGTGGCTCTCAGGTCGAAGATGGCGAAGCTGGTCACGACGACGAAGCAGACGGCGGGGACGATGAATGAGATCGCCGGACTGGTCGCGTCGAGGAGGCGGCCTTGGATCAAGGGCATGATCGCCCCACCGACAATTGCCATTACCAGTCCGGCGGCGCCAAATTTCGTCGCGGGACCTAGTCCCTCCAAAGCGACACCGTAAATCGTTGGAAACATGAGTGACAAGCAGAACGACACTGCGACGAGGGCCACAACGCCGGCAATATTGGGTGAAAACATCGCAAAAATGCAGAGTAGGACCGCGAGTACGCCGAGAACTGCGAGCACAGCCGTCGCGCGGACCCGCCCGATGACCCAGGTCATGATGAATCGCGAAATGAGAAACACAATCAGGCTCACCTGCAGGAGAAATCCGCCCAACTGGAGCGATCCACCCAGCGCCTGTTGTGAATACTGGATGAGGTATGTCCATACGCAGACCTGGGCCGCGACATTGAAGAACTGCGCTATTACGCCGAACACGTAGTGCTTGTTCGACAGCAGAATCTTCAATGGCGATTTCCCTTCCAGGTCGCCCGCCGGATATTCCTCGACGATTTTCGGGGACTTCTGGAACGCAAAAACAAACGCTATGGCAATCAACACAAATCCCAGACCGAGATACGGTCCCATCACCGCACCGAGCTCACCGGCGCGGATCGTCCGTACCTCCGCAGGCGACAAATTGGCCATGTTCACCGGCTCGTCCAACTTGGGCAGGATAAGGGTGGCGGCTAAGAGCACACCGATGTTTGTGCCCACGGGGTTAAAGGCTTGCGCGAAGTTGAGCCGCCGGGTCGCGGTCTGTTCCGGACCCAGTGAAAGGACGTAGGGATTGGCGGAAGTCTCCAGGATTGAGCAGCCCGCGGCTATTGCGAACAATGCGACCAGGAAAGCTTCGTACGTCATGATCTTGCTCGCCGGATAGAACGCGAACGCACCCACCGCGGCAAGCAGAAGGCCCGTCAGAAGACCTGCCTTGTATCCGAACCGCTGATTGATGAACGCGGCCGGAATTGCCAGCAAGAAGTACGCGCCGAAGTAGGCCAACTGAACCAGCGAGGCCTGGAAAGTGCTCATATCAAAGATGCGCTTAAAGCCCGCCACCATTGGAGTGGTGAGGTCCGCCGCCACACCCCATGCGGTAAAACAGCAGATGAGTACACCAAATAGCACCCACATCTTCGGAAACACCAAACTCGGTTTCGCCGTCTCCGCTGACGCTTCTGGGGGTTGATCGGCGTGCTCGGTAGTCGTCATGCTCGGTACCTCTGATCATTGAGAAGGGTTCAGACTGCGGCCCGAACTGTGATCTCGATCACGCTACTCAGGTCGTGCCTCTCACGAAATGGTTTAGCGCAGGATTCGTCAGTCTTCAGCAGCCGGTTCGCCGCCCGATCGCGGGTGGCCCGATCCGGTAGGCGGCGCCCGGCCGTGCGACAGTGAGCGCCACCGACAGCGCGGCAACCTTGAGCACCTGGCGCAGTACGTCGGTACTGATATTGCGCTTAGTGGTCGCCTACAACGCCGTTACCGAGTATGTCGACAACTCCAGTAAGGTCCGCGGCGGCGATGACCAGTCCGCACGCGTGGTCACCATCGGCAGCACCGCACAGGCCATGAAGGCCAACGCCTTCCGGATACTGCAGACGCTCTGATTCGCGCGCCCCGCCCGTCGGAGCGTTCGCTTCCCGCAGAACACCACACACGTCTGCCCAGCTGGCGCGGTTCGCCCATTGGCACAACCTGACCCGTTCGGTCGGCCGCACCGGCGTCTGGGATAACATTCGGGCCGAATCATTCTGGGCGACAATGAAAGTAGAGTTCTACGACCAGTACTTGTGGCCTGTCCGCGCGGCCGCTGGGCGCGCCGTCGGCGACTGATCGAGCGGGTCTACAACCGGCACAGACGCCACTCGGCCCTCGGTATGGTCAGCCCGGTCGAGTACGAAAACCGATTCAATCAGACGGCACAAGCCGCCTGACCCTGTGTCCGCCAAACGGGGTCAAGCCCAGTCCATCCCGGCCCCCACCCAGCAGGCGCTGCGCACCCTGGAATGGGTACTGGCGAGAGAACCTGATCGTGTGTGGGCCCGCCGGCCACTGCAAGACGTTCCTGCCCGGGCTGCACGTCGACTGGTTCAGCCTGGAATCGCTCGGCGTGCGGGTGCGCCGCCACCGCGTTGACGACACCGTCACCAAGGCCATCACCCGGATTCTGCGTTCGGATTTGGTCATGGTCATGGTCGACGACATCGGGCTGCTGGCCGTGGGCACCGACGCCACCGTGAGGTAGAGGCCTCCGGCGGCGTCTGGCCGGCCGAGATCGACATCATGAGTGGAATCGAGTTCGAGAAATATGTCGCGGCCGCGATGCGGGATTTGGGCTACTGGACCGCGGTGCAGGGACCGACCCCAAACGGTCCCTAAGCTCTGACTCGACAGACCCCGACATAAGTCAGGAGATTTCATGTCGACAGCGAACCCCGTGGCACCGTGTGACTTCGTTGTTTTTGGCGGAACCGGCGATCTCGCCGTCCGTAAGCTTCTGCCCGCCCTCTATCTGCGCGACCGGGATGGTCAACTACCTGCGCAAACCCGCATCATCGCGGCCTCTCGCGAAGGACTCGACATTTCTGGCTATCGCGACAGTGTGCGCGGCGAGCTGGGCCGATTCGTCGCCCACGACGCGATCGACCAGCAGACCCTCGACCGATTCATCGCTCGCCTCGACTACGCGAGCATCGATTTCGCCGACCCCGACGACTGGCACCCGCTGACCACCCTGTTACCGGCGGATCCGGGCAAGGTCCGGGTGTTCTACCTGGCCTGCGCACCCAGCTTGTTCGGCCCGATCTCCGCCCATCTGGCCACCCACAAGCTGGTCGACCGCTCGTCGCGGGTGGTCCTGGAGAAGCCGATCGGCCGCGACCTGGCGTCGGCGTGTGCCATCAACGACGCCGTCGGAGCGGTATTCGCCGAATCCCAGATCTTTCGCATCGACCACTACCTCGGCAAGGAGAGCGTGCAGAACCTGCTCGTGACCAGGTTCGCCAACACCTTCCTGGAACCGCTGTGGAACTCGAGCTGGATCGACCACGTCCAGATCACGGTCGCCGAATCGCTCGGCGTGGGCACCCGCGGCGGGTACTACGACAACTCCGGTGCGCTGCGCGACATGCTGCAGAACCACCTGCTGCAAATGCTGTGCCTGGTCGCCATGGAACCGCCGACCTATGTCGACCGTGAAACCGTCCGCGACGAGAAGCTCAAGGTCCTGCAGGCGCTCAAGCCGATGACCCCCGACGACATCGAGCGCGCCACCGTCGCCGGCCAATACGGACCCGGGCTGGTCGACGGGGTCGCCGTCGCCGGCTACAAGGACGACGCGGAGAACCCCGACAGCCGCACCGAAACCTTCGCCGCGGTGAAGGCCGAGGTGCGCAACTGGCGCTGGGCCGGCGTGCCGTTCTACCTGCGCACCGGCAAGCGGATGGAGCAGCGCTGCTCGGAGATCGTTATCCAGTTCAAACCCGTTCCGCACCCGATGTTCCCCGACAGCCACGGCGCCAGCGAACCCAACAAGCTGGTCATCCAGTTGCAGCCCGAGGAGGGCATGCGTCTGCACATGACCGCCAAGGAACCGGGACCCGGCGGCATCCGGCTGAAACCGGTGTCCTTGGACCTCAACTACACCGACACCTTCCAGCGGCCCTCCCCCGACGCCTACGAGCGACTCCTGATGGACGTCGTGGCGGGCGACCCGACGCTGTTCATGCGCCGCGACGAAGTCGAAGCGGCCTGGGCTTGGGTCGAGCCGATCCTCATCGGCTGGCAGCAATCCGAACGCGGCCCCCGCCGATACCCCGCGGGAACCAGCGGTCCCACCGACGCGACCACACTCATCGAGCGCGATGGCCGTATCTGGCACGAAGGAGCGGCACCGTGAGCACCATCCACCCGATCCTGGAGGCCGTCACCGATCGCATCACCGAACGAAGAAGCGCGCCGCATACCTACATCAGACTCGCGAAGCGGAAGGCCGTGGACCCGCGCGCGGGCGTCGCACCAACCTGGCTGCACAGTCTCCTCGTCTCCCCGGCAGCACACCAACCCTGCTGGATGCTATGACCGACACCGGACTGCCCCACCTGGCGCGGTGTGGCAACCGTTTCGGAGAGCCGAACTGTGCGCACTTTGACAGGGCCGCTGACCGTGGAAGACGTGCTTTCCGGTATGACGGCCGCGGTAGAACTGACCCCTGCGGCGGTCGAAATGTGTGTGCTATTGATCGCCCAGAACCGCAAGTTCGAAACCCACGCCGCAACGTCGCGGCATGTTCACCATCCCCACGTCCTCCGGGAACGGTTCTGTAACGGCTCCGCTCTGCAGGCGACCCTGTACGGCGCGCCGATCGTGTGTACCCACGAGACTTCCAGGCCGAGCGCCGATGGCCGAAGTACTCCCGTGCCGTCGTGGACTTGGGGGATCCGCAGCGCCATGTCGGTCAGGCTGTAAACCGTAGGGGGCGCACCGCCGGGATGCTCAGCCTCTTCGGAACCGAACCGGGCGCATTCGACTGCGAATCCGGAACGATCGGCGCAGTGCTTGGCTCGCATGGTGCCGCGGCGCTGCAGGCCAGCAGTGCGCGTGAACAACTCGAGTCCGCGCTGGCCAGCCGAGATGTCATCGGCCAAGCCAAAGGCATTCTGATGGGACGGTTCACCGTTGACTCCTCACACGCTTTCGGTCTGCTGTACACCTCCAGAGCGCCTATGCCGACCGTCGCGCGGCGGGCCGGGTGTCGGTTGCCCCGTGAACTCATCCCGTTAGCGGAGACTGGCGTGGTTCTTTGGTCGTGGGAGAAAACTGTCACGAATACGAGCGGTTGCAGGCCCCCCACCACAGGGGCCACGTCCGACGCGGCTAGCGCCGGCTGACCTGGTGATCCGTTGGATCACCAGGTGAGCAGTCCGTCAGATCACCAGGTCCAGCAGCAGGACTACGGCCAGTCCGCTCACCGACAACAGGGTCTCCATCACCGACCACGACTTGATCGTCTGTCCCACTGTGAGCCCGAAGTACTCCTTGACCAGCCAGAATCCGGCGTCGTTGACGTGGGAGAAGAACAGCGAGCCGGCGCCGACGGCGAGCACCACCAGCGAGACCTGGCCCGTGCTCATGCCCTCGACCAGGCCGATTATCAGCGACGAGGCGGTGATGGTGGCGACGGTCGCTGAACCGGTGGCCAGGCGGATCAGCACCGCGAGGATCCAGGCCAGCACGATGACCGGGAAGTGGGCGCCCTCGGCCCACCGCGCCAGCAGCGTGCCGATACCGCTGTCCACCAGAACCTGCTTGAAGCCGCCGCCGGCAGCCACAATCAGGATGATTCCGGCGACCGGCGGCAGTCCCGACTCGATGGCCATGGTCAGGTGTTTGCGGGTCATGCCGGCGCCCCGGCCGAGGGTGATCATGCCGACGATCACCGCGATCAGCAGCGCCAGCAGCGGGGTACCCACGGTGTCGAAAATCCGCCGGAACCACTGGGTGTTGTCGTCGATGAAGATGTCGACGAGGGCCTTGCCGAGCATCAACACCACCGGCAGCAGCACGGTGAACAGGGTGATGCCGAAGGAGGGACGGCGCCGCTCGGTGCGGACCTGCGTGCTACCGCCCTCGGTGCGCACCTGCGTGCCACCGTTACCGCCCTCGGTGCGCACCTGCGTGCCACCGTTACCGCCCTCGTCGGCAAACGTGTCCGCGTCGAAGGTGTGGGGCGCTTCGACCACGACCCATTTCCCGGCCAGCTTCCCGAACAGCGGGCCGGCCACGATGATCGTCGGGATCGCCACCGCGACACCCAGGGCGAGCGTGATGCCCAAGTCGGCGTTGAGCAGGCCAATGGCGGTCAGCGGGCCCGGGTGCGGGGGCACGAAGCCGTGCATCGCGGACAGACCGGCCAGAGCGGGGATTCCGACCGTGATCAGCGACAGCTGGGAGCGGCGCGAAACCAGGTAGATCACCGGCATCAGCAGCACCAGGCCGATCTCGAAGAACATCGGCAACCCGATGATCGCCCCCACCAGTGCCATCGCCCAGGGCAGGGCACGCGGCGATGCGTGCCCGACAATGGTGTCGACGATCTCATCGGCACCACCGGAGTCGGCCAGCAATTTGGCGAACATCGCGCCGAGCGCGATCAGGATGCCGACGCCGGCCGCCGTCGAGCCGAACCCGTCGGCGAAGGACTTGAGCACCTTCTGCAGGTCCTCACCGGCGACGATGCCGACCGTCAACGCGCCGAAGATCAGCGCGAGGAACGGGTGCAGCTTGACCACGGTGATCAAGACGACGATCACCGCGATACCGGCAAGGAAAGCCAGGATCAGCTGCCAACCGGACGCGACAGGTTCGGCGAGCTTGGGGGCGTCGTCGGCGAGGATCGTGATCGCCTCGCCCATCGTGAAGGTCATCAGTTCTCCTGTTCGGTGGAGCGAGTCAAATAGTTCTCGACGACGGCGTCGATGTCCTGATCGACGTCGACGACGACGCCGTGTTCATCCGCTTCGAGCGGCTCGAGGGTGTCGAACTGGGATGCCAGCAGAGAGGCCGGCATGAAATGCCCGGGTC
>Ga0105248_10009192_pt1 | contig 10874 bp, 9 predicted proteins | sample KBSS34metaG_FD_81524 | JGI IMG/M metagenome (GOLD analysis project Ga0105248, IMG submission 81524) | Switchgrass rhizosphere microbial communities from Kellogg Biological Station, Michigan, USA - KBS S3-4 metaG | ecosystem: Host-associated > Plants > Roots > Rhizosphere > Soil | place...
TGATACAACGGTCAACAACGGCACGACTTATTTTTACGTGGTATCGGCAGTCAGCTCATGTGGCTCACAGAGTTCTAATTCGGCCCAGGTGACTGCCACTCCGCAAGGGCCAGGGGCACCAAGCGCTCCCAGTAATTTAACAGCCTTAGCTCAGTCTGGTTCACAGATCCGCCTAACCTGGACAGACACCTCCAGCAATGAACTTGGCTTTAAGGTCGAACGTTGTGCAGGTAATAACTGTACCAACTTTACCCAGATTACGAACCCGCCGCTCGTTGCCGGGACAACTACCTTCACCGATTCCGGACTGTCGATGAATACGCAGTATCGATATCGTGTGCGCGCCTACAATTCGATCGGTGACTCTCCCTATTCCAACACAGGCCAGGCCAAAACAAATCCACATTGAGGCCTACCTGTCTTCGAGGGAACGAATACCAACAACCAACTTCTGGTAAATAGAGATGACCAATCTAAAGGTACCTTTTTTCCGACCTCAGATCACAGATCTGGAAATAAATGAGGTGGTGGCGACTCTGCGTTCGGGTTGGCTCACCAGTGGCCCAAAGGTCCGCCGCTTCGAGGAAGAGTTCGCTGCGGCTGTAGGAGCTCGTTATGCGGCGGCCGTTAACTCCTGCACTGCGGCACTCCACCTGGCTCTTGAGTCACTCGGTGTAAAACCCAATGACGCAGTGCTTGTGCCCACCATGACTTTTGCCGCGACTGCAGAAGTTGTCCGTTATCTCGGAGCGATCCCTATTCTAGTTGATTGCGATCCTGCCACGTTGAACATGGACCTCAATGACGCACTCGATAAGCTCGCAAAACGAGCCACCGGCGAGCTTCCAGCAGTATCAGGACGAGATTCCTCGTTGGTGGGAATTATGCCGGTTCACGTCGGCGGCATGATGATGGACGTCCGAGAGCTGCACTCTTTCGCCACTACCCATGGACTGTGGGTGGTTGAGGATGCGGCCCACGCTTTCCCGGCCGCCTGGCGGAACGGATCGGATGAGACGTGGCAGAGATGCGGTGAGGGAACGGCCGCAGTCACTTGCTTTTCTTTCTACGCTAACAAAACGATCACCACCGGTGAAGGTGGGATGGCGGTGAGTGATGAGTCGGATCTCATCGATCGCATCCGTTCCATGTCCCTGCATGGACTCTCGCATGATGCCTGGGGAAGGTATTCGGGTGGATCATGGGATTACAAAATTATGGCCCCCGGGTTCAAATACAACCTGACAGATATCGCCGCCTCAATAGGCATTCATCAGTTGTCACGAGCAGAGGAGATGCGGCGCGAGCGGGAGAAAATCGCGCATCTGTACCTCGAAGAGCTCGCGAATATTGAATCGATCGAGCTGCCTTCTGACAGCCGGAACCGACTACATTCGTGGCATCTTTTTCCCATCAAGCTAAAGTTGGAACGATTGTCGATCAATCGTAATGCTTTCATCGAAGAGTTGAAGCAACTGGGTGTCGGATGCTCTGTTCACTGGCGGCCTTTGCATCTCCATCCTTATTACCAGGAGACATTCGGGTGGAGGCCGGAGGATTTTCCGGTGTCCACCTCGGTGTGGGAACGGTCGATCAGCCTACCCATCTTTTCAGGTATGACGGACAGTGAAATAGAACATGTAATTTCGAGTGTTAAAGCGATTTGCGCTAAGACGTCAAGACTATACACGCTTGTTTAGATAGCGCGTTTCAATCGGCCCCACAAGTATGAATCTCAGTGAGCTTCCGTGGGCCGCCCTCATTGGAATCGTCGACCAATGCTCTAGTCAATTGGTCCAACATGTCATCGGAGCTAATCAAAGCGATGCCCCGCCTCAACATAGTTGCCTTGTTAGTCGGAGATCCGCACGCACTCGAACTCTACGCACTCAAGAGTTTGCATTCCGTAGCGGGAAAATTGATGGTTGTTCGGGCTGAATCCGGATCGGGAGTCAGCGCACGCAAGCGGCTCAAACGCCTGGTGCGAGATCACGGCATCGTAAAAGTCGCTTCGCGTATCCTGGGCGGTAAGCTCATTGGCAACCTTCAAGAGCGCCGCGAGTTGGAAGAACTGGAATGTCTACTCGATGGGAAGTATCTGCGCGACTGGTGGGACGACTGCCACATTGAACCCATAACGGTTCCCCACCTTAATCATGGATTGGCCCGTTCTGTAATTGCTGAACTGCAGCCCGATATTATCGTGCGTGTTTCGGGTGGAATCCTTAAACGGGAAACTTTTGGTCTGGCTCGCATCACTGCACTCAACATCCATCATGGAATGGCCCCACTCATACGTGGAATGTGGAGTATTCCCTGGGGAATAGTTGAAGGGAGAAGCGATTGGATTGGCGCCACCGTACACGAGATCGATGACGGCATCGATACCGGGAAAGTGTTCTGGCGCGGATCTCCCCAAATAGCTCCCGGAGACACCGGAACCAAACTGTTCTTCCGAGCACATCTGGAAGCTGTTGAGCACCTCGTCCGTCTGATCGAATCTTACGATCGCGACGAGACACCAGTTACCTGGATAAGTCACGAGTTGGAGGGTTCGGAGTACCGCTCGGCGCCTGGCCTCGCAGCCTGGATACGCTTTCTCCTTCTATCACGAGGTAAATATTCTCCAGCGATTCTCAGAGGAGCGTTGAAATGTTAAGTATTGGAAGAGTCTTTTCGCTGGTCGGCCGAGGACGCAAGCCGCGCAAGGCCGGAATAGTTGTCAACGAACACGTTCTAACAGCCACTGAAACAAGACGTCATGTGGAGATCCTGGGCCGGTGGTTCGATTTTATTCATCACGATCAGCTGCTTGAAAGAATTGAAAGACCAAGGGCCCGACCTTTCTGTCTGCTCACGTTTGACGATGGCAAGCGTAGCGGATACACGGAGACGGCTCCTGTCTTGCAAAGGATGGGTGTGCCCGCCGTGTTTTACGTCACCACTCGATTTCTTTCCGAGCAGCGTCCTCTTTGGTTTGATCGGTATGAGAAAGCTATCGCTCACCTGGGGTTTGCACCACCGGGTCTCGAGGTGGCGACGGTAAAAGAAATTCCACTGGCATTGATCGAGGAGCGGTTGGATCGTGCCTTTGCCAAATACGGCCTTTCGTTGGATATGGAAGACGAATCTATTTGCGCTATGTCGTGGGACGATGCGCGAGATCTAGCGCGGCGGGGTTTCACAATCGGCGCTCATGGTCGTACCCACTCCGTGTTAACCCGCGAGACTGAGAGCGAGGCCATGACAGACATCGCTGAAAGCATCGCTGATGTGTCATGCGAATTGTGTGTTCAATGCACTACCTTTGCGTTCCCAAATGGTAACTATACGGCGCGACTGGCTGAATTTGCTTTGCAGTGTGGTGTCAGCACAGTCATGACAACAGAACCCTTATGGGCTGACAGCCAGTTTCCACCATGGCGAGTGCCGCGTTTACAGCTGTTCGGTCCTCAAAGTCAATTCAAGATGGAATTGAAATTGGCGCTGGCCGCAAGCGGACGTGTATTAGCAAATCCTGACGGTACAGGGCGGCTGTACCGCAGAATCATGCGTCTACAAGCGGCGTCTCATTCCGCAGCATTATCCTGACAAGCAGGCTGATCTCGCTTTATGAAATTCTGACGCGATCAATAAGCTGATTCGTACGCACCAAGATCGTAAGCCGGTCCCTGGGGTCGAACGACGCCATCAAAATCGTGCTGCACTGAAGGAATATTGAGACCCACGTCGCGCCCGGGACTCGACGAAGAAAGATGAAAATCCAGGTGACCGACATCCAGAAAAAGAAGGCCCAGCAGATCGTTGATGTTACCAGTAAACGTAACGCCGGAAGCATTTCCAGTACTGATCGTTCCGCCATAAATTAAGTTATTAGCGACGACGGTCTGGCTCTGATTTCCACTGTAAAAATAGATGGCGGCCGTTAACGGGTCGTAAAAGATATTGTTCTTGATCTCGTTGTAGCTGCCGGAAGCGGCCATGATTATGTGACCCGGGTTATAGGGATTCTCAAACGCAAAAGTGTTGTTATAAATCCGGATCCGACTCGAAGGGCCCGGGTAGACCTGAACGGCCCAGCCACGCTTGCAATCGTGGAACACGTTGTTTTGAATTGTCACGTCGCTGGCCTTATCGATGTAGATGCCATGATCGTGATTCTTATAATAGGGTTGAGCTGGTTGACAGCCCTGCTCGCCCGGAGCGAATCGGCCAATATCGTGAATGAGATTTCCTTCTATCAGAACGTTAGGTTGTTGCACAAAAACTCCAACCTCGCCATTCGTTGTATCGGTACACATTCGGCCAATGTCGTGGATGTTATTTGAGACGATGTCGGAATCATGTCCACCATTGTAGATTTCGAAGGCAGCTGCGCCGCCGCTACCTCCGTTGCCTACGCCGTAAACTTCGAAACCTTCTATGCGGACATAGTTGGCAGTTGATTGAAAGCGGAAGCCGGTATTTGAGCTGTTGCCTCGACCATCGAGTTTCGCTCCCCAGCGATTTTCGGATTTGAACAAAATCTTTGCAGACGAGGTTCCACCGCGACTGAGATTGACGATGACGCCGTCTCCATCAGGGTCTGCGTAAATACCATCTTGAACAATCACCGTTTGACCAGGATTAACGACATCGGCAGCCTTTTGAATGGTCTTAAAAGGACGTGCGAGTGTGCCTGGATTCGAATCTGAGCCAAAGGGACTGACGTAGTAATCTCCAGCAGCAGGTGGCGGCGTCGGCGTCGGGCTAGCTGTTGGGGTGGGACTCGGCGACGGGGTAGGACTGGGAGTAACTGTAGGTGTGGGAGTAGGTGTTGGGCTAGGGCTTGAAACAACCAGTACCAGATCCCTTCTTGCCACCCATCCATCCGGATCGATATCGAAGTCGACGTCGCAAAATACCTTGGTGCCTCCATCTGATTGGCAAGGCTGAGTGATTGTTCCTTCGCTCCCAGGAGCTTGCGTGCCTATTCTCGATGAGCTAGGTGATGGCCCAGATCGAACGCGCGTCCCAAGAGAGTTAACGGTTACGCGACTGCCTACGGCAAACTGATCTGCCGCTGACAATAGTGCTAGTTGTGGATGTGCAGGTCCATAAATTGAAACCGCATAAGCTAATGAACCTGAAAATAGAATGATTGATAACGCGAGAGATTTACGATTAACCCCCGAAAAGTTCGCACGACCCCAAATTGTCAAGATGAAACCCTTAGTCCGTATGAATTCAAAAAACGCGAAATATTACACGCCCAGAAGCACATAATTATTGCGAATCGCTTGCAAAAGACCGCTTTTAAACTTTCCAATACTCAAGAAAAATCCACCGTAGTAAAGAAATGAAGACCACATCGTCGGCCATTTGTCATGAGGTAGACAAGGTGCAGTATTCCAAGTCATCTCACAGCCAAACAGGTTTACCGCGGTTAGTGGAAGGAGTGATCGCCGCGATCGCCCTGGTTGTTTTTTCTCCTTGCCTATTGTTTGCGTCCTTACTAATTGCAACTAGTTCTCCTGGGCCAATTCTATTTCGGCAAAAACGTATGGGGCGCGACGGACGCCTCTTTACTCTTTTCAAGTTTCGCACAATGAGAGTCAACGACGCTGGCCCATTAGTAACTGCCGCCGGCGACGACAGAGTGATGCCTATCGGTAGGATATTACGTAGAACGAAACTAGATGAGTTGCCGGAGTTTTGGAACGTACTTATCGGTGACATGTCTTTAGTGGGTGCGCGTCCTGAAGTACCGCATTTTGTGGATCTAGATAATGTTCAGTGGCGTCAAGTCCTTCAATCGCGACCGGGCCTGACAGATCCAGTAACCATTCGTTTGCGAAACGAAGAGCAGTTGCTGGCTACAGTGTCGGAACCCGAACGTTTCTATCTTGAGGTTTTACAGCCCTACAAGCTGATGGGATATGTCGATTATCTAAATAATCGAACCTGGTGGAAGGATCTAAAAGTAATACTCAAGACTGCCATCGCGGTCGTAGTGTCTAGTAAGGCACCACCGCCTACAACTGAGGAAATACTGGGTTATAGAGCAGAGATTCTCGAATCGGACGCTTGAGACTCTTGCATTTTGCTCAACTCAAAATCGGTTGTTTCAATTTTTCACAATTGTTGGTGTTCTAAATCAACATAGCTCGTGAAGTGATTTTTCCGTAATCAATCTCCCAGTCTGGACCAATGGAGGCGGCGCTTGCTCTGCAAACTGCAGGGTAAGCGCCGAACATTTTAATGGACATGAAATTAGCGGGTATTTCCCAGTCATACCTGCCAGCAACGCGTTTACTTTCGAAGATGGACCAGATATTGCTCGATCTGACGGTCCTTGTGTCAGCGTTTGGCTTTGCCTATTTGTTGAGATTTGATTTCGAGATTCCCCGACATGAACTGTTCTCATGTCTTGTGCAGTTACCTTGTGTGGTGCTGATACAACTGACGGTCTTGCACCTGGCTGGCATTTATAAGTTCATCTGGCGTTATGTTGGAATGACCGAGGTTCGAAGTTTCATCAAGGCTGCGGTGTGGTCCTTTGTTCCTCTAATAGCACTCAGGGTTTTTCTGCCGACGGAATTCCAGGCCTGGAGAGTGCCGGTATCAATCATCGTTGCTGATACGGTGCTGGCTTTCTTGGGGATTCTAGGTTTACGTGTGTTGCGGCGCGGAATCTATGAGCGAGGAGAGAGGCAGCATGAGACTATTCAAGCTGCAAATGGAAACAACAAGCCCATCTTATTGGTCGGAGCAGGTCAAGCCGGAGTCACAATGGCGAGGGAGATTCGACGAAAAGGGGGAATGGGTCTGGAGATTAAGGGATTCATCGACGATCAGCCCAACCTGCAAAATACCGTCCTGAATGGAATCAGGGTGCTGGGAACGACCGAGGATCTTCCCAGGTTAATCAAGTCGTTAGAGATCGATCACGTCGTGATCTCAATAGCTGCTGCTTCACGGCGCGATATTCGTAGAATCCTGAACATCTGCGAACAGATTCCAGTAAAAGTGCGAGTCATTCCTTCTCTCCATGAAATCATACAGGGCAATGTAAAAATCAGCCGTATACGAGACGTGCAAATTGAGGACTTGCTGGGTCGAGAGCCGGTGTGCCTGATCGAGGAAGATATGTTGCGACTATTGGCTGGGAAGAGAATTATGGTGACGGGCGCGGGGGGGTCGATTGGATCCGAATTAGTACGCCAGGTAGCACGTCACCATCCAGCCAACGTTCTACTGGTGGAAAGGTGCGAATTTGCTCTTTTCAATATTGAGCGAGAGATAAGGGAGACGTACCCCGATCTATCAGTAACTCCGTTAGTGGCCGACGTTGGCGACGGGCGGAGAATGCGAAATATTTTTGCAACCTATGAACCACAGGTTGTCGTCCATGCTGCGGCGCACAAACATGTTCCGATGATGGAATTGAATCCAAGTGAAGCGGTAAGAAACAATGTTCTTGCCACTAGCACGCTGGGAATTCTAGCGGGCGAGTTCGAAGTAGAAACGTTCGTGCTCATATCCACCGATAAGGCAGTGCGGCCCACATCGGTGATGGGTGCAACAAAACGCGTGGCTGAATTGGTAATTCAAGATCTGAACCACCGATATACGACCCGCTATCTCGCGGTCCGATTTGGTAATGTGATTGGTTCAGCTGGTTCAGTGATCCCAATCTTTCGCGAACAGATTCGAAACGGTGGACCAATCGCCGTTACCCATCCAGACATGATTCGATATTTCATGACCATACCGGAAGCAGCGCAACTTGTGTTACAAGCGGCGGCATTAGGTCACGGTGGTGAGATATTCATTCTCGATATGGGTGAGCCGGTACGAATTTTAGATGTTGCGAAGAAGATCATCTCGCTATCCGGTCTCAAGCCCTTCGAGGACATAGATATAGTCTTTACGGGCGTAAGGCCTGGCGAGAAAATGTTTGAGGAGCTGGAGATAACGGGTGAGCAAATTGGAATAACACGGCATCCGAAGATCTTTATCGGTCAGATAACTGCTTACCCTGCGGAGCAAGTCGCACACGCCTTGAATACGCTGGAAGCCTTATCCAAAAACTCACAAGAACAAGAGCTACGAGAATTTCTGAACAAGCTGTTACCTGAAGGTAGGCTAACAGTTTCAGGGCCAACTTTTGATAGCTCTGAGATAGCTAAAAACGCACCTAAGACTGCGACTCCTTTGCTGCGGTTGGTACAGCAGCAATCTGACCCTCAACCGAACCGCAGTTTGCGCAACAACAGCCAACTAAAAACTGTTCCTCTGGAAGAGAAAGCGGCCTTTGCAAATGCGCTGAGCGCTGGTGCTGAACTCTGAAGAATCCTCAGCGAAACTGGTACGCACCGAGGTCGCTAACCACTGATTGGAGACGGAGAACTCCGTCAAAATCATCAATTACCCAAGATAACGAAACCCCTGCTCCGCGAGCGGGGCTGCTCGATTGTAAGTGGAAATCAAAACTGCCAGCGCTTACAAAGAGAGGATCGGTGTTGTCAAGATTTGCGGTGAACGTCACGCCGGATTGGTTACTACTCTTTATAGTCCCGGAGTAAGTGATGTTGTCGTTAATCACGACCCCCGACTTGGTGCCCATGTAGAAGTTTATAGCGGCAGTCTTGGGATCGTAAAAGATATTGTTAGTGATCTGGCTGTTAGTAAGGTTAGCGCCAATAATGATATGGCCCACCTGGTAAGGATTCTCAAACGCGAAGGTATTGTTGGCTATCAACAGGCCGGTTAACGAGTCAGGATAGATTTGAATGGCCCACCCTCGTTTGAGATTGTAGAAGATGTTGTTTTTTACGACTGTATTGTTCGCTCCCGTGATGCTGGAGCTTTCGACCGTTCCATCCAGGTAAAGACCATGATCATGATTTTGGTAGCTGATCCCTGAAGGGTTGCAACCATTTTCGCCTGGGGCAAAACGACCTATGTCATAGATCAGATTTCGCTCTATTGTTACTCGCGGCTGTTCGATGAACATGGCCACTTCACCGTTCGTTGTGTCGGTACATAGCCGTCCAATGTCATGAACCTTATTGGCCACCAACTGAACGTCATGGCCGCCGTTATACAGTTCAAAACCACTGCTGCTGCCGTTTGTTTTACCGACACCATACACTTCGAAGCCTTCAATCCGGATGAAGTTTCCATTACTACCAAAAACAAAGCCATTGGCAGCCGTATTGTTCTTTCCGTCGAGTTTCGCACCCCATTTATTTCGGGCCTTGAAAGTGATCATGTTCGACGAAGTTCCACCCCGGTTTAATGTGACGATGTTGCCGTCGCCATCCAAATCTGAATAGACACCATCTTCGACAATGACTATTTCTCCGGGGCTAACCACGTTGGCCGCTTTCTGAATCGTTTTGAATGGATGAGCTTCAGTTCCAGGATCCAGGTCAGACCCGGTCGTAGATACAAAGTAATCCCCAACCAGCGGAGTTGGACTGGGAGTCGGCGTCGGTGAAGGGCTAGGCGTCGGCGTTGGGGCTGGCGTCGGCGTCGGCGTCGCCGTGGGAGTCGGCGTCGGCGTTGGTGTCGGAGTCGGAGTCGGAGTTGGCGTCGGAGTCGGCGTTGGAGTCGGCGTTGGGGTCGGCGTTGGAGTCGGCGTGGGAGTCGGCGTGGGAGTCGGAGTGGGCGTCGGAGTGGGCGTCGGAGTGGGCGTCGGATTTGGCGTCGGAGAGGGCGTTGGTGTCGGAGTTGGCGTCGGCGTAGGAGTGGGAGTCGGTGTCGGCGTTGAAGCCGGCGTCGGAGTCGGCGTGGGCGTTGGAGTGGGTGTCGGCGTTGAAGCCGGCGCCGGCGTCGGCGAAGGGCTAGGCGTCGGAGTCGGCGTTGGTGTAGCTGTAGGTGTCGGAGTGGGAGTTGGCGTTGCACTTGCTACTTGCAACGATACCGATAATGATCCGCCTTGCATCCCGCGGCCGTTAGGTTTTGTGTAAGCAGTCGCCGCCATCTGGAAAGGGCTGGTCCCAAGCTGGGATAGTCTGAATTGATTAGTATTGAATGGGTTATTGTTGTCGATGTGATTATCGACACTAGCCAATTTTACGCGAACGCTGCCAGCCGGCGCCGTTCCCGTCAGTGCATAGATCTGCAGTGGTTCTTGCTGAGCTCCCGGGATGAGCTGCGTTCCATTTGAGAGCGGATATCTATTTCCAGCTGCATCTTTCAACACGAACCCAACGATGTTCGGCATCGTCTGCGATGATACTGCCGTGATCGAACTGTCTGCCGTGATCGGACTCGGTTCCGAGGCGTCCGGCAGTCCTGAGCCTACGAAGCCTATGCCAAGTCTGGCGCGGTTACTTGTCCGTCCATGCGCCTGGAGAGTGAGTAGCACGTCTCCTACTGATCCGAGTCTGGCGTCCAGTCTGACTACCACCATGGTCAATCCAGTCACACCGGGCACTTCGTCGGCATATTCCACAATTAGTGGGTAATGGTTATGCCCTGCGTCTTCGGCATCAACCGCTATAGACGATGCGCTGGGGTCGCCGAAAGATGGGCCAATGTTTTTGGCGAACAGTGAGACACGAGTCTGCCAATCAGGTGAGGAACTCCAGGGGATCAGAGTGGTTGGACTAAATGGCTCCGCTTGGCCGGTTACCGACTCAAGGGCAATAGCCCGAGTCGAGTCTTGTTCTGTTACGAGAAGCGGTAGCGGTAGCGGCGCAGATGCAGTTTGTGGAGTTAGAGCAGATGGAAATGCTGACACCTCGTTCGGTCGAACGCCAGGTGTTCCCGCACTGCCGAAAAGATGAAAATCGATCGCAGCGGCTGCCCTTTCCAAATAAACCGATCGGGTCGAAGCGACAACTATCCTCAGATCTAATGGAGTTTCAAGACGTGGAGTGTAA
>Ga0105248_10009193_pt1 | contig 10873 bp, 9 predicted proteins | sample KBSS34metaG_FD_81524 | JGI IMG/M metagenome (GOLD analysis project Ga0105248, IMG submission 81524) | Switchgrass rhizosphere microbial communities from Kellogg Biological Station, Michigan, USA - KBS S3-4 metaG | ecosystem: Host-associated > Plants > Roots > Rhizosphere > Soil | place...
CAGGATGACGCCGAGGAACAGCCAACTGCCGTGCTCGCGACTGACGAGGTTGGTATGCTTGCCCTGCCAGCCGATCCCGGCCGCCTGGGCGAGCGGCTTTTCCATCACCGGCGCAGTATCGACGAACACCTTGAGCTCGGACGGGGCGCGTTCGACGATGAACCGCGCCAACGCTTTCAGCGCCTGCTTGACCGTCTTGTGATAGTCGCCGCCCTGGGCATAGACCGAAATCCGCCCGAGATCGGGCCGGTTGCCCAGGGCCAGCGGATCGCTTGCCGGCGCATAGCTCATCGCCAGGGCGATCGCGGACTTCGCCTCGGGCCACAGCGCCAGTGGCGACACGCGGTGGTGCGCGCGCGCTTCCATCCAGCCCATGGTCCCCTGGTGGCCAGCTTCGAGCCAATGCTGCAGGTCGACGCCGGCGGCATCCGCTGCATCGGCCCGGGCAAAGCCGCACGCCGCGAAGCCCAGACGCTTCGCCTCGGCTTTTATTGCTTCTTCAAGGCTTTCGTTGTTAGCCACGGCGTTCCACTACTCCGTTCGCCCGGAGCTTGTCGAAGGGCTGCCCTTGAATTTCTTAGGAAAAGAAGTGCTTCGACAGGCTCAGCACGAACGGTTTGAAGGCCCTGCCGCTGTCGAGGCGACCGATCTCGTCAAGGATTTCGGCGAGACGCGCGCGGTCGACGGGGTCAGCCTTAGCGTTCCGTCGGGGAGTATCTACGGCCTGCTCGGCCCGAACGGGGCGGGCAAGACGACAACGCTGCGCATGCTGCTCGGGATCATCGATCCGTCGAGTGGCACCCGCCATGTACTCGGGCATACGCGGCCGATCGATGCAGCGTCCGAGGTCGGCTATTTGCCCGAGGAACGTGGGCTCTATCCGGCGATGCATGCCCGCGACGCCATCGCGTTCATGGGCGCGCTGCGTGGGCTGCCGCTGCGCGAGGGCCGCCGCCGCGCGGACGAATTGCTTAAGGAACACGGGCTTGGCGATTGGGCGAAAAAGCCGATCCGCAACCTGTCCAAGGGCATGGCCCAGACCGTCCAGCTGCTCGGCACGATCATCCACAAGCCGCGACTGATCGTGCTCGACGAGCCGTTCTCGGGTCTCGACGCGATCAACCAGGCCCGGCTTGAGGAGCGAATCCGCGGCGAGGCGCGCAATGGCGCCACGGTGATCTTCTCGACCCACGTCATCGCCCACGCCGAGCGGCTGTGCGAGCGGATCGCGATCATTGCCAAGGGCAAGGTCGCGTTCGAAGGCCGGGTTGACGAAGCCCGATCCCGGCTGCGGCCGATTGTCCGGCTGCGGACCCGGACCAGTGAAGGACCGTGGCGCGCCGCAATCCCGGCCGATGCTCGCCAGGAGGGCGACCATCTTGTGTTCGAGCTTCCCGCGACCGGCCCCGAGCCCTTGCTTCGGGCCTTGCTTGACGGCGGCGCGGGGATCGAGGCGCTGGCAATCGAGCGTCCTGGACTCCACGACGCGTTCGTGGCCATCGCGGGCGAGGCCGCGGCCGTCGAGATGATCCAGAAGGAGCCGGAGCAATGAGCAAGCTGCTCCGCGGCGCCTTTGTCATCGGGCGGCGGGATTTTTCCGCGACCGTCTTGTCGAAGACCTTCCTGTTCTTCCTGCTTGGCCCGATGTTTCCATTGATGTTCGGCGGCATTTTCGGCGGCATCGGGGCAAGCGTCGCGAGCCAGCGCGAGAAGCCGGTCGTGGCCGTGGTCGCGTCCCAGTCCGACTTCGACGCCTTGTCGGCGGCGCGCATGCGCCTGACCGACGCGATCGACGATGGGAAACTGGTCGGGCTGATCCGGTTCGCGCCCGAACCCGATGCCGCCGCCCAGCAAAAGCGGTTGCTCGCGACCAGCAATCCGCCGATCCAGGCCGTGCTGACCGGTATCCCCGCGCACCCGAGCCTGACCGGAGCAATCCATCCCGACGGTACCACCGCCCGACAGCTTCAGCTGATGCTGGCGACCGCCGATGTCGCGCCGGCGCCGGCGCCACGGATGGACGTGACTCCGACCGATTCGACATCGGGCTCACTATCGAAGGACCGCTCGATCACCGGCCAGATCGGCCAGATGATCCTGTTCTTCCTGACGCTGCTGCTGTCGACCATGCTGCTGTCCCAGCTGGTTGAGGAGAAATCGAACAAGATCGTGGAGGTGGTCGCTGCCGCCGTGCCGATCGAATCCCTGTTCGTCGGCAAGCTGTTCGCGATGCTCGCGGCCTCGATCCTCGGGCTGTTGGTGTGGACCGCAGCCGGCGCTGCGGTGATCGCGTCGTTGAAGCAGGGTGGCCTTGGGGCACTCCCGCCGCCGGCCATGGGCTGGCCCGGATTCCTTGGGCTGACCGTCATCTATTTTGCGATGAACTATCTGCTGCTCGGCGCGGTCTTCCTGACCATCGGTGCGCAAGCGTCAACCGTGCGCGAAGTGCAGACCCTGTCGATGCCGGTGACTTTCGCCCAGGTCGTCATCTTCGGTTTTGCCGCGACGTCCGCGGTATCGCCCGATTCCGGCGCGAGCCTCGCCGCGATGATCTTCCCCTTGTCCTCGCCGCTGGCGATGGTCGCGCGTGCCGCCCAGTCGCCCGACCTCTGGCCGCACGTGGCCGCCATCGCCTGGCAGGCGTTGTGGGTCGCCGTCATCCTGCGACTTGGCGCCAGGCTGTTCCGCAAGACTGTGCTGAAGTCGGGCCCGGGCCTCAAATGGTGGCGCCTCGGCCGGACCTAGGCCAGTGCCGCCCGCGCCTCGGCCTCGAGCCAGGTTTGCATCGCCATGTACGGAAACGGCCCATGACTGACGCGGGCGATCCCCGCGCTGGCCCATTCGGCGCGGGTCGGACCGCCCGGCAGCCACATGGCGTTGACCGGTATGGGGATGGCGTTGACGATCCGCTCGACCAGTTCGAGGCTGGCCAGGCCCGGAATGAAATAGCCGTTCACGCCCGCTTGCGCGTACGCCCTGCCGCGCTCGATTGCCGCTTCGGCCAGTCCCGCGTCATGGGCCTCCGGCTTGGCCTTGAGGAATAGATCGGTGCGGGCGTTGATAAAAAAGTCGCCGCCGACTCCGGCCCGCAATGCGGCAATCCGCTGCTGCTGGTCGGCGATCGCATAAAGCTCGTCGGTCCCGACGATCTGATCCTCGAAATTGCACCCGATTGCGTCGGTTTCGGCGAGCCGCCGGCCGTGGTCAGTCAATTCGCGAAAATCTTCGGAATAGCCGCCCTCGAAATCGACGGTCAGCGGCAGGTCGACCGCTTTCGCGATCCGCCCGGCGTTGGCGAGGGCGAGGTCGAGCGAGACCTCCTGGCCGTCACCGAAGCCGTTGGCCATGGCGACCGATGCGCTGCCCGTGGCAATCGCTTTGGCACCGGACTTGGCTACGGCAACCGCGCTGCCCGGGTCCCAGGCGTTGAACAGGACCAAAGGGTCGCCGGCGACGTGAAGCTTCGCGAACGTATCGAATTTGCTCATTGGGGCAGGGGCTCCTTGATGGCCGAAACCTTACAGGTAGGCGGCCGGTCAGGCCTCCGAATTCTTGCGCCCAACACCCAAGCTCAGTTTATGGCCTCGCGCGCCATTTCCTCGAACCTGGCCATCAGCGCCCGGTGCGGGAACGGCCCATGGCTGATCCGTGCGACGCCCGCGGCCGCCCAGACCGCTTTGTCGGGCGCGCCCGGGAAAGCGATGACGTTCAAGGGCAGCGGGACCTCGCGCACCACGCGCTCGATCTGCTTCGGGTCGCCCAGCCGCGGGACGAAGAAGCCGCTCGCCCCGGCGTCGGCGAATGCCTTGCCGCGTTCGACCACCTGGTCGATCAGCGCATCGTCATAGGTCTGGGTCTTGAGGAACAGGTCGGTCCGCGCGTTGATGAAGAACTGGTCGCCGACGGCGCTGCGGATCGCGGCGATGCGCAAAACCTGGAGGTCGAGCGGGTGAAGGCCTTCACCCCCGATCACCTGGTCCTCGAAATTGCAGCCGACGGTCCCGGTCGCGGCGAGCCGGGCGACGTTCGCGCCGCCTTCCGCCGGATCGACCGAATAGGCCCCCTCGAAATCGACGGTGAGCGGGATGTCGACGGCGGCAATGATCCGGCTGGCATTGGCCAGGGCGAAATCGATCGGCACCTGTTGCCCGTCGGGCCAGCCGTTGGCGTCGGCGACCGGGTGACTGCCGGTGGCCAGCGCCTGGGCGCCGCCGCGGACCGCGGCAAGCGCGCTCGCGACGTCCCAGATGTTGTACAGGATGACGGGGTTGCCGGGCACGTGCAGCGCGGCAAATTTTTCGAATGAGCTGGCCATGGTGCGGCTGCGACTAGGCGTCCGGGCCGCTCCGCGCAATCGCCGCCGGCGCTGTCACAAAAGTGCAATGAAACTGCCACACAAGGTTCGCCGAAGCGCCGCTAGGGCCGCAGTTGAGCATCCCACAAGTGGAGTCTGATCAGTGAACAAGATGGTAATCGCGCTGCCGCTCGCAGCGCTGCTCGTTGCGTGCGGTTCCAAATCCTCGGGCGGTGGCGGATCGACCAGCGACCTCCACATCGTTGGATCGTCGACCGTCTATCCGTTTACCAAGGCGGTGGCCGAAGACTTCATGCGCGCCAACGCGGGCATCAACGTCACGGTCGAATCGACCGGCACCGGCGCGGGCATGAAATTGTTCTGCGCCGGCGTCGGCGGCCAGAGCCCGGACATCGAAGATGCCTCGCGGGCGATGAAAAAGAGCGAATATGACATCTGCGCCCAGAACGGCATCAAATCGATCATCGAAGTCCCGGTCGGGATCGACGGGCTGACGATCATCGAAGCCAATAGCTCGCAGCCGATGAACCTGACCCAGGCCGACATCTACAAGGCGCTTGCCGCCAACCCGTTCGGCAAGGGGGCGAACACGGCGCAGACCTGGAAGGACGTCAATCCGGCGCTTCCGGCGATCAAGATCCGCGTTCTCGGCCCGCCGCCGACCTCGGGCACGCGCGACAGCCTCGCCGACCTTTATCTCGAAAAGGGTTGCGACAGCGACCCGGCGATGAAGGACCTCAAGAAGTCCGACGAGGCCAAGCACAAGGACATCTGCACCAAGGTCCGCGAGGATGGTGCGTACGTCGAAGCCGGCGAGAACGACAACCTCCTCGTCCAGAAGGTATCGAGCGATCCGGGCACGCTTGGCGTCCTTGGCTATTCCTACCTCGAACAGAACGCCGACAAGGTGCGGCCGGTGCAGATCGCGGGCATCGCTCCGACCGAGGAAACGATCGCCAACCTCAGCTACCCGGGCGCGCGCAAGCTCTACGTCTACCTCAAGGGCGAGCATCTCCAGGTGAAGCCCAAGCTGCGCGATTTCGTCGCGCAATACGCGAAGATGTGGGGCAAGGGCGGCCCGCTCGAGCGCAAGGGCCTGGTCCCGTTCGGCGGTGCCGATGCGACCGCGGCGGCGGATCAGGCGAGCGCGCTCAAGCCGCTCGATCCTAGCACGCTGAAATAAGCTTGGGCGGCGAGGGCAGATGAGCCTTACTCTTGCACTCGTCGCGATTCTGATCGTCGCGCTGGCGGCCGGCTGGTTCGGATTCGTCCGCGCCCGCCGGCTGCGCACGGCCGGCCGGTTGCACTCGCTGCCGGTCTATCATGGCACCTATGCAGCGCTGTGGGCTGCGATCCCCGCCTTGCTCCTGCTCGCCGCCTGGGCGCCGATGCAGTCTCGACTGGTCGACCAGGCGGTCCTCGCCAGCCCCGAAGGCAAGGCCCTGCCGGCCTTCGAAATGCAGCGCGAGTCGATCATCTCGGAAGCGCACGAGATTGCCGACGGCGAACGCGAGCAGGGCTTCAATCCCGAATCGTCGACGCTCGCCCCGCGCATCCGCGCCGAGGAGGGCCGCTTCGCGCTGATGGGCGGATTTGCCGCGATCATCGTCGGCCTGGCCGCCGCGGCGCTGGCCTTGCGCCGAACGGGTGCGGACTTCCGCGCCCGGACCGGCGTCGAACGCTGGGTCATGGTCGTGCTGTTCGCCGCCTCGCTCATCGCGATCCTGACCACGCTCGGCATTCTCCTGTCGCTGATGTTCGAAAGCCTGCGCTTTTTCAGGCTGTACCCGGCGACGTCGTTCATCTTCGGGCTCGAATGGAGCCCGCAGACGGCGATCCGCGCCGATCAGGCGGGCTCGTCGGGCGCGTTCGGCTCGATCCCCTTGTTGTGGGGTACTTTCTTCATCGGCGCGATCATCGCGATGATCGTTGCCGTGCCGCTCGGCCTGATGAGCGCGATCTACCTCACCCAATATGCACCTGCGCGCCTGCGCGCCTGGCTCAAGCCGATCCTCGAAATTCTCGCGGGTGTGCCGACCGTGGTCTACGGTTATTTCGCCGCGCTGACGGTCGCTCCGATCGTGCGCGATCTCGGGCTTGCGCTCGGAGTTACGTCGGCCAGCAGCGAAAGTGCGCTCGCCGCCGGATCGGTCATGGGCATCATGATCATTCCGTTCGTCAGCTCGATGGCCGATGATTCGATCGCCGCCGTGCCCCAGGCGATGCGCGACGGCAGCCTGGCGATGGGCGCCACCAAATCGGAAACGATCCGCAAGGTGCTGCTCCCGGCCGCACTGCCCGGTGTGATGGGCGGCATCCTCCTCGCCGTCAGCCGCGCCATCGGTGAAACGATGATCGTGGTCATGGCCGCAGGGCTCGCCGCGAACCTGACCCTTAATCCGTTCCAGAGCGTGACTACAGTCACCACCCAGATCGTCGGCCTGCTGACCGGCGAGCAGGAATTCGACAGTCCCAAGACGCTGGCCGCCTTTGCGCTCGGCCTCGCGCTGTTCCTGATCACGCTCCTGCTCAACCTCATCGCGCTGCGCATCGTGCGTCGTTTCCAGGAGCAGTACGAATGACCGACGTTCGGGCTGACTCCGGCGCGCTGCCGGGCACGGGGCCGAAGGTGCCGACGCGGTGGACCGACGCGGCGATGACCCAGCGGTTGCGCCGCCGCTATCGGTTTGAACGGTGGTTCCGCTTGAGCGGTCTCGCCGCGATCTGCCTGTCGGTGCTGTTCCTCGCCTTCCTGCTCTACAATATGGGGTCGAAGGGGATCGGCGGTTTCACCCGTTACGAAGCCGCGCTGCCGATCGACTTTACCAAATCCGACCTGTTCCTCGACCCGGCGGCGTTGCGCGGCCCGGATGCGCGGCAGACCGTGGCCGGCGCCGATCTCTCAAGCGCGATTTCGAAGGCCGCGGCGGCCGCTTACGGACCGGATGCGGCGCAGATGTTCAGCGATGGCGCGCTCGATATCCTGACCGACGACATTGTCCGCGATCCCAGCATGCTGACCGGTCAGCGGACTCTGTGGCTCCCGGTCGGAAGCAAGATCGACATCGCCGCGAAACACGACAGCGACGCCGCCAGCGAGAAACTGGTCAGCATGCTGCGACAGAAACACGCGCTGAAATGGGGGCTGAATACGCAATTCCTGACGGGCTCCGACGCGACCGATCCGTCGGCGGTGGGCATTTGGGGCGCGCTGAAGGGCACGTTCCTGACGATCCTCGTCACCATCTCGCTGGCCTTCCCGATCGGCGTACTGGCCTCGGTCTATCTCGAGGAATTCGCGCCGCGGAACCGCTGGACCGATGCGATCGAGGTCTCGATCAACAATCTTGCCGCCGTGCCCTCGATCATCTTCGGCCTGCTCGGCCTCGCGGTGTTCCTCGACATCATGGATCTGCCGCGATCGGCGCCGTTGGTCGGTGGCTTGACCCTGGCGCTGATGACCTTCCCGGTGATCGTCATCGCCGGCCGCAACGCGATCAAGACGGTGCCGCCGTCGATCCGCGACGCGGCGCTCGGCGTCGGCGCATCGAAAATGCAGGTCGTGTTCCATCACGTCCTGCCGCTCGCGCTGCCCGGGATTCTCACCGGTACGATCATCGGCATGGCCCGCGCCCTGGGCGAAACCGCGCCGCTGCTGTTGATCGGCATGCGAGCGTTCGTCGCGGCTCCGCCGAACGGGGTGAGCGATCCGGCGACGGTGCTGCCGGTCCAGATCTTCCTCTGGTCGGACGAGGTCGATCGCGGCTTTGTCGAGAAGACCAGCGCTGCGATCATCGTCCTTCTGCTGTTCATGCTCGTGATGAACGGCCTCGCAATTTATCTTCGCAACCGCTTTGAACGCCGCTGGTAGGGCTATGCTGATGACTCCGAACGACACGGTCACCATTCAACCGCCGGTCCCGACTGCGGACTGGACGGATGATTCTGCAAATCGTGTGCCCAAGATGACGGCCCGCGGCGTGAGCGTCTTTTATGGTGAAAAGCAGGCGCTCAAGGACGTCTCGATCGACATCCATGAAGACCGCGTCACGTCCTTCATCGGCCCGTCGGGTTGCGGCAAGTCGACCTTCCTGCGCTGCCTCAACCGGATGAACGACACCATCCCCTCTGCCCGGGTGATCGGCCGTATCACGCTCGACGATGAGGATATCACCAGCGCGAGCATGGACGTGGTCCAGCTGCGCGCCCGGGTCGGGATGGTGTTCCAGAAGCCCAATCCATTCCCCAAGTCGATCTTCGAGAATGTCGCTTACGGTCCGCGCATTCACGGCCTCGCCCAGTCGAAAGGGGAGCTTGCCGAAATCGTCGAGAAATCGCTCAAGCGCGCCGGGCTGTGGGACGAGGTCAAGGACCGGCTCGAGGAAAGCGGCACAGCGCTGTCCGGCGGCCAGCAGCAGCGCCTGTGCATCGCCCGGGCGATCGCCGTCGATCCCGAGGTCATCCTGATGGACGAGCCTTGCTCGGCGCTCGATCCGATCGCCACCGCCAAGATCGAGGAACTGATCCACGAACTGCGCGGCCGCTACGCCATCGCCATCGTCACCCACAACATGCAGCAGGCGGCGCGCGTGTCGCAGCGCACTGCATTCTTCCACCTCGGCGAGATGGTCGAATACGGCAAAACCAGCGAGATCTTCACGAACCCGCGCGAACAGCGCACCCAGGACTATATTACCGGCCGCTACGGCTGATCGGAGCAGGATAATGCAGCAAACCAGCGGACATACGCTCAAGGCGTTCGATGAAGACATCGACCGGCTGCGCGCGCTCATCAGCCAGATGGGCGGCCTTGCCGAGCACGCCATCGGCGAGGCCATGCGCTGCCTCATCCAGCGCGATGTCGAGGGTGCCGAACGCGTCGTCGCCGACGACAAGAAACTCGACGTGCTCGAAATCGAAACCGAGCGCCGGGCGGTGCAGCTGATCGCGCTTCGGGCGCCGATGGCCGGCGACCTGCGTGACGTCGTCGCGGCGCTCAAGATCTCGGGCGTGGTCGAGCGGATCGGCGACTATGCGAAGAACATTTCGAAGCGCGTCCCGCTGCTCGAAGGTGCATCGAAGATCGAGCCCTTGTCGCTGCTTCCGGAAATGGCGCGGCTTGCGACCAGCATGGTTCATGACGTGCTCGACGCGTTCGTCGAACGCGATGCCGAAGCCGCGGTGCGGGTGTGCGAGCGCGACGATGCGGTCGACGATTTCTACGACACCATCTTTCGCGCCTTGCTGACGCACATGATGGAAAACCCGCACAACATCGGCCAGTCGGCGCATTTGCTGTTTGTCGCCAAGAACCTCGAGCGGGTCGGCGATCATGCGACGAACATCGCCGAGATGGTCTATTATGCGGCGACCGGCCAGCACATGGCGGACCGGCCGGGGAAATCGGCGAAGTAAGATGATGGCAAACACGCGCCTGTTGCTGGTCGAGGATGATCGGGCACTTGCGGACCTCGTCACCTTCCATTTCGAGCGCGCCGGCTATGGCGTGACCCGGACCGGCGACGGTGAGGAAGCGCTGATCCTGGTCGAGGAGGTCAAGCCCGACATCATCCTGCTCGACTGGATGATCGAGGGTATCAGCGGGATCGAGGTTTGCCGCCGGCTCCGCCGCCGCGCGACCAGCCAGAACACCCCGATCATTATCCTGACCGCGCGCGGCGAGGAGAGCGACCGCATCCGCGGGTTCGAAACCGGCGCCGACGATTATGTCACCAAGCCGTTCAGCCCGCGCGAACTGGTCGCGCGAGTCGGGGCGGTGCTTCGCCGCGTCCGCCCGGCGCTGGCCGGTGAGCAGCTGGCTTACGCCGACCTCGAAATGGACGTTGCCGCCCACCGCGTCCGGCGCAGTGGCGAGCAGGTTGCGCTCGGCCCGACCGAGTTTCGCTTGCTCCGGCATTTCCTTGAGCATCCGGGGCGCGTGTTCTCGCGCGAGCGGTTGCTCGATTCGGTCTGGGCGCACGATCCCGACATCGATACGCGGACCGTCGACGTCCACGTCCGGCGCCTGCGTCAGGCGCTCAACGGCGCGGGTCGGCCGGACCTCATCCGGACGGTCCGTTCGGCCGGCTATTCGCTCGACGCCGAGGCCTGAATTGTCACGAAAGTGAAACAATAAAGTCAATTCGCTGTCGCGCGCCCCGACTAGCTAAGGATTCGCCGGACGGCCTGATCCCGTCCCTCAATTCGGGGTAGAAAAATGTATCTGAAATCATTCGGCCTCGACGCGACCGCGGTGATGGCGCTCAGCCTTTCGACTCAGGCCGAAGCCCGCACGCAAATGCGCGCCGTCGGCTCTTCCACGGTCTATCCGTTCGCCAAGATTGTCTCTGAGCGCATTGCCCGCGCCAACCCGCGGCTGGGTACGCCGATCATCGAATCGACCGGCACCGGCGCCGGCATGAAATTGTTCTGCGCCGGCGTCGGCGAGCGCTTTCCCGATGTCGAGAACGCCTCGCGCCGGATGAAGGGTTCGGAAGCCAAGCTGTGCGCATCGAACGGCGTCACCCAGGTCACCGAGATCCAGGTCGGTCTGGACGG
>Ga0105248_10009196_pt1 | contig 10872 bp, 9 predicted proteins | sample KBSS34metaG_FD_81524 | JGI IMG/M metagenome (GOLD analysis project Ga0105248, IMG submission 81524) | Switchgrass rhizosphere microbial communities from Kellogg Biological Station, Michigan, USA - KBS S3-4 metaG | ecosystem: Host-associated > Plants > Roots > Rhizosphere > Soil | place...
GGTTTTCCAGTCGTGCGGCAGTATTCGACGATGCTGATCGAGCCTTCGATCTATCTCAGCGCGTTGCTGCGCGATTTTTACATCGCGGGCGGACGGGTTGTGGTAAAGGAGTTTCGCAATCGACGCGAGATCGCCCGTTTGCCGGACCAGGTTGTTTTCAACTGCACCGGTCTCGGATCGCGCGAGTTGTTTGACGATGAAGAACTGACTCCCGTGCGCGGCCAGCTCGAAATCCTCTTGCCGCAGCCGGAGATCGACTACTGCTACCTCAGCCGCGGTTACATGTTTCCGCGACGCGACGGTATCGTGCTCGGCGGCACCTGGGATCACGGCGACTGGTCACTCCAGCCAAACGCCGAACAAGCAAACCAGATTCTCGAAACCCACGCTTCGATCATGAAGTCCATGAAATCCGTGGGCTAATAACGCCAGCTTTTTAGATCCGCGCCCGGCGGCGCGCTCTTCGTGATCCGTTCCACGATCTTCGGCGCAAAAAACTGGTGATAACGCAGTCGCGAGATCGCGTTCGGTCGCGTGTGATCGCCGTTCCAGCAATGCTCCGCGCGCGGCTGGTAATCGACCTCGCCACCGGCGGCCGGGTTCTTCGCTGACTTCAGAAAATCTTCAGCGAGGTAAACCGCGTTATTGAGAAAGTAGTTGTCGGCCTCGCCCACGTAGATATTGATCTTGCCGGCGAGTTTTGGTCCCAGCTTCGCCCAGTCACGTTTGAGGATGTAAGTAAGGTCGTAGTGCTCGCGCCAGTACTCAGCCACCGAGCGATCGATCTTTCCGGTCAGCTTGTCCCAGATCGGTTTCGGATAACCGTCTGGTCCAACCGGCGAATAGACGGCTTGCCAGATGTCCCACTGTCCGCCCGAGCGGCTGTTGGTGCCGAGCGCGAGCTCCATGTGATTCATGTCTTCGACTGTCGCCGCCAGTTCGCCGAGATAGTTTCGCTTGCCCGGACGCGGGATATGTTTCCACTTCGAGTCGGCGTAGTAAGCGTTCTCGTGTTCGTAGATATTGATGACCGTGTAGGCGCGAAAGTCGATCGGATCGGGACAAGCGGCCCAACTGCCGTTGTACTCGTCCGGGTAAAAGATCTGCGCGGCCATCGCTTCCCAACCGCCGGTTGAGCCGCCGTAAAGAAAACGCGCCCAGCCCTGGCCGATGCCGCGAAAGCGTTTTTCGATTTCGGGAATCAGCTCGTAAGTGATCGCATCGCCGTATGGCCCAAGGTTGGCGGAGTTCACCGCGTAGGAGTCGTCGTAATAGGGATTCGCGTGTTGAATCTCGACGATCAGAAAGCGCGGCAAGTTTGGTCCGGTCCATTCTTTGTAGAACTCGTGCGCCTGCTCCTGGACGATGCGATTGTAGCCTTCGAGTTTGAAACGTTCGTTGTAGACAGGCTTCAGATTCGGATCGGGGGGCTGCTCCCGAAAGTTGCCGAAGTCAGCCGGAAAATGGCCGTGAAAAACGACGAGCGGATATTTCGCTTCAGGGTGCGAGTCGAAACCTTCCGGCAAGAGTACGTGCGCGCCGAGATACATCGGGCGCCCCCAGAACTTCGTCAGTCGCTCGCTTTGGATTTTGATGTGCTTGATGTATTTCGTGTCTTTCGGCGGATCGATCGGCGGGATGACTTTGTCGAGGGCGATCGACAGGGCGGTGTTGCCGTCGATTCGCATTCGCTTCGGCGTGCTGTAGAGATTTCCCGGCGCGCTGTTCCACTGCTGTCCTTCGCCACGGTCCATCGGCAGCTTGACGGTGTGACCGTCTGCGCGTTTGAAGGTTTCGTAGCGATGCAGCAGCGCCTGAACCGTGTACTCGCCGGGCGGAATGTCGGCGAGACTCCGTCGCGGATAGCCAAACGCGTTGGAGGTGATCGTCATCTTTTCGCCTGGTTTCCAGCCGTCGACGTCGATGCCAAAGACCTGTTGCGTGTTGAGGTCTTCGTTGATCTGATTGCGTGGTTCGTCTTCGGTGCTGGTGGAGATCAGTAACAGCAGCCGGCCGTCGATCGGGCCTTTGTCGAGAGTCGCGGGAAACGAGATCTCAAACTTTGAGTTCTGTGCGTTTATTTCGGTGGCCATAAGCGTGACGAGCACTGTTGCTGCCAGGGCGAGTTGGATTATGTTTTTCATAGGGAGCGTCTAATTTAGCAGGAATGAAGGATCAGCTACCAGCCAAAGCCGCGGCGTGGAATGTAGAGCTTGAAGACACGCGCGAGACGGCATCGTCGGTGCTCGGGTTTGGCGTGCGCGAAGGCCGGCGGGTGGTGCTGAAGCTGACGAAGTGGGCTAATGACGAGCAGCATTCCGGCGCGGTGCTACGCGCGTTTGGTGACGAGGGCGCCGTTCGAGTTTACGAGTCGGAGACTGGCGCCGTGTTGCTGGAACGACTCGAGCCGGGCGAAGAGTTAGTGAGCCTCGTCAGACGCGGCGCAGACGACGAAGCGACGACGGTCCTCGCGCACGTGATCGCAAAACTCGCGAATCACACACCGCCCGCGGAGTGCCCAACCGTGACTGACTGGGGCCGCAGCTTTGATCGTTATGTGCAGAGCGGCGACCAACAGATTCCTCACGACCTCGTCCGCGAAGCACAAGACGTCTATAACGCCCTCGCTGCGTCGCAGCGCACCACCATGCTCTTGCACGGCGACCTGCAACACTACAACGTTCTTTTCGATCGTGAGCGTGGCTGGATCGCGATCGACCCGAAGGGTGTTGTCGGTGAGTTGGAGTACGAGGTCGGTGCTTTGTTAAGAAACCCGGGGGAGCTGCCGGAACTGTTTACCAACCGAGCTACAATCGAGCGTCGCCTCAACATCCTGACGACTGTCCTGCCCCTGGACCACACGCGCGCTCTCGAGTGGGCCTTCGCCCAGGCGGTGCTTTCCGCAGTCTGGGCCGTCGAAGATGAATACGTGGTTGAGCCAACCAACTCGGCGCTGAGACTCGCCCGCAGCCTACGCCCGATGCTCGACGAATAACCGTCACGCGCAAGGATATGTCGGACACTCGGAATCGTGAATCGAATCCTCGGTGGCTTGCGTGTGCTCGGATCCGTACGTCGTGATCAGCACCACCGAACACACAATCACCGCCGCCGCAACCAACATCCGCAACGTCAACGGCTCACTCGCCAGCAACCATCCCAACAACACCGCGACCACCGGGTTCACGTACGCATACGTCGCGGCACGCGAGGTCGTGACGTTGCGCAGTAACCAGCTGTAAGCCGTGAACGCGACGAGGGAACCGAAGAACACCAGATAAGCAAACGCGACGAGCGAGACCCACGACGCGGCGCCTAAATTGAGTCGCCCGAAGTCGCCGGCAATCAACGCCAGTACCAACAGCAAACTTCCACCAGCCAGCATCTGCATCCCCGACGCCAACGAGGTCGCGGTTTTGATCGGCCGCCGGTTGGAGTAGACCGATCCTGCCGCCCACGCAAATCCCGCCAGCACCACGACCACCGTGCCTATCAAACTCATCGTCGTGGCAGCGGCGCTCTGATTCGCTCCATGATTAACACCTCCGCTCACCAGTAACGCCACGCCAGCGAGACCAATCAACACGCCAAGCAACACCTTCCAGTTCGGACGTTTCCGCGTGAGGATCCAATTCAATACCACGACCCACAAAGGCTCTGTCGCTACGAGCAACGCTGCCAGGCCGGAAGCAACGTATTTCTCGGCCCAGGTGACGCCGCCGTTGCCGCACAAGAGAAGCAAGGCGCCGATCACGAACGCGCGGCGCCAGTGAGCGAATGACCAGCTTCCGCCGTTGCCTTTCAGCCTGGCCCACGCGAAGAGTATCGCGCCGGCGATGAGAAAGCGGCTCGCGGCCATCAGGAACGGGGGCAGGGTTTCGATCGCGTAGCGAATAGCGATGTAGGTTGAGCCCCAGATCAGGTAGACCGCGGCGAAGGCCAGAATCATTACGACTCGTGATGGGCTGGGCTGTGTCATGGCAAAACCGACAGCTTACACACGAGTGCGTGGATCTCGCTAGCGGTGGATCGGTGGAGGGGATTTAAAGCCTATAAAAGAAAGGCGGATTGAGAATCGGTTAGCGGATTGAGTATCGGTTCGGCGGTTATGGCCGCTTGGGTTTGTCCTGCCTGGGACGGTTGTTGTTCGGTGGTGGCCGGTTCTCCTTCTTGTTTTCGATTACTTTCACCGGCTCCTTCGGCGGTCGCTTGCCCTGGCCGCCGCCCTTTCCCTGGGCAAACGCCCCGGCCGCAGCCACGACCAGCATCATCATCACCACCAATTGTCGCAACAGCCTCATCATTTTTGGCTTAATCATTTCGTCTGAGCCTCCTCATGCCATTTGCGCGCATGGGAGGGAGAAGAGACGCGCTGTCACCAGAGGCAGCAAGATAAATGCCACAAACGCACGGGCTTCTCAGGTGCGTTTTTGCGTGGAAAGTCTACCAGCAGATACGATTTTTCGCACCGTTTCGAGTTGTTTCGCACCTTATCGTGCAGGGCCGGCTAACGCTTTACGGTAACACTGAGTGTCCCGACGTTCCCGCTGCCGTCGAAGGATCGCAACGAGATCGTGTGCTCGCCGGGGCCGAGCCCGCTGAAATCCACCGAGTAGACCTCGTGGCCGCTGTCTGCAATACCATCATCCGGAAACACCGGCGACCACGCCGCGCCGTCAATGCTGGCATCACCCTTTCGCACCTTTCCCGTGGCGTCGTCAACGGAAAACATCACGCGAACGGAGTCGCGGGTGATCTGCGGTTGGCCCATCACTTTGACTACCGGCGGCGTGTTGTCGATGTCCACCGGCTCGCTCAGTCGTTCGCCGCTCAACTTCTGGCCGGGGGGATTGTCCGGCGAATCCGAGGCCACAACCTTGATCACGTAGCGGCCGTCGGCGAGTGTCGCGCCATCGATCGTGTAAAAGTTCTCGCGCAGCTTGTCTTTCAGCAAACGAAACGTTTGTTCGTTGAGTGCGCGATAGTAAATCGCATACTCGAGCGTATCCGAGTTTCGATCTTCCGCCTGCCATTGAAACGAGCGCGCGCCGCGTTGATAAAAACGACGTGGCGGCGCCTGAGCGACTGGTCCAAACAACGACGGATCCAACCCCGACGATTCCACGTTTGGATCCACCACCACCTGCGCCATCTGTTGCAGGCCGACGCCGATCGGCAGCACGCTGATCGACAAAACTTCCGGCGCGACATTTCGCGGCAAATAAGCGACGCTCACGTCTTCGATCCACGACGGTGTTGTTGCAGACGCGCTTGCAGAACGCACGGTGGCGCGCCATTGAATAAAGCGTGCGCGCGGACTCGTGATCTGGTTTCCTTCGGGACTGCGATACGGCGCGCTCCAATCGCTCCACGTTGCATCGGGCCGTTCGCCGTTGCCGGTGCGAGTTTGCACTTCCACGGCGCCCGTGCCACGCCACCAGATTCTTCCCCACGACGCGGTGAGTTTCGCGTCTCTCACCGGCGACTCGTACGTGCCTTCAGTCACGAGCTCATTGCCGAAGCGATAGAGTTTGCCCTGGTTGCTCGAGGCCGCGAAGACCTGATTGTTCTTCACAAACAACGACGAGATCTGACCTTCGGGAGATTGCAGCAGCAACGTGTCGCGACCATCGTTGGTGACTGAATAGATACGGCCTTTGTCGGCGGTGCCAATCAGCACGCTACCGGGTTGCAACGACGGCGCGATCGCAAAGGCGGTAACAGTGGTGGAGCTCCAAACCACGTCAGTCGCTCCGTCCGGAAGAATGCGAAACACAGCACTGCGCGCGTTTGAAACGTCGCTGCGGCTGCGCGTTGGACCACCGGGTTGCGCTTGAATCGGATTGCCGGTTTCGTCGATCGCGGTGATCGTTACGGAAGTCGTCGGCGTTGCGCCTTCGGCCGGCTGGGGCGTAGTCACGACGGGAGCAGAAGGCGTTCGCGCGCTCGATGCCGCTTCACTCAAGGCGAGCGCGTAAATCGAACCGTCCGGAGCAGGCGCTAAAGCGTGGATCTCGCGCAACTGCGTGTCGAAGAGCGCGAACATTTTTCCTTCAGGGGAAACGCGCAAGACCAATCCGCCGGAGTCGGTGCCCGCGATCAGATCTCCCTGCTGCGTAACGGCAAGAGAGATAACGTGTGTTTGATTCGTGTTTGCGAGCAGCGATGATTCCGACGAGGCGCCGGCGCTTCTGACGCGATAGAGTTTGCCGTTATCGCCCGTGCCGACTGCGAGCGAGCCATCGGACATCACCGCGAGGGACCAGATGTACTTATCGCCGGGATCGAAATACACATCGGCTTTGCCGTCCGCGCCGATGCGATAGACCTTGCCGTCGGGTGACGTTCCCACATAGAGAACGCCGTCGCGTCCGATCGCGAGCGCGGTGACGTCGAGCTCGGCTGCGTCGTAGAGCAACGAACCGCTGCCGCTCGGCGCGATCTTGTAAGTTTTGCCGTCGTGTCCGGTGCCGAGAAAGACGTTGCCCTGACCATCGACTGCGCTGGACCAAACGTAAGTCTGCTGAGTGTTGAAAACCTCGGTGAGTCGCGGCGCAAGCATCACCACGCCGGTGTCGCTGATGGAAACGCCGCGCGCATCGCCCTTGAGCAGTTCGACGCGGCCGCTGGTTTCCCAAAGCGCCGGCTGACCGGCGTGTGCGCCGACGGCGAAAAGCAGCGCGAGCAGAATGGCGGTGGCAAAGGTGATGGCTGTCGCCGGGGGGTTACTTTTTACTTGTTTGGTGATCATCGTTTGGTCAGTTTCCTATGTACTTGGCGTAGAGCGAGCGAGCGGTGGCGATTTCATCGGTGCCGCGAACGATCGAGCGCGCATCCTGGAAGACAGTGAGTTCGAATGGCCCAGTTTTGAAGCGCAGCAGGTATTCATTGAACTTGACGTCGCCGGCGGGGCGAAGTCTTTCGGCCAGCGAGCGGAAGTTAACGGTTGTTGGCTGCGACGGCGAGATCTGGATCGCGTCGCGACCGCAGAGCACGGCGGCAGTTTCGGATGAAATCGCTTCGAGGGTTTCATAGTGGCCCCGCCCACAGGTCTCACAATCTGTCTGTGGTGCAGGGAGTGAAATTTTCCTCCACTCGTTGCGCCAAACGTCAAACTGCATCAGCGATCCGTGAAGGTCGTCGAAGCGACCGGTTAACAACTTGAGCGTTTCCGCGACCTGAATTGCCGAGACGACACTAATGATCGGCATGATCACACCGCCGGTGTCGCAGGTCGGCGCGCTCGCCGCGGGCGGCGCTTCTTCGAAAACACAACGCAAACAGGCGGTTTGATGCGGCCGGATGGTCATCGTGACGCCGTACGAGCCGACGGCCGCCCCGTAAATCCAGTTCGTTTCGTGCTTCACACACGCGTCATTGATGAGATAACGCGTCGCGAAGTTGTCAGTGCCGTCGAGCACGAGATCGCAACCGGCGATTAACTCTTCGACGTTTGAGTGGTTAACGTCAGCGACCTTTGGTTCGATCTCGATGTCAGAGTTGATCTCGCGCAGATGATTTGAGGCGGCGATGGCTTTGGGCAAACGTCTTTCGGCGTCGCTTTCGGTAAACATCGTCTGCCGTTGCAGGTTTGAAGGCTCGACGAAATCGCGATCGACGATGCGCAAGCGGCCGATACCCGCGCGACACAGCGCTTCGGCGTGCGCGGTTCCCAACGCGCCGCAGCCGACGATCAGCACATGGGCCGCGAGGAGTTTGCGCTGCCCTTCTTCGCCTATGCGATTGAATAGAATCTGCCTGCTGTAACGATCGCTCACTGCGGGTTCAGTATAGCAGGAACGATCACTGCCCGAGAGCCGCTGCGGCTGCGTCGTACATGAGATCGGTGGAGGGGTTTTTGCCGGTCCAGAGTTCAAACTGGCGGCGTGCCTGGGCGACGAGCATCGGCAACCCGCCAAGCGTTTGGCAGCCCGCTTCACGACCTTCTTTCAGGAATTGGGTTTCGATTGGGTTGTAGATGAGATCGTAAACCAGCCCCGCGCCGGCGAGCTGTTCGGCAACGGCGGGAGACTGCGGTGTCGCATTGATGACGACGTCGTAACCGGCGAACGACGCCGAAACGAGCGGTTCACAAACAACGCCAAAGTCCTCACTTAATGATCTCGTTTTGATCGGAGAACGTGCAAAAAGCGTAACCTTGGCCTGATCCCTTCCGAGTGCCCACACGGCAGCGCGCGCTGCGCCGCCTGCGCCAATCACCGCCACACGCAAACCCGCCAAAGACCCAAGCCGTTCTCGCAACGGCTCAATCAATCCGTGCACGTCCGTGTTGTATCCGCGTAACGCATCGCCTTCGACGATCACAGTGTTAACCGCGCCGATTTCTTGAGCGTCGGATTCTATCCAGTCCAGGAACTCCATCACGCCCGACTTGTGCGGTGCGGTGATACTCAACCCGCGCAGGTTCCAGTCGAGCTCGCGCGTCCGCGGATGGACCATGCGCTTCATGAACGCGCCCACGCCCTTCACCTCGAGCGGCAGATAAACTCCGTTAACGCCTTCCGCCGCGAACGCAGCGTTGTGTATGTGCGGCGACACCGAGTGCATCACCGGCAGCCCCACGAGACCGCAGATCATCGTCGACTCGTTGATTTGATCGATTCGATAAACCGAACGAAGCTGACGCGCGTTGATCTGACCGGGTGCGGTCGCGCTTTCATCTTCGAGCGACGCGTAAGTCAGGTACGCACCGCGTGAAGGCCCGAGTACGCGCGTTGCTATACCGGCGTTTCCCATCGCAATCGCGATCAGTTCGCGTTTGTCCTTGCAAGCCCGCTTCAACAACTCAAAGATCGGTATGCAGTCGGTAATGTCGTTAGCCTGCACCGCGATCTTAACGACGCGCGCTGGCGTCGCGGCTAACTGTTCGTAGAGTTGTTCGAGGTTGTCCGGCGTTCCAGCAAAGTCGTGATGCGAGACAATCACACGTGACCCAAACTCCACCTTTAGGTCTGACTCAATATCGCATAAAAAATTGGGGGTTAAATTTTTGGCCCAGAAGGCCTCTCGTTCATGACGCCCTAGAACCCGGTAACCGCCCTGCTCTGCCGGTCGAAAGGTGATGATAATCGGGCGTGAAAGTTTGTCTGCGAACGATTCAACTTCGAAATCCAATTTTTCGAGACAATCGAGCCGCAACTCGATAACATCCGCAAACTCACTCGCCCGCGCACACTTCTCCGCCAACTCCGTCACACTCCTCGCGCACACGGGCACACAAAGGCGCACTCTATTTTCTTTCCTGCGTTTCGAGATGACGGGTGGGTGCTTCAACTCCCAAATGGCGGGTCGTGCCTTCGGTCACGCTCGGCACTGGCGGTCTCAACTCATCCGTGCCGCGCGTAAACGCCGGCTGTGTTCGCGGCGGCGACTGAATACCAGGCGCATACTGCGGCGCGCCCATCGCCGCACGGTTCTGCCTGTCTTTAACGCGAATGTACTGTCCGATGCCGGTGCCCACGAGCGAAAACGCCGGTATCAACATCCAGAACCACCAGCCCGCGCCAATCGATCGCGAGAGCGCGATCGCGATGATCAGAAAAGCGATGCCGACAAAGATCTTCTTGAACGCGGTCTCAAACGTCAGCTCGCGGCGGCGGAGTCGCCGCGGACTACAGTAGTCTTCGGCGACCTCCTCCTCGGGCGGCGCCGGTTGCATCATCTGCCCCGTCATCGCCTGCGGAACCAGACTGATATTGGCGCCACAACTGCGGCAAAAATGCGCGCCGTCGAGATTCTGGGTTGCACATTTAGGACAAAACATTCGAATCTAGCCTCTCGAAAGTGAATTTCGCTGCCGCCGCGCCTCGTAAAGCAAAACGCCTGCGGCCACCGAGACATTCAACGAATCCAATTTTCCCAACACCGGAATACGGACGAGCGTGTCACAATGTTCTCGCACTAACCGGTGCAGCCCGTGTCCTTCGCTGCCGAGAAACACTGCCGCGGGCAATGTCCAATCCCATTCGGTGTGCAGTTGTTTCGCGTCCGCAGCCGCGCCGATGACCCAGATGTTACGTTCTTTCAACTGCTCTATCAATCTAACCAGATTCGTGACTCGCGCCACCGGCACGTATTCCAACGCGCCCGCCGCGACCTTCGCCACCACGCCTGTCAAGCCCACTGCGCGCCGCTCTGCGATGAACACTCCGTGAACTCCCGCGCATTCCGCAGTGCGCACGATCGAACCCATGTTGCGCGGATCTTCGATGCCGTCGAGTCCGAGCGCCAACGGCGGATCTGGTGTTCCGACTTTCGCCGCGAGCGTATCAAGCAATTCATCTGCATCGGCGTAGTGCGCGGCAGCGATTCGCGCGACGACGCCCTGGTGTCGCGCTTCGCCCAATGACCGGTCGAGATCGAGCCGCGGCACGCGCTGCACCGGCACGCCCTTTTCACGCGCGAGGTCCAACACGGCCTTCAGACGATCGGGTCGCGCGCTTTGCAGGATCGTGATCGTTTCAACTTGTCGCTTGCCCGCACGCAACGCTTCGAGCACGGCGTTGACGCCATAGACCACGTTCTGTTGTTCGTCGTGTCGCGTCATCAGTAATCAGCCATCGGGATGCGTGTTCAGGTAGTTGAGCAAACGCGAGTAACGCGTGAACTGACTCTCGTTGCTGTTGATCGTCGCCATGCCGATACTGAGTTTGCCCGGCCGCTCACGACGCCAGCCGCTTGATTGCGTTTCCTGCTCTGGTCCCCAAACGAGATCGAGCAGAGGCCGCAGTCGATTGTACGACTCGTCGAGCCGCGCGTCCGTGGCTTTAGTAACTAACCAGCGCTGCAACCGCGCGATGTTTTCGTTGGCAATCAAAGCCTTGTCTGCGCCGAGACAAGAGAAGTCAAAAC
>Ga0105248_10009198_pt1 | contig 10871 bp, 11 predicted proteins | sample KBSS34metaG_FD_81524 | JGI IMG/M metagenome (GOLD analysis project Ga0105248, IMG submission 81524) | Switchgrass rhizosphere microbial communities from Kellogg Biological Station, Michigan, USA - KBS S3-4 metaG | ecosystem: Host-associated > Plants > Roots > Rhizosphere > Soil | place...
CCCTTGGGTAGTACCGCCTGCATCTCGCGGCGGCAAGGCCGCATCGCGCGGCCCCCCAGCTGGTCGATGCGCTCCCCCGTCATTGAATCGTCCAGGCCGTCGGAGCTCTCCGGACAAACGTGGATAATGAGCCCACGGGATCACGGACGCGGAGGGATTATGCCTCAGCCGGGTCCGCGCAAGGTCAATGTCCGACGCTCGCCCCACCCTCGTCTATGACGGCGACTGCGGCATCTGCCGCTACTGGGTCGACTATTGGCAGGCACTGACGGGCGAGCGCGTCGTCTACCGCCCGTATCAGGAGGCTGCGGCGGATTTTCCGTCGATTCCAGTCGCAACGTTTCGCCATGCCATCCAGCTCATCGAGCCTGGCGGGCACGTGTATTCCGGCGCGGCCGCCACCTTCCGCGTGTTGCGCGAGATCCCGGGACGTGCCGCGTGGTGGTGGCTCTATGCGCATCTGCCAGGCTTCGCGCCGTCAAGCGAACGGGTGTATGCGTTCTTCGCACGCCGGCGAGGGTTGCTCAATCGCGTCTCGAAGATCCTGTGGGGACCCGCGCTCGAGCCGGAACGCTACGACTTGGTGGGCTGGGCATTCTTGCGCCTCTTCGGCGCGATCTACCTGGCCGCGTTCGCGTCGCTCGGCGTGCAGATAGAGGGCCTGGTGGGCAGCGCCGGAATCCTGCCGTTGGCCGACTACCTCGATGCCGCGCACCGGGCGCTCGGCAACGACGCGTATCGGCTTCTGCCAACGCTATTCCGGCTGAATGCGAGCGATACCGCGTTGGTCGCGGCCACCGTCGCCGGCGCCGTCCTGGGACTGCTCATCATCCTGGACTGGTGGACCCGGCCCGCGCTCATCGGCGCGTTCGCGCTCTACCTGTCCTGCGTCGTTGCCGGACAGGATTTCATGAGCTTCCAATGGGACGCATTGCTGCTCGAGGTCGGATTTCTCGCGATCTTCGTCACCGGCGGATCGCGAATCGTGATTTGGCTCTTTCGATGGCTCGTCTTCCGCTACCTGCTCCTGGCAGGCGCCGTGAAGATCCTTTCCGGGGACGGCTCATGGCGGGCCCTGACGGCACTCGACTATCATTTCTGGACGCAGCCGCTACCCTCCCTGCCCGCCTGGTACGCCGCGCAGCTCCCGCACTGGGTCCTTGTCGGCGGAACCGCGGCAACGCTCGTGGTCGAGCTGGGAATCGTATTTCTCGTCCTGTTGCCCCGCCGTCCCCGGGCGGTTGCCGCCTGGTGCGTGCTGCTGTTCCAGGCGCTGATCATGCTGACGGGCAACTACAATTTCTTCAATCTGCTCACGATGCTGATGTGCGTCTTTCTGTTCGACGATGCGGCGTTGCGGCGATGTTTTCCGCATCGGCTGGCGTCGTGGGTGCAACGTCGCGCACCGCACCCGGGGCGCGCGGCGACGAGCATCGCGGCGGCAGTGGCACTGATTATCGTGCCGGTAGGCGTCAACTGGCTCACGCGGACGCTGGCGCACATCGACCTTCCCGTGGCCGGCGCCATCACCGAAATTGTCTCGCCGCTCATGATCGTCAACCGCTATGGATTGTTCGCGGTCATGACGACATCCAGGCCCGAGATCGTGATCGAGGGCTCGGTCGACGGACAGACCTGGCGCGAATACGAGTTTCGCTACAAGCCCGGGCCATTGGCGCGGCGGGCACCGTGGACCCTGACCCACCAGCCGCGGCTCGACTGGCAGATGTGGTTCGCGGCACTCGGCGATTTCAGGCAGAACCCCTGGTTCGTTGGCCTGGTGCTGCGCTTGCTACAGGGTAGTCCGCCGGTGCTCGCGCTGCTCAATTCCAATCCGTTTCCGGAAGGTCCCCCGACGTTTGTTCGCGCGAGACTTTATGACTATCGCTTCACCGACGACGTAACAAGAGCGGCGACCGGTCAATGGTGGTCGCGCACATTACGTGGAATGTACTTCCCGCAGGTCAGCCTGGAGAACTTCACGCGCTCCGGCCCGTAAGGAACGGGGCCTGATGTAGGCAATGACCTACGCGCCTAAGACCATTGTGGCCGCGACCAGCCCTCAAGTGCCGGAAAGGCAAAGCAAAAATCCCTGCGGATTTTTTCCGAACCCGACTCGCTGCGATCTGTCGAACATTTTCCCGAGGGGCGATTTAGCCGTGCCATTTCGGGTGCCAAGCCCATGAAGGGCACAACGCAGCGACAAATCAAGCGGAGGTAGAGCGATGAAAGTCAGCGACGCAATGAGCCGCGACGTCCAGGTGACGAGCCCGACGCAGAGCATACGCAACGCCGCCAAGGTCATGGCCAAGATCGATGCCGGGGTCTTGCCGGTTGGCGAGAACGATCGACTTATCGGAATTATCACGGATCGCGACATCGCGATCCGCGCGGTCGCGGAAGGCAAGGCGCCGACGACCAAGGTACGCGACATCATGAGCGACGAGGTGCTGTACTGCTTCGAGGATCAGGATCTCGATGAAGTCGCGCGGAACATGAGCATCATGAAAATCAGGCGGCTACCGGTGGTCAATCGGGATAAGCGCCTCGTGGGGATCATCTCCTTCGGCGATCTTGCCCGGAACGAGGACCCGAGCACGGCCGGGCAGGCAATTTGCGAGATCTCGGAGCCGGGCGGCGAGCATTCGCAGTCGGCGCACTGAGGCGAGGGGAACTCGGAGGGACGGCGTGGCTTTTGCGGCGTTGTCCCTCGCCGGCACCGGTCATCTCAGCGGAATCGGCGTCGCCCGATCGACGGGCACGGCGGTTACGCTGTTCTGCGGTGAGCCTTCGATCACGCGATCGGAGTAAGTGAGATAGACGAGCGTATTGCGAGGCTTGTCGACCATGCGCACGATACGGAGCTTCTTGAATACCAGCGAGATCCGCTCGTTGAAGACCTCCTCTTGAGCGGGGAGCGGCCGCGCGAACGAGATTGGACCGACCTGACGGCAGGCGATCGACGCTTCGGACTTGTCTTCCGCGAGCCCGAGCCCGCCTTTGATGCCCCCGGTCTTGGCACGAGCTATGTAACACGTAATACCACCGACCTTGGGATCGTCGTGGGCGTCGACAATGATCTTATGATCCGGCCCCAGGAGCTGGAAGACCGTATCGACTTCGCCGATGGGCTCGGCCCGAGCAATGCTCGTGAGCAGCAACAACAAGATAAGTGACTTCATCGCATGGCCTTTCCTGGTTTCGGCATTGGCGGGTCGGCCCGGGTGATCCCTACGAGAGAATCGGAATCGGACTACAGCGTCCCGGACATCGATATTCGATCATGGATTCGTCGGGCTGAAACGCTCGAGTCTTACTTCTCTATCGAGGCGAACATGATCAGAAAACTCGCAACCGGAGGCTACCGCCTTTACTCGCGCAAGAAGAACCCATCGACGGGCAAGCGCCGCAATCTGGGCACGTTCAAGACGCGAGACGAAGCGGCCGCGCACGAGCGCGCGGTGCAGTACTTCAAGCATCACTGAGACAACCCGGCAGGCAAACGCGCCGCTGGCGCCTTGGAATTCAGCTTGGCGCGCTCGCCGCATCGAGCGTGCGCAAGGCATCGGCGTCGAGCTCCAGTCGTGTCGCGGCGATCAGCTCTTTGAGTTGCGCCAGGGAGGTCGCGCTGGCAATGGGGGCGGTAACGCCCGGTCGGCGGCGAAGCCACGCCAAGGCGACGTGGGCTGGCGTGGTGGCAATCCGCTTCGAAACGTCGTCGAGCGCGTCCAGGATCCGCAGCCCGCGGGGATTGAGATATTTCTGCATTCCCCGACCGCGCTGGCTCCGGGCGAAATCCGCCTCGCTGCGATATTTTCCAGTGAGAAAGCCGGCCGCGAGCGAGTAGTAGGTGATCACGCCTATCCCCTCACGCACGCAAAGCTCCTGGAGCTCGCCTTCGAAGCTGTCGCGATCATACAGATTGTAGAGCGGTTGCAGCGTCGCGTAACGGGGATAGCCACGCGCCTTGCTGACGGCGAGAGCTTGCGTCAGGCGTTGCGCGCTGAGATTGGATGCGCCGATGGCCTTCACTTTGCCCTGCTGCAACAGGCGCGAGTACGCCTCGAGCGTCTCTTCGAAGGGCGTCTTTTCGTCGTCCCAATGCGACTGGTAGAGGTCGATGGCGTCGATTCGCAGGCGCTTCAGCGATTGCTCGACGCCCTGCATGATGTATTCGCGCCGCAGGCATTTGTAGCCCAGCCCCATGTCCGAGCCGATTTTTGTCGCAATGATGACGTCATCGTGCCGGCCGCGTCGCGCGATCCAGCGGCCGATGATGGTTTCGGATTCGCCGCCTGCATGCCCCGGCACCCAGCGCGAATACGAATCGGCGGTGTCGATCAGGTTGAACCCGGCGTCGACGAAGGTATCCAGCAACAGAAACGAAGTCGGCTCGTCGACCGTCCAGCCGAACACGTTGCCGCCGAAAGCGAGTGGCGCGACCTCGAATCCGGTACTCCCCAGCTTGCGTTTTTCCATGGACGGGCCTTCGCGGGAAAGATGTAATCGGGTCAGCGCAATGATAGCCGCTTGCGGGGGAGTTGACGTGCCACAATGCATCTCATCCGCCGCCAGGGCACCGATGACCCGTGGATCGCTCACCAGCACGTCGCCGGCCGCGCGTCCATTGCGCGCGGCGCAGGAGTTCGAGCTGCAGACGCAGTTTCGGGCCGCGCTCGCGGCAGGCGATGGCGTGGCGGGCGCGCACTGCATTCACGAGTGGTGGATGCGCAATGCGTTTCCGAGCCACATCGAAGCGGCACTGGGGGAGTTGTGGCATCGCGCGGCGAAGTCGATTCCCGAATGGCTGCCGATGAATTACGTGTCATGGCTGCCGCTCGTCTACGACGTTGCGGCCCGGTTTCGGGCGGCAAGGAGCGGGCGGCGCAACATCTATCTCGTGCGTCTCGACTACAGCGATCGTGACCTCGGCCTGCAGGGAATCTACGTGGGCATGACGGCGTACCCCCCTGCGCTGCGCTTCGACCAGCACCGCGCGGGGATTCGCGCGGCAGGCAGCGTCCTCAAACGCGGCGAGGAATTGCTGATGGGTCCGGTGCTGCATCTGCAGCGCATCGCACAAGCCGACGCGGCGCGCATCGAACGGGAGCTTGCGGCTGCGCTTGCCGACGCCGGCCTCAAGATCGAAGGCGGGCACTGACCAAAGACTCCTGGCGGCTCTTCTAGACAAGGCCCTGGTTCGTGAGCTCGTCCTTGATGAAAGCGTAAAAGATGGGCGCGGCGACAACCCCGGCGATGCCGAATGCGGCTTCCATGACCAGCATGGCCACGAGCAATTCCCAGGCGTGGGACCCGATCTGCCGGCCGATGATGCGGGCGTTGAGAAAATACTCGAGCTTGTGGATCACGACCAGGAACGCGAGCGACGCCAGCGCCACGCCGAACGAATAGGACAGGCTGACGATCACGATGACGGTATTCGAAATGAGATTGCCCACGACCGGCAGCAATCCGGCGAGGAAGGTCACCGCGATGAGCGTTTTCTTCAGCGGCAGATCGACACCGAAGAGCGGCAGAACCACCGTCAGATACACCGCCGTGAAGATCGTGTTGAGGAGCGAAATGCGCACCTGGGCGAAGACGACGCGGCGGAAGGCGTCGCCCAGGTTGTCGACGCGCTGGATGAGCTCTGCGGCGAGGGGGCCCCGCGCCGCGACGGACAGCGCCTCGTGCAGCACGATCATCGCCCCGACGATCATGCCGATCAGCGCGAGAATCACCACCCGTCCCGCCTCCTTGCCCATCGATTGCATCTCCGCGGCGTGGACGCGGAACCACTCTGCCAATGCCTCGCGCATGTCGTCGGGGTTGTCGGGCATCTGATCGACGAGCCAGCTGGGAAGCGTTTTGCGCGAGCCCGCGACGATCTCCGCCATCTTCGTCAATAGCGTCGAAATGCTTCCTGCGTCGCTCTTGAAGAAGACGATCGCGCCGGCGATACCTGCGCTGATTGCCCCCACCACCAGGGCGGACAGCAAGACGACTGCGATGAGCTTGGCTCGTTTGTCGGAAAGCCGGCCGCTGACGGTCGGCGCCAGCAGGTGAACGAGCTCGTAGACCAGCATCCCGGCGAGCATGGCCGGCAGGAGCCGCAAATGCAGCACGAGCAGGAGCGCCACGCCTGAAATGACCCAGGCGGCATACGTGTATCGGGAAGCACCAGCTCGAACAGGCAGCATTCGCGGCAGTTTAGCGCGAACGCGGGTGACTTCGTCCGCGTCCTGTGTGCCATCGCACAGACGTCGTGCGCGAAATCACCATCATGGACAGTCGTCACCCGAAATTCTACAAAGGAGTGCACTCATGGCGCGTTGTGACCATTGCGGCAACGATTACGACAAGAGTTTCACCGTCACCGCCGGCGGTGCCACACACACCTTCGACAGCTTCGAATGCGCCATTCACATGCTGGCGCCGACCTGCACTCACTGCGCGTGCCGAATCATCGGTCACGGCGTGGAGTCGTCGGGCCGGTATTTCTGCTGCGCCAGTTGCGCGAAACGCAGCGGCGTGACGGGCCTTCGAGATCGCAAGGAAGCCACCGCGTAAACACGGTCGTGGATAGCGCCCTGTCAGGGCTCTTCGCCGGATTCGGTCTTGTCGACCGGCTCGTCGGGGTCCGGGCCGTGACCGGTGGGAAGCGGTTGCTGGTGCGGCTTCATCCCGGGGCTGCGGATTGCGTAGGGACCGCGGCTCGCTCCTGCGCCACGCGGCTTCCGCTCTTTCTGCCCACGCTTGTCGTGGGAAACATTTCTCGGGCCCGCCATCGCAAATCTCCTTCACGATTTGAAGACGTGGATATTGGACGCCAATCTTCCTCACGATTCTGTTGCCGATCGCACCAACGCAAAGGATCTCGATCATGACGCAGCCTTTCAAGGAGTGGACCGTTCTGCCGCATGGAAAGCTCTCGCAAATCGACGACAACATTCTGACGGTCGTCGGCAAGATCCATATGCCGCTCATGGACTTGCCCCGGCGGATGACGGTGGTCCGCCTCGCCGACTCGCGACTGGTGGTGTTCAGTGCCATCGCGCTCGACGAGGATGAGATGGCCACGCTCGAAGCCCATGGCCATCCCGCCTACCTGATCGTCCCGAGCGACAAGCATCGGCTCGACGCCAGGATATGGAAGGACCGCTACCCGTCGCTGATGGTCGTCGCGCCCGCAGGCGCGCGGGCGAAAGTCGAGGAGATCGTACCGGTAGACACGGTAGCGCCGCGCTTCGAAGACGCAGCCGTCGAGTTCGTGACCGTGCCCGGAACGCGCGGGCACGAGGCGGCGCTTGTCGTTCGCAGCCCAAACGGCACCACGCTCGTGCTGAACGACATCGTCGGCAACATCCGGGACGAATCCGGCTTCAGGGGCTGGCTGCTGCACGTCGCGGGGTTTGCCGGCAAGGAAGCGCAAATCCCCAGGGTCGTGAAGATGGCGATGATCGAGGATACGAACGCGCTGCGCGCTCAGCTGCTGCAATGGGCAGAGATCGACTCGCTCGAGCGCATTCTCGTGGCGCACGGCTCGCCGATCGAAGGCAACGCACGCCAGACGCTGCGCGAGCTTGCAAGCTCACTGCACTGACGTGGACTGCGCGACAGCACAGACGAGTGCTCGTGAGGGATCGTGCTCACTGGAGTACCTTCGCGCTGCGCGCTCCGGTATTCGCCCTTGGGACGGCCCGGCGGTCTCACTGGAGTACCTTCGCGCTGCGCGCTCCGGTATTCGCCCTTGGGACGGCCCGGCGGTCTCATGGCAGTTTCACCTTGCGTCCCGTTGCCGATGACTCGCGTACGGCATCGAGCACCTCCTGGCAGCGCAGGCCGTCGGTGAAATTGGGCGCGGGCGACGTGCCCCGCTCGATGCCCCTCGTGAAGTCGCGAACCAGCAATCGAAACGCCATCAGCCGGTGGTCGCGGGCATCCGTGAACGGCGTGTAACTCTTCGGCGTTTCGAGCGCCTGCAGCGGCGAGCCGCCATGGCTCCCGATGACCACGCCATCCTCGGCGGGATTGGGGCCGGTTTGCTCCGCGATGAGCGTGCCGCTGTCGCCCATGACGACGATCTTCGCACCGCGGGCCGGAGTAGCAGCGAACGATGACACCATCGTCGCGAAACCGCCGTTCTTGAACTCCAGGGAGAACAGGAATGTGTCGTCCGTTTCGGCCTTGACGATCCGGTTCGAGGCGTCTGCCACGTCCGGTCGCAGCGATTCGACGTGGCCGAAAACTGTGGCGACGTCGCCAAACCAGTGCCGCAACCCGTCGATGTAATGGGAGCCGAGCGCGCCGAGCACGCCGCCGCCATCCGCTTTGAACGCGGCCCAGGTCAAGGGACGCGGTTGCGGCGTCACGTAGCGATCGAGGAAGAGCTCGACCGTGCACAGCTGGAACTTGCCGATGTATCCCCCGGCGAGAAGCTCTTTGATGTAGGCGCGCTGCGGCGTGTACCGGAATTCGTGCCCGATCATTGCCGTGCGTCCGCTCGCGTCGGCGGCATCGCGCATCGCCGCGCCTTCCTTGGCGTCGATTGCGAACGGCTTCTCGCACAGGACATGCTTGCCCGCCTGGAGCGCCGCGATGGCAAGCTCACGGTGGGCTCCGGGCGGCGTTGCAATCGCGACCGCAGCGATGTCGTCGCGCGAGATCAGCTCCAGCGGATCGGTGTGCACGTTCGGGACGCCGGCGGCCGCGGCGGCCTTCGTCGCCTTGTCGCGGTTGCGGCTGCAGAGCGCCGCGACTTCCCAGCCTTCGGATTGCAAGCCCGGAATGTAGACTTGCGCGCCAAAGCCGATGCCGATAACGCCGATCTTTGGTTTCGATGCAGACATGGACGCCTCCTCTCGGGTTATCAGCTCGCACCCCATGACCGACGAATCCGCGCCGCGATGTCGACCGCCCCGGCCGGATTGATCGGCGCGCTGCTCTCGTTCACCTCTCGCACCGCGACCGGCCAGACAACCGACTCGAACAACCCCGTCAGCGCCTCGGGAATGAATCGGCTGCGCGAAGCGTAGACGTGCCGATCGCCGTACGCCGTCTGCTGGTGGACGTAGAACCGCTGCGGCAACATGAGCGTCAGCATCTCCTTGGCTCGCGTCATCGCAACATACAGCAGACGCCGCTCCTCCTCCACTTCCTCCGTCGTGCCGGTGCCCATGTCCGACGGGATGCAACCATCGATGACATTGAGAATGTGCACCGCCTTCCATTCCTGCCCCTTGGCCGAATGAATGGTCGACAGAATCAGGTAGTCGTCGTCCTTTCCCGGCACGCCGGCCTCGTCGCTCGTTGCGGCCGGAGGGTCGAGCGCCATTTCGGTGAGGAAGCGCTCGCGTGAGGAGTAGGTCGATGCGATCTGGTGGAGCTGCACCAGGTCTCTCTGCCGCACGGGTGCATCATCGTACAGGCGCAGGAGGTGGGGTTCGTACCAGCGCGTAACGAGCTCGAGGTCGGTGGGCCATCCCGCTGTGACCGCACGTAGTGCGCGAAACATCGCCAGGAATGTCCGCCAATCCGGCTCCGCCGCCGGCGGCATCTTGAACGCCTCCAGGGCGGCCACCGGATCGGTGGTGGCATCGAGCGCATCGAGGAGCCTCACCGCCGTGGCCGATCCGACGCCCCCCAGCAGGCGCACGGCGCGAAAGCCCGCCATCCGGTTGCGCGGATTGTCGGCCCACCGCAGCACCGACAGGGCGTCCTTGATATGCGACGCCTCCAGGAACTTGAGTCCGCCGTATTTCACGAAGGGAATGCCGCGGCGGGCGAGCTCGAGCTCCAATGGCGCGCTGTGGCTGGAGCTGCGGAAGAGAACGGCCTGCGATTTGAGCGCCATGCCTCGCTCACGCTGCTCGAGCACGGACGCGGCGACGCAACGCGCCTGGTCGCCTTCGTCGCGCACGGCGATGAGGCGCGGCTTGCTCGCGGACATGCGGTCGGTCCAGAGATTCTTGGTGAAGCGCTCCCGCGCGAGGTCGATCACGGCGTTGGAAGCATCGAGGATGGCTTGCGTGGAGCGGTAGTTGCGGTCGAGCGTCACGACGCGGGCGGGCGGCGTGAAGTGCCGCGGGAAGTCGAGGATGTTGCGGACCGTTGCGGCGCGAAACGAATAGATCGACTGCGCGTCGTCGCCGACCACCGTGAGGCCCTTGCCCTCCGGCTTCAACGCCAGCAGGATGGATGCCTGCAGCCGGTTGGTGTCCTGGTACTCGTCGACGAGCACGTGGTCGAACCGCTCGCCCACGTCCCGCGCCAGCGCGGGTTCGCCGACCATGTGCGCCCAGTACAGCAGCAGGTCGTCGTAGTCGAGGACGTTCTGTGCCTGCTTCGCACCCACGTAGGCATCGAAGAGCGTCTTGAGCTCGGCTTCCCAAGGGATGCACCAGGGATAGCCGCGCTCGAGAACCTCGGTCAGCGCCGCTTCGCTGTTGACGACGCGAGAGTAGATCGCGAGACACGTGGCTTTGGTCGGAAACCTGCGCCTGGTAGCGTCGACTGCAAGCGCTTGCCGCACGATCGCCATGAGATCCTCGGCATCGCCGCGATCGAGAATCGTGAACGACTCCTGCAATCCGATGCGCGCGGCGTATTCCCGCAGGAGGCGCGCGGCGACGCTGTGGAAAGTCCCGGCCCATTGCAGGGCCGCCGGCTCCCGCCTCGTTGCCAGGCCCAGGATCCGATGCAGAAGTTGCCCGGCCCGGCGCTCCATCTCCGCGGCCGCACGCCGCGAAAACGTCAGCAGCAGGATGCGTTGCGGATCGGCGCCGTTGCGCACCAGATGCGCAACGCGGTAGGCGAGCGTGTTGGTCTTGCCTGAACCTGCACCCGCAATGACCAGGCGCGGACCATCGTCC
>Ga0105248_10009201_pt1 | contig 10868 bp, 16 predicted proteins | sample KBSS34metaG_FD_81524 | JGI IMG/M metagenome (GOLD analysis project Ga0105248, IMG submission 81524) | Switchgrass rhizosphere microbial communities from Kellogg Biological Station, Michigan, USA - KBS S3-4 metaG | ecosystem: Host-associated > Plants > Roots > Rhizosphere > Soil | place...
CCTTCGTCGGCGCCTTGCCCTTGCCCTTCGTCGGCGCCTTGCCCTTGCCCTTCGTCGGGAGCGGCGCCGGCGCCGCTTCCGTGCCCGGCAGCTCCGCCTGCTCGCTCGTGTTCATCGTGTTCATCGTGTTCATCGTGTTCTCCCTGTTCCTGTGGTTATGATCGCGAGGCGCCATGCCCCGCGTAGTGCCCTGCCATGTATGCGTCGGCGAGCTGTGGCCCGACCGTGGCCCGGACCGGCCCGCCCGTGAGCTCGAGTTCGAGGTCGCTGGCCTCCCGCCAGTGTAGGGCCGGGCTCGCCGGCATGCCGGCCGCGCCTGCGACCCACCCCGCGGCGTACGCCTCCCCTAGGATCGTCGCGTACCCCGCCCTGTACGCGGCCCGCATGCCCTCCACGATCGCCTCCATGACCCCGGTGGTCACCTCGGGGAGCAGCTCCCCCCACCGCTCCACCGCGTCCATCGCGTAGAGCTCGGCCGCTAGCCCCGGGCGCGCTCGCGGTCCGCACAGCCCCGCCTCTCGCCCTGCGTGATAGGCCTCGCACTCGATCGACTCCCACACGCGCTGTGGGATGGCGCACTCCTCGCTGCCGTCGTGATTTCCCATATCGGACGTATCGCACGTATCGATCGCCCTGTCAACACTGGACATGCGTCCAGGTATCAGCTGTGGTTTCCCTACCTTTCCATACCTCCCTCGGTAGGCTGTCACAGGGGCGTGCGAGTGTCCGACCCGGCCGGCACCCCCCGTCCGGTCACGCCACCGCCGTACAGGGCACGCCGTCCACGCTTTCCGGCCCTCGCGAGCCAGGGAGGGGCGCACGACTCCGATAGGCGGCGGTGGCACCTTTCGGCCTCCGTCGCGACGGCGCCGGCCAGCTCGGCGCCGGCAGGGAGTGCTTCCCCACCTGCGCCTCGAGCTCGGCACCCCCGGGACCTAGGTCAGCCGATGCCGTCGACTAGGTCGGCGGGGTCCGCGGAGATCACCAGCTTGTGGGGGGCCCCTGTCCGCGCCGTCCATGCGAGCAGGCTCGCGAGCCCCGTCTCCTGCGACGCACAGCATTCGATCGGTTCGCAGATCTCGTCGCCTATGCTGTGCAGGTCTCCGCTGTCGACGAGGCGGGCGATGCTCTCGTCCACACTGCCGCCCTTGCGGACTCGGATCCGCATCACCCAGAATTCTGCCGCCATCACTTACCCCCGGGCTTCGCTGCGGGGGCACTGAGCTTGGGGCGCAGCGCCATGAGGATCGGCCCCAGCGTTTGGAGGAGCTTGGGCGAACTCTCAATGAGCTTTACGATCTGTTCCCAATCGCCGCCCTTCTCGGCGGCGGCGCGGATCTGGGCGAGCTCCATCGCTTCGTCCCGCTGGAGTCGCATGATCAACATGAGCTCGCGGGTGTTCCCCATGTTGATCTCCATCATCTCTTTCATAGCCGTCAGCAGCGCTGCGTGTTCCTTGTCGCGGAATGACAAGGCCGTGGTCTGCGCCTTGATCATCATCTCGAGGAACCATCGCTGCATGCCCTGCTGGGAGCTCACCGCTGGGTCGGTCAGCTCCTCAAGATCGCCAGCCACGCCATCGTTCTGCACGTAGCCGAGCACGCAGTCCTTCTTGTCGAGCAGCTCGGCACGCACCCACGGGCGCGCCTCGATCGCTCCGACAACGTGCGCCCACCGCTTCCGGCGCGATGGGACCGCGACATCTCTGTACTCGTCCTGTGCGTCATAGACGCGCACCTTGACCGGCGCCAGGCTGCGTAGTGTCGCCAGCAGTTTCGCTCCCAGATCGTCTGTCACGACACGACCCCCGGCAACCGGACCGTACTGCGCGCCCAGCTCGCCATCGCGGTGCTTGGGTCGACCGCTGCTGGATCTCCCGCGCCCTGGTACCACGCGGCGAAGTGCAGGTGACGGACGTGACCGCCATCCGTCGGGTCCTGGCCCATGAGTCCGAGGCGCTGGCCCATGGCGATGCGCATCGCGGGTGCGCTGCGCTTGATGCCCTGGTTCCCTGCGGCGAGCTCCGGCTCCAGGACCTCGAGGTGCTGGTAGTAGGTCGCCCAGGGCCTACCGTGATCCAGTACCACCGACCACCCGCGCGCGGTCCGCTCCACCGACCACAGCGTCCCCGCCCGCGCCGCGAGGACGGGCGTTCCCTTGGGAGCCGTCCACTTGTTGCCGGGCTGATACCAGTCCCGGTACATCAGATCCACACCGTAGTGCGGCGGTGAGGTACGTCGGAACTCCTGGGAGATCTCGCCGCGGTGGCGCACTCCATCTGTCGTGATGATGTCGGGGATCGGCCACTGCCACGGCCCCCCCCACTCCGGTTCTTGGTTCTTCATCGCCAGCAGTAGTATCACCAGGGCGAGCGCCGCGTCATCACCCTTCATCGAGCAGCGCCAGGATGATGGCAGCCGCGATGACCCACGCGCCACCGTTGTCGGGTTTGCTCGTGACGCGCAGCACGACATCGCTCTTGTGCGCGGTGGCGTACTCGTCGATCTGTCTTCTCAGGTCGAGAAACAGATTCTCGCGCTGCTGCGCGGTGGGTGGGTCGGACTTGACGATGTCCGCGCCAAATATCTGCAGCCCGCCCTTGCCCATCTCCGCTACCAGATCCGGTGGCGGGGGAGCGTACTGCGGGTTCACTTCGTCCTTGACTCCCGCCGCCATCTTCCAACCCTGATCACCGCTGTAGACGAACCACGCTACCCCGTTCCTGTCTGTGTACCCGTCGTAGCCCATCGCAATCCTCGCTTTCGTTTAGGGTGCACGGCTCACGGCGCCGTGTGGATGGAGTAGTTGACCGCGATGTCGAGGGCCGACGTGCACGCCGAGAGCTCGACGTTGACGTCGCCTGCGTAGGTGCCGGCAGCCTGGGTCGACACGAACTGGTTGTTGGTGCCGACCGTGATCGACGTCACCGCCGCCATCTTCCAGCCTTGATCCCCGCTGTAGACGAACCATGCTACCCCTTTCCTGTCTGTGTACCCGTCGTCGCCCATCGCAATCCTCGCTTTCGTTTAGGGTGCAACGCGCCAGTGGATCAGTGCCGTCCCCGTGAAGTCCGCGGGTCCCCTCACGGAGAGCAGTGTCGCCCCCGCTGGCACTGGGTGCCACACTACCGGCGCGAATCCGACGACCAGCACGCCGGGGACAGCCACCGCGGCCACCTCCCCCTGGAACGCGCTGTCCACGGATCTCTGGTTATCCGCGAACCACGTTAAGGATGCGGGAATATCGCCGGTGATCGGTACGGATCTGGCGAATGGGTTGGCCGGCAGTGGTGGGTTGTCGGTCACCAACACCACCCGTACGCGTCGCGCGAAGTCCGGCACGTACGCCACGCCGCCCCAGCTGGCACCGCCCGGATCTGCGGGATTGACGGGTATCTGCTGAGTGAACGATAGCTCGCCATCGTCGCCGGTCAGTCCTGCGATATGCGGAACGATCGAGGCAGTGGCACGCGGCTGCACCGGTCCGGGGCTCCCCGCCGCCGAGGCGAACACATCGATCATCGTTCCGTACACGACTACCGATGCGCCCATCATCGGCCAATCGGCTACTATCCGTGCTGGCGTGGCGTTTTGCGTCCCCCAGGCGATCTGTACATTCGGTCGCCTGAACACTCCGGGCTGCACGGGATTCGACCGCACAGGTGGCCACACGGGCGCGAGCTGGAAGCCAGCTGCGTACGCGTATTGCTGGGTGACGAACTGCAGCACGTTGTTGCCATCGTCCACAATCGGGGCGTTCTGATCCGCGCGATTGAGCCGGTGCAGGGTGATGCGCCAGTGCCGTGGGTGATTCGCCGGCGCCCGAAGTGAGACCAGCGGCTGATCGAGTTCACCGGTCAGCGTGATCGTGTTCGCCAAGCTGCTTTGTACGTCGGTTGTGTCACCGATCGAGCCCTCTGCGGGCGTTCCCCAGATTCCGTTAGGATGGATCACGTGATGGACTCCTTCATTAGTGCTGTAGTGCTGTGGTGGCAGCCGCGACAACGCGCGAGCCCAGCCCGAGCTCGCGCACTCTCGCAGCGTCACGCGTAGGCCGGCCAGTACCCCGGCGCCCCGCCCGTGGCGTAGCCCGGGAACGCGCCGTCCGCGAACGCCCCGGACCCCCAGAGCGTCACGGCCGCCGCTTCGTCGACGCTCAGTGGCTGCGCCTGCGCCGCCTGTTGCGGGTCCGGGTACGGGTAGGGCGGCACGGGCGGGTAGCCCTGCGGCGGGTAGGGCCACGGCCACGGCGCCATCGGCGGCGGGTAGCCCGCCATCGGCGGCGGGTAGCCCGGCGGCGGGTAGCCCGGCGGCGGGTAGCTCGGCGGCGGGTAGCCCGGCGGCGGGTAGCCCGGCGGCGGGTAGCCCGGCGGCGGGTAGCCCGGCGGTACGGCCGCCGCCCCCGGCCCCGGGTATCCGGCGACGGGTATGCCCGTCGCCGGATCGATTGATCCCGTTGGCCAGGCTTGCGCCGGGTTAGCGGGGTTGATCTTCTCCCAGTGCCCGGGCACCGTGGCCGTGGCGGCCACGAACACGAACTGCCCCGTCGGATCGAGCTGGCCCGGTTGCATGCTCGTCGCCGGCGCAGAGCCCGGGGCCACGACGGTCGTGCTCGAGCTGATCGGCGTACCGGGCTGCGCGGCGGGTGGCGCCCGAAGCGGCATGGTCGTCCCCGTCCTCTTGTCCACTACCACCGCGCCGCGCGGCGTGAACGCGCCCGTCACCAGCCTTGCCGGGGCCGTGACGATCTTCAGCGCGTCCCCGAAGCCGAACCCGACCCCCGGAGAGCCGATCACTCCCGTCACGCCGTAGCTCGCCCAATCGTCTGGGTGCCCCGTCGGCGCACTCGTCGGACCCTTGGGCGCCTGGCCCGAGTCCTTCGCCTGCAGCACCTTCGCCGCGAGCTTGCGCTGCGCGGTGGTCGCGCGATCGTCCTCGAGCAGCGCACGGAGCCCGTCCGCGGACATCTCGGTGATGCCCTTCACCGCCTTTATTGCGAGCGTTGCTTCCGGGCCTAGCATCGCGCTCACCACTGGCGAGCTCGCCGCGTCCCAGATCGAGCGTAGCGCGCTCGTCAGCGCCGACCACGCATCGAATCCGAGCTCGGCCGCCTGCAGCTGCTGCCCGCCTCCCATCGGGAGCGTGATCGACGCGATGTGGTGCGTCCCTGTGTCCTTGACACAGATCTTTGGCTTGTCCCTCATCTTCTTTGCCTCCATGGCGATCATCACCAATGAGGGGTCCTCGATCGTTCCGTCGACGTTGGCCACCTTCGCGTGAAAGTGGCCGTCGCCGTGATCGGTGCATACCATCCGCGCCCACTGTCCTGCAAAGAGCCGCTTCCAGGCTGCGACGTACCCGCTAAGATCCTCGCAGTCCCCTTCTCCGTCATCTAGCAACAGATCCGCGTTCTTCCAGTTCTCCCTCCCGGGGGACTCACGCCTGTACCGCACTCGCGTGTCGTACAGCCGTGGGTACCTCCTCCCCGCCCGGATGCCATCGATCATGATGCGAACATTCGCGGCGGTGAGCCCTTCGAGGGCCGCCTCGATTGTGGCTCGATCCGCTGGAATATCCATCTCAACATGGAGCGTCATAGGTACCCCTCGGTTGCGGAGGTCAGCTCCCCACCGACTCGCCGAACAGCGTCGTGCCGATCTCGATGGTATCGGCCATCTGCGGCGCCGTTCGGATCGAGTAGTTCACCGCGATGTCGAGAGCGCTGGTGCAGGCGGACAGTTCGACGTTGACGTCGAAATTCCCTCCCGCGTAGGCCCCGGCGCTGGTCGCCTGGGTCGAGACGAACTGGTTGTTGGTGCCGACCGTGATAGACGTCACCTTGACCAGCGCCGTCGCGCTAGCGCCGGTCCGTGCGATCTCGACGACGAGCCGGCGCCCCTTGAAGGGCTTCTGGGGCCGGGTCTCCGCGGGGAGCGCCGTGCCCGAGGTAGCCGTGAACACCACGTCGGAGAACCCGAGCGGCTGCAGCTTGACGCCGATCGCCGGCGCTCCGGGGATTGAGGGGATGATGCGTCCCGACGGGATCCCCTGGTACATGCCGCTCGGGTACGGCGGGGGCGGGGGCGGGGGCGGATAGTACGGGTGCGGCATGTACTGCGGGTACTGCGGGGCGCCGTACGGGTACGGGTACGGTGCCCCCATCTGCGGACCCTGGATCACCCCGCTGACCGGGCCGGCGAGCGCGTTGAAAAACGCGCCGACCTCGCCCGACGGGGCGGCGGGGGCTTGCGGCGCGTAAAACTGGCTATAGCCAGGATAGATCGTCATTGGTTCTCTCCTTTGGTGCCTGTGCGGCATCCTCGATGCTCACGAGCTGCAACGCTCGTGAGCATCGAGCACCTGTCAGGCCTCCACATCCATGATATGATCGTCGCGGCCCCGGTCGTCGGCGTCGCCGAGCCACTTGAAGCCCGTCCCCTGCTCGCCGACCTTGAGCCCCACCGCGACCAGACCGATCAGTCCAGCGCACGCCATCAGCGGCCGGAGACGGCCGCCGATCTTGGTGTACTTGTAGATCCCGCCGAGCACGAGGCCCGCGGTCGCCGCCCCCCCGAACGTCTTGCTCCCTGGGATCTTCTGGACAAGGTCGTACACGGTCGAGCCGAGCGGACCGCTGTTGGTACCAGCGACGTTGGCCAGCACGATCCCTGTGCCCAGCACCTTCAGCGGCGTGATCCCGTGGCCATGACCCTTGCGCTTGCCGCTCTTCCGCTTGTGGGGAGGCTCGACGACGACGATCGAGCCGCCGCGTGCCTTGGACTTCCTCTTGGGGGCCGCCGCCACCCGTCTCACGGGTACCATCGCGGTAGTGGATCTGGCGGCATGGCCATGGCGGCCGCCGCCCTTCTTGAACTGTCCCTTTCGTGCCATATCATCTCCTGCGCTTGCGCCTGCCGCGCTTTTCGTTCGCGACCCAGTACGCGATCAGAATGACCGCTGCCGGGACTGCGATCTTGGCTGCTGCTTTGGTGATGGCCGTGAGCGGGTCGTCGATCGTGACGACTCCGCCGGGGCAGCTCCATCTCCCGTCCCTCTTGACCGGCCGGGCTGGCTTGCCGGTCTTTGGATCCCTGCAGACCGGGAGAGGGATCTTGAATGACGCGGTCGCGCCGTCCTGTTGCAGCGCCTGGGCGACGGCCGCCCACGTCGCCGGCGCGTCCCACCCGCGCTCATCGAGCTCCAGGCGCGGCGCGAGCTTGCTCGTGTCGAGCTCCTTGGCGAGCCGCGTCAGCTCTTGTTGCAGCACCACCGCGAGCTGCGGGTCATAGATGGCGTCCGCCTGCTCGCGGGTCTTGACGAGCTGGTCGCCCTCTGGCGTCCACCCGTAGGCGCCGGCGGCGAACTGATACCAGAGCGGGAACCCACCCTGTGCGTTCTTGCCCGCCGACCGCGCGGCTAGGATCACCGCCAGCGCCTCGCGATTCGTCCACTTGGGCGCGCGCTCCCCGTCGTCGTCCGTGACGAGGCCTCGCGTCGGCTTCGCCCGCAGCGCCCCCATCACGTTGCTCCAGGTGGAGCCCGTGATCAGCGGGGCGAGCGTGAAGCGTTCGGCCATGGGGGGTGCGGTCTACCCCCCGGCAGCTCCCTACACCGCTACCGCACCGCGGCCGAGCTGTCAAGCGTCGCGCAGGACGCCTAGGCTCTGGTCTCGTGGGTCGTGCGCGATCGGTGATGCGGTCAGGTCGCGCAGCTCTCGATCGTAGTACACCGCCCACAGCGAGCCGTCGCCTCGCTCGACGACGATGGCGACGTACTCTGCCCCCCCCGCCATATGCAGCCGCGCCTGTCCTACCACGGTCCCGCCCCCGAGCTTGGCCGGCGCTTCAAGGAGCGACCCGATCCCTGTCCGGGCGATACCCGTCGTACTGTACGTGTAGAGGGGCAGCTCCGGCAGCTGGAGCTGCGGGTCATCGCGCGGCATCTGCGGTGGCCTCGGGGCGTGGGGGATGATCACCCCGACTCCGCGGCGTTCGTCGCGGCACTCCGCGCATCCGCACGCCGCGTTGTGTCCGAGCGCCATTACTCGAGCGCTCCCGCGATCTCTCTTAGGTCCGGCACCAGCGCCTGCACGGCCGCCTGGGGCGTGTCGCTGACCGCCGCCGTGACCCCGACGTACGCCTGCCACCGCACGACCGTGATCGGGCTGCCGTCCACGAGCTCGAGAACCTCGACCCTGTTGATCAAGATGAGTACGTCGCCGAGCTTGATCTGATATCTGTTCACGTCGAGCTGTTGCATAGTTGAATCCCCTTTCGATGGGGATGCTACCACATCTCACTTGCCACGCGCTAGTATCAGGATCACGATAAGCCACGCCAGTGGTGAGATGCCGCCACCTTTTGCTGCCGGCAAACCACCCTTCTTTGCGGCATCTGCCGCCACGTCACGTGTATCCGCCATGCGGAGTACGCTACCACAGCTCGCCCTGCGCAGGTCCCCGAGGGAGCCAGTAGCCCTCGACCTCGGCGAGCCCGCGCAGGACGCCCGCCGGGGCGACCCGCTGCAGCCCGACAGGTACGCCGGTTTGGTGGTGCCACGCGCCGCACACGCGACACGGATCGGTCGCGAGCTGCCAGAAGTCCACGCTCGTCAGCACGCGGCGCCGACCGCGATTCGCGACCAGCAGTTCGCCGGCCAATTGGCCTGTGAATTCACTGGCGTCCACGCCTTTCGTGACATACTTTGCGAGGTAATTCGCCGCGGTCTTTGCCGTACGATCAGCTCGCGGCGCCTGGACGTCGAGGACCTCCGCGCCCGGCGCCAGCCGGCGCCAGTGCTCGTGGAGCTCCTCGTATGGAATCCATGACGAGATCGCCGCAACGTGGAGGTGGACGTGGCCACGCCCGTCGCTACCGGGCGTGGCCTCGTAGGTTGCGGCGTACGCGCTCCACCATCCGTACTTGTGCGCGATCTTCGTCAGCCCCCGCCACGCCCTGCCAAGCTTCTCGCGCTGCGCCGCGACCCCGCCGTTGTGCGGCACCGTCAGCGTGACCAGGTAGATCCCCGGACGCATGCCCTCCCGCGAGGTGGCGGGCGTAGCCCGCCACCGCTTCTGGGCGCCTAGCGTGTGGAGCTCGAGCGCCTCACGGATCCTCTTCTTCCACCGCCGCCAGTAGGTGTCGGCGCAGCGCGCGCACAGCGCGACCTGGGCGCAGCCCACCGGTAGCTCGCGCGGGCCGCAGTCGCAGCGGACCGTGCGCCACCGCTGGGCGCACGCATCGAGGACGTCGTGGCGCGCCATCGCCATCGAGCGCGCGCGGTCGCGCGCCCATCGCGCGGACCTCGACCACGCGGCGCGCAGCTCGGCCGGCGCCACGTCGCCGACCACCAGGGCGAGCTCGCGGTGCTCGCGTAGGTCCGCATCGGTGACCGTGGCCCTGGGGCTCGCCGCTCGCCGCGCGAGTCGGTGCGCACGCGTGGCGAGCCGCCGCTGCTCGGTGCGGGTCCCGGCCCTCCACCTGTGCTCGACGTCCGCCCACCAACTCTCCGGCCCGGGGGCCGGAACAGGGTAGTCGTCCGATCGAAATCGACCCGGATTGACGCGGGGCGCCGCGCGATTCACGAGGGCTTCCGCGCGCGTGGCACTTGTGGCTATGTCTTCAAGTCTACGGTGAGACGCGCGGCGTCCAGCTCGCGCGCGCCGCCGCTCGCCGCTCGTCGGCCGCAGCGTGCCCATGGGCACCGGCGCCGGCACCCGCCCCGTGAGCTGAGCGTACCCGCCGAGGGCTGCTGCCAGCGCCTCCCACGGCCCGTCCCCCGCCGCCATCGCCACCCCGCCCCGCGAGACTCCATCGATCACTCGCGCGTGCCACTCGCGCGACCCTGGTTCCCGCCAGATGGTTACGTCGATCATAGCCGGTCGGGCACCGCCGCCGACCCGGGCGGGACGCGGATCCCGTCAGCTACGTAATCCCAGGCCTCCTCGTCCTCGCTGAACAGCACGAGCTCGCCCCGCATCAGCCTGTACGCGATCACTCTAGCGCGTCGGCGCAGCTCGCTCTCTGGCTCGCGGGTGCTGAGCCTCAGCTCCATCCTCACCTGTACGGCCGCCCCGGCGGGATCACGACGAGCTCGGCTGCTCTCCCAAGCGCCACCAGATCTACCGCGCCTCGCCGTCCGACCTGTTTCCGCACCAGCGCGAGCATCCAGCCCGCGCCCCGTCGCTGCGCCTCGGTGATACGACCCGTCGTACACGCCACGATATGATCGATGTCGCCCCGGTCGCCGCATCCCGGGCATCGGCGCAGGTGCGTTTTCGGGCGACTCCTTATCGAGAGATCGCGAATGACGACCTTCATCGCGAGCTCCCGCCGATGCGCCGCTGCGTGCGCTGCTGCGGCCCCATGAGCAGCCACTGCGCTGCGTTGGTGGATCGCCGCGAGCACCACAGCAGCGCCCGCGCCAGGTGAATGATGATCGTGTCAAGAATTATCCCCATTGCGCCGATGCTACCGGTTGCCGCCCGCCTGGGCAGCTGTGCGCCCGTGCAGGTAGAGCTCCCGGGGGTTGCGCTGGACTGGCGTTCAGTGGTAGCCCTCAGCGCATGCGATTTTTCCTCACACCCCTATTGCTGGCGATCGTCTCCGGCTCGATCACCTGCACTCCTGGGCAGCGCGACACCGTCATCCGCGAGGTGCCGGCCGCGCTCGAGTGCGTGCCCGCGTCGATCTCCAGGCTCACCGCCTGCTACAACGCCCGCGACTACACCTGCGCCGTGCTCGCCGTGGGCGAGCTCGTGGTGTGCATGGCAGCGCACCCGCCGCCAGCGCCCCTTGCCCTCGCTATCCTCCCACCCGCTGCAGCACAAGACCACCCCGCCCCTGGCCCCAGCGCGGTCCCCGAGCACCC
>Ga0105248_10009207_pt1 | contig 10863 bp, 10 predicted proteins | sample KBSS34metaG_FD_81524 | JGI IMG/M metagenome (GOLD analysis project Ga0105248, IMG submission 81524) | Switchgrass rhizosphere microbial communities from Kellogg Biological Station, Michigan, USA - KBS S3-4 metaG | ecosystem: Host-associated > Plants > Roots > Rhizosphere > Soil | place...
GGGCACCCAGGAGTACATGGCCATGGAGAAGCTCGGGCAGCTCGACCAGGACGCGCGCCGCACGGGCCGCTGGGACCTGATCGTCGTCGACACCCCGCCCTCACGCAGCGCGCTGGACTTCCTCGACGCGCCCGAGCGCCTCGCCGGCTTCCTCGACGGCCGGTTCATGCGGCTGCTGCTGGCGCCCGCCAAGGGGCCGGCCCGACTGATGACCGCCGGGTTCGGGCTGGTCACGAACGCGCTGACCCGGATCATCGGGGCGCAGGTGCTGCGCGACATGCAGACGTTCGTGACCGCGTTCGACACGCTGTTCGGCGGGTTCCGGCAGCGGGCACAGCGCACGTTCGAGCTGCTCCAGGCCGACGGGACTGCGTTCCTCGTGGTCGCGGCGCCCGAACCCGACGCGCTGCGCGAGGCGGCGTACTTCGTGGAGAGGCTGAAGGAGGAGCGGATGCCGCTCGCCGGGCTGGTGGTCAACCGGGCCAGCCGGCCACCCGAGGGCGACCTGTCGGCGGACCGGGCGAGCGCCGGTGTCGAGCGGCTGCGCGCGGTGGGCGGGACGTCACCGGCGGCCGAGATGACGGCCGGGCTGCTCCGGCTGCACGCCGACCGGGTGCGCATCGTCGAGCGCGAGACCCGGCTTCGCCGGAGCTTCGCGACGAGTCACCCCGACGTCGCCACGGCCGTCCTGCCGGCGCTGGCCACCGACGTGCACGACCTCGACGGGCTCCGCACGATCGGGGACCTGCTCGCAAGCCAGCGCTGAGCGCTGAGCTGGGCGAAATGCCCGCTTGGCAGCAAGCTGCTACGCGGCTCGCACCGGTCGGTAGCCCGGGCTCCGTCCGATCTACCGGGCGGTGCTCAGACTCCGTCCGGTCAGCCGTCCGTTGCTCATGCCTCGATGGCCTCGGCGATGCCGGCGTGATCGCTCATCGCGGTCTCGAGCAGCGTGCGCCACGAGGTGACGTTCGGGCGCTTGCGGAGGATGGCCCTGCGCTCGCGCTCGGTCATCCCGCCCCACACACCCCACTCCATCTCGTTGTCGAGCGCCTCGGCCAGGCACTCGGCGCGGACAGGGCACCCCCCACACACGAGCTTGGCGCGGTGCTGCTGGGCCCCGCGGACGAACAGCTCGTCCGGCGCGGACTGCTTGCACACCGCCTGTGATGCCCAGTCGTCGTTCCACATGACATATCTCCCTTACGCTTCAACAACCCCAAGGAAGATTCTCGATCATTTTCGAGACTCCGGACAGACACAACTGGGGCACACCCATCTAGTCAGTTGTGACTAGGCAACCGGGCCACCCGTTTTGGTCAGACGACCCCCGCGGCTCCCGTATCCTCGTGCAATGCCTTCCCGCACCCCGAGCTCGGCCGACGACGAACGCCTCGGCCCCGTATCGGTGATGTCGCACCTCGGTGTGATGATCGCGATCTCCGCAGTCCTCGGCCTTCTGGTCGGTGGTCTGGCGATCCCGTTCGCCGGGGCGCTCGGTGTCGCCAGCAAGTCCGCGGCCGGTGGGCTCAAGGACCTCCCGCAGGACCTGCGGGCCCAGCCGTTGTCCGAGCGCACCCGGTTGCTGAGCTCGGGCGGCAGGACGATCGCCACGTTCTACGACGAGAACCGCCGATCGGTACCGCTCGAGGATGTCGCCCCGATCATGCGCACCGCGATCGTGGCGATCGAGGACTACCGCTTCTACCAGCACGGCGCCCTGGACCTGAAGGGGACGCTGCGGGCCTTCCTCACCAACCAGGCCGGCGGCGGCGTCGTCCAGGGTGGCTCCTCGATCACCCAGCAGATGTCGAAGATGACGCTGCTGGCCCAGGCCAAGACATCTGCGGAGCGCAAGGCAGCGACCGAGGACACCTACCAGCGCAAGATTCAGGAGCTGCGGCACGCGATCGCGTTCGAGCAGAACTACTCCAAGGACTGGATCCTCGAGCGCTACCTGAACATCGCCTACTTCGGTGACGGCGCCTACGGCATCCAGGCCGCCGCCCGCCACTACTTCAGCAAGGACGCCAAGGACCTCGACCTGCGTGAGGCGTCGCTGCTCGCCGGGCTGGTCAAGAACCCGGTCGGGTTCGACCCGACGACCTACCCGGCGATCGCGAAGGCGCGCCGCAAGGTGGTCCTCGACCGGATGGCCGAGCTCGGCAAGATCACCGAGAACCAGGCCACGAAGGCCGAGCAGAAGGGCCTCGGGCTCGCGGTCAGCCGCACCCGCAACGGCTGCGTCTCATCCGTGGCGCCGTTCTTCTGCGACTACGCCTACCGCTACCTGCTGCGCGACCCGGCTCTCGGCAAGACCGTCGATGAGCGCAAGACGCTGCTCAAGAGTGGCGGCCTGACCATCAAGTCCACGATCGACCTGCGCTTCCAGGACGAGGCGCGCAACGCGGTCACCGCCCACGTGAACCCGACCGACGAGGCGATCGGCGCCCTGGCCATGGTCGAGCCGGGCTCCGGCGACGTCCGCGCGATCTCGCAGTCCCGGCCGATGGGTCGCCAGCGGAAGCTCGGCCAGACCTACCTGAACTACGTCGTCCCCAAGTCCCTCGGTGACTCCGGTGGGTTCCAGGCGGGGTCGACGTTCAAGGTGTTCGTGCTCGCCAGCGCCCTGGAGCAGGGCATCCCGCCAACCACCGCGATCCGGGCTCCCAACCAGATCGTGCTCAACCAGGGGAGCTTCCCCGACTGCGACGGCAACTACCCCTCCACCCAGCCCTACCCGGTCGGCAACTCGACCAGTGCCCCGCCGGCGCCAAACCTGTACACCGGTACGCAGGACTCGGTGAACACCTTCTACGTGCAGCTCGAGCAGCGCACCGGGCTGTGCAAGCCCTACCGGCTGGCCCGGTCCATGGGTGTGGAGCTGACCGACCCGGACCACGAGCGGGTGCCGTCGTTCACGCTCGGCGTGCCGAGCGTCAGCCCGCTGGAGATGGCCGGCGCCTACGCGACCTTCGCCAACCGCGGCGTGCACTGCGACACCAAGCCCGTGACCGAGATCCTCAACAGCGAGGGCAAGCTGTTCAAGAAGTACGAGCCGGCCTGCAAGCGGGTGATGTCGAAGTACACCGCCGACACCGTCAACGACATCCTGCGCGGCGTCATGGAGGGTGGCTTCGGCTCGGCGCTCCAGATCGGCAAGCCGTCCGCCGGCAAGACCGGCACCATCCAGGACAACAAGGCGGTCTGGTTCGACGGCTACACGCCCTCGTTGGCCACGGTCGCGATGGTGGCCGGCGCCAACAGTCGCGGCACGCCGATCACGCTGAACTTCCAGACCGTCGGCGGCGTCAACGCCGGCCGGGCATTCGGCTCGACCGTCGCTGGTCCCCTCTGGGGCGACTCGATGAAGGCGATCGCACGCTGGCTGCCCGACGCGGACTTCGTGCGCCCCGGTGCCGCCCCGATCCCGGAGGGGTCGCAGGTGGTGCCGAGCACGATCGACATGACCATCGGGCAGGCGGTGTCGACCCTGTCGGCCGCCGGGTTCTCCCCGGTGGTCGGCTCCGTGATCGACTCCCGGCGCGCGCCGGGCGTGATCGCCGGGCAGAGCCCCGATGGTGGCACCGCGGCGGCCCCGGGCACGGCGATCACCATCTATCCCTCGAACGGCGCCAACTTCTCCAGCCCGAACGGTGGCGACAACAACCCACAGCCACGCGAGCGCAACAACCCGCGCGGGGGCGGCAACGGCGGCAACGGGAACGGCAACGGCGGGGGCGGGAACGGCGGGAACGGCAACGGCGGCCGCGGGCCGGGCTGAGCCGTCCGGCTCAGCCGAGCTGGCGACGCACCTCCGAGGCGACGGCACCCCCGTCGGCACGACCCTTGGTCTGGCCCTGTACCGCGCCCATGACCTTGCCCATCGCGCGCATGCCCTCGTCCTGTACACCGAGCGTCGCGATCGTCGAGGCGACCAGGTCGGAGATCTCCTGTGCCGTGAGCTGCTCCGGGAGGTAGTCGGCGATCACGGCGGCCTCCGAGCGCTCCTTGGCGGCCATCTCCGCGCGGCCGGCGCCGTCGAAAGCCTCCGCCGCCTCCCGACGCTTCTTGGACTCACTGGTGAGCACGCCGAGCACGTCGTCGTCGGTGAGCTCGCGGGCCTGCTTGCCGGAGACCTCGGCGTTGGTGATCGCGGTCAGCACCATCCGCAGGGTGGACGACCGCACCTCGTCACGAGCTTTCATGGCGGTGGTGAGGTCGGCGCGGAGGCGGTCCTTGAGGTCGCTCATGGGGGTCAGTGTGACAGCCTTGCCGCGTGGCAGACACGCGGACGTCCTCCCTCCTGAAGGTGGCCGCAGCCGTAGCCGCGGTGGGCGGTGCGGGCCTCGCGTACGCCGCCGGCATCGAGGTTCGCAGCTTCACGATCCGCGAGGTGGAGATCCCGTGCCTGCCCCCGGGAGCCCGACCGATCCGGGTCCTCCACGTCAGCGACCTGCACCTGACGCCGAGCCAGGGCAGGAAACGGGCCTGGCTCCGCTCGCTCGCGCGGCTCGAGCCCGACCTGGTCGTCAACACCGGCGACAACCTCGCCCACCTCGACGCGGTGCCGCCGCTGCTGGCCGGGTTCGGCCCGCTCCTCGAGGTGCCGGGCGTGTTCGTGTTCGGCTCGAACGACTACTACGAGCCGACTCCGCGCAACCCGCTCTGGTACCTCACGGCCGACGACGGCGGGCGGATCACCCACACACCGAAGCTTCCGGTCGAGGACCTGCGTGCCGCGTTCACCACCCACGGCTGGCTGGACCTGAACAACGCCGGCGGCCGGCTCGAGGTGCTCGGGTCACGGCTGGCGTTCGCGGGTGTCGACGACCCGCACCTGCGGCTCGACGACCTGTCCTCGGTGGCAGGACCGGCGCCGGCCGACGCGGACCTCCGGATCGGCGTCGCGCACGCGCCGTACCTCCGGGTGCTGGACCGGTTCGCGAACGACGGGTACGACGTGACCTTCGCCGGCCACACCCACGGCGGCCAGCTGTGCCTGCCGTTCTACGGCGCGTTGGTCACCAACTGCGACCTCGACACCCGCAGGGCGAAGGGGCTGCACCGGCATCCGGCCGACTCCCGACCCGGCGACCCGCGATCGTCGTGGCTCCACGTGTCCGCCGGCGCGGGGACCTCTCCGTACGCCCAGGTGCGCTTCTGCTGCCGCCCCGAGGCGACGCTCGCCACGCTCACGCCGGTGGGCTGAGGGTGCCGCGGGCCCTGGTCAAACCACTCGACCGGCTCCGGTAGACTCCCGAACGCATTCGGGCTGTGGCGCAGCTTGGTAGCGCGCCTCGTTCGGGACGAGGAGGCCGCAGGTTCAAATCCTGTCAGCCCGACCCACCACACGAGCTTCCGGTCAGCATCCTGCTGGCCGGGAGCTCTGTCGTTTCTCCCGGCCTGCCGTGTCCGGGAAAGCCGGTCGGGCGTTCCGGCCCCGTGGCACACTCGCGGCATGGCTGAGGAACCCGACAGCACGAAGCCGGGCGACGGCGACGAGTCCAAGCTGGAGCTGCCGAAGCTGAGCCTCCGGCGAGGCAGGAAGCAGGGCGACGCGGCCGAGGAGCCGCCCGCGGAGACGGTCGCCGAGACGGTCGCGGAGACGCCGGTCGAGGCGGAGGCGCCGCCGCCACCGGAGAAGCCCGAGCCGGCAACCGAGGCGAGCCCAGAGTCTGCACCGGAGCCGGAGCGACCCGCGAAGCCGGCCAAGGAGCGCAAGGCACTGGCGCTGCCGCCGCTATCGGCGCCGATCGCCTCGGTGGTGACGGGTGTGGTGATCGGGCTGGTCATCGTCGCGCTCACGTATCTCTCCTCGCGGGGCTGCGAGGTGCTGCGCGGCAGCGGCAGCTGCGGCGCCATCGGCCTGCCCCTGCTGGTCGCGATCATGGCGCTGAGCGTGCTGCTCGGCGCCCTGCTGCTCAAGGCCTGGCAGGTCAGCGACCCGATGAGCTCGTCGTTCCTTGCCGTCGGGCTGGTCGCGGTGGTCGCCATGCTCTTCCTCCTCCCTTCCATCGACGAGTGGTGGATGGTGATCGTGATCCCGGCCCTGGGCGCGCTGACGTACCTACTGGCGTGGTGGGTCACCTACACCTTCATCGACGCCGAGGACGACGAGGCTGAGGAGCCGGAGGACGCCGGCATCCGCGGGCTCTAGCCGGGGTCAGCCGACCAGGATGCAGAACGGGTGGCCCGCCGGGTCGGCCAGCACGTACAGCGCCTCCTCCGGGTCGTCGGTCCGGTCGAGGAGCAACGTCGCCCCGAGCCGTTCCGCCCGGACACGGTGCCGCTCCAGCTCAGCGAGCGTGGGCACCCGGAAGTCCAGGTGCATCTGCTTCGGTACGTCGTGCGTGGGCCAGGTGGGCCGGTCCAGGGTCGGCACCTCCTGGAAGGCCAGCACGCGGCTGCCGTCGGCGTCGACGAGCACGAGCCAGTCCTCGCCGTCGGCGCTGCCGTCGGCTGGTGGCTCGTCGCCCGGGCGGTAGCGCACGCCCAGCAGCACGCGGTAGAACTCGGCGAGCCCCCGGACGTCGGTGGCGTCCAGGGCGGTGTGCATCAGCTCCGGAAAGCCGGACACGCCTGCCTCCTGTCGGTCGGTCAGAGCCGCGCGGCGACCAGCTCCGCGATCTGCACGGTGTTGAGCGCGGCACCCTTGCGCAGGTTGTCGTTGCTGACGAACAGCGCCAGGCCGCGCTCGTCGTCGACCCCGGGGTCGTGCCGCAGCCGGCCGACGTACGACGGGTCGCGGCCCGCCGCTTGCAGCGGGTTCGGCACGTCGGACAGCTCGACGCCGGGCGCGTCGGCCAGGATCTCGCGTGCCCGGGCCACGGTCAGCGGCCGCTCGAACTCGGCGTTGATCGCCAGCGAGTGCCCCGTGAACACCGGCACGCGCACGCAGATCCCACTGACCCGGAGGTCGGGGATGCCGAGGATCTTGCGCGTCTCGTTGCGCAGCTTCTTCTCCTCGTCGGTCTCGTCGAGGCCGTCGTCGACGATCGAGCCCGCGAGCGGAACCACGTTGTAGGCGATGGTGCGCTGGTACTTCACCGGCGCCGGGAAGTCGATCGCCTCGCCGTCGTAGGCCAGCTCGCGCGCCTTGTCACCGGCGGCGACGACCTGGTCTGCGAGCTCGTCCACGCCGGCGACGCCGCTGCCGCTGACCGCCTGGTACGTCGACGCGACCAGCCGGACCAGTCCCGCCTCGTCGTGCAGCGGCTTCAGCACCGGCATCGCCGCCATCGTGGTGCAGTTCGGGTTGGCGATGATCCGGCGGCCGGAGAGCGCGAGGTCGATGGTGTCGGGGTTGACCTCGCTCACCACCAGCGGCACCTCGTCGTCCATCCGCCACGCGGAGCTGTTGTCGACCACCACCACCCCTGCGTCGGCGAACCGGGGCGCCAGCGCCCGCGAGGCGGTGGCGCCGGCGGAGAAGACGGCGATGTCGAGCCCGCTCGGGTCGGCGGTCTCCGAGTCCTCGACAGTGACCTGGCGCTGGCCGAACGGCAGCACCGTGCCGGCCGAGCGTGAGGACGCGAAGAACCGCACCTCCTCGACCGGGAAGCCGCGCTCCAGCAGGATCTGCCGCATCGCGACCCCGACCTGGCCAGTCGCACCGACCACGCCCAGGCGTACGGCCTTGCTCTTGGGATGGGTCATCGTCCGGTGCCGCCGTAGACCACGGCCTCGACCTCGTCGGCGTCGAGCTCGAACGCCGAGTGGGTGGCGGCGACGGCGGCGTCGACGTCGGCCTCGTCGACGACCACCGAGATCCGGATCTCGGACGTCGAGATCATCTCGATGTTGACGCCGGCCGCGGCGAGAGCGGTGAAGAACTTCGCGGTGACGCCCGGGTGGGAGCGCATGCCGGCGCCGATCAGCGACACCTTGCCGATCTGGTCGTCGTAGAGCAGGGAGGCGAAGCCGACCTCGTCCTGCAGCGCTGCGAGCGCCTGCATCGCCGTCTGCCCGTCGGTGCGGGGCAGCGTGAACGAGATGTCGGTGAGGCTGGTGGCGGCGGCGGAGATGTTCTGGACGATCATGTCGAGGTTGATGCCGGACCCGGCGAGCGCCTCGAAGATCCGGGCAGCCTCGCCGACCTTGTCCGGGACACCGACCACGGTGATCTTGGCCTCACTGCGGTCGTGCGCCACGCCGGCGATGATCGCTTGTTCCATGTCCCTGTCCTTCAGTTCGTCGATGGAGCCGGCGATCCACGAGCCGTTGCGGTTGCTGAACGACGAGCGGACGTGGATCGGGAGGTCGAAACGACGGGCGTACTCGACGCACCGCAGGTGCAGGATCTTCGCACCGCACGCGGCCATCTCGAGCATCTCCTCATAGGTGACCTGGTCGAGCTTGCGCGCCGTCGGCACGATCCGCGGGTCGGCGGTGAACACCCCGTCGACGTCGCTGTAGATCTCGCACACGTCGGCCTCGAGCGCTGCTGCGAGCGCGACCGCCGTGGTGTCGGAGCCGCCGCGACCGAGCGTGGTGATGTCCTTGGTGCCCTGGCTGACCCCCTGGAAGCCGGCCACGATCGCGATCGCCCCGGCCTGCAGCGCCTGCTCGATCCGGCCCGGCGTGACGTCGATGATCTTGGCCCGACCATGGGCTCCGTCGGTGATCACGCCGGCCTGGCTGCCGGTGAACGAGCGGGCGTCGAGGCCGAGGTTGCCGATCGCCATCGCCAGCAGCGCCATCGAGATCCGCTCCCCCGCGGTCAGCAGCATGTCGAGCTCGCGCGGGGCCGGCAGCGGGGAGACCTGCTCGGCGAGGTCGATCAGCTCGTCGGTGGTGTCGCCCATCGCGGACACCACGACCACGACGTCGTTGCCGGCCCGCCGGGTGTCGGCGATGCGCTGGGCGACGCGCTTGACGCCGGCGGCGTCGGCGACCGAGGAGCCGCCGTACTTCTGCACGACAACACCCACAGCGGATCCCTCCAGCCTGCGGATCGGGGAAAGGTCGTGGCCGAGTCTATCGAGGGTCGGGCTCGGCCTTCGCGCTGTCCAGCACTGCGGACGCCTCCTCGATCACGTCCTGCTCGCCCTCGATGTCGGTGTCGAGCCGGTCGTGGCTGACGATCGACTGGAGCGCGCGGAGTGCCCCGCTGGCCTCGTTGCCCCAGTGGGCGACGTAGGAGAACTGCCACCACCAGAGCGCCTCGGCCACGTTGCCCGCCCGGAAGTGGCGCAGGCCGTTGGCCAGGGCCGTCGCGATGCTGGTCAGCTCGTCGGACAGCTTGGCCCCCACCAGCTCGGGGTCGTACGGGTCGAAGTTGTAGACATAGGCGTCGACGCCGTCGAGCAGCGCCGCGAGCCGTTCGCGCATCGCGTCGAGGTCGGGGTCGGGCCCGACGTCGGGCTGGAACTCCTCCTCCAACCCGAAGTCGCTCTGGGCGCCGAGCCGGGCACCGGCGAGCAGGATCTGGCTCACCTCGAGCAGCAGGAGGGGTACGGCGCTGCCGCCGGCCTCCTCGCGGGAGATCGCCTGCAGCGCGACCAGGTAGCTCTCGGCCTGGTCGGCGATCTGCTGCGCGAAGTCCTCGACGTCGAAGTCGCTCACGGGTTCCTCTCGTCACTCACTGGCACTGCGCCGGCCCGCGAAGGCCCGGCCGAGCGTGATCTCGTCGGCGTACTCGAGATCACCACCCACGGGCAGTCCACTCGCCAGCCGGGTCACGGTCAACCCCATCGGGACCAGCATCCTGGTGAGATACGCCGCAGTCGCGTCGCCCTCGATGTTCGGGTCCATGGCCAGGATGATCTCCGTGACCGCGCCGTCGTTGAGTCGCGCGATCAGCTCGCGTACGCGCAGCTGCTCGGGGCCGATGCCGTCGAGCGGCGAGATTGCTCCGCCGAGCACGTGGTAGCGGCCCCGGAACTCGCGGGTGCGCTCGATCGCGACCACGTCCTTGGGCTCCTCGACCACGCAGATCAGCGCGTCGTCACGGCGCGGGTCGCGGCAGATCCGACACTGCTCCTCCTCGGAGACATTGCCGCAGGTCGAGCAGAACCGGGCTCGCACCTTGACCTCGAGCAGGGCGTCGGCGAGACGTCGTACGTCGGCCGGATCGCTCGCGAGCAGGTGGAAGGCCAGCCGCTGCGCGCTCTTGGGCCCGACGCCGGGCAGCCGGCCCAGCTCGTCGATCAGGTCCTGCAGCGCGCCTTCATACACCGAAGCCGCCGGGCAGGCCGGGCGCGCCGGGGTCCGCGCCACCGGGGCCACCGAGAGCACCCAGACCGCCGGCCATCGGGCCGAGCTTCTCCTGGGCGAGCGCATCGGCCCGGGACTTCGCGTCGCGGTAGGCCGCGACCACGAGGTCGCCCAGGTCGGCGAGGCTGTCGGGGTCGTCGGGGTCGAACGAGCCGGCCCTGACCTGCACCCCGACCAGCTCGCCGGTGCCGCTGACCGTGGCCGTCACGAGCCCACCGCCGACGGTGCCGTCGACGGTGGTCCCGGCCAGCTCGGCCTGGGCGGACATCAGCTGCTCCTGCATGGCCTGGGCCTGCTGGAGCAGGGCGCCCATGTCGAACCCCTCACCGAACGGGTTCTCGCTCATCTCGTCTCCTTCTGAGAAGCTCATTCGTGGGGAATCTCCTCGATCACGGTGGCGCCCAGCTCGCGCCGGAGCAGCTCTGCTCCCTGGAGCCCGCTCTCGTCAGCGTCGGCGTCGTCACGGTCGGCCTCGGCGTCGGGGTCGTCTGTTGGCGCGCTCGACTCCTGCAGCGCCCCGCGGCGTGTGGCGGTGATGCCCTCGCGTGCCTGGGCCACTGCACGTCGAGGTGCGCCCTTCGCGCGCTCCTCGGCAACGATCTCCGGCGAGGGGGGTCGTGGCGGCGACGACTCGCCGGAGGCAGCCCA
>Ga0105248_10009210_pt1 | contig 10861 bp, 10 predicted proteins | sample KBSS34metaG_FD_81524 | JGI IMG/M metagenome (GOLD analysis project Ga0105248, IMG submission 81524) | Switchgrass rhizosphere microbial communities from Kellogg Biological Station, Michigan, USA - KBS S3-4 metaG | ecosystem: Host-associated > Plants > Roots > Rhizosphere > Soil | place...
AATGCGATTTCGACGCGGCCGCCGCCTACCTCGACGAGGCGCTAGCGGGACACGATTCTGACAATCGCGAACGGTCGCACGTCCTTCTGGAACAAATTGTCCGCGTATCGATTGCGCGCGGCAAATTAGATCGTGCGACACAACCGCTCGTCGAATCAATTCGCGTTTCCCGCGAGTTAGATTCCCAATTCCGGGCAATACTCAGCATCGATCTTGCCGCGCTTCTCGCCGCGGCAAACAGTGAGTGGGAACGCGCGGTGCGCCTGCAGTCTGTTTTCGACGCAACGCTCGACCGGATGGGTGGGCTCCGAAATATCCTTATCGACGATGCGGTCCTCGAGGAACTGCGAAAGAAGCCGCGGCAAATGCTCGGCAGGGACTGGTACGAAGCCGCCTACGCAGATGGTCGCAATGTCACGACAGAGCAGGCAATGAGCGAGACGATTGCTTGGCTGGATCGTGACGGCGAGGTGTAGCTCGTGACCAAATTCATGATCAACAAAGACGGCGCCACCTTCTACCTGAACAGCAATACGTGGTTCAGGCCGGCGTATGGCGCAAACGGAGTCTCATACACTGTCGTTCCGACTCCCTGACGCGGTGGGCGATCGTCCAAGGTACGCAGGCAAGAACGTTGAACGTCCGCTCTTGCTCGCGGCGATTGGCCGCTTCAGGTTCGAGTGCGGTCGTTAGCACGTTCCGCTCTGCACTTAGTCGAGACCTCCCCGTAGGCTGGCAGCGGGCCGGTGCCAATTCAGCCGCAGGCACGGACGGATACCGCCTGCCGGAACCTGGCTCTACGCCCCATGCACCGCATCGTTGTACGTCGCTCTTCGCGTGCTTACGAACCTGTTCGAACCTCGGACGCGAAGTAGTGGCCGCCTTATACGAAGTACTGGATGCTTCGTACACGTGCTGAGTGAGAAACTTCGCTGGGGCGCACTTTGCAAATCGGCGAACAAGCGAAATGGCCAATAGCGGCCGTTCGATTGTCTGCAAGGCGGACGTTCAAAGAATCAAGTCGCCAGTCGAATCGGTGACCGAACCGTAACGCTACTGGATCACCTCGTCCGCTCGCTGCATTACGGACTGCGGGATTGTGAACCCGATTTCCTTCGCGGCGTTGAGGTTGACTATCAGCAGGACTTTAGTCGACTGCTCAATCGGCAGATCGCCTGGCTTCGCACCTTTGAGGATCTTGTCCACGTACGTTGCGGAGCGCCGGAAGCTCTCGCGAAGATCGGCCCCGTAAGTCATGAGGCCGCCGGCCTCCGCATACTCCCGGAACGAAGCTATCGACGGAAGGCGGCCATGTGACGCCAGCTCCATGATCCGTTTTCGCTCGGCGAAGAACAACGAGCTTCCGAGGACGACCAGTGCGCCCGCACGGTCTTTTTTCATGGCTGAGAAGGCAGCAGCGAAATCGCCAGAAGCCCGGACTTGCAGCGGCAGAATCTGCAAATTCATTGATCGCGCCGCGGCCTCCAAGTTCTTCAGAGCTATCGCGTTCGATGGAACGGTCGGATTCGTGAGCACCGCGACGCGGGAGTTTTCAGAGACGGTTTCCTTGAGCAACTGCAGCTGTTTGCCGTCCAGCTCTCGACCGAGGACGGACATCCCGGTGACGTTGCTTCCAGGTCTCGATAGGCTGGCGGCGAGCCCGCTCCCGACTGGATCGGGGTGATACGCCATGACGACCGGAATCGTCGACGTGGCGCGCTGCGCCGCTTCGGGCGCAGGTGGGGCCCCGGCGACGATGATGTCCACTTTAAGCGCGACCAGCTCCGCCGCGAGGGCCGGGAGTCGCTCGATTTGGTACGCGTAATATCGACCTTCAATGACGAAATTCTGACCCTCCACGTACCCGAGTTCCCGTAGCCCTTGAAAGAATCCATCCCAGAGGCGCGACTCCGTGGCTGGCGATGTACCTCCAAGGTAACCTATCCGATATACGCGAGCCGCCGGCTGCGCCGTGGCGACGGATCGCGCGATGACGAGACCGCCTCCGATAATGCCGATGAATGTTCGCCGGTCCATCTGCGGATAACCTCGTCGAGTAGCGACATTATTGCAATGCTACCGCTGCCGGGGGCACCAGCGTACGGCCGCTTCTGGCCGAACGAAGAGCGATGCGTTCGCGATTAGTGGACGTTCCGTCTAACGTCCGCGATTCAGGTGAACGACGGGCCGTAGTCGACCCGTTGCTGCCGTTGACGGTTCGGCGGAGCAGACGTTCGCAGACTTTGCCGACCCCGCTCGAAGCGGTCGATTGAGGAATTCGTCCTCTGTACCCGCGCGGTGCGTCCCCATTGTCAATTGTTGCTACGCACACTTGAAAAAGACTGTAGGCTCCCAATGCCTGCAGTCGAAGTCTAGCGTTGCCTGTCGTCATTGCCGACTCCTTTCCCAGAGTCAGAACGCCGACGAATCGATGGTGCCGGGAACACCCTATTTCTAGTTGATTTCGGGAAACGCGCGATCCGGAGCGCGGGGCGCGCTCTTGTCCCGAAATGAACCGAGATCGCGGTCGACGAGTCGTTGCGTTTCCATCGCATCCCGGTCGACCGGTAGCGGCTCCTTCGACAGCGAAGGCGAAAACTTCGAGAGATCTCGGGCAATCAGGCGCTCGGTCGCCGTCGAAGCATCGAGCTCCTTCGCCGGGCGCGTTGTGCTCCGCCCCTGCATGTCTTTCGTGGGTTCGCTCCGCGCGACCCTGGCGCGTCGCGGCGCGCGCGCGGAACGCGTCACCGTGGAAGGCGCGGTTGGCGTTTTCGCGGCACGTGTCGCCTTGCCGGCGGACGGTGCTGAGGAAGAGGACGGCGTCCCCTCGAGATGCGCCGTCGTCCCGGTCGGCGCGGGCACCACCGCGCCGGATGCAGCAGTGGCGACATTCGAACCGGCATCGGCAGTCTCGACTGATGACAGGGATGGGGACGTGTTCGATGCCGTCGATGACGAGGCGGAGGCGGGCGAATCCGCACGCGTGCTTGAAGACGACGCGGAGGCCGGCGAATCCGACGCAGGCGCGTTCGGTGACGACGAGGAGGCGCGGACATCCGACGCAGGCGCGTTCGATGAAGACGCGGAGGCCGGCGAATCGGCAGGCCCGTTCGATGGCGATGCGGAGGCGCGCACATTCGACGCTGGCGTGCTGGACGACGACGCAGAGGCGGACAGATCCGGCGCGGATGTGTCGGAAGCGCTCGTGGATGAGCCGTCGTTCGCGTTCGATTCCGCCGAGGCCTTCGTCGGCGTACCGGTTCCCCTGTTCACCTTGACCACGCGATTGTCGGGCGCCCCTTCCTGGCCGCGCTCTACATAGCCGTAATATGCGACCGCGCCCACCGCAATGAAGGCCGCCGCGGCGAGCAGCCCGGCCGAACGGGAGGCGGGTTTGCGTTGCTGTCGCAAGCTTTCGCGCAACGTGCGCAGATCCTCATGCAGCGGAAGATCTTCGGACAGATCAGTGGACGCGGCCTCGTCGCGCTCGATCGCGGCTACCGGCGTTCGCGGTGCGTGGTCGCCCAGTGCGTCGCCCGGCGTGCGGGCTGGGCTGTCTTCCATGCTCACCGAGGCGTGAGATGGTCGCGACAAGGTGGCGTCCCTACCCTCCGGCGTGGCAAGTACGCCATCAGCTCTGCCGGTCCCTGCCGATTTGGCCAACTCAACTTCGCGAAGCTCGGCCTGGATCCGCTCCAGCGATTCCGCAAGCGACTCGGGGACGTGCGCGGTAACGCGTGCGTCGTGCGAAAAGCCGCTGACGTCGGCATTCGCGTCTCTCGCGTCGAGCGATCCCATCTGATGCTCGCGTGGCACATCCGTGCGCACGCCGGGAAGCGGCGCATCGAGTGCCGCGCCGCATTGATGGCATTGCTCGGCGCCCGCGTCGTTCACGGCGTCGCAATGCGAACACGGCTGCAACGTCAGCTGAGCGCCACATTCGTTGCAGAACTTGGCGCCGGACGGATTCGGGTGACGGCAGAAACGGCAAGGTGATGTAGCCATACGTACAACCGGGCCCATTTAGAGTCGTACAACCAGGGTTGGAAACCGCGAAGGGCCGTGGGTTCCGCGCTTCGGTGGAGAGAGCCGGTCGTCGCTCTCGCGGCGATGAGCGGACGGGCGCTCGGCGCGTTTCTGCGCCACGACACACGGTATGCCAGCGCATCCGTTGCTGACCGTCGCGAAGGCGCAACCGGTTGATGCTGGACGTCGCTTCACGCCTTGCCCTCGAGGGAGCCGAGGACTGCCCCGCCGGTGCAGGCCATGAAGGCATCGCCCGAGAACTTGACGGCTCCCGTCACCGGTCAACGCTTCGGACGTCGCGGGAGAATCGTTACTTCCGATTACAACTCCAATGCGAGCAGCGCGTACGACAGCGACTTGCCGTGCGAGTCGAGCGCGAGCGAGGTCGTCACGCCACCGCCCAGCGCATGCGAGCACACGAACTGGAGCGCGTGCAATCCCGGAAGCTCGTAGCGCTCGATCTCCCCCTGCACGATGCCGCGAAGATGCTTCGCCACCGCTTCGCGGGTCAGACGTTCCACCAGCAGCGGGTAGTCCTCCTCGCGATATGCGATTACGGAGAGGATCGACGTGTCGCCCTTGTCGCCCGCCCGACAGTGCGCGAGGTCATACAGTTTCGGCATGGGGATTCCACTCGCGCACGCTCACGCGGCTCTCCACGCGCTCGCGGTCGATCAGCGTCGAGACGATGCCGATCTGCTCGGTCACGTACTTGCGCGCGCCACCGCCGCCGGCCGGCCCGTTCGTGTAGAGCGCCTCAACCTCTTCACCGACGAGCATGGCGAGCTCGGATGTGGACGCGCGCGCGGCGACCCGAACTCGTACTTCGTAGGGATTCTCGTTGGCGTCGAACGACCGGCCGTTCAGCGACGTGCTCCCGATCAGATCGATGCGCATCTCGCCGAACTGTCCTTCCAGCCGCTCACGCACGATCTCTCCGGCAAGTCGCGCACGATTGAGCGCGTTGGGTCCCGCGTAACCGATCTCGCCTTCGCCGACGAATCCTGCGAGGTAGCCGACACTGACCTTGAGTTGTGCCGGCCGACCCTTGCCTGTTGCGCCCGCAACCGTCACGCGTTCCGGCCCGGCCTCGCGCAACGTCACACCGGAGAAATCGACGATGACGTCGGGCGTCCGATACCCGTAAGGCTCCGTCACTTCGTAGAGCAACTGCTCCTTCGCGTTCGCGACACTGATGCGCCCCCCGGTACCCTCGACCTTGCCGAGCGTCGCGTTGCCGTCGGCATCGACATCGGCGAACGGGAACCCGAGCCAGGCGAGGTCGGGCACGTCCTTGCGGCCGGGATCGGCAAAGTAGCCGCCGGTCAGCTGCCCGGCGCATTCGAGCAGATGCCCGACGCAGGTGCCGCGCGCGATCCGGTCGAAGTCATCGAGCGACCAGTCGTGCCAGTCCGCGATGGGCGCGAGGAACAGCGACGGATCGGCGACCCGCCCCGTGATCACGACATCCGCGCCGGTTTGCAGCGCAGGCAGCAACGCTTCCACGCCGAGATACGCATTGGCTGAAACCGGCTCACCGTAGTCGCCTATTGCGCCGCGCCCCTCCATGATGGGCGCGTCGGAGCGGATCTGCGCCAGCACGTCGTCGCCGGTGACCGCCGCAACCTTCACGCGCAGTCCCTGTTCGCGCGCGAGCGCGATCACAACGTCCGCCGCAGCGACCGGATTGGCGGCGCCCATGTTGGTCACGATGCGAAAGCCGTACCGCTTCGCAAGTGGCACGAGGCGGCGCATCCGCCGTTCGAGCAACGGGTCGTAGCCCTGCGAGGGATCCTCGCGGCGGCGGAGCTGCGCGAGCGCCACCGTGCGCTCGCCAAGGCATTCCAGCGCGAGAACATCGAGCTTCCCGCGTTCAGCGAGGACGAGCGCGGGATCGAGGCGGTCGCCCTGGAATCCGGCTCCGGCGCCCACCCGTATCGACCGCTTCACGCGACTATCTCCCGCTAATCCCCGGGCAGGTCGTGAACTTCCGGGAAGAACAGTTCGTTCCACGAGACCGGCTTCCGCTTGACCGTCCCGATCTGGTTCATGAACTCCGCCGTCTTGTAGACCTTCTGCGGTGTAAGCGTGTAGGCGTAATCCTTGGCCGAGATGATGGCGTGGATGTCGTCCACGGTGTCCTTCGTGTCCTTCGCCTCCTCGAGATACACCTTGGCGGCCGCGCGCTTGTCCTTGTTGATCGTGTCGATCGCTTCCTTCAGCGCGTCCACGAACGCCTTGTACGATTTCGGATTCGCATCGCGATACTTGGCCGACGCGGCGATGACGACCGCCGTCGCCGGGCCGCCCAGGATGTCGTAGTTCGTCGTCAGCATGCGCACGCCCGGCAGCTTCATCTCCTGCTCATAGAACGGCGACGAGCTGAAATGCGCGTTCACGCCCGCATTGCTGTTGGTGAGGGCGAGCACTGCATCGGGATGCGACAGCGCAACGGTGAACGGGTCGAAGTGCGACCAGTTGGCGGGTCCGAACTCCTTGGCAGCGAGCATCTGCAGCATGATCGCCTGCGTCGAAACCTTGATGGACGGGACGGCGATCTTGTCCTTGTCGCTGAACTCGCGCGGCGACTTGACGTTGGGGTTGCGCGTGATGAGGTAGAGCGGGTAGGTCGTCATCGCCGATACGCCCTTGATCTGCCCGTTCGTCTTGTCCCACAGCGTGATCATCGACGGCGCGCCGACGGCAATGAATTGCAGTGCGCCGCTGATGACGCCGTCGTTCATGACACTCGGTCCCGCCACCTTCACCCAGTTCACCTTCACTGCGGGCAGTCCTTCGGCCTTCGCGTGCTTTTCGACCAGGCTGTCCCGCTGCATGACCATCAGCGGCAGGAAGCTCACGCCATACTGCTGCGCGACGTTGATCTCGCTCTGCTCCGCGGCTGCGGAATGCGCGAGTGCCATCAGCATCCATCCGCAACCAATGCTCCTCCAACCCATTCGGGTCCTCCTCGGGTCCGTCTACGTGGTGCTCTCCGCGCCGGCGCCGAACCTGCGCTCTTCGACGCTTCGAGACGATACGCCTTTCACCCGATCGCGGACTCCGATGCGGGCGCGCCCTTGGCACGTCGGATGCCGTCGGGCAGGAGCCTTTCGAGCGGCTCGGCAAGCTCGTACACGCTCTGCACGGCGAGGTCGCGACCGTAGGGAACGCCGTCCCGGGCAGCGCGAGCCCGCAGACCCGCCTCGTGGATGTCGAGAATGTCGCGTGGCAACGGCAGCGCACCCGGCTCGAGGATGCGCAGATAGCCGGCCGCATCCCGCGCCGGCATCACGCGGCTCTTCACGTGCCGGTTCGGCGACCAGGGGACATCGAGCACGCCGGCTGCGAATGCACGCACGGTGCCGACTGCGACGTCACCGTCGCCGAGCTCGAGCACCTTGTCGACGATTGCCCGTACTTCGCGCCCGATCAGTTTCTTCTCGCGCTCGTATTCGGCGAGGCCGGCTAGACGGATGTTCCGCGCAAGATAAATGGCCATCCGCGTGATGCGCAGACCTTCGGCATTGGCCTCGGCGGTGGGAATGCCATGCGCCTCATGCGTGGACTTGGTCGTGACGCTGACCGCTCCGCCTATCGCCGCGACCGTTCCGCCATAACTGACGAGCGTTGCGGCCTGCGCATCGTCGTGGGGCCAGGCGCCCATCCAGTGCAACGACGTGATCGGGGTGAACACGTCGCGATAGCCCTTCTTCGCCAGATATTCCTGCGTCAGCGACTCGCACGCGGCGATGGCGGCGGCATCCTGAACCAGGTGCAACGTCTGCGCGAGTTCGAGGCCGTAATGCTTCACGCCCTGCGCGGCAGCGAGCAGGCAATCGAGAATGGCGATGGCGATCGCGATGCACGGGGGAATGTTGGTGCCGGTCAGAAATCCCGGCTGGCGTCGATGCAGTTCGACGCCGCGTTCCGCATAGACGGCCGCAAGTCGGTCGAGGTACTGGTAGTTGCGTATCCCGTCCTCGATGGACAGCTCCTTGATGTACGAGGTCGTGTACGCGATTCCGCTGCCGAGGTAGCCCGTGTAGCCCGCGGCGAAGCCGATCTCCGACGTGAGCTTGGGCATCGACGTCCCCGTCAGCATGATCGCCGGCTTGTCGATCGCGTCGATCAGTTCGCGGCACGCGGCGATCCCGTAATTGACGATCGGGAACCCGTTCAGCAGCGAGCGACCGAGCCGCTCCGACTCGTCGACGCCTTTCTGCGCAGCGGCAAACTGTTCGTTGCGCGTGTAGCTGTCGGTGGTTGTCGGCACGATGTCCGCCATGCCGTCGCGATCGAGCGCGATCATCAGCGCCTTTTGCATCTCGAAGGTGGCGAAGCCGCCGCGCGGTTGCGTGAGACAACGCCGCTCCCGGTGGGCCCGGCGCATGACGTCCGCGAGGCGCTTGTGCGGAGGCAACGCAAGGTGGCGGGCAACCGCTTCGTCGAGATCCACCTGTGCGCCTGTCGGCCAGCGCGCGAGATTGGCGGCGCGCGCACGGTGGAATTCGTCTTGCGGAATCGCTGCCTCCGAAAGCGGCGGCAGAAGCAGGTTTGCGCGAGGCTGGTCGTTCATCGGCGGCTCATTCGACAAGGCGCAAGTGGCGCGAAGCGCAATCGAACGCCGCGACAGGATCCACTTGTGCAAGCAGCCCCGCCGCGAACAGCAGGTAATCGGCATCGATTGCAAGGCGTGGAGCGCGCGGCCGCAATTGTTGCGGCTTGCGGGAGCTCGCAATCCCCGCGCGAAGCACGCTCGCCGGCTCGCGCGAGTGGACGAGCGCCCCGCCGGTGCCGATCAGCCATCGGACCTCGGACAGGTCCTTGCCGCGCTGGACCTGCACCGGTCCCTGCGCCGTGTACACGGTCTCCACGGTGCCTGCGTGCCGACCGATTGCGATGTCGACGGCCGCTCGAACGAGTACGTCGTCGAGGCGGTGCTCCACTTCACTTTTCGGCAAGGTCTCCACGTCCGCTTCGATTCTCGCGAGCACCGACGACGCCGCGTCCAAGGTCATTCCCGCATCAACCGCGATTGCATTCAACCCGACGGCATCGACAATCGCGCCTGCGTTGTGTCGCATGCCGAGATCCCCTTCCACCGTACGCTTGGCGTGCGGCTCCGGCAAGCCATGCCGAATGACACCCGGCGTCGCGGGTTCGCCGCTGCCGATCGAGTGCACGTCCGTCGTTGCGCCGCCAGGATCGACGATCACGAGGGGTCCGAGGCCCTCGCGGCCCTCCACGCCAACGGCAAGAAGGCGCGCGGCCTCGAGGACGGCCGCGGGCGTCGGCATCAGCACACGATCGATCCTGGCACTCGCGCGATCGATGCCTTTCGCCGTCACGATGCGCTCCATGAACACGTCGCGAATCGCCGTGCGCGCGGGCTCGATGTCGAGCGTGTCGAGCGCCGGCAGCACGTTCGCCGCACCCATTGCCGTGCGGCCGTCGCACGACAGCAGCGCGACGATTTCGTCGGTGGTTTCACGATTGCCGGCGACGACGACCGGGCACCGCACGCTGCTGCAGGCGAGCGCATGTGCGTTGTGCAGGATCACCTCGCTGTTCCCGCCATTGGTTCCGCCGCACAGGAGCATGATGTCGGGCGCAAGCGCCTCGATCTCCGCGACATCGCGCGACGTAAGCCGATACGCGAATCCCCCGACGAGTTTGGCGCCCGCGCCGAGCGCAGCCTGGCGCGCGGCTTCGGCCGTCAATTCGCGGACGAGGCCGACGGTAACCATGCGCAAGCCTCCCGCCGCACTCGAGCACGCAAGCCTGCACGTGAACGAAGGCAGGCCCCCAAGCGCCGACGACAACGCCGCGAATGCGGCTTCGAGACCGATGTTGACGTCGGTGGCGACCGTTGACGGACCTTGCGCGCTCGCCAGGAGCGCGCCCGTCTCCATGTCGACCGCGCGAAGCTTCGTCCATGTGCTTCCGAAGTCGATCAGCAACGCGCTTTTCAAGAAACGCTCCTTACGAACCCCGGTTCAGCGCGTCCGGCACGCTACTCGGCCCGACGGCGAGCCTGAAGGCGTTGATCCCGCGCAGCGAAATCCGCCGCAAGCGCTGCGAGAGCGCCTTCCACGCGCGTGCCGGGCGGAAATGCGCGATCGAAGCCCATGTCGAGAAAACGCTTCTCCACGATATCCCACGGCTGCTTGCCCACGACGAGGTTGCCGCCGACGTAAAGCAGGATGTCGTCGAGCCCCGCCTCGATGCAGAGGTCGCGGAAACCGCGACAGTCGAGCTCGCCCTGGCCATAGAGCGATGAGACGAGGATTGCATCGGCCGCCGTTTCAATCGCAGCCCGGATGAAGTCCCCGGCAGGTGTGAGCGCACCGAGCGACACGACGCGATAGCCGGCGTCCTCGAGCGCCATCGACAGGATGCGGTTCCCGACGATGTGCGTATCGGCGCCGATGACGCCGGTCACGATCGTGTGCGACATCCCGCGATCTCCTGGCGACATTCGATACGCGCTTGCGTGTAGCCGTCGAGCGCATCCCGGTCGAGCTCGGGCAGAGCGTCGGGCAGCAGGATGTCGCCGCCCTCGCACGCAAGCGGCTCGGCGAAGAGCATGCTCGGCGCTTTCAGGAATCCGTTCATCTCGCCCGCGTTGTCGATGTCGCGCGCGGCGACGCATGCCTCCATCCAGCACGAGACATCGCATGCAACGCCATTGCCGAGCACCGGTTTCATGCCGCGCGCGCGAATGCGCTCGATCGCCGTCACGAGCGCATCGATGCCGACGAATTTCATCAGCTTGACCTTGACGTACGCGCACGCAGCGTCTTCCGCGGCGCGATCGATGTCGCCGAGATCA
>Ga0105248_10009211_pt1 | contig 10860 bp, 8 predicted proteins | sample KBSS34metaG_FD_81524 | JGI IMG/M metagenome (GOLD analysis project Ga0105248, IMG submission 81524) | Switchgrass rhizosphere microbial communities from Kellogg Biological Station, Michigan, USA - KBS S3-4 metaG | ecosystem: Host-associated > Plants > Roots > Rhizosphere > Soil | place...
CCTAAGCCGCCCAGATCACGCCATTCAGTAGCGGCGCTCGTAGGTCCGAACACGCCGAAACCCGGCATTGTCATATTCTGAGCATCCCTGAAGCAAGCGCCGACAAGGCCGACGTTGAAGGCCCGCTGAGCCTCATCGAAATCAGCCCTTCATTCACCTGCTCATCTATCAAGGGTGGGACCAGAGCCGCTCAAGCCTTCCGTATCAGATATCCCGGCAATCGAGATCGTGGTATGAAGTCATTAGCGTTCTGCCCGCTGGGAGCACACGCACTAAGACAGGCGGTGCGAAGAAATGGCAACTCATCGAAGTTTGCCGGATCGGGAGTACGGGAAATGAAGAGAATTGGCGACGAAATCCATCTCGACGCTGAAGAGGCGAGGTCCGGACAGACCCTTCACGCGATGCGGTACGTACTAGGATCAGCCTGTTTCTCGCGATCGCCGCGCTGTCCGCGATCTGGATATCAGCCGCACTTTACCAGGATACTAGCCATGGCTGGCCAGTGACCGCAGTAGAATACGCGCTGGGCGGCCGATAGCGGCAAATCAGAAGAGGTGGGTTAGACAATCACGTCGCCGGCGTGCGTCAGACCGCACGCCCGTTACATTTTGGTGAGGAGATCGACATGACTGATCAAGTCTACAAGCTCGTGGAAATCGTTGGCGTTTCACACGATGGTCAAGACGCAGCCATCACGGCAGGTCTTGCAAGAGCTGGCAAATCGATTCGAAATATCCGCTGGTTCGAAGTCATCGCTCAGCGCGGCTATGTTGAAGCTGACGGGAGGCTTCTTCACCAGGTGACCTTGAAGGTAGGGTTCACCCTGGAATAGGGTCAGGACTGGTCGGGTCACCCGCTGCCCCGGGGCTTGGTCATCGCTCCAGCGAAGACTTGACCAAGCCCGAGGTACACAAGCTGATCGATGCCGTGTAGCGGCTATGCCCAGGCGCATGGTGATTGCACGAAAGCCACACGAGGCGTATACTTGCCTTATAGGATTAGGCTTCATGTTACGGCACTTTCAAAATGCCCGTCCTGCGGTCGGAGGTCGCAGGACAGCCGTTCGCATTTTCTTGAAGTCCTGCATGTCCCCTGTTCGCTCGCCGCGCCGAGATGACACGTTCGGACCTTCCGACAGCATCGGCGGCGCAGCATTGGAGGCCAAGGTGGTTCTTGGCGATTTTCTCAGGCGAACGTTTCTCAGGCACCGGAGCCTGACCATCGACCTGATTGCCGACGATCGGCTGGCGATCGGCCGGGCAATTTGCAGGCTCACCAAGGCTGAGGAAGCGGCGCTGCCGTGGCCCACCGACGATACCCAGAAGCTTTACAAGAAATTGATGGCTCGTAATCCCAAGGGCTATGACGGATGGCATCCCGGCGGCGTACAACTGGTTCCCGTCAGCCTGTCGATAGCCGTGTGGCAAATGATCATGCATCTTTGCGCTCACCAAGTGGTCACCGCGACCAATGATTGGCCGCCGCGAATGTTGGCGACGATTAGAGAGAAGCTCGACGGAAACACGGCAAGCCCGACCAATTGACCTTGGGGACTTAGCCAGCAACGGCGAGGCAACCTCGGCTGCCGCTACTGAATCGGCAACGACACGTGCAGGAAAAGGAACTTCGTCTCGCCATCGTGTATTTTGGAGGCGTCTCGCTTGCCATTTATCAGCACGGCGTGAACGTCGAGATCCTGAATCTTCTTCGCGCATCCAGGGCGTTCCACGCCCCGCAACATTTTGCGTTGCGCCATGCATCGGACCGATCATATGCGGCAGAGTCCGGAACCGAACGACCCGGCGAGACCGTATCCACCGAAGCGGTATATTTCGATCTGCTCAAGGAAGTCGGCAAGGTTGTCGACCTGCGGATCATCGTCGATGTTGTTTCCGGCTCCTCGGCGGGGGGGATCAATGCCGCCGTGATGGCCCGGGCGATCGCACACGATTTCAGCATCGCGCCGCTCACCGCCATGTGGTTCGACAAGGCCGACATTCTCGACCTGATCACACCTGAGGCGAGAGCCGGGAAATGGAGCAAATGGTATGTCGCGCCTGTGATGAAGGCGATCTTCGCGCGTCTGGCCCGCGAAGGCATCCTGCCACGTGATGCCAGCCGGGACATTCGGCGGCGCTTAATGACGTTCGTGCGCTCGCGCTGGTTCAAGCCGCCGTTCGATGGCCCCCATTTTTGCGGCCTGCTGCTGGATGGAATGCTCGCCATGGAGCGCGGGGCGCTGACCGGAAGCACATTGCTGCCGCCGGAAACCCGCCTTGATCTGCGGATTTCGGTCACTGACTATTATGGCGCCGACAAGCTCATATTCATGCATGATCCGGCTGTGGTCCGCGAGCGGGAGCATCGCCAGATGCTGCATTTCGCCGCTGTCCGGCCATCGTCTGGTCGGATCCAGTCGGACTTCGATGGCAGTAATGTACCATCGCTTGCCTTTGCCGCGCGTGCGTCGGCCAGTTATCCGGGCGCGTTTCCGCCTGCGCAAATCCGGGAAATGGCCGCGCTGGTCGCCACGCGCGGACTGGATTGGTCGGGCAAGGACCAATTCCTGGCCAACAATTTCTCACATTACCGGCAAATCGGCCTCGAACCCGAAGATGCAGTCCTGCTCGACGGGAGCGTTCTCAACAATAAGCCGGTGCGGGCTGCCATCGACGCCTTGCGTTCCCACGCCGCTTATCGCGAGGTCGATCGCCGTCTGGTCTTTATCGATCCCCATCCCGAGCATGCCACGGATGCGCCAGGGCTGCAGATGCCCGGCTTCTTCACGACCTTACGGCGCGCGCTGAGTGACTTGCCCCGGCACGAGCCCATCTACGAGGAACTGGATGAGACCAATCGCTTCAACGAACAGGTAGCCAGTCTGAAATCGCTCGCGCGTTCGTCGCGGACCAATGTCCAGGCACTTATAGAACGCGCAACTCATGGAGGCCTGACCGGTACGTTTACCGCTGCGCAAGTTCTCCATTGGCGCCTCACGTCATCGAACCTGCTGGCATCGTCATCGCTGACCTACAATGCCTGGATGGGCTCGCTCGTGCGGGAAGCGATCGAGCTCATCAGCGATCTTCTTTGCCGCACCTGCGATCTCGACCGCCGGTCACAGCACGCCCATTGGGTCAGGTATGTCATCGAGGCATGGTGCGAAGCAGCCGGCATGTTTCCGGGGGATTACGTTATACCGGATACGGTCAAGGTCGATGCCGAGCTGCCGCCGTTCGCGCAGTTCGTTGTCAATTTCGGGGTGCGATACAAGGCGCGCCGGATTGCACATGTCCTTCACGAGATCAACGCCACCTATCAGCTGGACGCAGGGGCGTTCTCCCCGCCGCTAAATTTCGATCTGGTCGATGAGCTCAAGCGGCAGGTCGGAAACAGCCTGCGCAGTCTCTACGTGTTCGAAACCCCACAGTTTCTGCAGAAGCTGCCCGCAGCCACGATCCGACAGCTATTTTGTCCTCCTGAGAGCGGGCCACGGCCGCACCCGATCCAGTTTGTCAGTCTGCGCGGCACCGAGCTGACTGACCTCTTTGCATCAATCGGCACGGTCTGCGGACTGGCCGGGATCAGCGGCGATTTGGACGACATCATGTCCTCGCCGCTGGTGATGTCGCTGCATCCAAAGCTGCGCGAGGCGGTGTTATCCGGATATCTCGGTTGGCCCTACTCGGACATAGTGCTTCTGCCGGCCATCAATGCCTTGGGCCTTAACGGCAATACTTTCGAGGAAGTGCTGGTCGACCGGATCAGTCCAAAGGATGCCCGGTCTATCTGTATTGACCCGGACTGCGCCCCGCTGCGCGGCGAGGCCGCAATCGGGTTCGGGGGCTTCCTCGACCGCGCCTCGCGCCAGAACGATTACCTCTGGGGCAGAATACACGCGATTGATCGTCTTATCGATATTGTGGCAAGCACTGTTGATACCGACGGTGATGCAAACCTGCTGGACATCGCTGCATTCAAGAAATTAGCGTTCGAACGCATGTTGGTCGACGAAGGCGATCGATTGGCTGATGTTGCTGACATTGTCGAAGCAGTTCGCTCCGCTGTAGCAAAACTATGATGGCACGGCTGCCATGACACTTCGACGGGGCATCGCATGCCAATTTTTCCGGTGTGACGCGCTCAACAGTCACTGCCAGCTATTTCGCATGGCCACCCAAATCCGCACCGTTGCGGGTTCGGCAAGTCGAATTCCATTGCGGCGTCTTCGAACGCCTTGACGAAGCGCGAGCATACTAGCCCGTCAGATGGGAATGGAGCCGGGCTTTCGCAACATTTTCTCAACTTCTCCTGCATGCAGCTCTTCGGCGAGAATCATTTGCCGAGCATATTCCTCCAGCATCACCGACTTGCCGGAAACCGCCTCCAATAGTTGGCGATAGAGTCCCAGCGCGCGGCTTTCCGCATCAAGCGCTTCGCGCATGATCGCGTCGATGGATCCTTCGTGACGGTCCAGCAACGGCCCGATTTCAAGAGAAGGATAAGCGCCGAGCAAGGTGACCATCTCACCGGCCTTATGGGCATGCAAAAGGGACTCATTGGCCTGATCGCGCAGCCACGACACGATCGGGATGCGCGCGTGTCCGAAAATCAGGAAAGAATAGTGGGTGTAGCGAATGACGCCAGCGAGCTCCTCCTCGAGAATGGCGTTCAAGAGGGCGGCCGATTTCTCCTTGTCCAATTCCGTCATGTCGCGTCCTTTCGCGCCAGAGGAGGAAGAGGCCTGCTCCGTGCGGAGCAGGCTTTCATCTAACGCGCCAGGAAAAGCACGGGTCCTCCTTTCCTAGAGCCGGACGAGCGTTCGACGATTGTACTCGCAACCACTCATGGCTGAGGTCGTTACTCTCCGGACAGGAACAAGGCTGATCACAATGTCCGATTCTCCAACCGAACTGACCGATGCTCCGGAGGTTGCGCTTCCTCGCGCTGCGAAGAGCATTGCAACGCTTTATCCTGAACTTTGGCATGCCTATCAGAGGTTGGGCGAAGAGGTGGGTGCAGCCGGACCTTTGGCTGCGCGTGAACGACGCCTGATTCATCTCGCCTACGCGTTGGGATCGTCCTCGGAAGGCTCCGCTCATTCGCACGCCCGCAGGGCCCTATCTGAAGGCCTCACCAAGGCGGAGCTTGATCATGTTGCCTTGCTGGGTGTCACAACACTCGGCTGGCCTCAAGCAATGCGGGCTTTGGCCGTGGTTCGGGACGTAACCACTTCCGGCGACCATCAAGCAGATTAGCAGCTATGCTTCGATTTCGGTGCTCATCACGCTGTAACGACCGGCGGGGCGGTCCCGATTTTTTCGTCATTGCCCAGAGCCGCAGAGGGCGTGGCCTTCTGCCGACCAGTTCACGCCATTCAGCAGCAGGCGCCCGAATGTCCGCTCACCCCGGAACCCGTCATTTGAATGTGTCTGGGCATCTTGCTGCACTACACCGTGGCGTTCACCGATCCGCCGCGCTGCGCGGATCAGTTCGGTTGCATCGGCCGCGACCGCAGCAGCCAAGGAACTATCAAATACCGGCTTGCCCAACAAGCGCCGGACGACCTAACCCTCGTCCTGGTACTTGAGAGCGTCCAGCGCGTCCAAATGGTCCAACTCGCTCATGGAAATTATCCGCGCCCCGCTCCACCTGCACACAAGGTTCCGAGACCTTGATCCGTCAGAAACGGCCCAAACCTTCCGCGGTTCACCGGGATCTGGAGAGGATTGCTTCGGCTAACTTCAGGTGGGGCCTGTCGATCATCTTGCCGTGCAGCTGGACCACTCCCAACGTGGGGTCCGCCGCGAACAACGCAACCACTTCGCGGGCGTGAGCCACTTCCTCTGGCGTGGGCGAGAAGACTTCATTGATAATGGCTACCTGAGCCGGGTGGATGGCCATCATCGCGGTAAAGCCATCGCGGCGGGCCCGATTTAGATAGGCTTCGAGGCCTGCCGTGTTGCGGATGTCCGGGAAGACCGTCTCGATCGCCTGCACCCCGGCGCGATGGGCGCCGAACAGGGTGAGGGCGCGGACCATCTCGTACGGCGGAGTGTAGCGCCCGTCATCCTCGCGTGAGGTGCTGGCGCCAATGGCTGCGGGCAAGTCTTCCGCCCCCCAAGTCAGTCCGGCGAGTACCTCGCCGCATCGGTGATAGGTGCCCAGTTCAAACACGGCGGCGGCGGTTTCGGTGGCGATCGGCAGGATCGGCACCCGGGCCTTGCCCATCAGCGCGAGCAAGGCCGCGACGCTGTCGGCCCCCTCTGCCTTCGGGAAGACGATCCCGTCTGGCTCTCCCGGGAGCACGGCGGCAAGATCTGCTTCGGTCATGCCCCCATCGAGCGGATTGACCCTGACGAAGATCTTGGCCGTGCGGGGCTCTGTCAGGAAGGCCGCGATCGCTTCACGAGCGGCCGGCTTGTTGGCCAGCGCCACTGAATCCTCGAGATCGAGGATGATCGCATCAGCCCCGCTGGCCACCGCCTTGGCGAACCGCTCCGGCCGGTCGGCAGGGACGAACAGCAGCGAGCGCAGCATCAGGTGTTCTTCTTCTTTAGCAAGGCCGAGCGCAGGCAGCGGCAGACCACTTCCCCGCGTTGGTTGATCAGCTCGTGCCGGAAGGTCGCAATCCCCGCATTAGGCCGCGCCTTCGATTCCTTCAGCTCTACCACTTCGCTGGTCGCGCACATCGTATCGCCGATAAACACCGGCTTGGGCATGACCAGCTGGTCATAGCCGAGGTTGGCCACCAGCGTGCCCAGCGTCGTGTCGCTCACCGAGAGGCCGACCATCAGCGCGAAGGTGAAGGTGCCGTTGACGAGGATCTGGCCGAACTCGCTGGCTTTCGCTGCCTCGAGGTCGAGGTGCAGCGGCTGCGGGTTGTGGGTCATCGTCGAAAACAGGAGGTTGTCCGTCTCGGTGACCGTGCGACGGATCTCGTGCTCGATGCGGTCACCCACCTGCCATTCGTCGAAGAACTTGCCGGCCATGTCAGGCTTCCTCTTTCGCGATCCGCACCAGCAGCGTGTCCACCTGGACCTGCGCGCCCGCTGCGGCCTTGAGCTCCGCCACGGTGCCGTCGAACGGGGCGACAACGGTGTGCTCCATCTTCATCGCCTCCAGCGTCAGCAGCTTCTGACCGTTGGTGACAGGATCGCCGGCAGCGACATAGACGGCTGTGACCTTGCCGGGCATCGGCGCAAGGATGGCCCCATCGCCGACGGCCGCGCCATGGGCACCCTGCTTGCGCCAAGGGGTAAGCAGCCAGGCCTGACCATTTTCCGTGACCAGCGCCGATTCCCTGGGTTGGTCGGTGCCGCGTCCGGTGAGCGCGATTTCCACCGTCTCGCCATCGAGCAGGAACCGGGCCCGGCGGCGACGGGCAGCGTTGAGGCGGAAACCGAGAGCTCCGCTTCGGGGCACCAGCTGCATGGCCGTGCGCGCGAGGGCGGCATCGGACGGGCTCGACGGCTGGGCCATGGCCTCGCCGTCGCGGCCGATGAGGCCGGTGTCGACCGTGCCCGCCGCGAACCGCGGGTGCGCCAGCGCCTTGACCAGGAAGGCGGCGTTGGTCCTGACCGGATAGACTACCGTGTCCTTCAACATCTCGCCAAGCCGCTCCATCGCCTCGGCGCGGGTGCTGCCGTTGGCGATGACCTTGGCGATCATCGGGTCGTAGAACGACGAGACGTCGGCCTCTTGGTACACCCCGGTGTCGATCCGCCCCCCCGGCGCCGCGCCGAAACGCAGCACATCGAGCCTGCCAATCGAGGGGAGGAAGCCCGTGGCCGGATCCTCGGCAGAGAGCCGCGCTTCCATCGCCCAGCCGTTGATCGAGAGCTCGTCCTGCCGCCGTGGCAGCGGTTCGCCTGAGGCGATGCGCAGCTGCCATTCGACCAGATCCTGCCCGGTGATCTCTTCGGTCACCGGGTGCTCGACCTGGAGGCGCGTGTTCATCTCCATGAACCAAATGCGGTCGGCCCGGAGCCCTTCGGAGCCGTCGGCGATGAACTCGATCGTGCCGGCGCCCTCGTAGTCGACCGCCTTCGCCGCGCGGACGGCGGCCTGGCAGACCGCATCGCGGGTAGCCGGGTCCATGCCGGGCGCGGGGGCTTCCTCGATCACCTTCTGGTGCCGGCGCTGGAGGGAGCAATCGCGTTCGAACAAGTGGACGATGTTGCCGTGGCTGTCGCCGAAGACTTGCACTTCGATGTGGCGCGGCGAGAGGATGTACTTTTCGATCAGCACCACGTCATTTCCAAACGAGGCGCTGGCCTCGCGCTGGCACGATGCGAGCGCGTCGAGGAACTTTTCGGGCCGTTCGACGAGGCGCATGCCCTTGCCGCCGCCACCGGCGACCGCCTTGATCAGCACGGGATAGCCGATCTTGCTGGCCTCGGCGGCAAGATGAGCCGGGTCCTGGTTGTCGCCGAGATAGCCGGGCGTGGTGGGGACGCCGGCCGCCTGCATCAGCTTCTTGGCGGCGTCCTTGAGGCCCATCGCGGTGATCGACTGCGGCTTCGGGCCGACCCAGACGAGGCCGGCATCAAGAACGGCTTGCGCGAACCCGGCGTTTTCCGAGAGGAAGCCGTAGCCGGGGTGGATCGCCTCGGCCCCGGTAAGCTTCGCGGCGGAAAGGATGTTTTCGCCGATGAGATAGCTCTCGCGGGCCGGCGACGGGCCGATGTGCACCGCATCGTCTGCAGAGCGGACATGCAACGCCTCTGCATCGGCATCCGAATAGACGGCCACGGTCCTGATCCCGAGCCGCCGGGCGGTGCGGATGATCCGGCAGGCGATTTCGCCGCGGTTGGCGATGAGGAGGGACTTGATCATGGGCTTCCCTCCATCACATCCGGAACACGCCGAAGGCCGGACGATCGGCGATCGGCACCTCGAGACAGGCTTCGAGCGCGAGGGCGAGGACGTCGCGGGTCTGGACAGGGTCGATCACGCCGTCGTCCCACAGGCGGGCGGTGGCATAGTAGGGGTTGCCTTCGTCCTCGTACTTCTGGCGGATCGGCGCCTTGAACTCTTCGGCCTCTTGCGGCGTCCACTTGGCGGCATCGCGGTGAACGGTTGCCAGCACGCTCGCCGCCTGCTCGCCGCCCATGACCGAGATGCGGGCATTGGGCCAGGTGAACAGGAAGCGGGGCTGGTAGGCGCGGCCGCACATGCCGTAGTTGCCGGCGCCGAAGGAGCCGCCGATCAGCAAGGTGAGCTTGGGCACCGTGGCCGTGGCGACGGCGGTGACGAGCTTGGCGCCGTGCTTGGCGATGCCTTCGGCCTCATACTTGCCGCCGACCATGAAGCCCGAGATGTTCTGGAGGAACAGCAGCGGAATGCGGCGCTGGCAGGCGAGTTCGATGAAGTGCGCGCCCTTCTGCGCGCTTTCGGAGAAGATCACCCCGTTGTTGGCAAGGATCGCCACGGGCAGGCCCTCGATATGGGCGAAGCCGCAGACGAGGGTGGTGCCGAACAGCGGCTTGAACTCGTGGAACTCGGATGCGTCGACGATCCGGGCGATGACCTCGTGCACGTCGTAGGGCGCGCGCACGTCCTCGGGGACAATGCTATAGAGCTCTTCCGGATCATATTTCGGCGCGCGCGGGGTCCGGCGGGCGATCCCGGCGTCGGCCGGTGCGCCGAGGTGCGAGACGATGTTGCGCACAATCGACAGGGCATGCTCGTCATCGTCGGCGAGGTGGTCGACCACGCCAGATTTGCGGGCATGGAGATCTCCGCCGCCAAGGTCCTCGGCGAAGATGACCTCGCCCGTTGCGGCCTGGACCAGCGGCGGGCCGGCGAGGAAGATCGTGCCCTGCTCCTTCACGATCACGGTCTCGTCCGACATGGCCGGGACATAGGCCCCGCCGGCGGTGCACGAGCCCATGACGCTGGCGATCTGCGGGATTCCCCGCGCGCTCATCTGGGCCTGGTTGTAGAAGAATCGGCCGAAGTGATCGCGATCGGGGAAGACCTCGGCCTGGTTGGGCAGGTTGGCGCCGCCGCTGTCGACGAGGTAGATGCACGGCAGGCGGTTTTCCGAGGCGATTTCCTGGGCGCGCAGGTGCTTCTTCACCGTCATCGGGAAGTATGTGCCGCCCTTTACCGTCGCATCGTTGGCGAAGATCATGGACTGGCGGCCGGAAACGCGGCCGATCCCGGCGATGATCCCCGCGCCCGGTACTTCGTCGCCATACATGCCGTTCGCCGCGAGTTGGCCGATCTCGAGGAAGGGGGAGCCGGGGTCCAGCAATCCTTCCACCCGGTCGCGGGGAAGCAACTTCCCTCGGGAAACGTGGCGCTCCCGGCTGCGCTCGTCGCCGCCCAGCGCGGCCTTGGCGACGCGAGCGCGCAGTTCATCGGCCAGCGCCCGATTGTGGGCTGCGCGCGCCTTGGCTTCCGGGTTAGCCAGATCGACGTTCGAGGCGAGAACTGGGGCGCTCATCAGGCGGCCCCGAACAGCTCGCGGCCGATCAGCATGCGGCGGATCTCGTTGGTGCCTGCGCCGATGTCGAGCAGCTTGGCATCGCGCAGGAAGCGTTCGACCGGCCATTCTTTGGTGTATCCGGCACCGCCCAGCGCCTGGACCGCCTCGCCGGCGGCGTGGAAGGCGTTCTCCGAGGCGAGGAGGATCGCGCCGGCGGCGTCGAAGCGGGTGGTCTGCCCAGCATCGCAGCAACGGGCGACGGCGTAGATATAGGTGCGGGCCGATTGCAAGGCGACATACATGTCGGCGATCTTGGCCTGCATCAACTGGAAGGTGCCGATCGCCTGGCCGAACTGCTTGCGTGTCCGAACATAGGGGATGACCACGTCGAGACAGGCCTGGATGATGCCGGTCTGGATGCC
>Ga0105248_10009212_pt1 | contig 10858 bp, 10 predicted proteins | sample KBSS34metaG_FD_81524 | JGI IMG/M metagenome (GOLD analysis project Ga0105248, IMG submission 81524) | Switchgrass rhizosphere microbial communities from Kellogg Biological Station, Michigan, USA - KBS S3-4 metaG | ecosystem: Host-associated > Plants > Roots > Rhizosphere > Soil | place...
CGGCAACGATCCCGCGCTCGCCCGCCTGCCGACGAAGGACCTCGAAGCCTACGTCGATTTCCTGCCAAGCCTTCCGCCGGGCGTTGTCTGCCAGGTCGATCCCGTGACTTCTTCGACCGGCGCGCTGGCACGGGGCCTTCTCATCGGCGTCCCCATGCTTCCCGCCCACATGGCCGAACGGGGCCGCGACCACGTAACCGGCGCGGTGCGCGATGCCGTTGACCTGGCTCACAGTCGTGGTGCTCGCATCGTGGGACTGGGGGCGTTCACCAGCATCTATACTCGGCGCGGCGCTGCCGTCACGGGGCGCGGCCCGGCGATCACCACGGGCAATCTCCTCACGGCGGGCATGACCTTTCGCGCGCTGGAGTCGCTATTGGCGGTGCGGGGCGCGTCCTTGGCACAGTGCCGAGTGGGCGTGGTGGGTGCACGCGGATCGGTGGGCAGGCTGGTGGCGCAACTGTGCGCGCGGGCTCGGCCGCGGGAGATTCGACTGGTCGGCAATCCGCACGGCGCCCGCACGGCGCTCGATCGCCTGGCGCTCAGCCTGGGCGGTGACTCGGTCATCGCGTGCGACGACATCGCGCAGCTCGCGACGTGCGACGTGATCGTCTCGGCGAGCTCGTCGGCATCCTGCGTGCTGGACGGCGTGCGCGTGAAGCCGGGCGCAATCGTGTGCGACGTGGCCAGGCCGTTCGATGCCTCGCCCGCCGTGCGCGCGCGCCCCGACGTGACCGTGATCGACGCGGGGCTCGTCGCGCTGCCGGGGGCTCCGATGCGCATCGGCGCCGGCAACCTGCAGGGTCACCCACCGGGCATCGCGCTAGCGTGCCTTTCCGAGACCATCCTGCTCGCCCTGGCGCACGCGCAGGGCGAACCGATCGCCGACCACGGTGTGGGTGATGACGTCGATGTAGCGGCGGTCGACGCCATCCTCGACCTCGCGAGGCGACACGGCTTTTCCCTCGCTCCGCCCACCAACTCCGCCTGCGGAGGCGCTCGATGAACAACCAACTCATCGCGGCGGCGCGGGAATTCGCGCAGCGCTATTCCGCGCACGCGGACCTCGCGCGCGACCTGGAGGATTGGAGCTGCCGTGTGCGGCTCGCTGCGGCGGATGCGGCCGAAGCGGTCACGCTCACCGTGGAAAGTGGGCGTGTCACCGGCATCTTGGAGGGTCGACAGGACGAAGCGCAGGGGGACGGCGAACGCAACGCGCTCACGGTGACCGCCGCGCGCGCGATCCTCCTCGACATTCTCGCGCTACGGCTCAACCCCAACCAGCCCTACGTCTTCGGCGAGCTCACCGTGCGCGGCGACGAGGCGGATTTCCTTCGCGTGGACTACATCGCATCCACCCTGTGCGCACGATGAAGCCCGCCTATCGTCCGGGGTTGCTCGCGCTGATCGCCTCGAGCGTCGGAACCGCGATGGCTTCGGTCTGCGCCCTGGGACTCGTGACGCTGCACAACATGCTGCCGCTGGGATGGAGCCTTGCGGCCATCGCGCTCGCGTACCTCGCCTGCCGCCACCTCGCTCGCGTGTTCGCGCACCTGGCCGAAGTGGTGCCGAGCGCAGCGGGCCTTTTCGCGTACTCGGCACGCGCGTGGGGCGCTGCCGCGGGCCTCATGGTGATCGCGCCATACGCGGTGCTCATGCTCATGCTGGGCGCGCTCGAATCGCTCGTGGTGGGAGCCGTGCTGGGGCTCGTGATACCCCTTCCTCCCATGGCGATGGCCGTCGCGTTCCTCCTGGTGTCGTGGGCGTTTTGCATGGCGGGACTGCGCCTGGGCTTTCGCGCGCAGACGGTGGCGACGCTGCTCCTCGTGATCGGCGTCGTGGCGGGCGCCGTCGCGTTGTCCTGCGGCGCGCCGATGCAGATCGCCATGGACGCGCCTTCGCGCACGGCCACCGTCACGACGTTCGCTGCCGCCACCGGCCAGGCGCTTTTCCTCTTCATGGGCTTCGAGCTCGTCTGCACGCACGTGGAAGCGCAGCGCGTCGATCGCGTCGCCCGGGCGCTTCGCGCGGCGCCCCTCGTCCTCGCCGTCACGTACGGCGCCGCGATGATCGGATTGGAAGCCGCGGGTGGCGCGCCGCCGATGTCGGGAGCGATGCCGGCACTCGTCGTGTCCCTGTGCCTGCTCGCGTCGTTCACTTCGATCAACGGAGCATTCCTGGGACTCGCCCGCCTCGCTTCGGCCATGGCCTCGCAGCGCGTGCTTCCGGGTCCGCTCGCCAAGGTGCATGCGGCCTCGATGCTGCCGCGGCGCGCATTGACGGCGCTGCTGCCGGCCACGCTCGCGTTCGTCGTGGCCATCGACGCGGCCGGGCTGCAGGGCGCGGTCCTTCGCGCCGCGGCGGTGGCAGCCACGAGCCTGTATGCCGTCGCCCTTTGCGCCCGAGGCCGGGCGCCATTCCACCGCGGAGAGAATCGTTGCGCGGATCGGTTGCTCGCCGCGATCCTGGCGGCCGTGGGTGTCGGTGTCGTCCTTGACGCCGGTGACGACGCCGCCGCCGTGATGGCGCTCCTCGCCCTGGCCACCACCGCCGGCGCCGCCGCCGCCTTCCGCCTTCGTTCCATCCGCCGCGAGATCGCACTCGCGCAAACGCCATGACGATCGACTACTCCATCCGTCGCTGGGTGAAACACGTGCCGCGCCGCCAATGGGAACGCGAGGAAGATTCCTGGGACGGCATCGAAGAGGCGATTCCCCCGGCAATCGTGGCGAGCAGGCCGCTCGCCGAGGTGCATCGCCTGGATCTGGCGCTCTTCGTCGTCTTCGAGGAGGCTTCGCTTCGCGTGTCCGGCTCGCTCACGCGCCTCGCGCCCGACACGGATACGCTCAACTTCTGCGCGCAGCAGACCCTCGACGAGGCTCGCCACCTGGAGATGTTCCAGCGCCGCCTTCGCCTCACGTGCGAGGCGCTCGGCGATCCGGCGCGCGCGGCCACGGCCACGCAGGCGGTGATGTCGCCGCCGCTCAAGCGCTTCATCTCGCGCTGCTACGACGTGGTGGACCGCGGCGAGTTCGTCGAGGCCCTCACGCTCATGAACCTCATCTTCGAAGGGCTCGCCTATCCGCTCTACGCCTACGAGGAGCGCTACTGGAGGCCCATCGATCCGTTCCTCGCCTCGCTCGTCCACGCCGCATTCGCCGACGAGTCACGTCACGTGGGCTACGGCGCGGCGCTGGTGAAACGCGCACTCGACGCCGATCCGGCGCGCCGCGAACGCGTCCAGGCGTTGTGCACCGAAGCCTCGTTGGCGATGCGGGAAGTCTTCGACTACTACGTACGCACGTTCGTCGCGCTCTTCGATGCCGTGGCACGCAAGCACGGGGATCTCTTCGAGAACGCCGAGTTTGCGCCCGGCCGCACGATTGCGGCGACCTCCTACGAGGAGCAAGTGCGCACGATCCAGGATTCGATGCAGCGGGAACACGCCTGCCTGATCTCACGAGCGGGGTTGAGCCATGGATAAGTTCGATCGGTCGCACAGCCAGGGCACCTATCGCCTGATGCGCGCCGAGCACCTGGCGGTGATGGCCGGGAGCATTGGCCTTGCGTTGTCGCACTGGAGCGAGCTCGATCCATGGCGATTCGCCGCCACCTTCATCGTGATCGATGCGCTGGGTTACGCACCGGGTTTGGTCGCCTACCTCCACGCAGGGCGTGGTCCCATCGCACCCGCCTACCACCACGCATACAACCTGCTGCACTCGTACCTCACCTGGGGCGTGGTGATCCTCGCCTGGGCCTGGCTCTCGGGGTGGGAGTGGGCAATGCTCGCAGTGCCGATCCATCTCTCGGGCGATCGCGGCCTGTTCGGCAACGTCTTCAAGCCGGCGGGCCGATCCTTCGAACCCGCGCCGCCGCCGGCCGCGAAGGAGCGCGCCTCATGGAATTGATTTCCGAAGCGGCGCGCATCGTGGACCATCCTTCGGGCTTCCTCGCTTGCTCGCCGCGCAACCGCGTGTTTCGCGTGCCGGGTCGCGACGGATTCGTGAGCTACCGCGAACAGGGCCGCCACTGGATCGCGTTCGGTGGCGTGCATGCGCCCGAGCGCGACGCACGTGCCTTGCTCCGGATGTTTCTCGAGGCCGCTCGAGTCGAGTGGCGCACGCCGCTGTTTGTCCAGGTGCCCCCGCACCAGGTCCCGCTCTTCGAGGAAGCCGGCGCGACCGTGAACCGGCTCGGCAGCACGTTCGCGCTGCGCCTGCGCGATTTCACCCTGCGGGGCACCGCGAAGATTCCGCTGCGCAACAAGATCCACAAGGCGCGGCGCAGCGGGTTGCGGGCCGTGGAGCTCGGACGCGATCACCCGCTCACCGATGCGTTGCTTGCGCAGCGAGACGCCGTGAGCTGCGAATGGCTCGCGGACAAGCGCAAGAAGGAGCTCGCCTTCATGATCGGCGAGGCGAGCGACGCGTGCGACGAGCATCGCCGCACGTTCGCCGCGCTGGACGGCGAAGACCGGTTGGCGGCCTTCATCACCTACGTTCCCGCCTGGGGTCGTTACCCGGGTTACCTGCACGACCTGTCGCGCAGAAAACCCCAGGCGCCGCCCGGCGCCCTCGAGCTCGTGAACGCGTTCGCCATCGAGCGTTTCCGCGAGGAGCATGCGGCCTACCTGCACTTCGGGTTCACGCCATTCGTGATGTCGGGCGAGGAGCCGGCGAGCGCGAGCCGGCTCATGGCGCGCATCTCGCGCTTCCTCTACGAGCACGGCCGCTTCGTCTACCCTGCGGCGAGCCAAGCGAGCTACAAGCGCAAGTGGGGAACCGACCTGGTGATGCCCGAGCACATCGCCGGGTTCCCGCTCTCGCTGCCCGCGTTGGTGGCGCTGCTGCGGCTCACGAGGGCCGTGTGAGCGCGCTACCGCCCGTGGCCGCGTGCATCGTGGTCACGCATCGAAGGCCGGAGCTCTACGAAGAATCCACGATGCAGCCGCGCGGCGAAGCGAGGGTACGGGTGCGCGTGCCATGAGCGCGACGCGCGTGATCGTGAATCCGTCCGCGGGCGCGGGGCGGGCCGCGTCGAGGCTCGCGATCGCGCGGTCGATCCTCGATGCCGCGTGGCCCGGCGCCACCTGGCACGAGAGCCACGGAGCCTCCCACGTGCGCGAGCTGTGCGCCGATGCGGCGGCACGCGGCCTCGAGCGCGTGGTGGTGGCCGGTGGCGATGGCACCGTGCACCATGCGGTGCGCGCACTGGCAGGAACGGACACCGCACTGGGCATCCTCCCGGTCGGGACCGGCAACGATTTCGCCATGGCTGCGGGCTTGCCGGCCGACGTCCGCTCGGCCGCGCTCGCCCTCGCATCGGGAGTCGTGCGCGAGGCCGACCTCGGGTACGCATCCGACATTCCGTTTTGTTGCACGGCAGGCCTCGGCATGGACACGCCCGCGCTTCGCACGATCAACGCTTCGCGGGTGCGCCGCGGTCGCTGGCTCTATCAATACGCGGCCTTGCGATCGCTCTTCACCTATCGGGCGCCGCGCATGAAGCTCATCGTCGGCGATCGCACGCGCGAGGCGCACGTGGTCTTCGCGGGCATCTGCAATACGGCAACCTACGCGGGTGGCAACCCGCTCGCTCCCGATGCGAGCATCTTCGACGGCGCGCTCGACTGCGTCGTGTTCGACGCAAGCACGCCAATCGCGCGGCTGGCGACGTTCGCGCTGATGAAATCGGGCCGGCACCTGGGACGTCCCGGTGTCAGCGCGCAACGCGTGGCGAGCCTGCGGATCGAATCCGACGTCGAGTGCCCCGTCACGCTGGACGGCGAGCTCACGGCCCTCACGACGCCGATCGACCTGCGCGTACGCGCGCGCGGCTTGCGGCTCATCGTCCCGGCGCCGCGATCGTGACAGCGCCGCAGATCGTGGTCGTCGGCGGCGGCGTCGCCGGGCTGGGCCTCGCGCTCGCACTCGCGCGCAACGGCTGGCCCGTCACGGTGATCGAGCGGCGCGCGCGCGTGGGTGGCATCCATCGCGGAGACAGCCTGCTGCCGAAGTCGGTCGAGTTCCTCGAGGGCTGGGGGTTGCGCGAGGCGCTCTTCGCCGCCGGCGCGCGCCCGATACACGAGATCGAGGTACACCCCCCCGGGTCGGGCCATGTCCTGCGCGCGCCGCTCACCGCAAGCGACGCGCGGTATCCCTACCTCGTCCTGCCCCATGCGCGGCTCGAGCAAGTGCTGATGGAGCGCGCGCTCTCCACGCCAGGCGTGCAGGTGATCCGGCCGGCCAGCGTGGTGGATCTCGTGCGCGACGAAAGAGGGCGCGTGACGGGCGTCGAATTCCGGCGAGGCGACGGGCGCGGCGAGGTTGCCGCATCGCTCGTCGTTGCCGCCGACGGCCAGCAATCGCTCGTGCGCAAGCGACTCGATATCCGCTTCGATGCCTATCGCTACGACCATGCGTACCTGGGTCTCGAGGCCGATCGGCCGACGGGTTACCGCGACGCGATGCGCGTGCACTTCCACCCGGAAGGCGGCGTCTTGCTGATGCCGCATCCCGACCGTATAGGAGTCGGGGTGCTGGTGGACGCGGACAGCGCCCACGAATGGCTGAGCCTCGATGAGAACGCGCTTGCGGAGCGGCTGGTGCGCCGCGCGCCCATCCTGCGCGGCATGAGGCTGCATCTCGATGGCGCGCACGTCTACAAGCTCACGCGCGCGCACGCGGACTGTTACGTGAAGGACGGCGTCGCGCTGATAGGCGATGCGGCCCATGTCACCAATCCCACCGCGGGACAGGGCATGGCCATGGCGCTCACCGATGCCGGTGCGCTCGCGCAATGCCTGGGGATCCGCAACGACGCCATCGTCGCCGAAGCGTTGGCGGCTTATGCACGCGTACGCGCACGCAACGAGCGCCTGGTGCGCCGCTCCCACCAGCTCGCGCTCGCCTACGGCCTGCGCGGGCCATTCTGGACGCGGGCCAAGCTGGTCGGCGTCGCCCTCCTCGCCAACCCCGTGATGAGAGGCGCGACACGGCGTTTCGTCGACGGCTTCCTGAGGACGGCCGAGACGGCACGCTCACGCGCGTGATGATGCTAGGATCGATCGCGATTGAATCTCGAGCCGTAACCCTGTCAATCCCTGCCAGATGACGCTGGAACGCCAATCGATCGACGCGCTGCGCGAGGGGCTGGATGCGCTCGACCGCGGCTTCGCCGCGTTGCCGGCCGCGACGCCGCCGGCGCTCGATGCCCGTGCGCGCGAGGTGCTGCTCGAAGCGGCGCAGCGCCTGCGCGACAACTACCCGTATTTCCATCCGCTCTACGCGGGCCAGATGCTCAAGCCCCCGCATCCGCTCGCGCGCGCCGCGGCGGCGCTGGCCGATTGGGTGAACCCCAACAACCACGCGCTGGATGGCGGGCGCGCCAGCTCGCGCATGGAGAAGGAGGCGGTGGCGCAGATCGCCGCCATGTTCGGATGGCAGGCGCACCTGGGACACCTCACGAGCGGCGGCACCATGGCGAACCTCGAGGCGCTATGGATCGCCGGACGCACGAAGCCCGGCAAGCGCGTCGCCGCCTCGCGCCAGGCGCACTACACGCATAGCCGCATCAGCGCCGTGCTCGGCATCGAATTCGTCGCCATCGACTGCGATCGAAACGGCCGCATGGACATGGCGTCACTCGAGCGCGAGCTCGCACGCGGCGACATCGGCACCGTGGTCGCGACGATGGGCACCACGGCAACGGGATCGGTCGATCCGCTGCCGCGCATCCTCGCGCTTGCCGGCGAGCACGGCATTCGCGTGCATGCCGACGCCGCGTATGGCGGCTACTTCACGCTCGCCTCGAACCTCGCGCAGGAAGCGCGCGCCGCGTTCGATCGCCTTCGTGACGCCGATTCCATCGTGATCGACCCGCACAAGCACGGCTTGCAGCCCTATGGCTGCGGCTGCGTCGTCTTCCGCGACCCGGCGGTGGGGCAGTTCTACAAGCACGATTCTCCGTATACGTACTTCAGCTCCGCGGAGCTGCACCTGGGCGAGATCAGCCTCGAGTGCTCGCGCCCCGGCGCCGCGGCCGTGGCCCTGTGGGCCACGCAGCGCCTGCTGCCGCTGGAGCGCGGCGGCGAATTCGCGCGCATGCTCGGGTCGTGCCGCGAGGCAGCGCTCGCTCTGTACGCGCACATTGCCGCGGACAAGCGCTTCGTGACGGCGTTCGCGCCCGAGCTCGACATCGTCGTCTGGGCGCCGCGCGCGGCGACGGTCTCGCAGGCTTCGTCGCTTTCACGCGCGCTTTTCGACGAGACCGCGAAGCAGGGACTGCACCTCGCCGTGGCGGAGCTTCCGATCGCATTCTTCGATCTCGCCGGCGCGGGGATGAAGCCCGACCGCGAGACGATCACCTGCCTTCGCTCTGTGCTCATGAAGCCCGAGCATCGCGAGTGGGTCGATCGCATCGCGGCACTCGTCGACTCTTCGGCAGCAAAGGTGCTCGCATGAAATTCTTCGACGAAGCGCGCATCGAGGTGATCGCCGGCAGCGGCGGCAACGGCAGCGCTTCCTTCCGGCGCGAGAAGTTCGTCCCCATGGGAGGACCCGATGGCGGCGACGGCGGCCGCGGGGGCAGCATCTACGTGGTGGCCGACTCCAACCTCAACACGCTCGTCGATTACCGCTACACGCGCATCTTCCGCGCGAAGTCCGGCGAGAACGGGCGTGGGCGCGACCAGAACGGCCGCGGCGCGGAGGACATCGTGCTGCGCGTGCCGGTGGGAACCGTCATCCGCGATTCCGAGAGCGGCGAGATCATCGCCGACCTGGCCAAGGACGGCGAGCGCGCGCTGCTGGCGAAGGGCGGCCGCGGCGGGCTGGGCAACCTCAACTTCAAGTCGAGCGTGAACCGCGCGCCGAAGAAATTCACACCCGGCGAGGCGGGCGAGACGAAGACGCTCGAGATGGAGCTACGCGTGCTCGCCGACGTGGGCCTGCTCGGAATGCCGAACGCCGGCAAGTCCACGCTCATCCGCGCGGTTTCCGCTGCGCGGCCCAAGGTCGCCGACTACCCGTTCACCACCCTGCAGCCCAACCTCGGCGTCGTGCGCGTGGACGAGAACCGCTCCTTCGTGATGGCCGACATTCCCGGGCTCATCGAGGGCGCCGCGGAGGGCGCGGGCCTGGGCCACCAGTTCCTGCGCCACCTGCAACGCACGAAGCTGCTGCTCCATCTCGTGGACATGGCGCCCTTCGACGAATCGGTCGATCCCGCCGCGGAAGTGAGGGCCATCGCCGCGGAGCTCAAGAAGTACGACGCGGCGCTCGCGAAGAAGCCGCGCTGGCTCGTGATGAACAAGTCGGACCTCCTCGATCCCGCGGAGGCGAAGAAGCGCGCCGCGGCGCTGGTGAAGAAGCTGCGCTGGACCAAGCCCTGGTTCGTGGTTTCCGCCGTGAAGGGCCAAGGCACGCGCGAGCTTTCCTACGCGGTGATGGATTTCCTGCAATCGGCCAGGAGATGACGCCGCTCGCGAAATCACGGCGCATCGTCGTGAAGATCGGTTCCAGCCTGCTCACCAACGCGGGCGCGGGACTCGATCGCGCCGCGATCGCCGACTGGACGCGCCAGATCGCCGAGCTTCGCAAGCGCGGCGTCGAGGTGCTCGTCGTATCCTCCGGGGCGATCGCCGAGGGGATGAAGCGGCTCAACTGGAGCCGCAGGCCGCACGCGGTGAACGAGTTGCAGGCCGCCGCGGCGGTGGGGCAGATGGGCCTGGTCCAGATGTGGGAGTCGTGTTTTTCCGAGATGGGCCTGCACACGGCGCAGGTTCTCCTCACGCACGAGGACCTGGGAGACCGCCGCCGCTATCTCAACGCGCGCACGACGCTGAAGAGCCTGGTGGCGCTGGGCGTCGTTCCCGTGATCAACGAGAACGACACCGTGGTCGTCGACGAAATCCGCTTCGGCGACAACGACACGCTCGGCGCGCTGGTGACGAACCTCATCGAGGCCGACGCGCTCGTGATCCTCACCGACCAGAAGGGCCTTTACTCGGCCGATCCGCGCAAATCTCCCGACGCGAAGCTCATCGACCGCGCGACGGCCGGCGATCCCGCGCTGGAAGCGATGGCCGGAGGCGCGGGCTCGCAGATCGGCAGCGGCGGGATGATCACGAAGGTGCAGGCCGCGCGGCGCGCGGCGCGCAGCGGCGCGCATACCGCGATCGCGAACGGCCGCGAAGCCAACGTGCTCTTGCGCCTGTTCGGCGGCGAACCCATCGGCACGCTGCTGGTCGCGGAGACGGCGCCGGTGGCCGCGCGCAAGCAGTGGCTCGCCGATCACCTGAAGCCTTCGGGTCGCATCACCCTCGACGCAGGTGCGGTGAAAGCGCTCGTGGCCGATGGAAAGAGCCTGCTAGCGATCGGCGCCACCGCGGTGGAAGGAAGCTTCGAGCGCGGCGAAGTGGTGAGCGTCGCGGGCCCGGACGGAAACGAAATCGCGCGCGGGCTGGTGAACTACGGCGCCACCGAGACCGCGCGCATCCTGCGCAAGCCGACCTCCGAGATCGAGGCCGCGCTGGGCTACATCGCCGAGCCGGAGCTCATCCACCGCGACAACCTCGTGGTGCTCAGCCGCTGACGATATACTCGCGGCTCCCGCAGCCGGAACGATTCCCGCGCATGAACATCGCCGAGCGAGTGAAAGGCCTCGTCACCGATCCGAAGATCGAGTGGCGCGCCATCGATGCCGAGCAGATCACGGTCCAGGACCTCTTCACCAAGTACGTGATGGTCCTCGCGGCGATCCCGCCCATCGCGAATTTCATCGGCCTGTGCATCGTGGGCAGCGGGCCGTTCGGCTCGACGCACCGCATGGGGCTCGCGCCCGGGGTGGCTTATGC
>Ga0105248_10009217_pt1 | contig 10856 bp, 8 predicted proteins | sample KBSS34metaG_FD_81524 | JGI IMG/M metagenome (GOLD analysis project Ga0105248, IMG submission 81524) | Switchgrass rhizosphere microbial communities from Kellogg Biological Station, Michigan, USA - KBS S3-4 metaG | ecosystem: Host-associated > Plants > Roots > Rhizosphere > Soil | place...
GAGCTCTCCAACAAGTTCATCAAAGACCCTTCAGAGGCTGTGAAAGCGGGGCAGATCGTCAAAGTAAAGGTGCTTACCGCCGATGCGCGGACGAAGCGCATTTCGCTCTCGGTCAAAGCACTGCTGGAGCCGTCTGTAGGCCAGCGAAGCAGCAGCCCTCGCCCTGCCCAGAATGGAAGCGCACCTCAGGGGCGAGCGAATACCGGCAGATCAGGACAACCGGGACAACTAGCACAACAAAAGCCAAAAGCGCCTCCGCCACCGGCAACGATGGAAGACAAAATCGCCGCGCTCACCGCTCGCTTTCAAAAGCGGTAATTGCCTGTTGTAGAAGATGACGCAAGTTCGGGGGCTGCCTTGGATGGTTGTGGTCTAAGATCATGTCATTCCTATCAAAGGCGGCCCTTTTCTAATGGTTCGTAATCCTGTCCTTCGTTTTTTAGGCTGGCGTTGCCGGTGGCTTGCAGCGTTCGGAATTCTTCTGCTTCCGATTACGCTTCTGGCTGCAGATCGCATTCAGCCTCGCGTGATGGTGATCGCCACTTACGAGTCCGGCAAAGACCGCGGAGACACTCCCGGCGAGTTGCAATACTGGGTGGAGCGTGAGCATCTCGACGAGCCTATAGCGGTCGCTGGCATCGATCATCCGGTGCTTACCAACGGCAAGGGCCTCTACGCCATGGTTAGCGGTACTACGGCGCGCTGCGCGGTACAGATGATGATGCTGGCTATGGATCCGCGCTTTGATCTGCGCAAGACCTACTTTCTGCTTGCGGGAATCTCCGGTGGCAATCCGGCCAGGGTGACCGTAGGCGGCGCGGTGTGGATTCAGCACGTGGTGGATGGCGATCCAGCTTACGAGATCGATAGCCGCGAGGTGCCTGCGGCTTGGCCTTATGGGCTGATCGCCTTTGGCGCAACCGAGGCAGGCAAGGCTCCGCCGAATGTCGATTCTTCTCCATCGGCCGGGGTTTCCGAAGATGGCGCGGGCGGAGTGGGCAAGATTGTCTACACACTCAATCCCTCGCTGGTTGACTGGGCCTATCGGCTCACGAAGGACACTCCAATCCCCGACAGCCCGTCGCTGGCTGCGAGCCGCGCTCCGTTCCAAGGCTTTCCCATTGCACTGGCTGCGCCCTCGGTCGTCAAAGGCGACAGCGTAGCCAGCACACGATTCTGGACCGGCAATGTGATGACAAAATGGGCCGAGGATTGGGACCGCATCTACACCAAGGGCGCAGGTTCGATGGCCATTGGCGACGGCGAAGACCATGGCCTGATGTATGCCATGACCGCGCTTCATCGGCTGCATCTGGTGGACGCCAACCGGCTGCTGATCCTGCGTACGGCGAGCAACTTCACCATGCCGCCACCTGGCGCGCGAGCGGATAAAAGCCTCTTCGACGACCTGGCCAGTTCACCCGGCTACCTGCCTGCGCTCGACACCGCGCATCGGGTGGGCAGCGTTGTTGTTGCGGCGATTTTAAAGAACTGGAGCTGGTACGAAAATTAGATTCCCTGATGTCCGGAAGAATTGTCCGGCGTACTGGGTACCTCGCTATACTTGCCCTGACCGAACTTAGACTTCTCGTATGAGGCCCGACCCTGCTCCTCTCTCACGCTAACTACCTGTTGCTCTGCACTGCGGGCACAATCGGCCTGCTGATGCTGCTCATCCTCAAAGTGAAGCTGCATCCGGCGCTGGCGATTCTCGGGTCAGCCATCCTGCTTGGAATTATCTCGGGCATGCCCCTTTCGAGCGTGCCAGGCTCGATAGCACTCGGCGTGGGCAATCTGATGGGGCACGTGGCGCTGGTGATCGGGCTTGGTGCTGTGCTGGGCCATCTGCTGGCGAGCTCTGGCGGGGCGGCTGCGCTCGGTGAGGGGCTGGTGAGCCGATGCGGGCCGCGTCTGCTGCCTCTGGCCATGATGCTCATGGGAATGCTGGTCGGTTTTCCGGTCTTCTTTGAAGTTGGCCTGATTCTCCTGATGCCGATTGTCGTATCCGTAGCAAAGCGCAGCGGTCGTTCAGCCATCATTACCGGAATGCCGACATTGGCCGGACTTTCGATTGTTCATGGCCTCATTCCGCCGCACCCAGCAGCGATGCTGGCCGTTGTTCAGTATCACGCGGATGTGGGCCGGACGATCCTGATGGGATTAGCTGTCGGACTACCTGCAGCCTTCGTCGGCGGACCTGTGTGGGCGTGGGCATATGCGCGCTGGATTGCCCGATCTTCCGCGAGCCATGCGGTTGCGGAAGATGCGGGTTGTACCGAATCTCTAGCGGAGGAGTTCGAGACCGATGCTGCAGTTTTGCCCACTGTGCCGGTTTCCCGGGTACTTGCTCCCTCCGCATTGATGCTTCTGCTGATGCCGGTCATGTTGATCTTTTTAGGGAGCTGGGCCGATGTGCTCACTGCCGCAAATACTCCTGTCAACGCAGCATTGCACCTCGTTGGAGACCCGTCTGTCGCACTGCTGCTGACAGTCTTTGCCGCGCAACTGCTGCTGGGTCGCATCTGCCACTGGACACAGTCCCATACATTGAAGCTGACCGGCGAGAGCTTTGGTCCTATCGCCAGCGCGCTGCTGATTCTCGCTGCGGCAGGCGGATTGAGCCGTATCCTGAACGACTCCGGTGGTGCGCAGGCTACGGTAGAGTTAGCCCGTGGCGCTCATCTCTCGCCATTGGTGCTGGCCTGGTTGCTGGCGGCAACTGTACGCCTTGCGATCGGCTCGGCGACCGTGGCTATGGCCGTGACGACAGGGATCCTCGCGCCGGTCGCGGCGAGCATGGGATTGAGTGGAGCTTACGGCCCTGAACTGCTGGTCCTCTCGACCGGGTCAGGCTCGCTTTTCTGCTCCCACGTCAACGACCCCGGCTTTTGGATCATTAAGGAGTTCTTTGGCCTCGAGGTGGGCGAAACCCTCGCCACCTGGTCGGTGCTCGAAACCCTGCTCTCTGTGGCGGGCCTGCTCGGAACGCTTCTCCTGGCTTCCGTGCTACAGTAGCTTTTCTGTTCGCCATTGGAGCTATCTTTTGAAGGTGGGAACGAGCCCCGGTGTCTTTGGACGAAATCGGTTCCAAATCAGGATCAGCAGATTGTCATCTCGGTATAAGTTTTCTTAAAGCACATTGCGGTGATTACTTTGATACAGTGCCCGTTCGTACCGTTGCCGGTGTGACTCAGATTGACGAATATCAACATCGCACAAAAGATTGTTAAGAAGGAACTTACCAATCGGAAAATGCATGGGCATTTCTCCGAAAGATAAGAATTCCTGAAGAAATGCTTCCTTTCGCCTTTGCGCGCTGATTGGTATTCTGCCTCCCCGGAGTTTCTGTTCTGGTATCTCCAAATGGGACAGGTGTCTTCAACCCGTGCAAACCATAACTTGTGAATTACCGAAAGAAAGTCTTCCGAGCCTAGAGAGTTACCGGTGCTGCGCCGGGAGTGCAGGAACAGCATTCTGTTCTTTTTTATTTAGCGGCCAACACCGCCCGCTGCGCCGCAAAGATGGTGGCCAGTCCACCCTCGGCCAGATCCATCAGTTGGTTAAGTTGCGCCCGCGAGTAGTTGCCTTTTTCCGCGGTCGCCTGGGTTTCCACCAGTCCCCCATCCGCAGTCATGACAAGATTCATGTCGACTTCCGCCTGGGAGTCCTCTTCGTAGCAGAGATCGAGCAGCGGTGTTCCCTCGACGATGCCGACCGAAGTCGCGGCTACCAGTTGCTTCAGCGGAGATTGCTTCAGTGTTCCGGCCTTGACCAGCGCGTCAAACGCCAAGGCCAGTGCTACGCATGCGCCAGTGATAGCCGCCGTGCGCGTGCCGCCGTCGGCCTGGATGACGTCGCAGTCGAGAATGACGGTTCGTTCGCCGAGGGCCTGCATATCGACAACCGAGCGCAGGCTGCGGCCGATCAACCGCTGAATCTCGTGGGTCCGGCCACCAATCTTGCCCCGTTCGCTCTCCCGTGCCGACCGCGTTACCGTGGAGCGTGGCAGCATGGCGTACTCCGCCGTGACCCATCCGCGGCCGGAGTTGCGCATCCAGCCGGGAACACCAACTTCAATCGTTGCGTTGCACAGAACTCGGGTGTGTTCAACCGAGATCAACACCGAACCCTCCGCGGTGCGGACAAAACCGGGCGTCAGCGTGAGTGGGCGCAACTGGTCCGCTGCACGGCCGTCTTTGCGGAAAAACGAAGAATTGGGGTTGCTTGGGGAAGTGCTTGCCATACAGCGATTGTAAGGGAATGGAGAGCAGCCAGCTCCAAGTTAGACGTACTCCGCACGCAATCCAATACAGGAATTTGGCCGCCTCCGCATCAAAACAGAACTTTCATTGCAACTGATTGGTTCGGAAGGCGATATAGGCAATCGCTTCCTTCCCCGTTCCTGTTTTGGGACACTTTTTATCACTTAAGTCATTGGGGCATTCTATGGCAGCATCCTCTGATCCTGTTCCTTATCAGGAACTTAGCAAATCGGTTCTGGTTTGGCACATGGAGTGCTACTAGTTTCAACAAAACCAGCACTCATTTGGGAGAGGCATCGGCAATCCCAGTTCGGCAATCCCTCGCAGGTACACGAGGATGGACGGATGCTCATTACTCAAAGAGACACACGGCTGGGTTGATTGGTACCGCAGCATACGCAGGGGGGAGGGACTGAGATGCAACAGCAGTCAGACGGGATGAGCCAACCGGAACCGCCTCGTCTCGGTGCCGAATCGGGATTGGGACCGCACCGCTTTTTACCTTTACATCGCTTCGAAAAAAGCCACATTTCACGCAGCTCAAGGCCCGTGGCGGCTGGTGACCTGCGGTCTTTAGTTCACGATGCGCGCAATATGGTTGCTTCGATCGATCTCTATTGCGATCTGTTGGACGAACCGGATGTTGTCGCACCGCCCTATCGGCACTATTCGCGGGAACTCCGTCTAGTAGCAGAAACCAGCAGACGGCTTCTGGAAAAGCTGGCCATATTCTCTGAGGCTGCATTTCCGATGCCCATGTCAGCATCTTCCGGAGCCGAGCCCTTAGCAGATTTGAGCCTGGTCAAAGGTGTGGGCGCAGTGCGGCAATCAGTCGTGCCACCTCCCCATGGCAAGGATGCATATCATGACAGTCAATCGATTCCTAACCTGGCCGAGGAACTTATTCGCACCCGCAGCCTGCTCTCTGCTATGGCCGGCCGTGCGGTGACTGTCGGCCTTTCGCTCACAGGTGGCCATCGGTGCGTAGGCATCTGCGGTGACGATCTGACCCGGGTTCTGGTCAATCTCACTTGCAATGCCGCGGAGGCGATGCCCGAAGGCGGCCACATCCAGATATCGCTCGAGGAGCAGCCCGACCGCCTTCTGCTGACCTTTGCCGACAGTGGTCCCGGGATTCCCGCCCATGCGTTGAAGGCTATCTTTACCCCCGGCTATACGACACATATCAATCTCGGCTTCGCTGACTGGGAGCCGCACCTTGTCAGGCAGCCGCCCACCAGCTTTATCCATTCCACGCCAACCCGCCATCGCGGACTTGGTCTGGCCATCGTTCGCTCGCTCGTCTCCGCCGCAGGAGGTTCAGTGCATGCTGAGAACCTTCCCGCATCCGCATCTCCCAGCACGTCAACCGTGAACGAAGCGCATCCCACATCTGCCGGAACCAAGAGCAGCGGGGCATGTTTCGTCCTTGAATTTCCGATCTTGCCGTCGCAAGAGTCTTTGCCGCAACTCTGATCGCCTCTATTTCGAGTGCAAGCATTTTCCCATGTCTGCGTCTTCCTGCCTAAGGCTTTGAATTTAAGCCGGGCCAGTATTTTTCTCGAACGGCCAACGTTCAGGAAAGGCGACTACAATGCTCGAAACTGTTTTCCACTCGACTGTGATGGAATACATTCCTCAATCCGCACTGCCTGGTGATCGGCGGGAGCGCCGCGAAGCCAAGATTCGCCTGCATCTATTGATTGTGGACACGGACCCAGCAGTGCGCTCTGCCTGCATGGAGATTGCGGCCTCACTCGGCTACGGCGTGCAGGCGACGACTGATATGGAAGAGGCGCGCAGCCTGCTCTCCGCTCACACCTCCGACATTCTGCTGATTAACCTCAACAACCACAACCGTGGGATGGACCTGGTTTCAGAGGTCAAGCTGCTCCATCCCAAAACAGCGGTGATTGCAATGACTGCATCGAGCTCGGTCAATGCCGCGGTCGAAGCCATGCGCTGCGGTGCAACCGACTATCTCACCAAACCTTTTACGGTCGATGAGTTATCCGCCGTGCTGGAGCGGGCTGCCGAGACGGTCACTATCGACCTCGAGAGCCGCAAGCTGCGCGAGCAACTGCGCATGAGCCAGGGACTCGGTTCGATGATCGGCCGCTCCTCCGAGATGGAAAAGCTGTACCGCATTCTCTCGAAAGTCGCTCAGAGTACCCATCCTGTCCTGGTGCTCGGCGAGAGCGGCACGGGCAAGGAGCTGGTAGCGCGCACGATCCATGCCTACGGTCCCAATTCGGCTAAGCCGTTCCTGCCGGTCGATTGTGGATCGCTGGTGCCTTCGCTGATCGAGAGCGAGCTCTTCGGCTACGTCAAGGGAGCTTTTACTGGAGCAATCAAGTCAAAGGATGGCCTCTTTGTCTCGGCCGAGGGCGGCACCGTCTTTCTCGACGAGATCGGAGAGCTTTCGCTCGACCTGCAGGCTAAGCTCCTGCGCGCCCTCCAGGAGAAAGAGGTGCGCCCGGTCGGCGCTACGCATCGCGTGCCCATTAAAGCGCGAATCGTTGCGGCCACCAATCGCGACCTGGCTGCGATGGTCGAGAAGGGAAGCTTCCGCAAAGACCTCTTCTACCGGCTCAATGTGGTCAATCTGCGCCTGCCCGCCCTGCGCGACCGCCGCGAAGACATTCCCCTCCTGGCCGCGCATTTCCTCGACCGTGCTTCGCGCGAGTACGGGCATAAGTTCACCCTGACCGACGAGGCGCTGCGCACTATGATGCGTCATGATTGGCCCGGGAATATCCGCGAACTGGAGAACTGCATCCAGCACGCCTGTTCACTGGGCTCGGGCCCGGTTCTCGAACTGGGTGACCTGCCTCGTCACCTGCGTCAGCAGGGACTCGAGGCCTTTCGTCAGGCCAACCAAGCTGCCGATGCGGCGCCGGCGGAACACGCAACCGACGTTCTGCCGCTGGCAGAGATGGAGCGCCAGGCCATTCTTGGCGCAATCCGTACCCTCAACGGAGACAAGCTGATGGCCGCGAAGTTACTCGGCATCGGCAAGACCACCCTCTACCGCAAGCTGAAGGAATACGGCATCGCCGATCCGCTGCTCGACGACTGAGCCTTCTCTGTCGTGCTTGCCTGGCCGCTCGGCCTCTGGATCGGCGCAGGCTCTAGCCTTGGACGATTATTGCCTCAAAACATTCAGGAGAAACGACCATGAAAGTATTGATTGTGAGTGGGATGGAAGGCGCAGAGAACTGCGCATCGGCACTTTCGCGGCTATTGGGCCTCGAATGCGAAGCGGTACAGGGGCGCAAATCGGCAATTGCCGCCCTGAAGCGCTCCGAATATGCCGCCCTTGTCTTCGACGAGGGAGCAATCGACAGCGACCCTGCCGGCGCGGAACAGATATGGGAACTCGCCGGGCTGGCTATCCCTGTACAGGTTAACTTCGCTCTTTCGGGAGTGGAGCGGCTGGCCCGCGAGATTCGCATGGCGCTGACCCGCCGAGATCGCGAGAGAGCCTTAGCTCACGAAGCAGCCGCCGCGGCTATCCAGACTGAACTCAAATCCACTGTTGCAGGACTGCTGCTGCACTCACAGCTTGCGCTGCAGGACCGCGAGATTCCCGCGCCTGTTGCCGAGAAGCTGCGCATGGTCGCCGATTTGGCCGGCAGCCTGCGCCAGCAACTCTCACCTTCAGGCAATCAGCCCCGCGCGTAACGACTTACTCTTATTCCCCTTGACAGCCGACAAGAGGGCGATATATCTCTATTGTCGAATGCCGAGGGGAAGATACCGATGCCGTCGCCAGCCGATTCGAATCCGCTTTTGCAGGGCACTCTTGACCTGCTTATCCTTAAAACGCTTGCCCTCGGCTCCATGCATGGCTGGGGAGTAGCGCAGCGCATCCAGCAGCTCTCGCAGGAAGCTTTGCAGATCGGTCAGGGTTCTCTCTACCCGGCACTGCACCGGCTCGAATACAAGGGCTGGATCCAGGCGGAGTGGGCAGCCTCAGAGAACAACCGGAGGGCCAAGTTTTACTCCTTGACCGATGCTGGGCGCGGTCAACTCGAGACCGAGCTTACCAACTGGGACCGTACCTCTGAAGCCATTGCCCTTGTCCTTGGCCGGAAGCAGGCCGCTCAATGACCTTTCGGGAGTTGTTTATCCGGCTGCGCTTCTTAATCTCCCGCAGTTCGAGGCGCTCAAGTCGCGAGCTCGACGAGGAATTGGCCTTCCACCTGGAGCAATCCGCTCAAGCAAATCTCAGCCGCGGCCTTACAGAGAAAGAGGCTCGTCGCCTGGCCTTGATCGAGTTCGGCGGCTATGAGGGAGCCCGCGAGGAAACCTGGCGTCAGCGCCCCGGCTGGTTTTTCGAAACTGTACTTGAGGACATGCGCTATGCTCTGCGCGGTTTTTTGCGCAACCCCGCATTTACCATCACGGTAATCGCCACTCTAGCTCTCGGCATCGGCGCTACCACTGCCGTCTTCTCTGTAGTCGACCGTATTCTCTTCCGCAGCCTGCCGTATGCGGAAGACGACCGCCTGGTCTCGCTCGGCCTCGCTCAGCCGCTCGAAAAGCAGGAGTTCATGCTGGGTGGCTTCTTCTATGAGTGGCAACAAAACCAGAAGCCTTTTTCATCGGTATCCTTCGAGCAGGGAACTCACGATTGCAACCTGACCGACGCAAATCCAGTACATCTGCAATGCGCGGAAGTTGCACAGAACTTCTTGCCCACACTCGGAATCTCCCCCATTCTCGGGCGCAATTTCCTCGCCGAAGAGGATTTACCGCATGGCCCAAGAGTCGCGATTCTCTCCGATGCACTGTGGTTGAGCCGCTATAACCGCGACCCAAAAGTCTTGAACCAGGCAATCTCGATTGACGGGCACTCCGTTCGGATTGTCGGCGTACTGCCCTCAGCCTTTGAGATGCCTCGACTGCAGCAAGCCGACATTATGCTTCCGGCGGCCATGGATATCCAGGCGCAGCATACCGTCAATAGCGGCATCGGTCTGCCGATGTGGGCCTTTGCGAGACTTAAGCCCGGTGTTAGCCTCCTTGAGGCTCGCACTGAAATGCAGCCCTTGTTTCTGCACACACAGCAGTGGATACCGGCCGAGTTTCGTAATGAGTTTCGGCTCCAGATTCGCTCCGTACGCGATCGGCAGATGCAGGACTCATATAAGGCAGCGTGGCTGCTGCTCGGTGGAGTTCTCGCCGTACTGCTCATTGCCTGTGCCAATGTAGCCAGCTTGTTTTCGGCCCGCGGCGCAACGCGGCAAAGGGAGCTGGCTGTTCGCGCAGCACTAGGCGCCAGTCGCGGTAGACTCATCCGCCAGGCCCTGACTGAGGCCCTGATGGTCGCCATCGTGGGGGCGGTTGCCGGCTGTGCCCTTGCCGAAGCTGTGCTTCGCATCTTTGTCCGGATCGCACCCGCGGGCATTCCGTTTCTTGCTCAAGCGTCGCTTGACCTCCGTATCGTGCTGTTCTCCGTGGCGATTTCGCTGTTGTGCGCGGTATTCTTCGGCACATTCGCTGCTATCGAGAGGCCACGAGCCTCGGCGCTGGTTGCGCGAACCACGAAATCCCGCTCTCAAGTGCGATTGCGGAGCCTGCTGGTCGCAACTCAGATCGCCATCAGCGTGGTGCTGCTCTCTGGTGCGGGGCTGTTGCTGAAGAGCTTTGACAATCTGGAAAAGCAAAACCTGGGTATTGCCACGGCGAATGTGATCACGGTCCATGTTCCGCTCAATGCCGAGAACTATCCCAACGGATTCAGCAGTTTCGATCTGGGCGTCGAGAATGCCCTACGCCAGTTGCCGGGCATCACTGCCGTTGGTATGAGTGACTCGCTGCCGCCTGACGGCTGGCACAGCGGCATTCGCTACGCAGAGATTTTCGTTGTGGGCAAGCCTCCGCATTCGCCGGGCATCGGCGGCGAAGTTGTTCGCAGGGCTGTCACGCCGGAGTACTTCCGGACGCTGCAAATTCCCTTGCTCCGAGGTGCGGGATTCACCGAAGCCGAACGCACTGCGAGCGATGATTTCATCATTCTCAACCAGTCCCTGGCCATGCAGCTACTTCCGCGAGAAGATCCCATTGGCAAGCGCATCCAGTTCGGCGTTTTCAACCCATATTTCAAACTCGATCCTGCAATGTATACAGTCGCAGGAGTTGTCGAGGACGTAAAGAATGCCGGCCTCACCGGCCTTGATTTGCCCGAGTTTTATACCCTCAAACGCAATCGCAACCCTGCTGACTGGAGCGAGCACCACTACTTTTTGCTGCAGTCGGCGCTTCCCACATCGATCCTTTCGCCGTTGATTCGCAGCCGCATCGCCCAGTTTGATAGCACGGCCCCGGTGGAGATTCAGGCTCTGTCTCAGGCTGTAAATACGCTCGCCGACAGGCCGCGATTCGAAACAGCTCTGATTGGTTTCTTCGCCGCCTGCGGGGTAGTGCTGGCTGTCATCGGATTGTATGGGGTGGTTGCTTACGTCGCCTCGCAGCGCACACAGGAGATCGGCGTCCGCATGGCTCTAGGCGCAACCCGCACAGACATCCTGCGGCTGATCGCCGGTGACGGCGCCCGCATCATCGTTGCGGGCGCGACCCTTGGACTTA
>Ga0105248_10009219_pt1 | contig 10856 bp, 6 predicted proteins | sample KBSS34metaG_FD_81524 | JGI IMG/M metagenome (GOLD analysis project Ga0105248, IMG submission 81524) | Switchgrass rhizosphere microbial communities from Kellogg Biological Station, Michigan, USA - KBS S3-4 metaG | ecosystem: Host-associated > Plants > Roots > Rhizosphere > Soil | place...
AGATTTCTTTCGTCGTGATCATGGTCTCGATCGGCCACTCACTGCTGGCGATGAGCGGTTTCGAGACGCTGGCGCAGGTATATCGCGAAGTCGCCTATCCCAAGCTGAAGAATTTGCGGATCACCGCGAACATCGTGTGCACGTACGCGGTGGTTTGCACCGGCATCATATCGCTGCTGGCCGTAATGATCATCCCCGATGCGACCCGCAGTACGTATTTCGACAACATGATTGGCGGCTTGGTGATGAATTTCGCGGGGCCTGAAGTCCTGAAGCTGAGCTTCCACGTCTTCATCGTGATTGTGGGCGTCCTGATTCTGGCGGGCGCGGTGAACACTTCGCTGATCGGCGTTAATGGCGTGTTGAACCGGGTGGCCGAGGACGGCGTTCTGCTGGACTGGTTCCGCAAGCCGCATAAGAAGTTCGGGACCACCTACCGCATTCTGAACACCATGGCGATTCTCCAGATCCTGACGATTCTGGCGAGCCGCGGCGACGTCTTCCTGCTGGGCGAGGCTTACGCGTTCGGCGTGGTCTGGAGCTTCGCGCTCAAGGCTCTCGGCGTCTTCGTGCTGCGCTATCAGCGTCACGATCAGGAATACAAGATGGGATGGAACATCCGGATCGCGGGCCGAGAGATTCCCATCGGCCTGGGCCTGACCACCGCGACGCTCTTCCTGGTGGCCATCGCCAACCTGTTTTCCAAGAAGATCGCCACAATTTATGGCGTCACTTTCACCATCATCTTGTACGCTCTATTCTTGATTTCCGAGCGCGTCAACGCGCGCAAGAAACTGGAACACCGCAGCGATCTGGAGAAATTCAATCTGGATCATCAGTCCCAGGTGACTCCGGCGACGCTACGCGCGCGGCCGGGCTGCGTGCTGGTGGCGGTCCGCGATTACCATGCCATGCACCATCTGCAAAAGGCGCTGGAGAAGACTAATCTACGGCGTCACGATATTGTGGTGATGACGGTACGCCAGCTATCGACCGGCGCCGGAGAATACGAGCTGCGCGACGATCAGCTATTCGCCGGCTACGAGCAGGAACTGTTCTCGCACGTCGTGACGCTGGCGGAAAAAGAGGGCAAGAGCGTGGAATTGCTAGTGGTGCCCGCGGTCGACCCGTTCGATGCCATGGTGCATACGGCCAGTAGCCTGCGCGCTTCCAAACTGGTGGTCGGCGTTTCCGCGCGCATGGAATCTGAGGCGCTGGCGCATCGTATTGGGCTGGCGTGGGAGCGGCAGCCTCCGCCGCGGCACCCATTTTCACTTGAGATCACGCATCCCGACCGGCCGTCGACGTACGTGAACCTGGGCCCGCATCCGCCGCGCCTGTGGCCGGAGGACGTGGATCTTCTGCACAACATCTGGCTGCGCCTGACCGAGCAGGAAGGGGTGGGCTGCAAGCTGCATCATCGCGATGTGGTGGGTGTGGCGCTGCAGCGGCTGGAGGAAGAACTCTCCAGCTCTGAGCGCCTGCGGATCCTAAAGCAAGTGGAAGGCGCCGTTCACCGGCACGAGGGTGAAATAGAGATTCCGCAGCCACTGTCCGGCGTGTCTGGCGACGACTAGGGCGCCCTTTCCAGGGGTTCGTCGGTATTAAAGTACTTCTTGTACGCGGCGATCCAGTCCGAGGAAATATCGTGCTGCGCCGCGATCAGATCCATGCCGCCTTCACAAACCATGGCATGGAGGCGATCTTCCAGAGCGTCCTTCACGCGAGCGTTCCACACCGCTGACGTGTAAGATTGCGGCCACAGGTTGCGAATGTCGTCGGCGCCGCCGAGGGCGGGAGTAATCAGGTAATCCACTTCGTAAGCCCGCGGTTCAGCGCGCGGGATTCCGTATTCCTCAAAGACCTTGCGCCGGAGCGCCGCCGGCACGGTGCGGTTTTTCGGTTCGGGCGATGCGCAGATCTGGTCGCGATTGACAGTCGTGACTGCACCCGGTGTCAGGCTGGGTTCAGGGAAAGAGACGGGCACAGATCGCAGAGCCGGCCGCGATACGTCAGCCGGAATCCAAAAATGGTAGCCGGCTGCCACTACCGCGCCGAACAAGAGCGCTGCCGCAGCTTGCTTCCAAGCGAAGACTTGTCGCCACCGGGCCGACCGCGGTAGGGGAGCAGCGGCGAGTTCCGCCAACTGAGCCTTCAACAAAGCGCGCGGTCCCGCCGGCGGTGGCAGAAGCGGATCTAGATTGCCGCGGTGCAGGTGCACGAAATCGGCGATGGCTTGTTCCATTTCCTGCTTGCGGGCGCGGCAAGGCCAGCACTCGAGCAGGTGCGCCGCCGCTTGCGCTGCGCGAGCCGGTGGAAGCTCGCCATCCGCCGCCAATACCAGCTCTTGATCGGAAAGATGAGATTCTTGAGAAAGCATATTGTCACCGTTGATCGGCGCGAGCGAAACGCGCCAGCGATCGTCCTAACGAAAGAGATACGGAGCCGAGCGACATCTCGAGAACGTGAGCGATTTCACGATAGGTCAAACCCTCGGCGCGCAGTGAAAGGCAGCGGCGGTCCTGTTCGGGCAGCGCCTGCAGGACGCTCGCCAATCGCACCTGCCGCTGATTCGTGGCTAATTGCTGTTCCGGGTCGAGTGCGTGGTCTGCCGAAGTCCAGCGATGCTCCACTAGATTTTGGCGATTCCGCTGGGTTGCCTTGCGCTGCTTCAGCGCGAGGTTGTGCGCCACCTGAAAAACCCATCCGCGAAGGTTGTGACGGGGCTTGCCGCGCTGCAAGTGCTGGAACAGGGCCAGAAACGTTTCCTGGACGATCTCCTCGCCCTCCGCCGCAGGCAGGCCCAGGCTCAACAGATAGCGCAGCAGCCGGTCCTGTAGTTGATCGAACAGCTCCACCACTTCTTCTTCCAGCGGAGAAGGCTTGGCGGAATGCGAACTCACGCGGGCGTGAGCGGGGGCCGAAACTATGTCGTCCGGAAACATGCCAATGCCGCCTCAGAACGTGAAGCGAATTCCTCCCCAAGCGCCGATGGGCGCGCCCGGCGCGAAAAAAGTAGTAGTGCGGATCGGAAACTCCCCATTCACCGCCGGAAACGGCCGCGCGATGAAATTCCCGGCGTTGTCATAGGGAGAAGGGCTCAGTTGCGCTGCCGTGTAATACCGATGGTTCAGCAGGTTGTTGATCTGCACGAAAAACTGCACGCGCTTGTGCGCCTGATAGTGCGCCCCCAGATTTACCACTCCGTACCCGGGCGAGAACCCCGGTCCCAGGTAGAACTTTCCGTCGGGTTGATCCAGATTGTTTTCGTTGCCGCGCGCGAAGGAGCGCCCCACGGCCTCGAAGTCGAGATCGATCGAAATTTTCGAGGTGGGCTGGTACTCCGCGTACGCTTTGAAAATATTCTTTGGAGTCAGCGGGATTTGGCCGCCGGGCTGCACCGTGATGTTGCCGTCCAATCCCAATCCACCATCATTCATGCTGTTGCTGCCCCCGCCAACGATCTGCGAGCTTTCGTAAGTGGCTTCGAGAAAAGTATAGCTGCCTCCCAGAGTGACGTGCTTGATCTCGCCGCTGACGTTCATTTCGACGCCTTGGCGGCGCGTTTGCCCGAAGTTGGTGAAATAGCCGAAGCCCGTCTGCTGGGACGCCACGAAGAGTAGATCGTTATAGTTCTCTCCGCGGAACCAGCCCGCATTCCAGTGCAGATTATTTTCGAAAGTCCCGCGCGCGCCGGCTTCCAGGGTTCTGGTCACCACTTGTTTCAGCGGCGGGTCGCTGACCACGGCATTGGGCAGGCTGCAAGGCTGGTCCGGATCGGCGCAGCCCAGCTCGATGGAAGTCGGCGCGCGGCTGCTCTCGCTGTAGCTGAAATAGAGACTCGCGAAGCGGGAGGCGCTATAGGTGAGGCCAGCGGAAGGATTGAAGCGGCCGAACACGTCCTGCCCGTTGAGCGATCCGCGGGAGCCATCCGTCACCACCGGCAGGCGGTCGATATTGTCGATGGATGTCCGGTTGTAGCGGCCGGAGAAGGTGAATGCCAAAGCCTTGCCCACGGTGAGCGTATCGGCCGCGTACAGGCTGAAGGTGTTGATCGACCCATGAAGATCCACGCGCGTATCCATTGGAATATCGTCCCGAGTGGTGCTGCCATCCGCAAATGCGTTGATCGGCGTGATCGAAATGCGATCGGGAGCGAGATAGCCGAACTGCGACGCCTGCTGGAAGACGGTGCTGCTGCGATCCCACAGGGCGCCTACGGTGACGCGGTTATGTGCCGGCATCCAGCTCGCCTGTCCCGAGAGGCCATAGTTGTGTTGCTTGTTGAAGGTGTTTGTGACGAGGCCGGTGCACTTTTCGCTCGGCTCACTCTTTTGAAGGCCCTGGGCGATGCAGCGCCAGAAAGGGAATGGCTGGGTGGTGGCGTTGCCGGTAGTGGGAAATCCTTTGTAGCCGGCTGCTGTAAGCGCGGCAATGTCGGCGCCGCTCAAGTTATAAAGCGACTGATCGAAGGAAGAGTCGTTGATGTCGCCGTTGAGCGTATCTGCGCGGATATAACGAAAGTAAGCGTTTCCCGCAAGCGTCAGATTGCTGGTCAGACTATGCCGCGCGCTCAAATTAAAAGAGGGGGACCGGTTCCAGGTGATATCCGGAATGCTGTACACGCTGGAGTAATGCAGCGGCAGAAAGCGCGTGTCCTGCAGGCCGTTGCCGGTGAGCCAGTTATCCGCATAGCCAAAGCTGAGGTTGACGGAGGTCTTGGCATTCAGCCATCCCAGTTTGCTGAATACCTGGCGCACCTCCGAGGGAGAGAATTGGCGCCAGCCATCTTCACGGAACAAATTGCCCGCCACATACCAGCTCAGCCCGTTGACGTTCGAGCCGCCGTGCTCGAACTCGCCGGCTCTGCGCCCGAAGCTGCCGCCGCTGAGCTGGAGCGTCGTGCCCGGGTGGTTGTGGCCATCCTTGGTATCGATCGATATCGCGCCCCCCAGCGTATTGAGCCCGAACAGCGGATTCGAACCCGGCATCAGCGCGACCTCCGAAATCGCAATCTTGGGAATCAGGTCCCAGGCCACGATGTCGCCGAAGGGCTGGTTCTGCCGGACCCCATCCATGTAAACTGATATGCCCTCCGGCGTGCCCAGCAGGGGCGACGCGGTGTAGCCGCGGTAGTTCACATCGGGCTGATATGGATTCTCCTGATTTTGGTTGATGTGGACGCCGCTCAGCCGCTGATTCAGCAGCTCGGAGAGATCCAGCGCGCCGGTCTGCTCCAGGTCGCGCGCGCTTGCGGTCTGCACCGGCGCGGCGATTTGATCGATGGGCAGATCGGTCCCTGGAAGCGGAGTAGCGGCCACCACGTCGATCTTCGAAGCCTGAGCGGCGAGCTCCAGCGTCACCGTGCGAGAGATAGGCGTCCCGGACTGCACATCGATCGGCATGGACTTGGTTGTGAAGCCCTCCTTGGTGATCTCCAGACGATAGCGTCCGTAGGGGAGGCTGGAAAAAGTGTACATGCCCCGCGCGTCGGTTTGGAATCTGCGATCGCCGACGGGGCCGGCCAAACGAACCGAGGCTTGCATGGCGGCTCCGGAAGGGTCTTTACCTTCCAGCCGGATTTCTCCGGTGTAGTTCTGTCCTATCAATAGCATGGGGCACAGAAGCACCAGCACGGCACACAGCGCCCTACCCATCGTGCGCTTGAGCCTGCTTCCACAAAGATGCATAACTGTATATTCCCGGATTCACGGTTTTGTTCAGACAAATTTTTTCAACCACCCTCCTCCCGGCCGTGGCCGTCATAATGGAAACGTGGCCAGCCCCGCTGAACATCCGCCGACGGATGAAACCGCGGTCGATTTTGCGGAAACCGAACCCCTGCGGCGCTCTGCTTCGGCGTCGTGGCGGGAGCACGGGCTGGCTGTTCTTATCGTCGGATTTGTCACCCTGATCGCCCTGGTGCTACGCCCCTATCTTGCCGCCACGAATTTGGCAATGGTGTATTTGCTGGGCGTAGTAGCGGTGGCTACGCGCTGCAGCCGGCGCGCATCGGTGATGGCGTCGTTCCTCAGCGTCGCGGCCTTCGATTTCTTCTGTGTGCCGCCGTATCTGACATTTCAAGTCTCCGAGTACGAGTACCTGATCACGTTCGCAGGCATGCTGGTGGTGGCGCTGGTGATTAGCGCGCAGACCTCGCGGATTCGCGCGCAGGCCGTCCATGCCGGAGACCGCGAATCCCGCACCAAGGCGCTGTATCGACTCTCGCGGCGGCTCTCCACCACGACCCGCGTGTTCGATGCCGCCCTGGCTGCGGCGGAGGTGGCTCAGGAAGTGTTTGGCGCGCCGGTGACCATCTTTTTGCCCGAGAACGGGCGCATTTCGTTCCGCAAGCGTACCTCCGACCAGCTGCTGATTTCGACCGCCGAAGAGGAAATCGCGCAGGAGGTCTTCGATCATGGCCGCAAAGCGGGGAAAGGGATGAAGAGGTTCCCGGATGCCGCCGCAACCTATGTGCCGCTGAAGGGCGCCACGCGCCTTGTGGGAGTGATGGCGGTTCTCTCGGGGCCGCGCGAGACGCTGCACGAGGATCAACAGCATCTGCTGGACTTGTTCGCCAACCAGGCCGCGCTCGCCATCGAAAGGACCCAGAGCCAGAACGCCGCCGCCGATGCCCGCATGCAAATGGAAACCGAGGAGATGCGCAGTTCGCTGCTGAGCGCAGTGTCACACGATCTGCGGACGCCGCTGGCTTCCATCACGGGCGCCGCCACTACCTTGCGCTCGCAGGGAGAGAAGCTGGAGCCCGCCGTGCGCGACGAGCTGCTGGAGAGCATTTCGGAAGAAGCCTTGCGGCTCAGCCGGCTGGTGGGGAATCTGCTGGACATCACACGCCTGGAATCCGGCATGGAACTGCGGCGCGATCTGTATCCGGTGGAAGAAATCGTAGGCGCGGCGCTGCAGCGTCTGGAGCCGCAGCTCGCCGGGCGCGAGGTGGCCGCTACGGTACCCGAAGACCTGCCGCTGGTGAATGTGGATGACGTTCTGCTGGGTCAAGTGCTGGTGAATCTGCTGGAAAATGCCGCCAAATACAGTCCTGCAGGCAGCGCCATCGAGATCGCCGCAACAGCCACGCCGGCGGCGGTTCAATTGGAAGTGCGCGATCGCGGTCCTGGATTTGCGGAAGGGGAAGAAAAGCGGCTGTTCGAAAAATTCTATCGCGGCAAGTCGGAAGGTGTGCGCGGCGCCGGCTTGGGTCTCGCCATCTGCCGGGCGATCGTGATGGCGCATCGCGGCAGTATCGAGGCGCTGCATCGCGAAGGCGGCGGCGCCATCTTTCGTATTCGCCTCCCGCTGGATGGCCGCACCCAATGAAGCCGCTGGTGCTCATGATCGAAGACGATCCACAAATTCGCCGCTTTCTTCGCGCGGCGCTGGCGGCGGAGGAGTATCAGTTTCACGAGGCGCTCACGGCGGAGGAGGGGATCGCCCAAGCCGCCGCCCGGCAGCCCGATCTGGTGCTACTCGACCTGGGGCTGCCGGATCGCGACGGGCTCGACGTGATCCGCGGCATTCGCCAGTGGAGCCAGATGCCCATCGTGGTTCTTTCCGCTCGCGGCCAGGAGAAGGACAAGATCGCGGCGCTGGATCTCGGCGCTGACGATTACGTCGCCAAGCCCTTCGCCGTGGGGGAACTGCTGGCGCGCATTCGCGCGGCGCTGCGGCGAGCGGCTCCGCTGGCCCCCGACGGGGCCGATACCGTGATCCGCTTCGGAGACGTTCAGGCGGATTTTGAAAAACGCCTCATCACCGTGGGAGGCGAGGAAGTCCACCTGACGCCCAACGAATACAAATTGCTGCAGGTGCTGATCAAGCACGCCGGCCGGGTGGTGACGCAACGGCAGTTGCTAAACGAAGTGTGGGGGCCGCAGCACACCGAGCAATCGCAATACTTGCGGGTCTATGTCGCTCAGTTGCGCCGCAAGCTGGAGCGTGACCCGGCGCGCCCGCGGCACCTGCAGACCGAGCCCGGAGTGGGCTACCGGTTAACCCTCGATTCCTGAGGACCGCACGGCCGAATCGCCCTAGCGGCCGCCGTTCATCCCGCCGAGAAAAGCAGCCGATAATATCACTAGCGGAATCGGAGGAACATAATGCGTGGGAGCGTGTCCGGTCTACATATATGGACCCGTATGCCAAAGCTTCTCTTAGGGCCTCAGCTAAGGCGTCCCTCTTAGAAGTGCCTGAGGAGAGGCGGCAGACCCCTAGCGTTTCTTCACCTAGTACGGTGGTTTCGGCTGAGCCACCTGTTAGAATCGGGCTGTCAGATTCATTGCGACGTTGTTTTATTTATGATGTGTTTTTTGTGCGGTAAAGAGATCAGTTGGCTGCGCTCGATGGTCGACCGACAATATTGCTCGGCCGAACATCGCAAAGACGCGCGCCTCGCGTCGGCCAACGCTCTGCGCGAAGAAGAGGAAGAGCACGAGATCTGGTCGGTGGAGAACACCCGCAAGAAGGCGCGGGGAAATTCCTCCAGCCAGACGGCTTCGGTTTTTGCTTTTCTTACTCTAGGCGTCTTGCTGATCGCCATGCTCATGTTGCCGGGCAATGCCGTTCCACGCGGTAGCGCCTTCCCTACGGGCTCTACCGATCCGGGCACGCGGCAAGGCCTGTTTGAGCGGGCTACCAGTTCTATAGGCGAGTTGGTGCGCGATAGCGCTCCGGTCACGCTGCATCAGGATTTTCGGACGGGATTAGGGGACTGGACCATTGCGTCGCTTAAGACCGCAACGCATGTCGATGACCCGCATGACTGGAAAATTCCCTCGGCGCCCACGCTGATTGCTCCCGGCAGCCTGCGCATCTGGGACCGTTCGACTAAGCTGCAGAACTATCAAATGGAGTTCCAGGGTCAGATCGAGAAGCGCAGCTTGAGCTGGGCTTTCCGCGCCAGCGATGCAGCCAACTACTATGCGGCGAAGATCGTGATCACCAAGCCGGGGCCGCAGCCTAACGCGGGGCTGGTTCACTATGCGATGTTAAACGGCCATGAGTTCGATCGTGTGCAGCTTCCGTTGCCGGTCACGCTGCAGCGCGGCGAAAGTTACCGGGTACGCGTAGCGGTGCAGGACGAGCGATTTGTGACCTACCTCAACGGGCAAGTCGTCAGCACCTGGACAGATGCACGTTTGAAGCGCGGCGGCGTTGGGTTCTTCGCCGATAACGACGATGAGCAGCGCGTTTCCTGGGTGAACCTGTCGGAGCGCGACAGCTTCATGGGCCGCATGCTGGCCCACTTCTCGCTATTCGTGATTCCGGCTGCACGCTAAAGCAGCGCAAAGCGTTCCAGCAAAGCGTTGGGGTCGGGATCGCGTCCCATAAACGAGCGGAAAAGCACCGCTGGATCGTCGCTATCGCCGCGCGCCAGAATCTTATCGCGGAAATCGTGTCCCACCGCCGCGCTGAACACGCCCTCCTTACGGAAACGCGTGAAGGCGTCGGCATCTAGCACCTCGGCCCACTTGTAGGAGTAATAGCCGGCGCCATATCCCACCGGACTCGAGAACAAGTGCGTGAAGCCGGCGATCATGGCGTAGTCCGCAGGCAGGGGCGCGGCAGTGAACGGCGCAAGGATCTCGCGGGCGTATTGCACCACGTCGGTATGGCCGTCCCATCCCCGATGCAGCGCAAGATCGACCACGCCGAATCCCAGTTGGCGCATCTGCATGTTGGCGGCGCGGAAAGTCTTCGCACGTTTCATTTTTTGGAACAGCTCTTCAGGCAGGCGCTCGCCGGTTTGCCAGTGGCGTGCGAACAGGTCCAGCGACTCGCGCTCCCAGCACCAGTTCTCCATGATCTGCGAAGGCAGTTCCACAAAATCCCAGGGGACGCTAGTGCCCGCTAGGCTACGCACTTCGACGCGGCTGAGCAGGTGATGCAACAGGTGGCCGAACTCGTGGAAAATAGTCTCGGCTTCGCGATGCGTCAGTAGCGCGGGCTTGCCGTCGACCGGGGGCGTCAGGTTGCCGCAGATCAAGCCCAGGTGGGGACGCCGGTCCGCGGGATTCTGGGCAGTGGGATTGCCGGTCAGCAGGGAATCCATCCACGCGCCCCCGCGCTTGTTCTCTCGCGGGAACCAGTCGCTATAAAACGACCCCAGAGCTGCGCCGCTGGCCGCATCCCGGATCGCGTAACACTTGACCGCCGGGTCCCATCCGGGAACCCCAGTTTCTTCCTCGACGCGAATACCGAAGATTCGCCCGAAGATTTCGAACATTCCATTCACGACGTTCTCAAGTGAGAAGTACGGGCGTAGCGCCTCTTCGTCGAAGTCGTACAGCGCGGCGCGCTGCTTTTCCGCCCAGTAGCCTACGTCCCACGGCTCCAGCTTCTGGCCGGCGTACGCCTCCAATGCGGCGTTCTCTTCGCGGAAGCGCGGCTCGGTGCGGACACGCAGATCGTCCAAAAACTTCTGCGCGGTGTCGCCGGTGTGGGCCATGCGGTCATCCAGCACCAGGTCGGCAAAATCGCGGAAGCCGAGCAGCCGGGCCTTCTCCTGCCGCAATTCCAGAATCTTGGCCAGCAGCGGGCGATTGTCATGCGGTTCGGACGTGGCCCGCGTATTGTAGGCGTGCCAGACCTGGCGGCGCATCGCGGCGTCGTCAAGATAGGTCATCAACGCGATATAACTCGGCCCGTGCAGCGTAAAGCGCCAGCCGGGCTTGCCTTTCGATTCCGCTGACGCGCGCGCAGCGGCCACTGCGGCCGGAGGCAATCCCGCCAGCCGCTTTTCGTCTTCGATCAGCAGTTCATAGGCGTTGGTCGAATCCAGCACGTTCTCGGAAAATTTGGTGGTCACTTCAGTGAGCGCGACGTCGATTTCCTTGAGCCGG
>Ga0105248_10009222_pt1 | contig 10854 bp, 9 predicted proteins | sample KBSS34metaG_FD_81524 | JGI IMG/M metagenome (GOLD analysis project Ga0105248, IMG submission 81524) | Switchgrass rhizosphere microbial communities from Kellogg Biological Station, Michigan, USA - KBS S3-4 metaG | ecosystem: Host-associated > Plants > Roots > Rhizosphere > Soil | place...
CCTTCGCCAAGGCGCAGCTGGCCGCATCGAATGGGTTGCCGCTCGAGGGTGTCGTGCTGATCACCGTCATCGACTCGGACAAGCCGACCGTCACGCCGATCGCGCGGCGGTTTCACGAGATGGGCTTTCAGCTCATGGCGACGGCGGGAACCGCGGCTTATCTGCGGGCTCGCGGCATTCCGGCGCAGCGCGTGTTCAAAGTCCATGAAGGTCGGCCCAACTGTCTCGACATGATCGTGAATCGAGACGTTCAGTTGCTGATCAACACGCCGATGGGAAAGCACGCGCAGCTCGACGACTACCTCCTGCGCCAAGCGGCGATCGTCAATCGTGTGTCGTATACGACGACGATGTCGGCGGCGAGTGCTGCGTGCGACGCAATCCTGTCGCTCAAGTCGCGACAGTCTCGCGTGCGTTCGCTCCAAGAGTGGCAGGCCGATCTGGCGGAAACTCGCGACGCGACCGAAGGCGTTCCCGCGTGAACGACGACGTCTTCATCCATGAGTCGGCCTATGTCGACGAGGGCGCCACGATCGGCCACGGAACGCGGATCTGGCACTTCTGCCACGTCATGCCCGGCGCCGTGATCGGTGAACGATGCAGCCTCGGCCAGAACGTCGTGGTCATGAACGGCACGCGACTGGGAATGAATTGCAAGATTCAGAACAACGTCTCGATCTACGAGGGCGTCGAGCTCGAGGATGACGTGTTCTGCGGTCCGTCGATGGTGTTCACCAACGTGATCAATCCTCGCAGCCATGTCTCGCGCAAGAACGAGTACCAGCGCACGCTCGTACGGCGTGGGTCGTCGATCGGCGCGAACGCGACGATCGTTTGCGGCGTGACGCTTGGCGAGTATGCGTTCATTGGCGCCGGAGCCGTGATTACGAAGGACGTCTTGCCGTATGCGTTGATGGCCGGCGTGCCGGCGCGTCGCATCGGATGGATGTGCCAATGCGGTGAACGTCTGTCCGCATCCGGCGTGGGAACCTGCGCGGCGTGTGGAACGACCTACGCCGCGAGCGGGGAGGGAATTGCCCCAGTGAACCCAGGATGACGTGAACGCCATGAGCAAGCCATCGTTTCGCGTCGGAGTTGTGGGCTGTGGTCGCATCTCGAAGAACCACTTCGAGGCGATCGCCCGCGTCGATGGACTGACGCTTGCGGCGGTTTGCGACATCGACGCTGAGCGGGCGAATGCGGCGGGTGAGGTGCACGGCGTTCCGTCGTACAAGACGCTCGACGAATTGTTACAGGTCGGTCAGTGCGACGTCGTCACGATTTGCACCCCATCGGGATTGCATTCGGCGCAGGGAATCGCGGCGGCGCGCGCCGGCAAGCACGTCGTCACCGAAAAGCCGATGGCCATTTCGCTGGCGCAGGCCGACGACCTCGTGCGCGCGTGCGATGACGCGGGCGTCCACTTGTTCGTCGTTAAGCAGAACCGGCTCAACCCGCCGGTGCAGCTGCTGAAGCGGGCAGTCGACAAGGGCCGGTTTGGGCGGATTTACATGGCGAATGTCACGGTTCGCTGGCAGCGACCCCAGGAGTACTATGACGCCGAACCATGGCGGGGGACCTGGGAGTTCGATGGCGGGGCGATCATGAATCAGGCGTCCCATTACGTCGATCTGATGCAGTGGCTGGTGGGTCCCGTGGAAAGCGTGCTGGCGAAGACGGCGACGCAGGCGCGACGGATCGAGGCTGAGGATTCGGGGATCGGGATTCTCAAATTTCGATCGGGCGCGCTCGGCGTGATCGAGGTCAGCGTGCTGACGTATCCGAAAAACCTGGAAGGCTCGATCACGATTCTCGGAGAGACCGGTTCGGTAAAAATCGGCGGAACGGCCGTGAACAAGGTCGAGCATTGGACGTTTGCTCACTACGACGACGACGACAAGCTGATCGAGTCGGCGAACACGAATCCGCCGACCGTGTATGGATTCGGGCACGAAGGATACTACCGCAACGTGCTCGGGGTGCTGCGTGGCGAGTCGAAGGCTGACACCGATGGCCGGGCGGGGCGAAAGTCGCTGGAGCTCATTTTAGGAATTTATGAATCAGCGAAGACCGGATGTGAAGTGCCGATCCCGTTACGCAGTGTTGTCTAGAAGGTCATCCTGAGTCGCGTAGCGACGAAAGGATCGCCATGAATCCAAGGCAGTTTCGATTGCCTTGGGGGGAGAGCGATCCTTTCACTCGCTACGCTCGCTCAGGATGACGCGCGTGGCTCCGGCTCACGAACTTTTTAGGAATTCAAACGAATGCCTGTTCCTCTCTTAGACCTGCGCGCGCAGCACGCGACGATTCGCGATGAAGTCGTTGCCGCGATGATGGATGTCGTCGACTCGCAGCTGTTCATTCTCGGCGCGGCGGTCGAGCGGCTCGAGCGCTCCGTGGCGGAGCTCTCGCACACGAAGTACGCGGTTGGTTGCGCCAACGGAACGGACGCGCTGCTGTTGGCGATGCGCGCGCTCGACTGCGGGCGCGGAGACGAAGTGATCACGACGCCGTTCACGTTCTTCGCGACGGCGGGAACGATTCACAATGTCGGCGCAACGCCGGTATTCGTCGACATCGATCCCGACACGTTCAGCATTTTGCCGGACGCGGTTGCCGCGGCGCGCACGTCCCGAACCAAGACCTGTATCCCGGTCGATCTGTTCGGACAGATGGCGCCGATCGAGGCGGTGATGTCGGCGCTGCCCGGACTCCCGGTCATTGAAGACGCGGCGCAGACGATCGGCGCCCGCCGGTCGATCGACGGCGAGTGGAGAATGGCCGGTGAGGTCGCGACCATCGGCACGTTCAGCTTTTTCCCGTCCAAGAACCTCGGCGGATATGGCGACGGCGGAATGCTCGTGACACAGGACGAAGCGCTTGCCGCGAGGCTCAAGCGGCTTCGCATGCACGGCGGAGCCAAACAGTATTTTCACGACGAAGTGGGATACAACAGTCGTCTCGACGCGCTTCAGGCCGCGGTGCTGCAGGCCAAGCTGCCGCACCTCGAGGGGTGGAGCGCGAAGCGGCGCGCGAACGCGGCGTACTACGACCATGCCTTCGCCGACCTGCCCGAGATTCGGACGCCGGTGATCGATCCGGCGAACGAGTCGATCTACAACCAGTACACGATCCGCACCGAGAAGCGCGACGCGCTTCAGAAGTTTCTCAAGGAGCGTGAGATCGGCAACATGATCTATTATCCATTGCCGCTGCACTTGCAACCTTGTTTCAGTTACCTCGGCTACAAGAAGGGAAGTTGTCCGGAGGCAGAGCGTGCAGCCAACGAGGTGCTGTCGCTGCCGATCTACCCCGAGCTCACGCAGGCGCAACTCGACGAAGTCGTCGAAGGCGTACGGGCATTTTATGGCCGCTGATCAAAAGCCGGCAGCGGACATGAAGACGCAGTTGCTCCAGCGGATTCAGGACCGGACCGCCGTCGTCGGCATCATTGGGCTTGGCTACGTCGGCCTGCCGCTCGCGGTGGAGTTCGCGAAGGCGGGATTCCACGTCATCGGTTATGACGTGAGCGAGCGCGTCTGCAAATTGTTGATGTCGGGCAAGTCGCACATCCAGGATGTCCCGGACGCTGACATCGCGACGCTCGTTCGAAGCGGATCCTTCGAGGCGACCACGGTTGAATCACGGCTCAGTGAGGCCGACGCAATTTCAGTCGCCGTGCCGACGCCCCTGTCCAAGACGCGCGATCCTGATATGAGTTTCGTGATCGCCGCCACGGACGCCATGACGCGGCAGGTTCGCGCTGGAGTCCTCGTCGTTCTCGAGAGTACGACATACCCAGGCACGACGCGCGAGGTCGTACTTCCGGCGCTCACCAATCGCGGACTGACGGTGGGCAAGGACGTGTTCATCGCGTTCAGTCCTGAGCGTGTAGACCCCGGCAATCCGGTCTATCACACGAAGAACACCCCGAAGGTCGTTGGCGGAATCACGCCGGCGTGCACGGAGATCGCCTCGGCGCTGTATGCCAGCTGCATCGACACCATCGTTCCCGTCTCGAGTACGGAGGCGGCGGAGTTGGTCAAGCTGCTCGAGAACACGTTCCGTTCGGTCAACATCGGCATGGTCAACGAGATGGCGATCGTCTGCGACAAGCTCGGCGTCGACGTGTGGGAAGTCATCGACGCCGCCGCGACGAAGCCGTTTGGATTCATGAAATTCACGCCGGGGCCGGGGATCGGCGGTCACTGCATTCCGCTCGACCCGCACTATCTCGCGTGGAAGATGCGCACGCTGAATTACAAGACGCGGTTCATCGATCTGGCGAGCGAGATCAACAGCCAGATGCCGGCGTACGTCGTCGAAAAGATCGCGAACGCGCTGAACGAGGATCGGAAGCCGGTCAACGGAAGCAAGATCCTCGTGCTCGGCGTGGCTTATAAGCGGGACATCAACGATGTGCGTGAGAGCCCCGCGCTCGACGTCATGCACCTGCTCGAGGAGCGCGGCGCCGCGGTCAGCTTTCACGATCCGTTCGTGCCATCCATCCGCGAAGAAGGCGAGGTTCGCGATGGAATCGATCTCACGGCCGACATCGTCGCCTCGATGGACGCCGTCGTCGTCGTCACCGATCACCGCGACGTCGACTATCAGCTGGTGATGGACAACGCGCAGCTCATCGTCGACAGCCGGAACGTGACGCGCGGTCTCATTCAGACGAAGGCGCGCGTCGTCTCGCTCGCATCGGCGTCCCCGACATCCGAACAGTACGCGTCCGCATGAAGATCAGCGTCGTCGGAACAGGCTACGTCGGGCTCGTGGTCGGCGCGTGCCTGGCAGAGACGGGCAATCAGGTCGTCGGCGCAGATATCAACGAAAAAAAGATTGGCGGATTGAAGGAAAACATTCTCCCGATCTATGAGCCGGGACTTGATCGCCTCGTCGAGCGAAACCAGGCTGCAGGGCGATTGAGCTTTACGACGGATGTCGCCGCGGCGATCGCCGGCAGCGATGTGGTATTCATCGCGGTCGGCACTCCGCCCGACGAAGACGGGTCGGCCGATCTTCGCCATGTGCTCGATGTCGCCGATATGATCGGCCGGCATATGGGCCGCGAGCTCGTCGTCGTGACGAAGTCGACCGTGCCCGTCGGCACCGCGGCCAAGGTTTCTGAAGCCGTGCAAGCGAACGCGCGCTTCCCGTTTCACGTGGTGAGCAATCCGGAGTTTCTGAAGGAAGGCGCCGCGGTCGACGACTTCATGAAGCCCGACCGCGTCGTGCTCGGCGCCGAGACGGATCACGCGCGAAGCGTGATGGCGGAGTTGTACTCGCCGTTCGTCCGGACCGGGAAGCCGGTCATCTTCATGGATATTCCGTCGGCCGAGCTCACGAAGTACGCGGCCAACGCCATGCTGGCGACGCGCATCAGCTTCATGAACGACATCGCAAACCTGTGCGAGCGCGTTGGCGCCAACGTCGACCTGGTGCGCAAGGGGATCGGGTCGGACGATCGCATTGGGCCGGCGTTTCTGTTTCCGGGTCCGGGATACGGGGGCTCGTGCTTCCCGAAGGATGTGAAAGCGCTCGTGAAAACGGCGCGCGATCAGTCGAGCTGTTTGCGGATTCTCGAGGCGGTGGAATCCGTCAACGACGATCAGAAGCGTCGGTTGGCGGAAAAGCTTCGCACGGCTCTGGGCGCCGATCTCAAGGGCGCGTCCGTGGCGGTGTGGGGGTTGGCGTTCAAGCCGAACACGGACGACTTGCGGGACAGTCCGGCGCTGGCGCTCATCGACGAGTTGGTCGCCGAAGGGGTGCGCGTCATCGCGCACGATCCCGTCGCGATGGAGGAAGCGAAGCATCGCCTCGGCACCGGTGTCGAGTTTGCGGCCTCGAGCTACGAGGCGCTCAACGGCGCGGATGCACTGGTCGTCGTCACCGACTGGAACGAGTACCGACATCCGGACTTCGCCCGCATCAAGAAGGCGCTGCGGCGGCCGATCATCATTGACGGACGCAATCTCTACGCGCTGCACCGGATGACCGAGCTGGGATTCACCTATCACTCCATCGGTCGGCCGACCGTCTCATGAGAGTTCTCATAACCGGGGCTGCGGGCTTTCTTGGGTCGCACCTCTGCGACCGGTTCCTCGCCGAGGGCGATGAAGTGGTTGGGCTCGACAACTATATCACGGGAAGCCCGGAGAACATCGCGCACCTGAGTGCCGACAAGCGGTTCTCATTCGTCGAGCAGAACATCTCCGAGTACACGGAGATCTCCGGAGCGCTCGACGGGGTGTTGCACTTCGCGTCCCCGGCCAGTCCGATCGACTACCTGAAGCTGCCGATCGAGACGCTCAAGGTCGGTTCACTGGGCACGATCAACGCGCTGGGTATCGCCAAGGCGAAAGGCGCGCGCTTCTTTCTCGCCTCGACGTCCGAGGTGTACGGCGACCCACTCGAGCATCCGCAGACGGAGGGCTACTTGGGGAACGTCAATCCCATCGGGCCGCGAGCCGTCTACGACGAGGCGAAGCGCTTCAGCGAGGCGGCGACGATGGCCTACCATCGGACGCACGGTATCGATACGCGGATCGTGCGGATCTTCAACACGTATGGCCCGCGGATGCGGCCGCAGGACGGGCGAGTCGTCTCGAACTTCATCACGCAAGCGTTGGCCGGGCAGCCGCTCACCGTGTACGGCGACGGAAGCCAGACACGGAGCTTCTGCTACGTGGACGATGAAGTCGAGGGGATCTTTCGACTGTTCATGCGAGGGGATGCGCAGCCGACAAACGTCGGGAATCCGGATGAGGATACTGTGAAACAGCTCGCCGAGATCGTGATCGAGCTGACGCGCTCATCATCAGAGATCGTATACGAGGAGCTCCCGACCGATGATCCGAAGGTGCGGAAGCCGGACATCTCGCGCGCGCGGCGGATGTTGGGGTGGGAGCCGAAGGTGCCGGTGAGGGAAGGCGTGGCGCGTACAGTGGAGTACTTTCGCGGGCTCGCGTAGTCGACGTGGCTCGTCCTCGTGGCGGGCCCGCGCCGCGCCGATCCGCCGAATCAGCGCAAGAACCACACGAGCTCGATCAGCGCTATCAGGCATACGACGGCGGTCAGCGCCGATCGTGATGGACGGCGCCAGCTAGCCGGTTCTTCCACCCGACTCGCGTTCTCGAGCGGCTCATCGACAGACTCATCGAGCGTCTCGGCGGAGATATGAATGCGGCCGCCAATTACGGGGATGGGATACTGTCCGTCGGCCAGAATCTTTTTCACGGACGCCGCAACGCTTGCGCCTCGCGCGACCTCGGGCGCAATCGGCAACGCGTCTTCCTCGGGCACATATCCGATGCATTCGCCCGTTGGCAGGACGACTCGGAGGGCTTTGCCTGATGCCTGATCGGCGGCGTTTCGGACGAGATGGACTGCATCGCCCGGTTTGACGCGAGATTGAATCGTCCGCCAGTGTCCATCCAGATGGACCCCGGCCAGGAGAAAATCGAATGAGAGGTTGGCGTCGGCGCGTCCCTCGAGCTGCGCCTCCTTCAATTCCGCGATTCGGCGTCTCTCGTGCGTCCCCTTTCGGAGCTGAATGGGAAGGACGGGCTCAACCGCGAAGTAGACCCAGTTGCGCTCGTCCGCAGTCAACACCTGCTCGGAGAGCGCCTTGGTCACCACGCTCGAGATGTAGCCCTGCGATGGCAGGTGAATGTCCTGATAGCGCGCGGTCCAATCCTTCAAAACTTTGAGGTCGTCGTCAGACAGTCGGCCGTTCGGCGGAAGCGACCGGCAGAATGCAACGATGTCAATTCCAGCCGGAGTTGCGCGCCGGTCAGGCGCCAGTGGTTCGCGCTCTACGGCGCCGTTGGAGTCGTCAGACATTCGCAACCGAGCCCAATCACTATGGTTGTGGCTACCTCAGCACCAAACCTGCCAAAAGGCCCGGCACGCGTCTAGTCCTGGCGCGCTCCGCGGAGAGCACTCCGACCACCCGACACGGGCTGCCTCGGTCCAGCCAGGCGCCCGTCGAATCGGCGACCCAATCGGTTATCTTTCATGGCTCGTGTTCGAACTGATTGCACTGTCCTGGGTACAATCCCCGATATGCTTCGTATTTCCTGGAGACTCACTGCGGCGTTGTCGATCGTTGGCGTCGCGGCGTGCCGGCCGGAATTTCAGCTGAAGAACTTCACGACGAACGACGTCCTCTATAAGGCGTCGCTCGCCGAGTATCAGCGGCACCATTGGGACAACGCGATCCTGGGATTCGAGAAGCTCACGACCGATCTTCCGGCCCGCGACACGCTCCTGCCGCGCTCGTATTGGTATCTCGCCTCATCGCACCAGCATCAGGATGAGCTGCTCCTCGCGGCGCAGAGCTTCGAGCGGTTGGTCGAGTCGTTTCCCGAGGATTCCCTGGCCGACGACGCCGGCCTCGAGGCCGCTCGATCATACCGACGCCTTTGGAGAAAGCCGGGACTGGACCCCAAATACGGCGATCAAGCACTTGCGTCGTACAACACGCTGATCGGGCTCTATCCGACGTCACCACTGGTCGGGACGGCGCAGAAGGACATCGCCGAGCTGGAGAATTGGTTCGCGAGGAAAGACTACGATGCCGGGATGTACTACTTCCGGCGAAAGGCGTACGACTCTGGCATCCTGTATTTCAAGGACGTCCTCGCCAAGTTCGCGAATGCGCCCATGGCCCGAGACGCCGGGCTGCGTTTGATCGAGGCCTACAAGGCGATTCGCTACAAAGAAGACGCGTCGGAGCTCTGCGCCCAAATGACGCTGCGGTATTCCACCGATCGCGAGGTGGCGAGCATCTGCTCAGGCATTCCCAAGCCTGTGTTGACGAAAGCAGACTCGACTCCGCCTGCGTCAGGCAAGCCTCCGGGCTCCTGAAGCGATGCGGATCGGGCTCCTCGGGGGGAGCTTCGATCCCCCCCACAACGGTCACCTTCTTGTCGCCGGCGATGCCTTCATCGCCCTGCGGCTCGATCGGCTGCTGTTCATTCCCGCCGCGACGCAGCCCCTGAAGGTTGGCCAGGCTGGAGCCAGTCCTGAGCAGCGTCTTGCCATGGTCAGTCGTCTGCTAGATGGCGAGGCGGCCATGGAGCTGAGCGACATGGAAATTGAAAGGGGCGGGTTATCTTACACGGTTGACACCCTGACGGATCTGGCCGCAAAGCATCCCGGATCCGAGCTGTTTTGGCTGGTCGGCGCGGATGTTACGCGGACGTTCGCGAAGTGGCGCAGTCCGGAACGAATCGTTGAGCTTGCGACCCTCGTAGTGCTGCAGCGAACCGACGAGGTTCCCGATCTGTCGGGCCTGCCCGGCAACTCGCAGCGTCTCGCGACGCGCCGAATCGATATTTCATCGACCGAGATTCGACGACGGGTTCACGAAGGGAAATCCATTCGAGGTTTCGTGCCTGACTCCGTCGCGGATTTCATTGCGACGGAAGGGCTGTACAGATAGAGGATTCATGTTAAAGCGAGTCATCAGCGCCGTACTCGGCACACGACACGAGCGCGACCGGAAGAAGATCCAGCCGATCGTCGACGAGATCAACGAGCAGTACGCTCGTTTGCAGAACGTCTCGGACGAAGAACTGCGCGGGCAGACCGAAAAGCTGCGCGAGATCATTCGCGAAAAGACGGACGTTCTGGAGGCGCGCGTCGCCGGGCTGAAGGAACAAAAGCACTCGGCCAGCGACCCCGCCGAACGCGATCGCATCGACGCCGCGCTGAGCGGCGCGGACGGGCGGGGCGGCGCCGAGGGCGAGTTGCGCTCGGCCATCGCCGAAGTGCTCGACGAGATTCTCCCCGAGGCCTTCGCCACGGTTCGTGAAGGCGCACGACGTCTGCTCGGAACAACGGTGAATGTCACGGGGCGCGATCAGCCGTGGGACATGGTTCCGTACGACGTGCAGCTGATGGGCGGCATTCAGCTGCACCTCGGCAAGATCGCCGAAATGGCGACGGGCGAAGGAAAGACGCTCGTCGCGACGCTGCCGCTCTACCTGAATGCCCTGCCCGGAAAGGGCGTGCATCTGGTGACGGTGAACTCGTATCTCGCGCGCCGCGACTCGCAGTGGATGGGCCACCTCTACAACTATCTCGGCCTCACCGTCGGATGCCTCGACGACACGGAGCCGGGAACGCCCGATCGACGCGCGGCGTATTTCGCCGACATCACCTACGGGACGAACAACGAGTTCGGCTTCGACTACCTGCGCGACAACATGGTCACGTCACTCGACCAGCGCGTGCAGCGGCCGCACACGTATGCGATCGTCGACGAAGTCGACTCGGTGTTGATCGACGAAGCAAGAACGCCACTCATCATCTCGGGTCCTGTCGGCAACGAAAACGACGGGATGTACTTCGAGCACAACGCCGCCGTTGGCCGACTCGTCCGCCGTCAGACGGAGCTCGTGAACTCCCTGGTTGGCGAGGCGGAGCGTGACCTCGAAAAGAACGACACCGAGTCCGCGAGAATCCGCCTCTACAAGGCGCAACTCGGCAGTCCGAAGAACCGCCGCTTGATGAAGGTGTTGCAGGAGCCGGGCAACAAGCAGCTCGTGCAGAAGATGGAGCTCGATCACATCGCCGATCGTCGCTTGCCGGCAAACAAGCAGACGTATCGTGACATCGAGGACGACCTGCTGTTCGTGCTCGACGAGAAGGGACACTCGGTGCACCTCACCGATCAGGGCGTCGAATTCATGTCGCCCACGGAGCACGAGACGTTCGTGCTGCCCGACATCTCGCAGGCCGTGCACCGAATCGATCATGACAGCGAGCTGACCGCGGAGCAGAAGATCGAGGAGCGCCGCAAAGTCGAGATCGAGTATGCCGCGAAGTCGGAGCGGCTGAACA
>Ga0105248_10009223_pt1 | contig 10853 bp, 8 predicted proteins | sample KBSS34metaG_FD_81524 | JGI IMG/M metagenome (GOLD analysis project Ga0105248, IMG submission 81524) | Switchgrass rhizosphere microbial communities from Kellogg Biological Station, Michigan, USA - KBS S3-4 metaG | ecosystem: Host-associated > Plants > Roots > Rhizosphere > Soil | place...
GAATCGCTCACACGAGGCGAGTCGGTAGTACTCCTGCCGAAGCCGAAGGCGCCACTGCACGATTTGAAGTCCAGCGACCCGCCGCTCGTTCTGGCGAAGTCGAAGGAAACGCAACCCGCCTTACCAATACTCAATCCATCGGTGCGTGTCGAAATGAAAACCGGCACGGCGCAACCTGAGCCAGTGCCTGTCGAAGCTCCCGTCGAGGAAACGAAACCCGTCGAGCCCAAACCGGTTGTAGTCAGGGTCGCGGACGTGAAGGTCGCCGGAGCCAGGTGGGCCGGAGCAACGGTGGCGATCACGAAGCCCCTCGGGTCCGGGCACGTCGAAGCGAAGGTGGCGAAGGGGAAGCCCGTCGAATCCAGCCGCGGAAAGACGAAAGTCGCGGAAACGAAACCCGTCGAAGCCAAGCCGGCCGAAATCAAAGTCGCGGAAACAAAGCGGATCGAACCCAAGCCGGTCGTTTCGAAACGCGCTGAATCAAAGCTCGCGGAAACGAAGCGCGCGGCAGCCGAAAAGAAGGCTGCGGAAACGAGGGTGGCCGAAGCCAAGCGCGCCGCCGAAAGGGAGGCCGCCGAAGCGAAGATCGCCGAAGCAAAGCGTGCCGCCGAAAAGAAGGCTGCGGAAGTGAAGCTCGCGGAATCAAGGCGCGTCGCCGAACGGAAGGCCGCGGAAGCGAAGCTCGCAGAATCGAAGCGAGCAGCCGAGGTCAAGGCCGCGGAAGCGAAGCTCGCGGAAGCGAAGCGAAGTGCAGACAAGAAGGCTGCGGAAGCGAAGCTCGCAGAAACCCGGCGCGCCGCCGAAAGGAAGAGCGCGGAAGTGAAACTCGCCGAGGCCAAGCGCGCCGCGCAGATCAAGGCGATGGAATGGAAGCTCGCGGAGACGAAGCGCGCCGCCGAAATGCAGGAGTCGCAAGCGAGGCTTGCTGAGACGAAACGCGCCACCGAGATGAAGGAAGCGGAAGCCAAGCTCGCCGAAACGAGGCGTGCTGTCGAGACAACGCTCGCCGAAGCGAAGCTCGCGGAAGCGAAACTCGCCGAAACCAAGCGCGCGGTCGAAACGACCATCGCCGAAGCGAAGCGCCCCGAGGCAAGGCCCGCGCTGGACACCCGGACACTTGAGCCTTCCAACCCGCTGAGGGCCACGACTCCGAGATACTCGTTGTGCGACACGTGCGGCACGGTGAGCTCGGTCGTCACTCGCATGCCCGACCGCGGTTCCAGCCGATGGGAAGTCCGCGTGAATTTCAGGGACGGCAGCAGCCAGGTCTTTCTTTATCCGACCGATCCTCGCTTCTCGATCGGAGAGCGCGTGCGCTTCGAGGCCGGACGCCTGACCCGCATGTAGGGAGATTCGGAGCCGACGGAGGGGCGACTTCCACGTTTCGCGGCATGGAATGCGCGAGCGGCGCGGATGGAATAACCGGGGAGCGCCCCACGTTTACATGTCGCTCTGGCTTCAACTCCCATCCCTCACAGAGGAATGTCTCCATGAATATGAATAAGATCGCGCTGGCCGCCGCACTTGCCGCGTCACTGCCCGTGCTGGCTTCCGACCCGCCCGGATTCCGCTTTCGTGCCGTCCTTACCGGTTCCGAAGAAGTGCCGTCCGTTTCATCGTCCGCCTCGGGCGAATTGAACATGGTCCTGGGCGGCGACGGGAATTCGATCAGCTACACGCTCAACTTCTCCGGCCTGTCGTCGGCGGTGCAGCAGGCGCATATCCACTTCGCGCAGCCGGCCGTGAACGGGCCGATCATCATCTGGCTGTGCGGCACTACCGCGCTGCCCGGGCCGGCGGGCACGCCCAGCTGCCCCCAAGCGGGATCCGTAAGCGGCGTCATCACGTCCGCGCAGGTGCTCGCCTCGCCGGCTACCCAACAGCTCCCCGCAGGCGATCTCTCGCGTGCGATCCGCCTACTGCGCAATGGCACCGGATACGCCAACGTGCACACCGCCAACTCCCCGGGCGGCGAGATCCGCGGACAGGTCTACTGATTGCGCGGCGGCCTCCCGGCCGCAGAGGGGCGGGGTCGGTTTCCCCGCAGCTTGGCCGGGGGGTCCTTTTTGGGGCGAAAGGGCGCTCCCCGCCCAACCGGCTCACCTTGTAGCTGAATGTTGCAAGCTAACCCATTGATCTATAAGGGTTGCGATTACTGCTGTCATTTTGCAGCCACGCGGATATCGTCTAAAATCGACACCTCTGTAGGGTTTTCGGACGTGAGGTGTCAGAGTGATCCGACCGATTCGAGTGTTCGCGATGGCCGCCGTCGCGCTGGGAATGAGCGCAGCCGGCTCCGCCATGGCCGACATCTACTCGTTCAAGGACGAGAAAGGTGTCATGCACTTCACGAACATCAAGGGCCTGGATAACCGCTATCGCCTCGTGCGCAAGGAAGACGGCTCGCCGGTCATGCCGAACTACGGCGCGACTCGCGTGTTCATGCCGACGCAAGCGGACATAGACCGCTACTCGCACATCATCCTCGCCGCCGCCAAGGCGTATGGCGTGGAGCCCTCGCTGGTGCATGCGGTGATCTCCGCGGAGTCGGGCTACGACCGTTATGCCGTCTCGCGCACCGGCGCCATGGGTCTCATGCAGCTCATGCCGGATACCGCGCGCCGCTATGGCGTGCAGAACATGATGGACCCCACGGAGAACATCCACGGCGGCGTGCGCTACCTTGCCGACCTGCTGCAGATGTTCAAGGGCCGCCTCGATCTGGCCATCGCCGCGTACAACGCGGGCGAGAACGCCGTGATCCGCGCGGGCCACAGGGTTCCGGATTACGCGGAAACGCGCCACTACGTTCCGAAGGTGCTGGGCTTCTACAAGAACTTCCAGAAGCGCGGCTAGGGGTTCACCGAATATTGGGCACAGTCGCCGGCCGAAAGGCTGGTGGCTGTGCCCGATTCATTTCTAGTCCGCGGCCGCGTGCACCCGCTCATCAGCCAGCCGATCCTCGAACGTCTTGTGCTTGCGCGCGAGCATCGTGTACGCGGTCGGCACGACGAATAGCGTGAGCAGCGTGCCCAGCAGCATCCCGCCCACGATCACGTAGCCGATCTGCTGGCGCGACTCGGCGCCCGCGCCGTGCGCCCACGCGAGCGGCAGCGCGCCCAGCACCATGGCGCCCGTTGTCATGAGGATCGGGCGCAGGCGAAGCACCGCCGCTTCCTCCACCGCCTCGAGCACGCCCTTGCCCTTGGCCTGGATCTGGTTGGCGAACTCCACGATGAGGATCCCGTGCTTCGTGATGAGGCCCACGAGCGTGACGAGGCCGATCTTGCTGTAGATGTTGAGCGTGCCGCCCGCGAGCCACAGGGCGAGGAGGGCGCCGGTCACCGCCAGCGGCACGGTGAGCATGATGATGAACGGATCGATGAAGCTCTCGAACTGCGCCGAGAGCACGAGGAAGATGAAGATCACCGCGAGTCCGAAGGCGATGTAGAACTCGTTGGACGAATCGCGGAACTCCCGGGACACGCCGTTCAGGTCGGTCTGCACGGTGGCGGGCAGGACCTTCTGGGCGGCCTTGTTCATCGCCTCGAGCGCGTCGCCCAGCGCGTAGCCGGGCATGAGCGTGGCCGTGATGGTGGCCGCGCGAATGCGGTTGAAGTGGTTCAGGTTCTTGGGCGACACCGACTCGCGCACCACGAGGAGATTGGAGAGCTTCACCATCTCGTTGTTCTTGCCGCGCACGTAGATCTCGGAGATGTCCGTGGGCGCGCGGCGGTCGTTGTCGCCGATCTGCACGATCACGTCGTATTGCTCGCCGTCCTTCTTGAAGCGCGTGACCTGGCGACCGCCCAGCATCGTCTCGAGCGTGCGGCCGACGGCTTCGACCGAAGCGCCCACGTCGCTGATCTTCTCGCGGTTCACCTGCACCTTGAGCTCGGGCTTGTCGAGGCGAAGGTCGGAATCGAGGTTCTGCAGGCCCGGCGTCTTCGAAGCTTCCGCGATCAGCGCATCGACGTGGCGCTGCAGCTGCTCGAAGGGCGCCTGCGACATGATCACGAACTCCACCGGCCGGCTGCGCGGCGACTGGCCAAGCGACGGGACGTTGGTCGGGAACGCGCGCACGCCGGGAATCGCGCCGAATTGCGGCATGAGCGCGCTCACGATCTCCTGCTGCTTGCGGCTGCGCTGGCTCCAGGGCTTCAGCTGCGCGATCGAGACGCCGTCGCTCACGGTCGGGAATCCCGCGAAGCCGTTGTAGCGCGCAGTCTCGGGCATGTCGCGGTAGATCGCTTCCAGCTTCTTTACGTTGTCGCTCGTATACGTGACGGTCGCGCCCTCGGGCGCGCTCACGAAGCCGAAGATGACGCCGCGATCCTCGATGGGAGACAGCTCCGAGCGCAACGCGAACGCGAGCATGATCGCGAGCCCCGCCATCAAGACGTAGCCCGCGACCACGTACAGGCGGTGGTGCAGCACCCGGTCCAGCCCTCGCCTGTATGCGGCGATCAGTCCCTGGAGCCAGCGTTCGGTCGTTGTGTAGAACGTGCCGTGCTTCTCCTCGTGCTTCAGCAGCTTCGAGCACATCATCGGCGAGAGCGTGAGCGCCACGAATCCCGACACCAGCACGGCGCCGGCCAGCGCCATCGCGAACTCGATGAAGAGGCGGCCGGTGCGGCCGGTCTGGAACGTGAGCGGCGCATACACAGCCGCCAACGTGATCGTCATCGCGATCACCGCGAAGGCGATTTCCCTCGCGCCCAGCATCGCCGCTTCGAGCCTGGGCATTCCATCCTCGATGTGGCGATGGATGTTCTCCAGCACCACGATGGCGTCGTCCACCACCAGGCCGATGGCGAGCACCATCGCCAGGAGCGTGAGCGTATTCACGCTGAAGCCGAAGAGGTACATGAAGGTGAACGCGCCCACGAGCGACACCGGGATCGTCACCAGCGGGATCAACGTGGCGCGCAGATTCCGGAGGAAAAGGAAGATCACGAGCGCCACGAGCACGATCGCCTCGACGATCGTCTGGAACACGGCCTTGATGGATTCCTCGATGAAGCGCGAGGAGTCGTAGACCACTTCGACCCTCATGTCCGGGAGCGTCTTGTTGATCTCCTCGACCTCCTTGCGCACCGCTTGCGAGAGCTCGAGCGGATTGGCCACCGCCTGCTTGATGACGCCCATGCTGACCGCGGGGTTGCCCATGAAGCGGCCGATGACGCGCTCGTCCACGGGCGCCACCTGCGCACGGCCCACGTCGCGCACGCGCACCGGATAACCCGCCACGTCGCGGATCACGATCGCGTCGAATTCCCCGGTCGTCGACAGGTCCGTCTGCGCGAGCACCGAGAATTCGCGCTGGTTGCTCTCGATGCGGCCCGCGGGAATCTCCACGTTCTGGCGGCGCAACGCATCCTCGACATCGGCGGGCGTCACTCGGTACGCGGCGAGCTTCGCCGGATCGAGCCAGATGCGCATCGAGATGCGACGCTCGCCGAAGACGCGCACATCCGCCGCACCCGGAAGCGTCGTGAGCCGGGGCTTTATGTAGCGGGTCACATAGTCGGTGACTTCGATCGCGTTCTTCGTGGTGGTCGACACCGCGAGCCACATGATCGGGAAAGCGTCGGCCTCGACCTTGGCGATCACCGGCTCGTCGATGCCGTCGGGAAGGCGGGCGCGAACCCGCGAAACCTTGTCGCGCACGTCGGCCGCCGCCGCATCCGGGTTGCGCGAGAGCTTGAAGCGCACCGTGATCTGCGAGGTCTCGGAGCGCGAGAACGACGTCATCACGTCCACGCCCTCGATGCCCGCGAGCGAGTCCTCGAGCACCTTGGTGATCTGCGACTCCATCACCTCCGCGCTCGCGCCGAGATAGCGCGTCTCCACCGTGACCACGGGCTCGTCGATGCGCGGATATTCGCGTACGGAAAGGCGCGAATAGGAGATGAGGCCGATCAGCAGCACGACGATGGACAGGACCGTCGCGAACACCGGTCGCCGGATGCAGATCTCGGGAAGTGTCATCGAACGCTCAGCCCTTGGGCTTGGCCGCCGGCTCGTCGCTCTTGCCGACCGGCGCCGGCGCCGCGCTGTTGGCAATGGTCACCGCAACCCCCTCGCGCAACTTGATCACGCCCGCGGTCACGACGACGTCGTCCCGGACGAGGCCGTTCACGATCTCGACGCGGCCCTCGCGGCGCTGGCCGATTTCCACCTTCTGGCGCTGCGCCTTGCCCTCCACCACCTTGTAGACGTACTTGTCGTCGCCCACGGGGAAGAGCGCTTCCTCGGGAATGACGATCGAGTCACGGTTGTCGCTCGTGAAGAGGCGAACGCGCGCGAACATCCCTGGACGCAGCCGTCCTTCCCGGTTCGGCACCTGCGCGCGGATCACGATGGCGCGCCCGTTGGCGTCGATCAGCGGGTTGATCGCGTACACCCTGCCGTCGTAAGCGCGATCGGGGAGGGCGTCGAGCGAGATCTGCAGCGTCTGGCCGTTCTGCACCCGGGAGAGCGCCAGCTCGGGCAGCCGGAAATCGACCTTGAGCGGATCGAGCGACTCCAGGTTCACGATGTCCTGGCCTTCCTTCACGTAGTCGCCCACGCTCGCCTGCCGCAATCCCACGGTTCCGGAGAACGGAGCCCGAAGCGTCATCTTGTTCACCCGGGCGGTCATGAGCTCGGCGTCGGCCTCGGCCACCTTCACGCTGTTCTCGAGCTCGTCGAGCGCCTGGGTCGACACGAAGCCCTTGTTGCGCAGGTCGATGGCGCGCTCGTGCTTGGTCTTCGACAGGACCAGGTTCGCCTTGGCGCGGTCGAGGTCCGCCTTCTGCACCGAGTCGTCCAGCCGAATCAGCACCTGGCCCTCGGCGACCCGCTCACCCTCGCGAAAAGCAATGTTCGCGATGCGTCCCGCCACCTCCGGACGTACGACCACCGTTTCGTCGGAGCGCAGGCTGCCCACGGCGTTGAGGGACTGCGGAAGCTTCGCGATCGTGACCCGCGATGCCTCGACCACGATCCCGGGGATCGAGGTGCCCATGGAGACGGGAGCGGCAGGTGCCGGACCAGGACCCGGCGAGGACGACTTCCCCGCTAGATATGAAGCCGCGGACACAAGGGCGATTGCGCCAATGGCCCCGGCAGTGATGAGCACCTTTTGCATAGGCCGCATTATAGGCGGCGCGCCAACGCTAACCCCTTGGCGGCGGCTGGAAAACGGCGTTTTGGGGGAAGCTGCTAGGCGGGGATGTCCGGAACCAGCTGGCGCTGAAGCATGAAGATCTGGTCCTTCAGCATCAGCTTGCGTTTCTTGAGGCGTTTGAGCTGCAATTCGTCATGCAAGGGGTTGTTTTCGAGGGCTTCGATTGCTCGGTCGAGGTCGCGGTGCTCCAGGTTGAGCTCGCTGATGCGCCGCTTGATCTCCTCGGCACTTTCCAGCGTCATGGTGGCCATGGGCGGGATCCTCCGGAGGGGTTCAGGACACAATAATCCCCTTGCGGCAGGCATGCAAATGCGCTTCAATTCGCCATTCGCCGGGACAGGCACGCCAGGCATCAGCCCGGAAAAACAAGAAGTGGTTCGGGGGCGCACAGATGAATATCCGCCGCAGCGACTTCGACGTCACCAACCGGGTCAACACGACGGATCCGGTCTGCGTGAAGCTCGAAGTGAACCGGATCTACCAGGAGCTCTACGCACGCAACCAGGTTCCCACGTTGGACCGCGCGTTCGACGACATGGTGGCGTTATATCGCGGGACGTTCCCGGGTTACACCAAGTGTGACACGGAATACCACGACCTCCAGCACTCGCTGGAAGTCACGCTGGCGATGGCGCGCCTGCTGGACGGCTACGAGCGTTCGCGCGGCGACGGCCCCGAGATCGGCGAAAGGCTCTACCAGCTGGGCGTCGTTTGCGCGCTCTACCACGACATCGGCTATATCCGTCGCGCGAGCGATACCAAGCACGTTAACGGCGCGGAGTACACGCCGATCCACGTCTCGCGCGGCGGGCGCTTCCTGAGGGATTACCTGCCGTCGATCGGGATGGAGGATTTCGCCGAAGTCGCCGGCGCGATCCTGCACTTCACGGGCTACGAGACGCCGGTCGCGCAGATCAAGGTTCCGCACCCGATCTTCCGCCTCATCGGCAGCCTCCTCGGCTCCGCGGACATCGTGGCGCAGATGGCCGATCGCTGCTATCTCGAGAAATGCCGCGACCGCCTCTACCCGGAGTTCGTCGCGGGCGGGATCACCGTGCGGCGCATGGAAGGCGGCGGCGAGGAAGTGATCTTCGCCTCGGGCGAGGACCTGCTGCGCAAGACCCCCGGATTCTTCAAGAACGCCTCACGCCGCCTCGAGATCGACCTGGGCGGCATGCATCAATACGCACAGTCGCACTTTGGCGGCCAGAATCTCTACATGGAGGCGGTGCAGAAGAACATCCGCTTCGTCGAGGAGCAGGCGGAGCAGGCCGAAATCGTCCTGCGCCGGCAGCCGCCCAACACCTGCGTCAAGGATTAGTTGACCGTCGCGCCGGTTTCGCGGACGACTTTCCCCCAGCGTTCCAGCTCGCTCTGCATGAGCGCCCCGAATTCCTCGGGCGTGCTCGTGGCGACATCCACGCCAGCCGAAGCCATGAGCTTCTTCGCGTCCGGCGTGGAGAGGATCTTCGAGATCGTGGAGTTGAGCTTGTTCACGATCTCGCGCGGCGTGCCAGGCGGCGCGAGCAACCCGAGCCAGATCGTCGCATCGAAGCCCTTGACGCCGGCTTCATCCATCGTGGGCACGTTCGGCATCTCCGCGTAGCGCGCCCGCGTGCTCACGGCGAGCGCGCGGATCTTTCCCGCGTTCACGTTGGGCAACGCGTTGGGCACGCCCACGAAGCTCACCTTCACGGTTCCGGCCAGCACGTCGTTCATCGCCTGCGAGCTTCCCTTGTACGGCACGTGCGAGAGCTGCACGCCGGTCATGGTGCAGAAGAGGGCGCCCACGAGATGCTGGGAGCTGCCGTTTCCCGACGATGCATAGTCGATCTGGTTGGGCTTCGCCTTCGCCAGGGCGATGAGCTCCGCCACGTTCTTCACGCCCAGGCTCGGATGCACGACGAGCACGTATGGCCCCTCGGCCAGCTTCATCACCGGCGTGAAGTCCTTGATCGGGTCGTAAGGCACCTGCTTGTACAGGTGCGGGCTGATCACGTGCGTGGTGGAGATCATCAGCAGGTTGTAGCCGTCGGGCTCCGCCCTTGCGATGTCGGTGGTGCCGATGGTGGAGCCCGCTCCGGGCTTGTTCTCGATCACGATCGCCTGCCCGAGGGCGGGCGCGAGCTCCTTCTGCAAGATGCGCGCGGCCACGTCGGTGAACCCGCCGGGGCCGAAGGGCACGACGATGCGGATGGGGCGCGTGGGATACGTTTCGGCGTGGACTTGCAGCGCGAGCGCGAGCAGGGCGATCGAATGGACGATGAGCTTTTTCATGCGCGGTAGGCGGGTTCGGGTTGCGAGAAGAAGGCGTGGAGGATGTGGTAGACGACGCGATAGTTCTTCTGCTGGAAGCTCGCGTGCGAAATGCCCGCCATCACCGCGAACTGCTTGTCGGCGTTGGGCAAGCGCTTGAAGAATTCGATGAGATCGTCGAAGCCGGCGATGCCGTCATACTCGCCGCGCATGATGATCGCAGGGACGGTGAGCTTCGCGGGATCGACCAGCGGGAGCTTCGAGCACATGTCCACGTAGGTGCCCGTGGGCACGGAGTCGTCCAGCGCGAGGATCGCGTCGGCGAACGCATCGATGGTGGCGTCATCGGCGGTGCCCGGGTGGTCGCGCTCGAAGATGCTGTGCACGAACTTCCGGTCGATGGGGCGGCGATGCACGTTGATGAACTGCGGAAGCTTCTTCTTGCGCTCCTCCAGCGTCGGGCTGCCTTGGCCGGTCCACACGAACGCATCCAGCGCGATCCGTGCCACGCGCTCCGGATGGCGTTGGGCGAAGAGGGCGGCCTTGAGCGCGCCCGACGAGATGCCGTACACGAGCAGCTTCGTCGCTCCCGTCTTCTCGAGGATGTACTGGCTGCCCACGGCGAGATCGTCGGCGCCGTTGGAAATGTCGTTGTTCTGCGGGCGATTCTTGTCCGAGCGCCCGTAGCCCTCGTTGTCCATCGTCCACGTGTCGTAGCCGAGCGACGCGAAGTAATCCATCGCGGAGGAATCCGCGCGGCCCGGCACCGTGAGGTCGAACGTCGGCTGCGACGCCATCGACGAGCCGTGCACGAAGAGGATCGTTCCCGCGGGCTTCGATCCAGCCGCCGGCTTCTTGTTCCAGAGGAAGAGCTTCACCTCGCCCTTCTTCGTCCAATGCTCCGTGCCGCCTTTCCAGGCTACCGTTGCTCCATCCGCCATTCCGTGCTCCTCCTTGTTCCCGCCGAGTGTAAGCTAGCTTCCCCGCTTCGCTATTGCATGTCGTGACAACCCCTTTTGCGCACGGTGTGGTGAACGGCGCCGATTCGGTGACCGAGATCGTCTCGAAGGCGATGTCGCGCACGCCCGATCCGCGGCTGCGAGAGCTGATGGATGCGCTCGTGCGCCACCTGCATGACTTCGTGCGTGAAACGAAGATCACGGAGGAGGAGTTCGAGCGCGCGATCGATTTCCTCGTGCGCCTCGGCCAGGCCTCGGGTCCCAGGAAGAACGAGGTCATCCTGCTTTCCGACCTGCTGGGTGTCTCCACGCTCGTGATGCTGCTGAACAACGCCCAGGGCCGCGGCCAGACGGACGCGGCGCTGTTGGGACCTTTCTGGCGCGCGGGCTCTCCCATGTGCCGACCCGGCGAATCGATCTCGCGCGATGCGAAGGGCGAGGCGCTCGAAGTGAAGGGCCGCGTGTCC
>Ga0105248_10009226_pt1 | contig 10852 bp, 12 predicted proteins | sample KBSS34metaG_FD_81524 | JGI IMG/M metagenome (GOLD analysis project Ga0105248, IMG submission 81524) | Switchgrass rhizosphere microbial communities from Kellogg Biological Station, Michigan, USA - KBS S3-4 metaG | ecosystem: Host-associated > Plants > Roots > Rhizosphere > Soil | place...
AGGATGTCTTCCTTGAGCATGAGCTTCACGCCATCGGCGAGGGGCTGAAGAATTCCGTGAGGGCCTACACGCATCGGGCCGAGCCGAACCTGAATGAATGCCGCAACCTTGCGCTCAGCCAGCGTCATCAGAGCAACAACCCCGGACAGCACGCCGAAAACAATCCCGATCTTGATCAACGGGATGATGATGTTATCGATTACAAAATCCATAGTGTCAGTGTGTCTTAACGATCGATCTCTCCGAGCACGATGTCGAGCGTCCCAATCACCGCGACAACATCGGCGACCATATGTCCTGCTACCATCTTTTTCAGAGACTGGAGATTCACAAACGACGGTGGGCGCACACGCGCCCGGTACGCCATTGTGCTGCCATCGCTCACGATGTAGTACCCCAGTTCGCCCTTCGGTGACTCAATCGAGTGGTAGATATCGCCAACCGGCGGCTTGATGATCTTGGACATCTTGGCCATGAGCGGTCCATCCGGAATCTTGTCAATCGCCTGCGAGACAATGCGCGCCGACTGACGCATTTCTTCCATCCGCACCAGATACCGATCGTAGGTATCGCCCACTTCTCCGACCGGAATATCGAAATCGAACTCTGAGTACACGCAGTAAGGTTTCGCCTTGCGCAAATCCCACTGGACACCCGACCCGCGAAGACTTGGGCCGGTCAGGCCCAGATCAATCGCGTCCTTTGCGGAAATAATTCCGACATTCTTCGTGCGATCCAGCCAGATGCGGTTCTCTGTCAGCAGCGTTTCGTATTCGTCAACCTTCTTTGGGAAGTCCTGGATGAACGTTCGAACCTGATCCTGAAAACCTTCATACAGCTCGTACTGCGTTCCGCCGATTCGGAACATGTGCGTCGTCAGCCGGGCGCCACAATAGTTTTCGAAGATCTTCAAAATCTCTTCGCGTTCGCGGAAGCAGTAAAGGAAGGTCGTAATGGCGCCAAGATCGATCGCATGCGTTCCGAGCCAGAGCAGGTGGCTGGTGATCCGATTCAACTCGGTCATGATCAGGCGGATGTACTGCGCCCTTGGCGGGGCGGTGACGCCAAGCAACTTTTCGATGGTCTCGCAGTATCCCAGGCAGTTCGAAACCGCAGCAATGTAGTCCATGCGGTCGAGCGTGGGAACAAACTGGCCGTAGGTCTGCACTTCCCCGAGTTTCTCGACGCCGCGGTGCAGGTATCCGATAACGCACTCCGCGTCCAGAACGCGTTCACCGTCCAGCTTGAGTTTCACCTGGAGCACGCCGTGCGTCGACGGGTGCTGCGGGCCCATGCTTACTGTTAGTTCACTGGCATCAAAGAGAGTTTCGGCTTGTGCCATAGTCCCTCGCTAATCCGTCGGCGTAATGTAGTTCGGGTCTTCATGCCGGGCTTCACCGACGTAATACTTCTGACCCGAATCAATGCCGAGGTGCTTGCGCACCCACTCGACGTCCTGCAGCCGGACGTTGTAATCCTTGCGCAACGGAAATCCGACCCAGTCTTCTGGCAGCAAAATCCGTTTCAGGTTCGGGTGGTTGGCGTAGCGCACGCCGAACATGTCGTAAACTTCGCGCTCGAGCCAGTCCGCTGTGGTCCAGACACCAGCCGCACTTTCAATGGTTTCCCATTCCTTAATGCGAGTCTTCATCCGAACATACTCGTTCTTTGAAAACGAATAGAGGATGTAGACAATCTCAAACTCTTCGTCCTTCGGCCAATGCACGGCAGTTTCATCTGCGAGGTAGTTGCAGGGGAGAATCGTGTTGTCGCGCACGAAGGTCAGAATTTCGGCGATCAACGCCTTCTTCACCTCGATGTTGTTCTGTCCGAGGAACGAATAGGCCTTAACGAACTGAGTGGAAAACTTCTCTTTCAACGCATCCACGATCGGGTGCGACCACGGCTCCGGCGCAGGACCTTTTGGCTTCGGCGGTGGAGGATGTGCGCCCGCTGCCGCAGGAGGTTTGGGCGGCGGAGGGGTTCCACCCGCGGCCGGCGGCTTCGGCGGCGGTGGAGTTCCACCCGCTGCCGGAGCCTTTGGCGGTGGCGGAGTTGCACCGGCCGCAGCCGGAGGCTTTGGCGGTGGTGGAGTCGCCGGCTTCGTCGGAGGTGGAGGAGTTGCCGGCGGCGACGGAGGAGTCTCTGGTTGTGGACCGGACTCCGCAGGTTTCTCGGTATTCTGGTTCTCTTTTTCGTCAGCCACTTCTTTTAGTTTCTTGTCCTGTTCCCGGGTCGGTAGGAGTCGTGCAGAACATCCAACAAAAACAAGAAATTCAAACACATAGCTTACGCTCTGTCAACGGGCCATTTACTCGAAGAGCACGAATCCACAAGCACTTCTGCACTGAATAAGAGCCACTTGCTGGAATCCTCAGAGTTTCCGGGTTCCGGTGGGCGTCTCAGAACAAACCTCTCACGACGCACCGGATGCCTCCGTAAAATTCCGTGATGAGTGCCTCCTGCGGAACTACCTGGCTCTCACGTCATAACAGAGAAGCCGCGGAGGACTGGAGTTGATGATGTCTCGTGTATTTTGCATCACATAGAGAAGCCCGCGGCTGAGGACGGGAAGCCCCCAGGATTCGCGCGCTGCAAACAACCGGGCTCGAGAAACTTCCTTGTATCCCCTGGGAGTGAGATCAAGCCACATCAGATGTCCGAGCTCGCCCAGACAAAGAAATTGCCCATCGACGGACATCAAGGATCCTCGATAAGGTCCCACCAGTTGCTCACGCTTTTCACCGCGAACCTCAAATGTCTCGGTCCATTCTGGCGTTTCCCGCCATACGACCTTTCCATCCGCAACATTCACACAGGCCAGCGAAGCATCGGGTTCGTTACGGCCGTCGAAGCCATAGAGGTAGCCGTCCTTGTGAATCGCGGTGTTGAAGTGCAGCGCGAACTCCTGAGTAGTCCACATCACCCTGTGCGTGAAATCAGGGAGAATTTCGAGTAGTGCGCCGCCTGTGCGATAGCTCGCCGAAATAAAAACCTTATTACCGAAAACAACGGGACAGGATGCATTGACGGATTCATAGGAGCGACTTCGCCAGGGAAAGCTGAAATCGACGCGGCCGGAGGCCGCATCGATACACAAGAGGCCGCCTGTCGGCGGATCGGATTCTCCTCCGGCGAATACAAATACTCGACGTTTGCCATGGACTGTCGCTGGAACCGGGGAAGCGTAACTGGGTCCCCACTCCTTGCCGGCTCGCCAAACTTCTCTGCCTGTAAGTTTGTCCAGGCCCACGACGCAAGGCCCGTTGGGGGCCCCGACATTGACGATCAGGAGCGCACCTTCGACCAGGGGTGTCGACGCAGTACCAAAGAAATCCTGATGAATGCGATAGTCCGCCCGAAAGTCCCGTTTCCAAATAACCTTTCCCGTCCCGAGGTTCAAGCAATGCAACGTGCCGAGCGCGCTGACAAAGTAAACGCGCTCCCCATCGATGACGGGACTCGATCTGGGACCATTGTTGTATCCGTATCGATCCTCAAAATCGGTGGGGTAACGAAATTGCCATTCGCTGGCACCAGTTTCCGGGCGAAGGCATTCCACGATTTCCTCGTCGTTCAACCGATGAGCAAATACCAGATGCTGACCTGCAATGACCGGTGTTGTGTATCCCGTGCCTTTCCTGAACTCCCAAACGAGGACAGGCGGTAACTTTCGAGTGAGTTTTGTTTCGGCGGAGACGGCATTGTGAGAGGGGCCAAGAAAGCTTGGCCAGTCCTGGGTCACCGCGTCTCTTGCGAGAGGCTTCGCTTTAGGCGCCGCACCTGTTTGCGCAAGGCTAACAACCGCTCCTGCCGCAGATGCCAAAACCGCCTGAAGCACTTCTCGCCGCGAGATCACGAGGTCCTCCTATAACACGACCCCGCGGAATTCGTTAGGAAAGTTCTAGAGCCGCACAACAGGTGGCCAGGATCCCCTACGTTCACTTCTGCACAGACCGGCTTCTCTGGGATATGTCATCCTCGTTTTCGTCTCGCTACACCAGGCTGCCGATTAACCTCTGAAAGGAAATTGTCTTTTCGCGCAAACACTCGATGAAAGCGGACCGAATGCCAAAACCCAGTCTCCCCGGCCCAGCACTGACCGTTGCGTGGCGCGAGCTAGTCCATCCGCACATGACGCCCGATAAGAAACGCAGCATCTGGCAAATCGTAAACACGGTTGTTCCTCTCGCAGTTCTGTATTTTTTGATGTATCAAAGCCTCAGCTATTCCTACTGGCTGACTCTGGCATTGGCTTTTCCGGCCGGCGGGTTCACCGTGCGTGCCTTCATCATCATGCATGACTGCGGGCACGGATCGTTTTTCAAGTCCTCATCCGCCAACCATTGGGTGGGAACCATCTGCGGCATTCTGGTCCATACTCCATATTTTCGATGGACGCACGAGCATGCCATTCATCACGCGACTTCCGGTGATCTGGATCGCCGTGGCGTCGGGGATGTTGTAACTTTGACCATCAAGGAGTACCTGTCCCGCACAAAGTGGCACCGGTTTACGTACAGGGTCTATCGACATCCCTTCGTCACGTTCTTCGTCGGCCCTCATTACATCTTTCTGTTCAGATTGCGATTTGTTGGAAAGCATTCCGGGCAACGCGAGCGGCGAGGCGTTTACCTGACCAACGCGGTACTCATCACGCTCTGGGCGTTGTCCATCTGGAGTATCGGACTGCCGGCCGTTTTGCTGATTTGGGTTCCCGTACAGATGATTGCCGGAGTTTCTGGCGTCTGGCTTTTCTACGTGCAGCACCAATACGAAGATACATACTGGCAACCCAACAAGCATTGGGACTATGCCACGGCAGCGCTGATGGGCAGTTCCTATTACAAATTGCCGCGCCTGCTGCAATGGTTCAGCGGCAATATAGGTTTCCATCATATTCACCATCTGTGCGCGAAGATCCCCAATTACAAATTGGAAGCCTGTCACCGGCAGAATCCCCCTTTCCAGCAGGCACCCACGTTGACGTTCTGGAAGAGCCTGCGGTGCGTGAAACTGAAACTGTGGGACGAAGACCGGCAACGGCTTATCGGATTTCGTGAATTGAAGAAGTTGCGTTCGATGTCACGTGCGACGGCATTGACCCGCCGGCTGGCCATCAGATAGTCAGCCCGCGCGCTGAACCAACACCTTGAAACGCTCCCCCATACCCCCAGGCAGGATCAGTTTCTTCACTGCGGCCAGACGCTGGATATCCTCTATGGTCCGAGCTGGAACAATCGACTCCAACTCCTTAAGGACGCCAAGCTGGATAAGAAAATCCATCTGCGTGCAGAACTCCTCCGTGGCGAGCCCCGCGGCCGTTCCTTCTCTCATTAAGTCCGAGAAGTTCACGTGAGCCGTGATGTCCTGCTCACCGATTCGGATATAGGGATCTTCGACGACCTGATGCTGCCAGTAACACATCAACGTGCCGCGCGAACGCGCGTAGAACTCCCGATCCTCGTACCCGTAGTCGATTGCGAGATGGTAGCCGCGATCCAGGGAGGCCGCGATACGCGTCATCCACCGACGCGCGTCAGTGCTGATGTCTGCAAGTTGTCCTTCGACGAGTGGAAGATCGAGCGGCTCCTGCAGATCGCCTTCGGCTTCCGAAAAGTCAGACGTAACGAAAATTTCACGAAGCACGCCGTTTCTGCGAACGATCCGGCGGACAGGGAGAGCGTCAAAGAATTCATTGGAAAAGATGCACCCCGTTAAGCCCGGTGGAAGATCATCGAGCCAGTCGACGTCGAAACCCTTCAGGTGTTCTCGCTGCCTCTCTCTCATCGATGCGCTACGTTCGAGTATCGAGTAGCGGAATCGTTGGTGCTGCAGAATCTCGCGGGCTAGGAGACCACGACCGGCGCCGAGTTCGAGGATTGTGAAGCTTTCCGGCGCAATTCCCAGTGCAGCAGCCATCCGTGAGAACTTCCGCGCGAGGAGTTTGGCAAATATCGGATCAAGATCCGAGGAGGTGTAGAAATCCCCTTGTCGGCCGATGGGATTTCGTGCCGAAGTGTAGTAGCCGAATTCGGGATGGTAGAGCGCCTCGTCCATGAAGTCGCGAAAGGAAATGGGACCTTCTTTTCGGATTCTTGATTGAAGGTGTGTAACGAGCGGAGAGGTCATCGGCGAGGCTCAGATCGCTCACCCGCCGGTTCGCGGCATCTTTTCGCGGAGGAAAAGGACCGCCCTCGGCGAGGTCTCAAATCTTGATCTTCAGCCGCTCCATTTCCTCCTGTGCGGCCTTCGTGATCTTCGGATCGTTCTTCACATCATCGAGGCGAACGCTGGTCGGACGCTTGGCGATGGTCATACGGTCGATCTTGTCTTGAAGCCGCATCAGCCCGTAGAGGAGAGCTTCCGGACGCGGCGGACACCCGGGCACATATACGTCTACAGGAATGACGTGATCCACGCCCTGCAGCACGGCATAGGTGTCGAAAGGCCCGCCAACATTGGAGCATGCACCCATCGAAATCACCCACTTCGGATCCGGCATCTGGTCGTAAACGCGACGGACAATCGGGGCCATTTTCAGCGTCACCGTTCCAGCAACGATAATCAGGTCAGACTGGCGCGGGCTCGGCCGGAAGATTCCCGCACCGAATCGATCCATGTCGAATCGGGAAGCGCCCGTTGCCATCATCTCGATCGCGCAGCAGGCGAGACCGAACGTCATCGGCCACAGGGCGGATTTCCGCGCCCAATTGAAGATGTAATCCACACTTGTGGTTATGATGTTCTTCTCAAAGCGATCTTCAATCCAAGCAGGCATAGCTTCTCCGGATCACGCCCAGTCGAGGGCGCCCTTCTTGATAATCCAAATGTATCCGACGATCAGAATGCCGAGAAAGACAAGCATCTCCAGCAGACCGAATAATGCGAGCTGTTTATAGATGATGGCCCAGGGAAATAGAAATACCGTCTCCACGTCGAAGATAACGAACAGGATCGCCACGACGTAATAGCGAATCGCATACCGTTTGCGGGCATCCGAGTCGGGATCAACACCGCACTCATATGGCGTGAGTTTCCCTTCTCCTCCCGTATGAGGACGCACAAGCTTCGCCACGAGCAATGTGACAATAGGGAACGCAAACGCGATCGCAATAAACAAGAAAACTGGAATATAACCGATCAAAACGGAATTCATTCTCCACACCCTAACGAAGACTGTCTCAGAGTCTCGATCGCATGGGCCAGCACAGGCCGAACAGCGCCCAAACATTCTCTCACGCCTTTGACGCTTCCGGGCAAGTTGATTATTAACGTCGACTGCCGGATTCCTGCAACAGCGCGCGAAAGCGCCGCGCGAGGCGTGTTCTTGAAACCTTCAACACGCATGAGTTCGGCGATTCCCGGCACGGGTTTCTCGATCACGGCGAGCGTTGCTTCGGGAGTGACGTCGCGTGGGGACAGGCCGGTACCCCCGGTTGTCACGACAAGAGAAATCCTTTCGTCACACGCCGCACGAAGACGCGTTTCGATGGCAGGCCGATCGTCGGGAAGAATCTCGACGGCGCGGACTTCGAAGCCAGCCTCCGTAAGAATGCGCGATGCTTCAGGGCCAGAAAGATCCTCTCGGCCGCCGGCTGCGGCAGTGTCGCTTAACGTGATGACGAGGGCTGCACCCAGTCGCGAAGTCATACGAGGGAACCCTCTTCTCTTGGAAAGGACGGGATGGTGTGACCAAGAATTACGGAAGGGGATTTGAAATTGGACGAGTCCGGGTATCTTAAAACCGAAATTGCAAGATCTTGGACTGGACGGGCTAAGCTGTGGTTTTGCGGTCCAATTTGAGGTCTTGTAATTTCGGTTTTAAGATACCCGGACTCGTCCAATTTCAAATCTCCTCCCTCGCCCCCGGTTACACTCACCTCATCACCGGCCACTATTGCCTCACCCACCGGCCGCTCTTCCCTCCAGTTTTTTCCAACAACTGGATTCGCTCGATCGTAATTCCCTTCTCGACAGCCTTGCACATATCGTAGAGCGTTAGGGCCGCGATAGCGGCCGCGGCCAGCGCTTCCATTTCGACTCCGGTTTCAGCCTTCGTGCTTGCCGTCGATTCCAGCCGAACACCGTCGCGCGTCAGGGCGATCGAAACGTCCACGTGTGTGAGCGGCAAGGGATGGCACAACGGAATCAGATCCGATGTTTTCTTCGCCCCTTGAATACCCGCGATGCGGGCGGTCTCGAGCGGGTTCCCTTTGGGCAGAGCATTACCCCGCAACAGCTTCAGCGTTGCAGGGGTCATCTTCACGAAGGCCTCGGCTCGCGCCACACGGTGCGTGGCTTCTTTGCCGCTAACGTCCACCATGCGCGATCGGCCTTCCGAATCAACATGCGTCAGCTTTCTTGTGCTCACAGCGACTCCAGCGATAGGAAATCCACCCATTCCCCGGCTTTCAACGTCCCTTCGGCCTTCGGAATGACGACCATCGCATTGGCGCGTGAAAGTCCGGCCAGATCTGACGAGCCTTTCCATGGCGCCGTTTTGATGCAATACGACACGCCATCAAAGCGAACGAGCGCGGGAACGATCGCCGTTCTTGCCGAATCACACTTTGTTGGCTCTTCCAAACGCGCGCGCAACGTGTCGGAAGTCCGCTCGGCCGCTTTCAAGAGACTTCGAATCACGGGCGTCACAAACATTCTAAATGCCACGATCGTCGATACGGGATTGCCAGGCAAGCCGAAAACGAAAGTGTCGCCGCGGGTACCCAGCACCGTCGGCTTCCCCGGTTTCATGGCGACGCTCTCGAACAGGATTTTTACCCCGTACTCCGCGAAAACATTCTCGACGAAATCGTACTTCCCCATCGAAACTCCACCGGATACAAGCAGCACCTCATGTTTCAACCCCTCTTCGATCTTCGCACGAAGATCTTCGAGATTGTCGCGTCCAATGCCCAGGAGCACAGGCTCGCCGCCCGCAGCCAGCACCTGCCCCAGAAGGGTGTAGCTATTGCTGTTGCGAATCTGACCGGCTTCGGGATTCTGGCGAACCTCCACGAGTTCGTCACCCGTCGCCAGAATTGCGACACGCGGCTTTCTCGAAACCGCAACTTGGACCTTCCCAAAACTGGCAAGCGTTCCGATATCCGCCAGTTCGATGCGCTTTCCCTCCGACAAAACACGCTCGCCTTTTTTGAGTTCCGCGGCGCGGCGAAGCAGACCTTCGCCCTCGCGCGCAGCGCGAAGGATGCGGACCTGTGAAGGTGGCACAGCCTCGGTGTGCTCGACCATCACAACTGCATTGGCGCCATCAGGCAACGGCGCACCGGTCATGATTTCGCAGCACGTCCCCGGAATAACCAGGACTCCGGCTCCCTGGCCCGCACGCGATTCACCGCGCACCTCGAGGACTGTGGGAACTTTGGAAACATCTTCGAAACGAACGGCAAAGCCATCCCGTACGGCTTTGTCGAAGCGCGGATAATCCGCATCTGCATCAATGTTTTCGCGAAGGATTCTTCCGAGGCTGGCTTCGAGAGGAACGGCCTCCACCGGCGTCCCGGCCGGCACGGCCTGTGCTGCAGCGAGCGTAACTTCCAGAGCTCGCTCGATGGAGATCACTTTTCGAAGACTTCTCCTGTTTCTGAAACGTGAAACTGCATGTCGTATTTTTTGAATCGAAGATCGATGGGCCAGGAGTAATCGATATCCACGCTGAACGATGGCCCGCGTTTGGTGATCTTGACGTCCTTGGCATCGATCGGAATATCGTACTCCGTCGCCGCCGACACTATATCCCGCCGGACCGCCTCAACATCCTTCTGAGCCGCCGCTGCATATTTGACCGTCTGGCGAACAGAATCCCCGAATTGAAACCTTGAGAAAACGGGTGGTGCATACTGCTTTCCCAGAAAGATCACGGCCACCACAAAAGCAACAAAAAACACCCTTCTCGGTGTCAGACCGAACATCGTGGGGAATTATAACATTGGGACAAGAAATGCGAGGGAAGGCTAAAAAACAGAATCCCTCACCCGGCCCGAGACCAGGTGAGGGATGGTTTCGTCTATCTTACTTACCCTTTCCGACGGCCTCGTAGTAGGCCTTCACTTCGTTCTGGAAAGCCGCCGGTGTGTCATCTTCGATAGCCGCGCGGATCTTGTCTTTTTCCACAAGAATCTCGAGGTGCTTTGCCAGATCGACCTCCGCCTCACGCAAGGGATTGAGGATCTGCTGCACGAGTTTCTCGATTTCAGCGGGATCACCCTGGAAGCGACGCTGTCCATTCTGTGCGGCATTTAGCGCCTGAGCGATGTTTTCCGACGCATTGGTCAGGTCAGGATTGCGGCCCATGCCGCGGACTGCATTCTGGAGAGCCCGCAGGTCCTGTTCCGTCACACCCAGCGCGGAGTTCACCTGTCGAGGATCCAGCGGACCAGAAGCGCCCGCTGCGCCTTGATTCGGACCAAATGGAGCACCGTTGTAGGCGCCATTGCGGAAACCACCTGCACCGTTCTGCGTCTGTTGTCCACCACCTTGGCCACCACGGCCTTGCTGACCTTGCTGACCTTGCTGGCCTTGCTGACCTTGCTGACCTTGCTGACCTTGCTGACCCTGCTGGCCTTGCTGACCCTGTTGGCCTTGCTGACCTTGCTGACCTTGCTGGCCTTGCTGACCCTGCTGGCCTTGCTGACCCTGTTGGCCTTGCTGACCCTGTTGACCCTGCTGACCCTGTTGGCCCTGCTGGCCCTGTTGACCCTGCTGGCCCTGCCGCGCCTGCTGGGCGCGATCGCGGAGCCGCTGATCGATCGACTCGCCCCGCCGCACGAGATTGCGCGCATCGTCGAGCGCTCGCTGCTGGGCGTTGTCCTTCGAGGCTTGGCCGAAT
>Ga0105248_10009228_pt1 | contig 10852 bp, 9 predicted proteins | sample KBSS34metaG_FD_81524 | JGI IMG/M metagenome (GOLD analysis project Ga0105248, IMG submission 81524) | Switchgrass rhizosphere microbial communities from Kellogg Biological Station, Michigan, USA - KBS S3-4 metaG | ecosystem: Host-associated > Plants > Roots > Rhizosphere > Soil | place...
TCATCAGCATCACGATGCACGATGGCATGCCCTTCGCTTCTAGCCCGTGTTCCGAGCTTGAACTTGCAGGGCGGCCGACGCCATCAGAAAGCTTGAACTCGATGCAATACCGTATTGCTGAGCACGTCATCTTCGCACCAACCGAATCGAGGCTTAGTTGTTCCCCTGGTTTGAGAGATTCATCCGGCGCACCCCAAAGCGCGCAGACCATGCTGTGCAAGACCCGCTTCTCGCCTTCGATTCAGAGTCGCCTGTCTCGTCTGATCGTCCTAATCTGCTGACGCGTTCGGAGCAGGGGCGTATGACGGCCGCTTCCAGGCCGCGGACGCGAACCTGGGTGCCCGCCGCCGGCGTCGCTGCGATCATCGCCCTGGCCGGCGTCGCAGGCTGGCCTCGATTGCGCGGCTCGGACGTGCGGGTGCCTCCACCTGTGCCGACGGGAACGCTGACGGTCGACACCAGACCGAGCGGGGCCGATGTCACGATCGACGGAGAGCGGCGCGGCACGGCGCCGCTCTCGCTCACGTTGCCCACGGGCGCGCACACGTTGACCGTCCGTCGCGGTGGCGATGAACGAACCGTCAGTCTCCAGATCGCCGCCAACTCCGCGCTCACCGAACACATCGAGCTGATGACGAAGGAGAACGAACGGCTGGCAGCGCTGGAGGCACCGCCAACCACGCGAACTGAACCTGCGTTGCCGAAAGACACCTCGACGGCGCCGATCGGCGGCTGGATCGCTCTTACCGCACCGTTCGAGGTGCAGGTGTTGGAGCGAAACGAGGTGGTGGGCACGAGTGCGACAACGAAGTTCATGCTCGCCTCAGGCCGCCACGACGTGGTGCTTTCGAACGATGCGCTCGGCTACCGTGAGACGCGCAGGCTCGATGTCGTGCCAGGCAAGACGACGGTGGTCCGCGTCGAGGGGCCGAAGACGTCGCTCAGCCTGAACGCGCTGCCCTGGGCCGAGGTGACCCTCGACGGCGCGAGCCTGGGGCAGACGCCGATTGCGAACAGCGTCGTGACCGTTGGGCGCCATACTGTGGTCTATCGCCACCCGGACCTCGGCGAGCGAACGCAGACCATCACCGCCACACGCCAGGGACCCAATCGGTTCGCTGTCGATCTGAGGAAGTAACCGGTGCGGAGAATTCACGTGAAGACGATGGCATTCGTGGCGCTCATCTGGACCGCAGCGTTGCCCGCTGCCGCAACGGAGGACGCCCTCACCGAGGCGAAGAACCTCTACGCGTCGGCGGCGTACGAGGACGCGCTGGCAACCTTGTCGCGCGCGGCCGAGAGCAAGAGCGAGCCGCCGGACGTCGCGCGCCAGATCGAACAGTACCGCGCCTTCTGTCTGTACGCGCTGGGCCGCTTCCAGGAAGGTGATGTGGTGGTCGAGTCGCTGGTGCGCAGCGACCCGTCGCTGCAGCTGAGTGCCGACGAAGTGTCCCCTCGTCTCGCCGCACGGTTCACGGACGTCCGCAAGCATCTGCTGCCGTCGCTGATCCGGGACGCGTATCGCGCGGGGAAATCGGCGCTCGACGCGAAGAACTATGCCGAAGCGGAGCCTCAGCTGGCGCAGGCGCGCCGGCTGCTGGCTGACGCGGAAAAACTGGGCGCCGCGGACGCCGCGATGAGCGACCTGCGAATGCTCGTCGACGGCTTTCTCGAGCTCGCGCATGCCGCGGTCACGGCCCGGCGTGACCCGGTCGCCGTCAATCCGTCGTCTGGACCGCCGGTGAGCGCGCCGGCCAGACCGGAGCCTGCCCCGCCGGCACCGGCACCCGCCGCGGCGCCGGCCGAGGTGAGCACGATTGCCGACGCCGACGTGTCGCCGCCTGTCGCGCTGCTGCAGAACCTCCCCGCGGCGCCGGCCGCGCTCGCGACGATCATGCGACGGTCGCAGGCCCAGGGGATCATCGACGTGGTCATCGGTGAGGACGGCACGGTGGAAGACGCGGTCATCCGACGGCCGATCAACGCAGTCTACGATCAGCTGCTGCTCGAGGCGGCGCGCCGGTGGAAGTACCGGCCGGCGCTCAAATCGGGCGTGCCGGTGCGCTACACGAAGACCATTCTCGTCCGGGCCCAATAATCGCGATGTATCAGGAATACTTCGGTCTCCGGGAACTGCCCTTCGAGCTCACAGCGAATCCAAAGTTTCTGTTCTTCACAGCCTCGCACCGCGAGGCGCTGTGCAATCTCGAGTACGGTCTGTCGGCGCGCCGGCCACTGACCGTGCTCGTCGGCGAAGCGGGCACGGGCAAGACGACGCTGCTCCGGGCCGCGCTGGAATCAGAGCGGTGCCGCCGGACGACATGCATTCACTTGAGCAACCCGACACTGACCCGCGATGAATTCATCGAGGTGCTCGCCGATCAGTTCGGTCTCGGCGCCGATGCGGCCGGATCGAAAACACGGCTGCTGAGCAGTCTCGAGGCGCTGCTGCGCGCCGCGCGAGACCGCGGCGAGATGATGGCCCTGGTCGTCGACGAGGCGCAGAGCCTCAGTGCCGAGCTGCTCGAGGAGATCCGTCTGCTCGCCAACATCGAGACGCCGACTGAAAAGCTGCTGCCGCTGGTGCTCGCCGGTCAGCCCTCTCTGGCCGCGCGGCTGAACGAGCCCGGATTGCGGCAGCTGAAGCAGCGCGTCGCACTGCGCTGCCAGATCGCGCCGCTCGACCTGCGCGACACCGCCGCCTACATCGCCCACCGGATCGTTGCCGCCGGCGGCACGGCGGCCGGGCTGTTCACACGTGAGGCGGTAACGATGATCCACACGCACTCGGCAGGGATCCCCCGGACGATCAACGTGATGTGCGACAACACGCTGCTGAGTGCCTTCGCGATCGGCCGGCGGCGGGTCGATCGCGAACTGGTCGAGGAGGTCGCCCGCGACTTCGATCTGGGGCGCGACGAGGAGGGCCAGGGCCAGCCGCCAGCCGCTGCCGGCTCGCAGTCGCCGACCCGGCTGATCGCTGATCGGCCAGCGACCCCGGTGATCGCCTTCGATGCGGGCGGAACCGTGGTGCGGCACGGCTCCTACGAGGACTCACCCATCAAGTTTCGCGGGCGGTAACGCGGCCCGCGCACTCGGCAAACATCGCGCCGACCTCGTCTGTCCGGCACACGTCGGCCAGCGGCAGCGGACTCGAGACCGGCCGCGGATCCTCCCGCAACCGGAGTTGCAGCCACGCGACGTCGTGCCATCGGTCAAATTTGAAGCCGATCTGCCGGAAGACACCGACCGGGGCAAATCCCATCGCTTCGTGCAGCCCGACGCTCGACGGGTTCGGCAGCGTGATGCCGGCAAAGGCGTTGACATAGTGCTGGCGGCGCAGGAGATCGAACAGCGCCAGGTAGAGCGCCCGGCCGACGCCACTGCGGTGCGCCCGCGGATCGACGTAGACCGAGACCTCGGCGCTCCATTGGTAGGCCGCACGAGCCCGATGCGGCGACGCGTAGGCATAGCCGAGGACCGTGCCGTCGCGCTCGAACACGAGCCAGGGATATCTGTCCGCCTGCGCCTGGATGCGGTGTTCCACCTCGGCGACGTCCGGGACGACCGTCTCGAACGACGTCGCGCTATCGGAGACGAACGGGCCGTAGATGCTTCGTACGGCGGGCGCGTCCGATACGTTCGCGGTCCGAATGCGCTGTTCCATGGCGCGACACCTTTCGAGGATTCTCTCTCCACCCCTGGATGACCCTGATGGCGCCGCCGAGAAAATCGAGAATCTCGCGGCGGGCGGCGGTGGTCCGGCCTTCGAGCAGCGGCGCCAGGTGCGACAGGAACGCGTCGTGCGCGCCGTGATACAGCGTGCGCCCCTTACCGGACAGCGTGACGCGGAGGCTGCGCCGATCATCCGGGTGATCGACACGCTCGACCAGGCCCCGCGCTTCGAGCTGGTCGACGATGCCGGTCATCGTGCTCAACCTGACGTCGAGCTCGGTCGCCAGCTCGCCCATCGTGCGCGGGCCCTGAAAGTAGAGAATCCGCAGGCAGTACGACTGCGACACCGTCAGCGCGTCGTACATCCGGTCGTCCAGGCTCCTGAACTGATACAGCTTCGCCAGCTCGTTGAGGAGATCGTCCAGCGCCAGAAGATCGCCCGAGACCGCCACACCGATATACTACGATATCCGTATTATACGGCGCAAGTAGCAGTGAAAGGTGGTGGTGGGTGTCGTCGCGGCGCAATCAGGAGGCGATCAGCGCCTGAAGCGCCTTGGCGGTGCGGACGTACTCGGCGTAGCGGCGCTGATACAGGTCGAGTTTTTCCCGCTCGACGGCATCGAGCCGCGCGCGCGTCACCGGCGAGGCGCCTGGCATCGCCACGTCATGCTGCGCGGCGGCGGTTTTCAGCTTGTACTCGGTATCGTGGGCGAGCTCCCACGCGAGCCAGTCCGCGGTCCACTGGGAGTGCGCCGCCTCGATCCGCTCCTTCGCGAAGGGAAACGCGCCGCCGGTCGCGCGATCGAGCGCCGCGAACGCGTCGGGGAACAGCTGCCGCGCGGCGCTCGCGATCGGCTGCCAGACCAGGAAGGCGCGCGGATCCTGCTGCGTCGCGGTCAGCGCCGGCGCAAACAGCGTCAGCATCGCCGCGACCTGCTCTTTCGTCGCCGAAGTCGCGCGCGCCGCGCGCAGCTCGGCCACGATCTGCTGCGCCGCCCACCCGATGGCGGCGGCGACGATGAGCGCTGCCAGCACAATCATGCGCCGCCCTTCCTGGTCCCCAGCCCTGGTCGCAACCTAATACTGCAGCGACGCGTGGACGTTCTCGCCCGTCAGCCTCGATCGCCCGTTCAGCGCCACGAGCTCGATGAGGAACGCCAGCCCATGGACGGTCCCCCCAAGCTTCTTGACCAGTTCGGAGGTGGCGCGCGCGGTGCCGCCGGTGGCGAGCAGGTCGTCGACGATCAGCACACGCTGTCCCGGTTTGACGGCGTCCTCATGGATCTCGAGCGTGTCGGTGCCGTACTCGAGCGCGTAGCTCTCGCGGATGCAGGTGGACGGCAGCTTCCCGGGCTTGCGCACCGGCGCGAAGCCGGTACCGAGCCGGTCGGCGACCGGCGCGCCGAAGATGAACCCGCGGCTCTCGATGCCGACGACGAGATCGATCTTCTGATCCGCGAAGGGGCCGGCGATCGAATCGATGGCGACGCGGAGCCCGACCGGATCCTGGAGCAGCGTCGTGATGTCGTAGAAGAGAATCCCGGCTTTCGGGAAGTCCGGCACGTGGCGGATGTACGTTTTCAAATCAGTCATGGTCATCTGACGGTGAAGCCGGTATCTCTGCCCTCCGGCGCGGTATGTTCGATCTCCAGTTGTTCGACGCGGGCGCCGGGCGGTCCGTGCCGCAGCGCCTGCGCAAAGCGTTCGACCGCCTCGGCCTCCCCTTCCGCCGACGCCTCGACGCGGCCATCCGGCAGGTTGCGCACCCAGCCGTGAATGTTCTCCCGTGCGGCGGCCGTCTGCGCGAACCAGCGGAACCCGACGCCTTGCACACGACCGCCGATCAGAAACCGTCTCGAGACTCGCATGTGGGCGGATCGCCGGAGGCGATCATACTCCGGCGCGCACCTGTCCTTTTTACGGGCCACAGAGACACAGAGACACGGAGCGACACGCGTCGCCCGCCGCGAAGCGGCGGCGTGGTGGCATGAAGAATCGCGGAAACACAAGCCCGAGCCGATCCTTGCAGCTTGCGTTTCCGCGGTTCTTCGTGCCACCACCGATCGGCCGGCGTTGCCGGCCGATGCGACGCGCTGATGTCAGTGCGTGCGCTCCGGATCTCGGTGACCCTGTGGCTCAGTGGTTGATAAACCTCTGTGTCTCGGTGTCTCCGTGGCGATTTATCTTCGTCGACGCGATCGCAGCGTGATCCAGATGGGAGCCTACTGCGGCGAAGGCGCCGTCTTCGGCGGCTCGGGCTTCAGCGGCTCCGCCTTGATCGGATCCAGCTTCAGCCGCTGCAGCAGCTGATTGACTGGGGGCATCTTCCCTTTCACGTTGGTGTCGAGCCGTCCGAGGTGTTCGTCGAGACTGTTCGACAGTGTGCGGAAGACCGAGTAAGCCTGTTCAGTCGGCCGCACGTCGGCGCTCTCGATCACGCCCTGCAGCGCCGCGATCTTGTTGTTCAACTTGATCGGGAAGTTGAGCGGATCCTGGCTGCTCTGCAGCTTCACTTGGTAGATCTCGCCCTCGATCGCGCTCAGCGCCGCCGCGAAGTCGTCCAGCGCCTTGGCGACCGGCGCCGACCTGGCGTCGAGCTTTGCCTTCCGCTCCTCGATCTGCGCCTTGATGCCGCGCACCAGCAGCACGGCCTCGTTGGCCTGGCTCGCTTTGTCGCGTACCTTGATCGCGAGGTCGAACTCCTCGCGCAGATCCTGGTCGGTGACGTCTTTCAAGAGGTGCGGCTCGCGCCGTACGGCGAATGGCTGCGTCTCGGTCTGACCGTCCACCGTGACGCGCACCTGGTACGTGCCTGGCGCCGCGAGCGGACCGCGCGAGCTCGCCGCCCACATGATCAGCCCCGGGAAATCGGTCGCGCCCGGATAGCGCATGTCCCACGTCAGGCGGTTCAGGCCGGCCGCGACCGCCGGATGCGGTTCCGGCGGACGCCGCGGGCCGTCGTCTGCGCCTTCAGCCGGCGGCTTGCGCTCGGCGTCGGCGGGCGTACCGGTGAATGTCCGGATCACCTTGCCGTCCGCATCGAGGAACTCCATCTTCACGTTCTGCGCGGCCTGTTTCAGGTAGTAGTCGACGGCGACGTTACGATCGAGCCCGCGCAGCGCCTCGTCCGGCTTGTAGAGGTGAAAATTGGTGGTCGTCTGAATCCCGCCCTGGCGCAGCGGCGCGATGTGATCCATCACGTAGAAGCCGCGGCCGTGCGTGGCGATGACGAGGTCACGCTCCTCGACCGCGATATCGTGCACCGGCGTGTCGGGCAGGTTCTGCCGCAGCGACTCCCATTTCGCGCCGTCGTCGAACGACACGTAGATGCCGTGCTCGGTGCCGAGATACAGCAGCTTCGGCTGCTTGATGTCCTCGCGGATCGCGCGCGCGAAGTCGGTCGCGCCGACGCCGGCGGTGATCGCCGTCCACGTTTCGCCGTAATCGTCGGTGCGGAACACGTACGGCTTGAAGTCGTCCTGCTGGTACCGGTTCGCCGCCACGTACGCCGTGCCGGCGCGGTGCGGTGACGCGTCGATCAGGCTGATGCGGGCGAAGTCCCCCAGCCCCTTCGGCGTGACGTTCTTCCAGCTCGTGCCGCCGTTGCGTGTCACCTGCACAATGCCGTCGTCGGATCCGGACCAGATCACGCCGGCGTCTTTCGGCGATGGCGCGATGCTGAACACTGTCGCATAAGTCTCGACACCGGTGTTGTCCTTGGTGATCGGACCGCCCGACGCACCCATCGTCTTCGGATCGTGACGCGTCAGGTCCGGACTGATCCGTTCCCAGCTCTGTCCTTCGTTGGTCGACTTCCACACGTGCTGCGACCCCGCGTAAATGATGCGGGGGTCGATCGGCGACATCACGATCGGGAACGTCCACTGAAAACGTTCGGCGATGTCGCCGGATCCATATCCCATCGGATTGTCCGGGTACGGATTGACCTGGCGCTCCTGGCCGGTCCGGCGATCCAGCCGCGTCAGCAGACCGCCGTAGCTGCCGGCGTAGAAGATGTCCGGATTGCGGGGGTCGCTGGCGATGTAGCCGCTCTCACCGCCGCCGACCGAGTAGAACACCTGATCGGCGCCGCCGCCGGATCCCCCGGGCCCGCCCTGCGCCGGCGCGCTCGACACGCAGGCGGTGCTGTTGTCCTGCTGCGCGCCGCAGATGTGATACGGCACATGTTTGGTGGTAATCACGTGGTAGAACTGCGCCGTCGGCATCAGCTCCGCCGTCCAGGTTTCTCCGCCATTGACCGAGATCGTCCCGCCGCCATCGTTCGCCTCGATCATCCGGTTGGCATCGTTGGAGGCGATCCACATGTCGTGGTTGTCGCCGTGCGGCACGTTGCTGCTCTTCCAGGTCTTGCCGGCGTCGGTCGACTTGTAGATGTTGACGTTCAAGACCCAGACGGTGTCCTTCGCCTTCGGATCAGCGTAGACGCGCGAGTAGTAGAAGGCGCGCTGCCGCAGATCGCGCCGCTCGTTCACCTTCGTCCAGGTCGCGCCGGCATCGTCTGACAGGAAGAACCCGCCGTCCTCCGCTTCGATCTGTGCGTACAGGCGATTCGAGTCGGCCCCCGACACGGAGAATCCGATCTTGCCGAGCGTCGCCTTCGGCAACCCGGGGTTACGCGAGATTTCGGTCCAGTGATCACCGCCGTCGGTCGTCTTGAAGATGCCGCTGCCCGGACCGCCGCTCGACATCTCGAACGCGTTGCGGTAGGCCTCCCATAACGCGACGTAGATCACCTGCGGATTCTTCGGATCGATGACCAGCTCGTTCGCGCCGGTCTTGTTGTCGCGGAACAGAATCTTCTCCCAGGTCTTGCCGCCGTCCTTCGACCGGTAGACGCCGCGGTCGGGATTCGGCGCCGCATGATGGCCGAACGCGGCGACGTACACGACATCAGGATTGGTCGGGTGCACGCGGATCTTGGAGATGACCTGGGTGTCGGCGAGCCCGACGTGCGCCCACGTCTTGCCGCCGTCCGTCGACTTGTACGCGCCGCCACCCTGGATGATGTTGCCGCGGATATCGGCCTCGCCGGTCCCGATGTAGACGACGTCGGGGTTCGAGGCGGAGACAGCGACGGCGCCAACCGAGGAATGATGAATCAGGCCGTCGGTTACGGCTTTCCACGACATGCCACCGTCCGTCGTCTTCCAGAGCCCGCCGCCGGTGGCGCCCATGTAGTACTCGTACGGGCGGGCGTCGCTGCCGGCCACCGCAATCGATCGTCCGCCGCGCGCCGGCCCGAGGCTGCGCCAACGCAACGCGCCAAACGGCCCGGCGCTGGCCGGTGGTGCCGCCCCGCCGCCGCGCTGGGCGATGGCAAGCACGGGCAGGAGGAGCAGGACGAAGACGACGAAATATTTCACATGTCGAGACATACCAGTGATTCTACTAGTTGCCACGGTGTCAGACACCAGTCTCCGACCCTAAGCTCCGACACTAAGCTCCGACACCGGGGCCCTCGCTTACGGCGCGGACACGACGACGAAGCGCGCCAGCGGCGCGCGCGTGCGCCAGAGTGCGCGGCCCGAGGTGGCCCACAGGCCTTCCCGCTCGTAGCGCACGGTCAGCGGCACGCCTCGCGCGACGAAGGCGTCGAATTCCTCCCGGCGCATCACGCAATAGAACGGCTCGGGCGCGCCGAAGAATGCCGCGGCTTCAGCCGGATCCTCGAGGAACGTCGTGTGACGGCCGACGTAAAAGCGGTACGCGGGATTCCACCGGTTCAAGCGGAAGCTGGCGACGCGATCCAATGGCTGTGCTCGCGCGGCCACCCATTGCGCGACGTCGGGGACGACCTTCTGTGCTTCGAAAGCCGGCAGCACGAACAGAATCAGGCCGGCATAGGTCGCGAGCAAAGCGCCGGTCACCAGCCAGGGTACTCGAGGCGGGCGCGCGCGCCGCAGGATCGATCCGACGGTCACGACGGCGCCCGTCAGCGTCAGCGCGGCCGGGACGACGAGGGCGCCTGTTGGCAGCGCAAGGCGCGCCGATAGAAAGTAGGCGCACGCCGCACCGATCGCGAAGAGCAGCGGTCCGATGAGGTAGAACCCGAGGCGCGAGAAGCGATGGCGGTCCGATTGATGATCCGTTCGCAGGTCCGACCACGCGCGTGCACACAGCAGACACAGCGACGGCGCCGCCGGGAAGACGTAATGATCGAGTTTGAACGTCGAGAGCGTAAAGAAGCCGACGACCGCCAGCGTCCACGCCCAGAGCATGGCCTCGACGCCGTCGAGGCGGCCGTCCCGTCTGAACGCGCGCGCGTCGTCGATCAGACGCCCAATCAGCAGTCCGGTCCACGGCAGCAACGTCCCGGCGAGAATCTGCACGTAGAAGCCATACCCGGGCTGATTGGCAAAACGGCTGGCCGCAAACAGGCGGACGTTCTCGTCCAGGATGTAGCCGTTGACGAACCCGTCCTTGAAGCGGACGTACATGTAGGTGAACCAGGGTGCCGACAGCGCGGCGATGATCGCCAGTCCCCATGCCCAATGAAGCGCCAGCAGAGGGCGTCTCAAGTCGGTCGAACACACGATGAGGATCAGCATCGTGAGGCCGCACAGCACGAGGGCGATCGGCCCCTTCGTCTGGACCCCCAGCGCGATGCCGACGTAGCCGACGTATTGCAGAGCTGTTCGGCCTCGCAGCGCTGCCACAGCCAGGCACGAGGCGCCGCCGAACATGAACATCGTGAACAGGGTGTCGAGGATCGCGTATCGCGCCAGTCCGAAGACTCCCGGACACGCGCCGAGCATCAGGCCCGCGACAATTCCGACGTCTCGCGATACCATCACCGTGCCGAACCACACGGTGATCGCCAGCAGCCCCAACGCAGCCACGGCCGGCACCAGACGCGCCCCCGCTTCGGGATCGGGGACCAGGTTCATCGCCGCGGCCTGCAGCTGATGGAACAGAACCGGCTTATCGAAAAACGGCTGCTCGTTGTAAAAAGGGGCCGACCAGTCGCCGGCGGCGATCATTTCGCGGCTGGTTTCGGCATAATGCGCCTCGTCCGGATCCCAGAAGGTCGGGGTGCCGAGGCGCCAGAACAGGACGACGAAGACGAGCGAGGTGGCGAGGAGTGCGAGAGCCGCGTCGTGCGCGGAAACCTTTAGCATCTGGAACGGGTGCGATACAGTGGGTCAGCCGTGGA
>Ga0105248_10009229_pt1 | contig 10851 bp, 14 predicted proteins | sample KBSS34metaG_FD_81524 | JGI IMG/M metagenome (GOLD analysis project Ga0105248, IMG submission 81524) | Switchgrass rhizosphere microbial communities from Kellogg Biological Station, Michigan, USA - KBS S3-4 metaG | ecosystem: Host-associated > Plants > Roots > Rhizosphere > Soil | place...
AGTCGTGCTCCGGGGATGGCGTCGGCGGTGGCCTTGCCCGCGCGGGGCGACTGCATCGGATCCACTTCGCCGTGAACCACCAGCGTGGGTATCCTCACCCGACCCAACTCGGTTCGCCTGTCGCCGTTGGCCTTGATCGCGGCCTGCTGGCGGCGGGCAGCGGTCGGGTCGTGGGCGATGTCGTAGGCGCGCATCGCCACCGCGCGAGCCTTATCCTCGTCGAGCGGGTAGCCGGGCGACCCGATGAGCCGGAGCAGGCGTACCCAGGTCTCGCCGGCCGCCTCGCGGCTGTTGCCGGAACGGCGCGCGACATTGATAACGCCGAGCAGCGTGCGGAAACGTGGTCGGCTCACCCGCAGGCTCCAGGCCGGCGCCGACGACATCGAAGTCAGCGTGCGCACCCGGGTCGGGTGGTGGACGGCCATAACCTGGCCGATCATCCCGCCCAGGGAGATGCCGACCAGGTGCGCCGAAGGCCAGCCGAGGGCGTCCAGGACCGCGACGCGTCGTCGGCCATGTCGCCCAGCGTGTACGCCGGCCGCTCGCGGCAGTTGCTCGACCGCCCGGTGTCCCGATTGTCGAAACGCACCACCTGGAAACCGCGCTGCGTCAGGCCGGCGCAGAACGGGTCCCGCCAGTGGATCATCTGCGTGTCGTTGCCGCAGATCAACATCAGCGGTGCGCCACCGTCTGGGCCGAGAGTCTCGTACGCGATCTCAATGTCGCCGCTGTGGGTCACCTGCACCGTCATGGGCCACCCTCCCGTTTTCAATACATCGTATTGTAAAGCACGGACACGATGCTCCAATACCCTGTATGGTCAAGGAGGGTCGATGCCGAAGACCGTAGACCATGAGCAGCGCCGCCGGGAGTTGGCCGAGGCCCTGTGGCGCATCGCGCGGCGCGACGGCCTCGAGGCGGCGACGGTCCGCCACGTGGCCGCCGAGGCGGGCGCGTCGGTCGGGCTGGTGCAGCACTACTTCACCAGCAAGGACGAGATGCTCCAGTTCGCGCTCGAACGACTCGGCACGGAGCTGGAGGCCCGCCTGATCAGCAAGATCACCGCGCTCGGTCCCGAACCGGATCCCTACGAGGTGATCTGGATCGTCATGTGCGAGCGGCTCCCGCTCACCAATCGCCGCCAAGCCCAGACCCAAGTCATGGTCGCCTGGCTGGGGCGAATCGCGCTACGGCGCGAGCCGAACAGATACCTCGTCGACGGCACCGTCCGAATCCGCGACTACCTCGCCAGCCAACTGCTGATCGGCCAGCAGCGCGGCGAGGTCCGGGCCGAGCTCGACCCGTCCAGCACGGCCGACGCGCTGCTCTGCCTCAACGAGGGCCTCGCCGCCCAACTCGTCGTCGGGATCCACACCGCCACGTCAAGCAGGCGCGTACTAGCCGACCATCTGGCCCTGCTCTTCTCCGGACGGTCGACCACCACGACAAAGCGACCGACGCCGCCCGCGAAGTCGGGTCCACCCAAGCGGTAAGCCAGCCGCGACGCGTCGCCGATGCCGTCGTCAGCCAAACATCGGCACCCAGCGGGTAATAGGGAAGACCGGCATAACGTGTGCGTAGAGCGAAGGATCGATCGCACGTATTCCATCCGGCACGAACGGTGTAAGGCACGTACCCACACCGACCACGACCGACACGCATGACCATCACCTTCAACTCCGCCAACACTCGGCGGAGTGTCACGCATCAATTGAACGCGCCCCGTAACGCGCTACATAGCAATCAACCCGTGGGACGCAGCCATGCCGCCGCCACCTCGCCCGCCGGTCCGCCGTCCGCGGACGGGGATACAGATCAGGTCACGGTGACGATCTTCGCGGCCTGGACCTTGCCACTGCTGACGTGGTAGACCTCGAACTCCGAGCTGGTACCTGGCGAAAGGCGGTCTGCGTGGGCGCGAAGTCCGCTGACGAGATCTGGGGCACCGAGTACGACTGGCTGGGCTGCGATGGCGTCGGCCACGTCGCCCTGTTCACGACGGCCGGCGGTAGCTACCCGCCCGAGGAGTTCCTGCTGGACACGGACGTGCACGACGAGGCGATTGAAGCGATCCTCGCCCGGCCGGCCGTCACCACGGCCCGGTTCGCGCCGGACCTTCGGCCCGACCTGGTGAACATCTGGCGCCTGGCGGCCGAACGTGGACTGTTCGCCTACGACGGGGAGCTCTATGGCGGGCCGTACCGGCTCAACGCGGCGCCCGAGGTGCCGGTTCACGTCGACCGCCTGCCGCCGAACGCGATCGAGGTGCTGCGCCGGCTCACGCTGCACCGCCTGCGGTTCGCCGACCTGACGGTCATCTCGGAGCAGGACCTTCGGGGCGCGTGACGCATTCGTAGGCCCGCTATCGACGCTGCGACGCCGAGATAACGTCCGCCCCAGCGCAGGCAGGGTCTCAGTTTCAGTCTCATTCGCGGACATTCGCGCACGTTCGAGGACGATCGTCGCGGGCAGGAAGCCCAGCTCACGGCCGACAACGCATCGACACGAACACCCCAAGGCAGACTTGGAAAGCGTGCGTGCTGCAGTTCACGTCACGTCGGGCCGCTAGACACCGCTTCCGGCGAATATGCGGCGAAATTCCCGTAAGGAGATCATCCGGAAATGTGTTTCCGCAGCTCATAGGCTTGTCCGTCCGCACCGGAGGTCCGCCCTCCGGAGGCGGAATCGCTCCTGGACGCGGCCGAGCCTCGCTCACGAGCACCCGTTGTCCCAGCGCTCGCAATCCGATCGCAGCGCGGCGCCTACAGCCGGACGATTGGCGACGTGACGCACGAACCGGCCGAAGCCGCACCGACGCGTCCTCGCCCGAGGGCCGCCGGCGGTCGCCGGGTGGCCAGCACGGTACGTCCCGGACCTCCCGATCGGCCGGTCCGACACCGCCGTGTTGAAGATGGCGCGAAGGAGTCGGTGCGCCTTGGCCACCGTCACCGGCATATACCCTGGTCGAGGAGCTCCCGCCGCCATTGCCTCAACTTGGGCGGGTTGATCGACGACAGGGTCATCTGCCCGAGCCTCGGTCCAATGTGGAGCTTCACCAGGCCTTTGTACGGGACGACCGTCTTGGGACGAAGGCGCGGACGCTCACGGATCCACGATGTTACATAGTCAACGAGCATCACACGTCCGGCTCTGGGTTGAGCCAGTCGCCTTTGGCGATCTCCGCGTCCTTACGGGACAGCCACAGCTCCGCGTCCTTCTTCCGCTCGAATGTCTCCGTTGCCGGACGGAGGACACCGTCCGGGCCTGGGTTTCAAGGCGGCCCACTTCGCGGGCCGCAGTCTTGGATGAATACGTCACGTCGACGGCGCTTGCACGGGACACCGTCGGGGTTTCGTCCACCGCGTAGGCACCCCGGGGCGTCTTCGACGCTGCGGCCGCACTCCCATGCCGGAGCAGCGACAGGGCTCACGCCGCGGGTAGGCGGTCCGCGGCGGTTCGCGCGACGGCGGTCAGGGCATCGGTCGTCGGGGCGTTTCCGCCCGTCACCAAGTCGACCAGGATGAGGCCGTGGCCCCCCTTTATGACGAACATGTTGATCGAGTTCGAGAGCACCTGTCCGTTCAAGGTGACCTGAACCGTCTCCACAGTGGCCTCGTCGCCGACGCCGGACACCGAAGCGGTACTCACTTTGCCCCCACCGTCGGCCGCGCCGGCCTGAAGCTGGGCGGCGTTCTGGTCCCTGATCTGGTGGAGCTGGTCGACGCTCCCGGCGACAACGGATACCCGGAACACGTTCTTGGTCCCAGCTCCGTACACGCACGTGGCGAAAGGTGCCTTGTCCTGACGCATGCCGGGACTGAACGCGGCGCCGGTGAGGGCTGAGGCCTCCTGCTGCGTCACGAGCTGACACGGATCCGTCGTTGGCGTACCGCCCCCGCCCGCCGGACCAGCACCACCTGGCGTCCGCGAAGCGGTAGTTCCATTAGCCGCCGGCGCAGCCGAGCCCGACCCGCACGCAGCCAGCAGTCCCACGAGCGCGACAGCAAGAGGCAGTACCAAACGAAATCTACTCATCTCATCACTCCCACACGGGTCACCTGTGTCAACGAAGGTAGGCCCACGCATACGACGAGGAATCAGGGATTGCCCTATGCCGCAGAGCGTCGGCGAGCCGGGCCTCGGGGGCGGTCGCACACCTCGCTAGCGGTGGGAGAGGAAGACGGCCGCCGGTAAGGAGCGTTCCGTCGAAGATGCGTTCCGCCATCAACAGGTTCTGGCCGACGCTCATTCTCGCCAGAGGTGAGATCTTGTCTGCCAAAGGACCGGTCTCACTCCCTCGTCGACCTTCACGCCCTGGTCCTCGCTGGCCCCATCCGAGCAATGCCGGCCGGACAACGGTGGCTCCGACCACCCGGAACTCGCGCAACAAACTCGGTCGCAACTGCCCGGCGGACGGATCGAACACTGCCTCTGACCGGCAGGCGGAGGACGCTGTGCAACTCCAGGTAAACGGACGGACGCCTGCTCAGTCGGCCAGGTCTCGCAGTGCGGGCGGCATCAGCACGAACTCACCGGCTTCCGCGTCGCGGGGTTCACGACTGGTGACCGGGATCTTCGCCACCAGGGCCGCCACGATGTCGCTCACGGCCTACCAGTCAACGGTCCGTCTTGGCCCAGCCCATCGCCGTTGGCATCACGGAGCCGGTCCCAGTCCGTTCGCAGCAGTGCGCACACTGCGAACGGCGCGTCGTCCTGCTCCCCCTCCATACCCTCCACCTTGCCGCGGCTCCGGATCTCACCCACGTATCGCATGCCGATGCGCTCCATGACGGCGCGTGAACGCAGGTTGTGACGGACGGTGCACGACACCACGGCGTGGACTCCGAGGACATCGAATGCGAACGCCAGCCCAGCTCGGCCAATCTCCGACGCGTAGCCGCGGCCCCAGAACTCGCCTCGTAACGCCCACCCGATCTCCAGCCACTTCGCGTGTGCTGTGAATGGGCGGCTCATCGCGTGCGCGACACGCACCCACGGTTCTGCCGGAAGGAATGCGTAGATCTGGCCCCAGTCGTCGTCGACCGGCGTGCGCGACAATCCGCCGCGACCGACGATCTCGCCGCTGATGCGGTCGTACGCGATCCACTTGTGGACACCGTGGAGGCGCCACGAGTCGCCCATGAACCTCGCCCACTGCTGTGCCTGCTCAAGGCTCGGCTTCTCGCTGCCGTACCAACGCCAGACCTGCTCGTCGTTGTGCACGAGCCACAAGTCATTGGCGTTAGCGGGGCCAACTGGTTCAAGCCGCAGGCGCGCCGTGAACCGAGAGTCGCCGGCGCCGGCCGGTAGCCCACCTCCCATCCGACAGAGCGTGCCACGATGGCAACGCTGCCGCCCCCGAGATTCGCGACTGACGCGACGTCGATGGCCCGGGTAGGTCAAATGCGTTCGAGTCGCTGCTTCAGCGTGGCGAGGTTCGTCGGCATCTCCTTGGCGGCTTCACGGCGAACGACCAGCGGGACCAGGACTTTGCCGATCCCGTGACCGGTGAAGTCGACGCTGATGGTCAGCCGCGATCGATCGTCCGCCAGAGGCTCGACGGTCAAATCGACGATGGCTCTGATCGGCCCATCAACACCACGCACTCCCCATGTCTTTGGTGGGCTGATGTGACTGATCTCCGATGTGCTGGCACGGTCGGCGCCACCGATGCGTCGCGTGGTGAAGCATCGCGTACCCACGCCTGGGTTGTCGGGTTGCTCGAGGCGGCCGCTGACGACGCCCTGCTGCCATTCGTGGAAGCGGGTCGGGTCGGTGGCGTAGGTGAACACGTCCTCGGCAGCGCGTTCTATGTCGACAGTGGTGACTATCGCCGTCATCTACTGCTCCTCACTGAACAGGGCCGCGTAGCGCGCCAGGTACAGCGGCCAGCCCTGGTTGTTCGCGATGCCGTCGCTGACCGCCGCCCATCCGGGTCCGTGCCGGTCGATGTGGCGGTGTTCGAGCTCGACCCGCGTCCGGTCGGGCGCCTCGGCGATGAACCTCACCTCGACCTCGCTCGTGTTCTCGGGCTCGGTCTCGATCGTCCATTGGGGACTGATGTCCCAACTGAAGACAACCCGGGTCGGCGGCTCGAACGCAAGGATCCGTGCCCAGCGACACTCGCTGCCGTCGGTCCCCCGGTCGTAGATATGACCGCCGACCTTCGGCTCGAACACAGTCTCGGCGATCGGCGCCCGCAGGAGATTGTGTTCCGCCGGCTTGAAGTCACCGAACCGATCAGTGAACACCGCGAAGGCCCGCTCGATCGGCGCCTGGACGACGATCTGCTTGCGGACCACGGCAGCGGCTGCCTGTGTCATGCCTTCTCCTCGGTCTGTCGTTCAACGACGTCCTGGTACCCGTCCAACGCGCGGTTCCAAAACGTCTCCAGCTGGTCACGCAAGGCGGCAATCCCAGCCGGGTTCAGCCGGTAGACCCGGCGATTGCCAACCGCGCGGTCGGTCACCAACCCGGCGATCTTGAGCACCTTCAGATGCTGCGACACGGCAGCTCGGCTGATCGGTAACCCGCCAGCCAGCTCCCCGACCGCCTGCGGCCGTACGGCCAATGCGGTCACGATGGCCAACCTGCTGGGATCTCCCAACGCCTCCCAGCCGTCCCGAGCTTGGTAAGCCGCCACTAACGCAAGTTACGACTTACGGACGCCGGTCGTCAAGTCTGTGAGCCGGTGGTCATCGCCGACCTGTTCCCCGACCTCACAGTCGTCACGACCAAGCGCGAGGAACACCGCACACCCGGCGGGCGCATACAGCCGTTCACATGGCTCCTCATGACTACCAAGGCGCAGAAGCCTAGACTCGCGCACAGCCGTCACCTTCCGGGGGTGGCGTTCAATGTTTGGGGCGGCCGGCATGAGAGTCGGCATTGTCGGGGGATCGATCGCCGGCTGCGCAGCCGCAGCCCTTCTGCACCGAGCCAACCACGACGTAACCGTCCTGGAGCGATCCGAGTCCGAACTCGTGAGCCGCGGTGCCGGGATCCTTTCGGGGACGGCCGCGTGGCAACACATGGCGGCGCATGGTTTGTTCGACGAGTCGCTCCCCGCCTGCCGGGCCAGCCGCTCCCGGTTGGTCACCCGGGCAACCGGGACCGGCCAACAGCGATGGCTGGGCGATTATCAGATGAGCTTTTCGTTGTTCAACTGGGCTCATCTCTACCAGCAGCTTCGGCGGCGCGTCCCCGACGATGTGTACTGCGGTGGTTCGGCCGTCGAACGGATCGAGGCGACGCCTCACGGCGCGACACTGCATCTTGTCCATGGCGATTCACGGGAGTTCGACCTCGTCGTGTGCGCTGACGGGTACCGCTCGCTGGGACGCGCGATCGTTGACCCCGGCGCCGTGCCGGTCTTCCGAAAAATGGTGCTGTGGCGCGGACTCCTACCCGAACGGGACATCCGCGTCGATGCACTCGGCGGCGGCGACATTCTTCGGCCCGTATACCAAGGGGGCCACGGGATCGTGTACTACATCCCCGCCGCCGGTCAGAGCAGTAGACCGGGAGAGCGCCTTCTTATGTGGGGCTACTACCTCCAGGTTCCGGAGAGCGACCTGGCCTCGGTCCTCGTCGACGACCAGGAGCGGCAGCAGTCCGGATCAGTGCCATTCGGGAAGGTGCACCCAGAGGTCAGGGCGGCCCTGGCGTCCCGCCTCGCGAGCCTGCTGCCCTCATCGCTGTTCGAGGTGGTGCAACAGAGCGGCAACTCATCGATCCAGGCCATCTACTCCTGCGCACCCCGCAGCTACGTCCGCGAACGTCTCTGCTTGGTCGGCGATTCCGGCACGGTGGTGCCCCCATTCGCCGGCAGCGGCGTCCTCAGAGCGATAGCCAGCGTCGCCTCATTGGTGGACGCCGTTGCCGACGCGTCCGCCATAGATGAAGCACTCCGCCGATGGAGTGACACCCAGCTTCAGGCGGCCGCCGATGCCATTCCGACGACTGAAGCCATCGAACGCGGCTACGTGCTCGACGTACCAGACTTCACCACCATGCCAACCGCAGCAACCAACGACTGGATGTCCGCAGCCTTTGCCGGGCTCCCACTGACCCTTCCCGACGGGTGATCCGCAGCAAGCCAGGCGGCTGCGAAGTCGGCGAGGCTCCATTGTGGACTTTGCTGGCCGAGCAGTTCGGTGCGGAAGTAGGCCGGGCTTGGTAGGTCGTTGAACGGTGAGGTGACCGCCAGCGCACGAAAGACCGGTCGCGGATGACGCCGCAACCGGCCTTTGCACGTTGCGAGTTCAGGTCAGGGCCATGGCGGGGTTCCGGCGGCGCAGCCGGGCGGAGTCGACCAGCAAGGCAATGCCGACGACGAGTTCAGTGGCGATCAACGGGTACGCGGCCAACCGCTCGAGAGTGCCGATGTTGGGCGGGAGCGCTGAGCTGTCCACCACCGTGGCGTCGACCTGTACGAGGAGGAAGGCGATGACGCCAACAGCGCCGAGCACCATGAACGCGCGAGCCAGCCAGGTCGGCAGGCCGAGCCGGGCACCCAGCCGTCCGGTCAGGAACGTGGCGACGTTGCCGCAGGTCATGATCAGCGACGCGCCGACGGCGTGCAAGGGGAACCTCCAGGCCGGCGACTCGGGAAACGAGGCGGCGATGAACAGGCCGAGCCCGTAGCCGATGACGAGCCGGAGCTGCCAGCGTGCCAGCCGGCCCTGCCCGCGAGTGCGGAGCAGCAGCACAGCCGCGACGATGACCAGCACCCCGTTGAGCACGAAGCCTGCGTTCAACACCGCTGCCAGCGGGGAGTGGACGATGTGTCCCTTGAAATTCACGGCGGGCCCCGGCACGCCCAGGTCGCTGACGAAGTCGTCGGTATAGCTGTACGCGGGGTTCTTCCAGGCCGCCGCCGCCACGGTCTCGGCCACAAGAAACACGACCACGGCGGCGAGAAGCGCGATCGCCGCCGGCACGTTGCGGCGGATGTCGCGGAGCTGATCACTAGATGCCTTGAAGGCGGTTACTGTCATAAAGACATGATGCGACTGTCTGTCAGTGACTGTCAACCAGTCCACTCGTGCCGACTGTCGGTTGGTGACATACTTCATCGGTGGGCGGCGCAGAGGGCTATTGGCAGCAGTCCCGGCAGGCTGTGCGCCAGAAGGTCATCGAGACCGGGATGCGGTTGTTCGTCGACCAAGGGTTCGACGCCACGACGACCACGCAGATTGCAAACGAAGTCGGCATCAGCAGCCGATCGCTGTTCCGCTACTTCGCCACCAAGGAAGATCTCGTTCTAGGTCACCTCACACCACAGGGCGAGGTGGTCGCCTCGGCACTGGCAGCGCGGCCCGCCGATGAGTCGCCATGGACCGCGTTACGGGCAGCCTTCGAATCCCTGCGCCGGCCGAACTACAACGACGAGCACCAACTCGTGGTCACGAAAATGATCTACGGGACCCCGTCGCTCCGTGCCCGCTACGTCGACAAGCAGCTGAATTGGCTGGCACTCCTCGCGCCCGAGATCGCCAGTCGTCTGGGAAAAGCCGGCGTCGTGCCGACAGGCGATCTCGAGTTGTCGGCCCGCGCCATCGTGAGTACGGCGTTGATTTGCCTGTCGCTGGCCTCGGAGGCCTGGGCCACACAGGACGGCGCGGTCGATATCGGCGTCCTGTACGACGCGGCGATCGGCGCGGTGCGCGCCTAGGTGTGACTCTCTGCCAGCCCAGAGTACGTCCGCTGACCCTCGCGAGACCCGCCGCCCGCCCTTCGACGCAGTTGAGTCAATCGTTGAGGAAACTCTTGGCGCGTGACCTGCGCTGATCCGAGCGGGCGCTGGCCGCTGGGAGATCCGCGCCGACCCACAACGGGCTCAGCCCAAGGCCGGTCGTCAGCCCCGGCGCCGCGGTGAGTCGGTGGCGAGGTTGGTCAGGTCGAGCCAGGTGTCCCGACCGCCGTTGCGCTTCATCATCGCCTCGATCAGCACCCGGGCGACCGACTCGCGGTCGAAGCTCCTGTGCCAGATCTCTGCGTCGCCGTCGCCGTGGCGAGCGCCGACGATCCACGCGGAGCCGTTCTGCCAGAGCCAAAGGTCTTTGCGGGCCATGCGGCCGTGGGCCCGGTTCCACCAGCGTCCCCGCAGCTCCTCCACGTACGCCACCATAGAACGGGTGTTCGAGGACGTCAAGCGACCTGAACCTCTGCTACCCGCGCGGATTCGCCGCGGGTATGAGGGGGACCGGGCAAACTGGACCGACGGGCGCTCTCTTCGGGAGAAGGTGTCATGTCATCAATGACCATGAACCTGTTCCTCCTCGGCGATCTCCAGGACGTCAGCAGGACCGGGCAGCTGACCGCGATCTCATGGCGCTTCAAGGCATCTCCGATTGGATCAACGATTTCGGGGCCAAGCCTCACAAGGACCTCGGCCGCGCTGGGACCGTCTGCCCGTTCGTGCCCGGATCGCTGGAGCGGAAGGTCCTGTGGCTCGCTCCGGAGCACGTCGCCGACAAGAGCGAGACCGACGTCGTCGAGTTGGTCAGCCGTTACAAGAGAGTGCTGCAGCAGTCTCGACCCACGAGCGGCGACGATGCCCAGCACAAGGTGATCCTCGTAGTGTTCCCCGACTTGCCGGCCGATCGCGCGCACCGTGTCTTCGACAACGTCCTGCAGCAACTCGCCGCCCCGTCGTATGCGGACGATGGGATCCTGTTCGGCCCGTTCTACCCGGGCAACGAGACCACGGCGATCTACAACCCGACGTTCCGGCCATTCCAATCACCGGTGCCGTTCCTGTCCGTGCGGCACGGGGTCATCGGCGACTGGAAGTTCTTTGTGGACAACGAACAGATGCTCAACCGGTGGGCTCGTCGATACGGGGAG
>Ga0105248_10009233_pt1 | contig 10848 bp, 10 predicted proteins | sample KBSS34metaG_FD_81524 | JGI IMG/M metagenome (GOLD analysis project Ga0105248, IMG submission 81524) | Switchgrass rhizosphere microbial communities from Kellogg Biological Station, Michigan, USA - KBS S3-4 metaG | ecosystem: Host-associated > Plants > Roots > Rhizosphere > Soil | place...
GCCGCGGCGCGACGAAACGTCCACTCTTACGAAGGAGTGTCGATTGAAGGTCTCAAGAATGCGGCTCAGCGTCCTGTGGGTAGCCGCGGGTGTGGTCGGCGCCACGATGCCCGCCATTGCGCAGCGAAATCGGACGGACTTGGGCTACGCGGAAGTCAGCATTATCAACTGCAAGGCGGAACGCCTCCGTGAATGCGAGGACTTCTACACTCGCGCCTTTCATTCCGCGGCCGAAGCATTGACCAAGAAGCGTCTACTATCCGGCTATCTTGTCACTCGAATTGTGTTTCCACCGCCGCTTGAAGCAGGCTATACGCACATTCTCGAGACCCAGTCCGACGAACCGCTGCCCGCCGAACACACCGAGGAATTCGTAACCACGAGAGATGAGGCGCTCGGGCTTCCACCGGGCCAGGCGGACTTTCGATTTTCGCAGTTGCGCGATTTGTCGACGCGATTCCGCACGGCGAGTCTTGCGGTCGCGGGCAACGTTCCGGCGGCTGGCGACTATATCAAAGTCGAGTTCATCAAGTCGACGCCGGAGACGCGACAGGCACTGACGGATTGGATGCGCTCGACGCGGCAGCCCATGATGGAGCGCCTGGTGCAGGAGGGCCGCATCTCCGGCTGGTCGTTCCGGCCGCTGCAACTGCGCGGCTTCGAAGAACCCTTCGACGCGATCGAGACCACCCATTACAAGGACGCCTCCGTTGTGATGGGCGGCGGCGACCCAATCGATTTCCGCGCCATCTTCCACAAAGTCTTTCCAGGCACCGGACTCGAAAAATACGAGAAAGACAGCCAGCAACTTCGTTACGTCACCCGCACCCGCGTCGGCCGCATCATCGACGTCGTCGGACCGGGAAGCGTGAAGTAACGGAACGCGCCGCTGTCTGTCATAATCGCGGAACTGGAGGACATTTCTGCGATGGCGTTTCTGGGCAGGCGCGCATTTCTTGGATCGGGAATCGGAGCAGGCGCGGCCACCGCACTCACTGGGCCGCAAGCGAGCGCCCAAGCGCGAACCCCGACAACAGTCTCGCTGAGCGGCGACGGTGTCAGCCTGACGCCGCGCGAATATGCCCAACTTCTTACGACCATCACCGCGGATGAAAAGTTCTCGAAGGACACGTACCTGAAGGGCGGGGCCGTCGAAGAGCTGGAAGCACGCTTCGCGTCGGTTCTCGGGAAGGAGTCGGCGGTCTTCCTGCCCACAGGCACGCTCGCGAATCACCTCGCTGTCCGTATTCTGGCGGGCGAGAAGCGGCGCGTTCTGGTGCAGGCCGAGAGTCATTTGTATCGGGACGAGGACGATTGCGCGCAGCTTCTGAGCGGGCTGAATCTCGTCGCACTCGGCGCAGGGAAAACCACGCTGAAGGCCGATGAGGTCATCGGCGCCATTGAGCAGTCCACCTCCGGACCGTATCCCGTCGCCGTCGGAGCCATCTCGATAGAATCCCCAGTTCGCCGGACGCGCGGCGGCATCTTCGATTTCGATCAGATGCAAAAGATTACCGCTTACGCGCGAACGCACGGTATCGGAACGCACCTCGACGGTGCACGCATGTTCCTCGCGTCCGGCTATTCCGCGATTTCTCCTGCCCGTTATTCCGAGCTCTTTGATACCGTCTACGTGTCGCTCTACAAATATTTCAACGCCCCGTTCGGAGCGATCCTCGCAGGCAAACGCGCGCAGATGGAAAAGGTCGCAGCGCTGCGCCATCCTTTCGGCTCCGCGTTGTGGCAGGGTTGGGAATCCGCTGCAGTCGCGCTGCATTTCCTCAACGGTTTTAGCGACCGTTATGCGCGCGCCGTTTCGAGTGGCAACGCGTTGTTGAGAGCTCTCGAAGCCGACGAGCGTTTTCGCGTCGAACGCGTGCCGGATGGCAGCAACGTCTTCGGTTTCAAGCTAGCTTCGGCCGCCGAACTCGATGCGTTCCGAGCGAAACTCGCGCAGGCGAACATTCTGATGAACGCGCCCAGGAAAGCGACGCAAACCACGATCTCCATCAACGAGACGTTGAATCGGAGAGCGCCCGAAGAGATCGCACGCGAGTTCGTCAAGGCTGCTGGTTAGCAACCACCGAACCTCGACCGTGACGGAACGGATGCGCTCGAGGCGTGAACCGTAAGGTCACGCGTTAATAGAGTTTGAACGCAGCGCGTCAACAATCCTGCCTCACACTTTCGACAGATACGCGTAGCTTTGCCGCAGGCTCTCCAGCGGATCTCCCGCCGTGTAATCCTGTTCGACAAAGTAGTGCTGCACGTTGGCCGCCTTCGCCGCCGCGATCACGCGCTTCCAGTCGATGACGCCCTTGCCGACTTCCTTGTACGCCTCTTTCGCCGGACGGTCCGTCTCGTACGAAACAGGCGTACCCTTCGCCTTGTCCTTCAAATGCAGCCCAAAGATGCGATCCTTCCACGCCGTAATCATTCGCGCCGGATCCTCGCCGGCGACGCTGGCCCAAAAGCAATCGATCTCGAGCGCGACGTCTTTGCTCAGTTTTTCTCGCAGCACGTCGATCGGACGCTCTTTGCGCAAGCCGATGCGCTTCGGCAGTACCTCGAACTCGAAGTTGTGGTGATGGTAGAAAAACGAAAGTCCGGCCTTGCGGCATGCCTCGCCCGCGCCATTCAACTGATCCGCGAATTTCGGCCAGAATGTTTGCGGCGCGTTTCGTTCCTGCGGAACCACAAATGCAACGCCGATCGCCGGAACGCCGAGCTGCTTCGCAGTCTCGATCTGCTCTTCGAGTGTGACTTGCGGCAGGTGAGCTGGAACTTCCTTGGCCCCGGTCCGCGCCTTGTTGGCTTCCAACCAGTTTCGGTAGAACTCCCAGCCGCCCGTGATGCACGCGGCCTCAATGTGCGAGCCCACCGGTTTTAAACCTGTTTCCTTCAACACGTGCGCGAATTTCTTCGCGTCCGCCAACCCGATCTCCACTTCGCGATAGCCGATCGCCGCAATCGCCTTCAGCGTCGCCTCGCCTCTGACTGGCAGTAAACTCCGCACCGTGTACAACTGAACGCCAATCGGCTTTTCGAACGCCGCTCGCGCGAGCAGAGGAAGTCCCGCGGCAGCGGCAGATTGGAGCAAGGTGCGGCGTGTCATTAACGGTTAGACTACACGCATTTGACTCGCGAAGGATAGCCGCTCCCGGCCGGGCAAATCGCCTGCGCGCGCCGATCGACGGACCCACCGTCCACCGTATTTCGTGTGAGATACTCACAAGCCAAGCGCATCGTGCCATCGCAAGGAAAGGGGCTTCTCCGATGAAGGCTCTCTGTCTCGTTCTTGTTTCCACCGCGTTGTTCGCCCAGCAGCACGCGACCAAAGACGACTGGCCGCTCTACGGCGGCACCGACTTCTCCTGGCGGTACAGCGCGCTCGACCAGATCAACACCGGCAACGTCAAAAAACTCGTGCCCGCATGGGTTTTCCAGACCGGAGACTACGAGATGGGCCTGCAGGCGACGCCCATCGTCGTCGACGGAATCATCTACCTTTCGACCTCGCACAATTGGGTCTACGCGATCGAGGGAACCACCGGGAAGCCGCTGTGGATCTACAAATATCCGAACAATCCGGCGGGCCGCTCCGGCTACGGAGCGCAAAATCGCGGAGTCGCCGTCGCGCAAGGCCTCGTGATTCTCGGCACTCTGGACAACTCCGTCGTCGCTCTCGACCAAAAGACGGGCAGGGAAGTGTGGCGCGTCAACGTCGAGGATTATCGTCAGTGCGGCTGCAATATTTCGGCGGCCCCCTTGATCGCCGGCGACAAGGTCGTCGTCGAAAGCACCGGCGACGACAGCGCGCATCGCGGCTATCTCAACGCGTTCGACATCAAGACCGGGCGACTGCGCTGGCGCTTCTTTGTGATCCCCGGACCCGGCGAAAAGGGCAGCGAAACCTGGGCCGGCGAAAGTTGGAAGTACGGCGGAGGCGCGCCGTGGATGACCGGAACCTACGATCCTGCGCTGAACCTAATCTATTGGGGCACGGGAAATGCATCGTCGGATTTGAACGGCCGCGGACGGCAGGGCGACAACCTCTACACCGCGAGCGTCGTCGCGGTCGACGCCGACAGCGGCAAAGTGAAGTGGCACTACCAGGAGATTCCCCACGACTCCTGGGACTACGACTCCGCGTATGAGCCGATGCTGATCGACCTGCCCGTCAGCGGCGTCCAGCGCAAACTGATCGTGCACGCGAACAAAAGCGGCTTCGCCTTCGTGCTCGATCGCACCAATGGTCAACTGCTGCGCGCCTTCCCGTACGTCAAGCACATCACCTGGTCCGCCGGCATGACCGAGGACGGCAAGATCATCAACCGCAACGAGCCCGACGTCGGCAAGACGAAGCTCATCTGCCCCGGCTCCGGTGGCGGACGCAGTTGGAACCACGCGACCTATTCGCCGCGCACGGGCTTCTACTATTCGCCCGCCGTCGAATGGTGCAGCGAAGAAACCGCCTTCGAGCAGGAGGCCGACGAGGGCAAGGGCTTCATCGGCGGTATGTGGCGCGGCAAGCATCCGCCCGGCGAGGATTCGTTCAGTCACATCGACGCCTACGATCCGGTGAAGGGCATCAAGAAGTGGACCTACAAGACCAAGTACGCGCTGCTCGCGTCGCTGCTGACCACCGCCGGAGACCTGCTGTTCACCGGCGATCCGGAAGGATACTTCTTCGCGCTCGACGCGCGGACCGGCGATAAACTATGGAGCTTCCAGACCGGCAGCGGACTGCGCGGATCGCCGGTGACGTTCCGAGCGAACGGCCGCCAGTACGTCGTCACGCCTTCCGGTTGGGGTTCGCTCGCAGCCGGCGGCGTCTCCGGCTTGTTCCCGCAGGACGCGCGATTGTTCCGCGGCGGATCCGCCCTGTTCGCGTTCGCGTTGCCGGAGGACGTGAAATGAGGCTCGGCCTACTTCTTTTGACAGCACTTGCGCTCAGCGCGCAGGACGACGCGGAAGCTGCTCGCGGAGCCGCCGTCTACACGCGAAGTTGCGCCACCGGCTACTGTCATGGACCGGGAGGATCTGCCGGCAACAACGCGCCGCGCCTCGCCGGACGCAATCTGCCGCTCGCGCAGATCGTGAAAGCGACGTCGGACGGAGTGCCCGGAACGCCGATGCCCGGCTGGAAATCTTCTCTGCCCGAGCCCGAGCTCAAAGCTGTCATCGCGTATGTCGCACGTCTCTCCGCCGGACCCGCGACGGTCGCTGTCGTTCCTCCCCGTCCGCCACGCACCACGCGTCCCCCGGAAGTCCAACGCGGCCGCGATCTGTTCTTCGACGCGACGCGCGGCGCGCAGCGCTGCGGAAGCTGTCATCAGGTCGACAACTGGGGCACGCAAATCGGACCCGACGTGAAAGGCTTCAGCGGCGACATCCGCGGAGTCGTTTCAAAGAATGCGTCCACCGCGAAAATGAAGACCGGCGAAGCGTTCCCGGTGTTGCTGGTGGCGAAGAACGCGGAGATGGTGCGCGTCTACGACATGAGCTCGCTGCTACCGGTGCTCCGCTCGATGCTCCCCAACGAAGTCGACATCGTCAGCGGCTCCGCGTGGACGCATGCCAGTGCGATCGCCAATTACAAGGATGAGGAATTAGCGGCGATCCTGCCGTTCTTGAAATCGACGAAGTAACGAAGCCAAGGACTCTATTTCCGGGTTGAGCCCCGGCTTGTTCTCTCAAAAGTCTCTCCCGTCCAAGAGAATGTGACTCGAGTCGATTGAGTCGGAATGACTGGACTCCCGAATTTCCGCGGAAGGTCTTCGCAATCCTGCCGACGCATCAACTTGGTGCCCTTGCTGACGATGATCGAGAAGCTCGGAGGCTGACCCGCGGCATTCTTGAATTCGATTGCATCGATATAGGTAAGCGAGATCGGTGCTGGTTTGTCAGTGAGTTGGCCAGCGGAGTCGGGCACCCCCCATCCGCATTGCTCCGAAACATCATTCAAGGAGTAAAGCATTTGCTCGGGAGCATCAGACGTGAAGTCCTGTAAGTAAACCAGAAAATCGATACCGTTAGCCGAGTGATACGTGGCAATGCAGACCAACACCTCGCGTTTATCCTGAAGCCGAACTTTGTGGCACCGCCGATATAGCCCACCGCCTTGGTCAGCCAAGTCCCATTTCCCGGAACGATGAGTCAACAGATAGAAAACTCCAGATTGCCCGTAACTTCCATACCAACAGCCTGTAGCCCAAACCACCGCATCCTGGCTTGCTGGGGAAAGAAAGTGGCCACGGATTACGCTCACGATGGAAAGCTGCGGCGGCGGGTGATCTCCGCGCCGGTGCTCTGAAATTTCTTGTCCCGGACAACCCGCGCATCCGACCCCCCGATCAGATTGCTTCACCTCCCCGGGACAAACGGCCTCCAGCAATTCAGCACCCCCTGCCTTAATTGCGCTTTGATCGTCCATCGGAAACCGAAGAGGCCTCACTTCGTCGGACTGGGCGGAACAGGAGAACACACCGAAGACTAATAACAGCCAAACCAAACGCGTCATCACGAGCCTCGCTTGCTGCGAGCATATCTCTCCGCAGCGGCCGCCTGGACTGCCTCGTCCATCTCAGCGATCGTCTTCGCTTTTCCTTTGTAGGGAAGACATCCGACGACATCCTCGAGTCGTGTCGATTTGAAAGGGCTCTTGGGTCGCAGAAGTACGCCCTCCGGAGTACTCTCCACGATGAACTCCCGGCCAGCGCTCCAACCGTGTGCTTTCAACACCTCTTTGGGCAACGAGACGCGGCCTGTCGACGACAGCTTCGTGGTATACGTGGCGCTCTGTAAAGACCTGATAGAAGCATAGCCGAATGGACCAGCCGAAGCGATCCAAATTGCTCCTGCTAATCTAGTAGTGAGCCCAAGCCCCGAATGAAGACGTTTTACATCGAGACTTTCGGTTGTCAAATGAATGCCCATGACTCTGAAAAAGTCGTTGGCACTTTGATCAACGAGGGCTACGCGCAGGTCCCCACCGTCGAAGAAGCCGAGCTGGTCGTGTACAACACCTGCTCCATCCGGGACAAGGCCGAGCAAAAAGTCTTCAATCGCCTGGATCTCTTCAAGAAATCCGCCGGCAAAGGGCCGGACGGAAAACAGAAGATCTTCGCCGTCATCGGCTGCGTCGCCCAGCAGGAAGGCGAGAAGATCTTCGACAAGGCGCCGCACGTGTCGCTCGTCGCCGGATCCGCCAGCTACAACAAGCTGCCGGAAATGCTGGTTCAGATCGAGAACGGCAACCGCCGCGTCACCGGTCTCAGCGTCGACACGCAAGAGACCTTCGACACGCCGTACACGCGCCGCGACAATCCGCACCGCGCCTACATCACGATCATCGAAGGCTGCAGCAAGAGCTGCGCGTACTGCGTCGTACCTTTTACCCGCGGACCGGAACGCAGCCGCACTACCGAGTCGGTGCTCGCGGAAGCGCGGCAGCTCGCGCAGTTGGGCTACACGGAAATCATGTTGCTGGGCCAGAACGTCACCAGCTTCTACGATCCTTCGATCACGACGAAACGCCCCATCGGCAACGATTTTGCGACGCTCCTTCGCAAGACCGCGGAAGTGCCGGGCATCAAGCGCGTCCGCTTCACCACGTCGCATCCGCGCGATTTCGTGAAGGACATCATCGACGCCATCGACGACACTCCGGCGATCTGCAACCACGTCCATCTCCCGGTGCAGAGCGGATCCACGCGCCTGCTCTCCGCGATGCAGCGGCTGTATACTCGCGACGAATACATGCGTCGGATCGAGTGGATGAAGAACGCGAAGCGCGACATCGCGATCACCACCGACATTATCGTCGGCTTCGCCGGTGAGACGGAACAGGACTTCGAAGAAACGCTTCTGTTGATGGACACCGTCGAGTACGACGCGATGTTCAGCTTCAAGTATTCGCGGCGCCCGAACACGCCCGCGCTCGCGCTGGCGGATCACGTTACCGAAGAAGAGAAGAGCCGCCGCCTGGCGATCGTCCAGGAAAGGCAGCGGCAAATTCAAATGCGCCGCAATGCGAACTACATCGGTCGCGTCGAAGAAGTAATGATTGAAGGCTTCAACAAGGCCACCGGCCAGTGGATCGGCCGGACGTCGCAGCACAAGATGCTGAATTTCCTTGGGCTCGAAATGCCCGCTCCTGGCACCGACCACCAAGCCGCGTCCGGAGGCGATATCATCTCCAAGTACATGGGCAAGTATGTGGACGTCCGCGTGACTCGCGCGAGTCCCAATTCTCTCGCAGGTGAGGCGGCGGGCGCCGTCCGCCATCCCGCGAGCAGCGTTCAATAAGGAGGCACGAAAAATATGGAAGTCGAAATGAAGATTCGGGGCCTCATGATGGATCCGGTTACCAACATGCCGATCGTTGTCCTCAAGGACATCTCCGGCAGTTCGATCCTTCCGATCTGGGTCGGGATCTATGAAGCCAATGCGATTGCTCTCGAGATCGAAAAGGTCGCGACGCCGCGGCCGATGACGCACGATCTCATCAAGACCCTGTTAACCGGCCTTGAAACCGGAGTCCGCAAGGTGGTCGTCAGCGATCTCCGCGATGACACCTTCTTCGCCGTTATCTGGCTCGAGAAAAACGGACAGCTCATTAGCGTGGATTCGCGTCCCTCCGACGCGCTCGCGATCGCGCTGCGCCTCGATTGTCCGATCTACGTCGAAGAGCAGGTTCTGCAAACTTCGAAGTCGAGCGCTGTCTCGGAAAAGGTCAACAACGAGGAACTCCGCCGCTGGCTCGAGAACCTCAACGACGAGGACATGGGCCGCTACAAGATGTAGCCGCGGCGCCGCGTGCTTCTGGCTCGGCCGTCTTTGAACCACGACCGTAGGGCGTGGCGCTTCCCGCCGAATTTTCTGCGCTATATAATCGTTCTGTGAACGTTACCAGACGGACCCTCTTGCGCGGCGCCTCCTTGGCGCCGCTTGCCGCTATCGAGGCTGACGCAATGGAACAGGATGAAGCTTCGTCTTCAAAGAAAAAAGCGCTGCCTCCGCCCGCGCCCGACGACCTGAAGCTCGGTATCGCCAGCTACTCCTTCCGCGAGTTTGGACGCAAGACCATGCTGTCCATGGCGAAGAAGCTCCACGTCCCCTACATCAATCTCAAGGATGTCCACATGGCGATGGTGATGAAAGACACCGATCGCGAAAAGGCTGTGAAGGAAATTCATGCCGCCGGTTTCACGATCCTCGGTGGAGGCACCGTCGACTTTAAGAAAGACGACGAAGCCGACATGCGCGCGAAGTTCGAATACGCGAAGAAGTGCGGCATGCCGCTGATGGTGTCAGCGCCGTCGCGCACTACGCTACCGAAGCTCGAAAAGTTCGTGAAGGAATACGACATCAAGATCGCCGTTCACAATCACGGACCCGAGGACAAGGAATTCCCCACGCCGCAGTCGGTGCTGGAGATCGTTAAGAACCTAGATCCCCGCATGGGACTCTGCATCGACGTCGGCCACACGTGCCGCACCGGCACCGATCCCGTTGCCGCCATTCGCGCCGCAGGACCTCGCCTGCTCGACATGCACGTGAAGGATCTGGCGATCCTCCAGTCGGAGGACGAAAAGACCGCGAAGGATTCGCAGGTCGATGTCGGCGACGGCAAAATGCCCATCGTGGCCATCTTCCGCGAGTTGAAGAAAATGAATTACAAGGGTGGCGTGATGCTCGAATACGAGATCAACGAATCGGATCCACTGCCCGGCATGCACCGCAGCTTTGGCTTCATGCGCGGCGTACTCGCCGGACTGAAATCCTAGTTTTGCGTCGGATCGGGCTTCTTCATCACGATTTCGCGCGGACCATCGTCCAGCCCAAAAATGCGGATGACCTGCGGACCCTCCGGCTTCTTTTCGGCGGTCTTCGGCGCTTCGGGCGCCGCCGCCGGATTCTTTAAGCCGCTTGCCAGTTGCGTCTGTGTGACGGCCAGGTCGAACTTCACTTCGTCGTCCACGGCTTCGACGCCCATGGAACGCACGATCGCCGGCATCTCCGGCAATAGACGCCGCAGATGTTCCGCGACACCCTTGGCACGCGCCGCGCTCGCTGTGCGAAATACGCCATGCGCCCGCAGGCCGTTCCGCAGCGACAGGCCGCCTTCCACGGTGTCTACTTCATCGTTGAGAGCGTCCAGCGGCAGAAACGCGCCCGCTACGGGATCCGGGAGCTTCCTCGCCACCACCCAGAAATCGTCAGCCACCGCCAAGGCGGCGCCTTTTGCCAGTAACCAGTTCGGACGCCGCGCCTCCACCAGCGAACGATCGATGGCCGCCTGCACCGTCTTCCGCGGACCAATCAACAACGTCTGCTCGTTCAGCATCGCGACCGTCGCCTTCGAGGTGCCATGCATCGCGATGTTGCGGTACATGATTCCCTTCGGCAGCGATTTCAAGAACTCGGCATGATACGCTCCGGTCGCGATCACCAGCACTTCCGGCCCCGCGATCAACACCTGATCCGTCGCCCGCAGCCATTCGAAGTCCGGCAGATCCAGGCTTCCGCCTGCTCCTAATTCGGCGCGAAAGCCTTCGCTGAAGGGCGAGTCGCGTACGTTCTGCCATTGAATGCCGACCAGCGACGTCGCGTCAGGGGACGCGAGGGACCACGCGCGAGGATGCGATTCCGCCAGCGCCAGCGCGCCGGCCGACAGTCCGAATAGCAAGGTTGCGAATACACGTCTCACAGCTTCATCCTACGGCGAATTGCGGGGCGCTTCGATGAGGGGAACGCCTTAGTCCGCAAGTTGGGATCTCTGAGCGTAGCGCCTCAAACCTCAGAACTCGATCGCAGCCAGCAATTCCGACGGCTTCTTGCCGA
>Ga0105248_10009234_pt1 | contig 10848 bp, 6 predicted proteins | sample KBSS34metaG_FD_81524 | JGI IMG/M metagenome (GOLD analysis project Ga0105248, IMG submission 81524) | Switchgrass rhizosphere microbial communities from Kellogg Biological Station, Michigan, USA - KBS S3-4 metaG | ecosystem: Host-associated > Plants > Roots > Rhizosphere > Soil | place...
ATGGCCGCCGGCATCGGTTACCTGCCGGAAGATCGCAAGGAACTGGGTCTATTTCCGAATATGAGCATCGCGGAGAATATTGCGTCCGCACGGCTGGATTATTTCGGCGCGCGATGCCTGGACGACAGTCGGATCGAAGAGGTAGCCAGGGACTACATGCAGCGCCTAAACATCGCCGCCCCTTCGGTGCACACCCGCGTGGGTTCTCTCAGCGGTGGAAATCAGCAGAAGGTGTTGCTGGCGCGCTGGCTGGTGCGAGACCCGCTGGTGTTGATGGTGGATGAGCCCACCCGCGGCGTGGACGTGCACGCCAAGGCGGAGATCTATACCCTGTTGCGCTCGCTGGCGAAGGAAGGCAAGGCGATCATCGTGATTTCATCCGACCTCCCGGAAGTGCTTGCGCTGTCCAACCGGATTCTGGTGATGCGCCAGGGCGCGATCGCCGGCGAACTCAGTGCGAGAGACGCCACCGAGGAGGCTGTCTTGCGTTACGCCGCGATCGGCGCGGAGGAGGTGGTGACGCAATGAAGCTCCCGCGTTTTCTGACCCGTGAAACCATGCTGATGGGGCTGATGCTCATCCTGGTCGCGGTGAATTCGGCGCTATTCCCCAGAATCTTCCCCACCGTGGGTAACTTCACGGCGATCCTACGCAGCTTGGCCTTCGACGGCATCATGGTCTGCGGCATGATGCTGCTTTTGGTGAGCGGCACCTTCGATCTTTCGGTGGGCGGCACCTTCTCCATGGCCGGCGTAGTGGCCGGATGGATGATGAAGAACGGCGAACTTCCGGTGGCGGCAGCCGTAGCGATTGCGCTCGGGGCGGCCATGCTCGCGGGCTTGATCAATGGCGTGATTGTCGCGCGGGTCCGGGTGAATGCCCTGATTGCCACGCTGGGCACGATGGGAATCTATCGGGGCGTCGCAGTGCTGCTGGGCGGCCCTGGGATTACGTTCCTGCCGGATTCATTTTCGCGGCCGGGACAAGTGGTGATTCTGGGGTTGCAAGGTCCCGTGTGGATGATGGCTGGGATCGCGCTGCTCTTCAGTTTTCTTTTGGCACGGACCCGTTATTTCCGCCAGTATTACTACATCGGCAACAACGCCACCGCCGCGCGACTTTCGGGAATCGATGTGCCGCGGCTGCAGACGGCGGGATTCGTGATTATGGGCGGACTGGCCGGATTCAGCGGCATCGCATTCGCATCGCGCGTAGGCACCAGCGTCTCCATTTCCGGTGATGGGGCGGAGTTGCGAATCATTACGGCCGCCATCCTGGGCGGCGCCAGCCTGACGGGCGGCAAAGGGACGATCTGGGGGGCGCTGATCGGGGTGGGCTTCATCGCGCTGATCAATAACGCGCTCATCATCGCGTCGGTGTCGGCCTACTGGCAGAGCATCATCACCGGCATCGTGCTTGTGGCCGCGGTGGCGATGGATCGCTTCATGAAAAAGGACTAGGGAGAAATCAATGCGGAAGAGTTTATCGCGCCGAAGCGCACTGATTGCCGGCCTCGCGCCGCTGGCTGCCTGCGGCCCCAAGGCGAGCGCGCCGCCGGCAGCGCCCACGGCGGCGGGAGGCCGGTCGCCCGTGTCGCCCGACGAAGAATACGTGTGGATTTCGGCCAACTCGAACCTGCCGCTCTTCGTGGCTCACGACCACCCGGCGCTGGAGCAGGCCGGCCGCGAACTCGGGGTCAAGGTGACCATCGCCGGACCGAATACCATCGACATCCCGGGCCTGGTGGCCACGCTGGAGCAGACCGCGGCGCGCAAGCCTGCCGGCATCATGGTGGTGGGCTGGGATCCCTCGGCGCTGGTGCCCGCAATCAACGCCGCGGTGGATAGCGGAATCCCGGTCATCTGCGTGGACGCCGATGTGCCCGCCAGTAAACGCCTTTCCTTCGTGGGCACGGACTGGTTCGAAATCGGAGTGCGCCAGGCACAGGCGATGTTGAAGGCGCTGAACGGCAGGAAGGGTCGCGTGGCGATGCTCGGGCTGATCGAACAGTACATCGATCAGCAGGCGTTCAACGGATTCCGCTCCATCATGGCGCCGGCGGGCATCTCACTGATGGATCCGCAGCAGGACAAGGGCAACCAGGGCGAAGCCGCACGCGTGGCATCGGCGCTTTTGCAGGCCAATCCCGATCTGGTGGGCATGGCGGGTTTCGATTCCGAAAGCGGAGCGGGCATGGGGCAGGCCATCAAGGAATCGGGCAAGACCGGCACGGTTGTCGCGACCTGCGTGGATTCCGAGCCACAGCAACTTCGCTTTATCAAGGAAGGCGTGATCACGGCGACGGTGGGACAGAAGCGCGCTCTCTTCACTTACCAGGGTGTCCGTGCGCTTTTCGACGTGGTCCACAACAGCGTGCACTTCAGCGCCAACGACGCCAAGGCGGGGATTTCGCCCATCCCCGTGTACTACAACACGGGCACCTATGTAGTAGACAAGAACAACGTGGATTGGATTCTCGGCGGCGCCGCCGGGCGCGGCTGACCAAGGAAGGAACCCGAATGATCAAATTGAGACTGGCCTGTGCATTTTGTTGCGTCACGCTGGCGCTTGCCCAGAGCCAAAAGACCCTGCCCAAACTAAAAGTGAGCGATGACCATCGCTTCCTGGTGCAGGTCGATGGAAAGCCCTTCTTCTACCTGGCCGATACCGCGTGGGAACTGCTCCACCGCCTGGACCGCAAGGATGCCGCCGAGTATCTGAAAACCCGCGCCGGCCAGGGTTACACCGTCGTGCAGGCTGTCGCGCTGGCGGAACTCGACGGGCTGAGCGATCCCAACCCGTACGGCAAACTGCCGCTCATTGAAAAGGATCCCACGCGTCCCGCCGTCACCCCCGGCGCGAACCCCTCGAAACCCGCCGAATACGACTACTGGGATCACGTGGACTACGTCGTGGATGAAGCCAACCGCAACGGGATTTACGTTGGGCTGCTGCCCACGTGGGGCGCCTGGGTGGTGAAGAATCCGCGCAAGGACGAGACCATTTTCACCACCGCCACCGCGCAAACCTACGGCGAGTTTCTGGGCAAGCGTTATGGAAAAAAGGGCGTGATCTGGATTCTGGGCGGCGACCGCCCGTCAGAAGGCGTGGAGGATATCTGGCGCGCCATGGCCAAAGGCATCGCCATCGGCGTGGCGGGCAAGGAAGACTACGACGCGGTGCTGATGAGCTATCACCCGCGCGGCGGCGGTACCTCCTCCACTTCGTTCCACAACGACGCGTGGCTGGACATGAACATGCAGCAGACCGGGCACGGGCTGGCCGACACCACGCAATCGTGGGCCAGGATCGCGAAGGACTACGCGCTCGCACCAGTCAAGCCGGTAATCGATGCCGAACCGCTTTACGAAGACCACCCGCTGGCATTCCGTTCCAGCGTGAACGGCTACAGCCTGGACGCGCATGTCCGTCAGCGCGCCTACTGGGACCTCTTCTCGGGAGCGTGCGGACACACCTACGGGAACCACGCCGTATGGCAGATGTACGCGCCGGGACGTAAGCCGATCAACGGTCCGCTGATGTACTGGTACGAGGCGATTCACCGGCCCGGCGCCAATGAAATGCGCTTCGTGCGCGCGCTGATCGAATCCCGGCCGGTGCTGTCGCGCGTTCCGGATCAGTCCTTGGTTGCCGACGCGTTGCAGGGTGCCGACCACCTGGCGGCGACGCGCGGCGACGGCTACGCGTTTGTCTATGACGCGCAGGGGCGGCCCTTCACGCTGAACCTGGGGAAGATCTCCGGAGACCGCGTGAAGTGCTGGTGGTACAATCCGCGCAGCGGCGATTCCCAGGATGCCGGCGAGTTCGACAACAAAGGCACGCATGCATTCGTGGCGCCTTCGGAGGGCTTTGGCAGCGACTGGGTGCTGATTGTGGACGACGCATCCAAGGGCTACAAGCCGCCCGCGAACCCGCGGCAATAGAACGTGGCAAACTGGCAGGCGGTCGCCTTTGTCCTTCATGGTGCCCTAGATCAGGACGTCCTTAACCACTTCGCCGAATACATCGGTCAGGCGGAAATCGCGGCCCGCGTAACGGTATGTCAGCTTGGTGTGGTCGATGCCGAGCGCGTACATCATGGTGGCGTGCAGGTCGTGTATGGACACTCGATTTTCCACTGCCTTGAAGCCGAAATCGTCGGTGGCGCCGTAGGCCAGGCCCCCTTTGAAGCCGCCGCCGGCGGTCCACATGGTGAAGCCGTAAGGGTTGTGATCGCGGCCCGTGCCACTCTCTGACACCGGTGTGCGGCCGAACTCTCCGCCCCACACCACGATGGTGTCGTCCAACAGGCCGCGGCGCTTGAGGTCGCGCACCAGTGCGGCGGCGGACTGGTCCATGGCGGGGACTTTTTTGCGATACTCCTTCTCGATATCCTTGTGGTCGTCCCAGCCGCCCGATCCCACATGCACGAAGCGTACGCCTCGCTCCACCAGGCGGCGCGCCAACAGGCAGCCGTGGCCGAACGGGTTGTCGCCATACTCGTCGCGCACGCCCTGGGTTTCCTTGCGGATGTCGAAGACGTCCATGGCTTCGAACTGCATCCGATAGGCGCCCTCCATACTCTTGATGCGGCCTTCCAGGTAATCGTCCTGCCCGAAAGACTGGCTGAAGCCGCGGTTCAATTCCTGGAGCGCGTCCAGTTGGCGGCGCTGCGTCTTAGCGTCCATCCACTTGTTCTGCAGGTTCTGAATCATCTTCTCCGGCGAGGTTTCCGAATCGCTGAAGGATGTTCCCTGGTGCTCCGCCGGCAGGAATCCGGCGCGCGTCACGCTGCCGCCCAGTCCGCCTGCGCCGCCGGCGCCCGAATCCAGCGCCACGAAGGCCGGCAGGTTCTCGTTCTCCGTTCCCAGGCCGTAGGAAATCCACGAACCCAGCGAGGGCCGGTTCAGCAGGATGGAGCCAGTGTGATACAAACCGAGCGCCGGAGTGTGCGTGGGATTGAAGGAATACATGGAGCGCAATACGCACACGTCGTCGATTACCGAGCCCATGTTCTTCATGATCTCGCTGCAATCGATGCCGCTCTGCCCGTACTTCTGGAAGGCGAAGGGGCTCGGCATGAGGCCGCCGGTCTGGCGCTCCGTGCGCAGGTCGGTGGAACCCGGCCGCTGTCCCTGGAACTTCACCAGCGCCGGCTTGGGGTCGAACATATCTACGTGGGAGGGTCCGCCGGAAAGGAACAGGCTGATCACGTGCTTGGCCTTGCCCCGAGTGCGCGGACCGGTATAGCGGCCGACGGTCTCCGCGCCCTCGAGCGGATTCTCCAGCAGCGACGAGAGCCCCATGGCGCCGAGTCCGCCGAAGAGGGAGTGAATCATTTTGCGACGCGATGGGTTCTCGATCATTGCCAGAAAATCTCCTCGTTGCTGGAGAGCAGCACTTGCGCGTATTGCTCGATGGTGCCTTGAGACAGGTAGCCCAGGGCCAGGTCGATCTCGGTGGCACTGGGGTCGCGAGAGAGCACCTTGCGATAGAGGCTACGCATTTTCGACTTGTCGTCGGGTTCCCCTTTTACGGCCGCGGCCAGGGCTTCGGCTTCGGCGCGCATGAAGGGACTGTTCATTATGAAAAGTTGCTGGAGCGAAGTGGTGGTGAGGTCGCGGCCTCCGCTGGTCTGAACCGGATCGGGGAAGTCGTAAACCTTCAGCAGATTGCTCAGACGTCCGCGGCTTACGCGCGAGTAGACTGTCCGGCGCACGCTGGTTTCGGCCTCGGCGTCCTCGGAAGGGCCGTACATCACGACGCTCAAACGGCCGGCGGAGCGGAGCAGGGTATCGCGGTACGACTCGATATCCAGGCGCCGCGGGTTCATGCGCCACAGCAGGACGTTGGTCTGGTCGATCTTCTCCGCTTCCGCGCGCGGGCGGCTGGACTGGCGGTAGGCCGCCGACATCATGATCTCGCGATTGAGCCACTTGAGGGACCAGCCATTGGCGATGAACGCGTCCGCCAGATGGTCCAGCAGTTCGGGATGGGTGGGCTTTTCACCCTGCACACCGTAATCGCTCGGGGTAGCGACCAGGGGCTTGCCGAAGTGCCAGCCCCACACTCGGTTGACGATCACGCGAGCAGCCAGCGGAGCAGCGTCGGTGAAGATCTTCTCCGCTAGGTCCAGCCTGCCGGAGCCGTGCTTCAGCAGGTTGTCACCCTTTGCGAGGACGGCCGGAAAATGCCGGGGCACGAGATCGCCGGGTGTGGCGACGTTGCCGTGCAGCAGCACCGGGAAATCGCGAGCCTCCCCGGGCTTGTAAACCAGCCAGGTGAATTGCGCGTCGGTGCCATCGACGTATTGGGCAGCGTCGTACACGGAGTTCATGAACGGCTCGGTAGAAGTGGTAACGCGGTTCCTGCGATTAGGCGGTGGCGCGACCACCGGCGCAACCGCCGGAGGCACGCCAGCCGCGGGGGCAGGCGCGGCAGCGGGATCGGCGGCTGGAGGACGGCGCTGCGGCGGTGCGGTCAAGAATTTTTCCAGGCTCTTGAGCAGTACCGGATATTGCTCCAGCGTAGCTGTCAGCTCGGCCTTCAACGCTTCGATTTCGGCCTTCCACTTTTCCACCCGGGCTTCGGAGCCCACCACGGTGGAAGCTTCGCCCGTCAAGAGGTTCGCTGCGTAGCGCAGGTCGAACAAGCGGTTCTGCGCCCACAGGTAGCGCTGCTCGATCTTCGGATCGACATCGATCATGGGCCGCTCGGCGCGCATGGTGGAAGCGAACACGCCCACCAGACCGTAATAGTCCTTGGTTGTGATGGGGTCGAATTTGTGGTCGTGACAGCGGGCGCAGCTTACGGTCAGGCCGAGCAGCCCGCGCGACACGGCGTCCACGCGCTCATCCCAGTCGTCAGTCATAAAGCCGCCGATGACTTCGGCGGAGAGGCGTTGATCCTTGTGGTAAAGCGGAGCGGCCCCCAGGTAGCCGAGGGCGCGCATGTCGTCGCGAGGCGTGCCGGGCATCAGGTCGGCGGCAAGCTGGAGCTTGACGAACCGGTCGTAGGGCACATCGCGGTTGATGGCTTCGATGATCCAATCGCGATACCGCCACGCGTACGGGTAGGCCGGGTTGGTGGCTTCGGAGGTGGGATTATCCTCGCCGAACCGCGCCACATCCATCCAGTGGCGACCCCATCGTTCGCCGTATTGGGGCGAGGCTTGCAAACGGTCAATCAGCGCTTCCCAGGCGTCGGGGGACGAATCGTTGGCGAAGGCCTCGACCTCCTCGAAGGTCGGTTTGTAGCCCACCAGGTCCACGTATGCACGCCGCGCCAGGACGCGCTTTTCGGCGGCCGCCGACGGCGCGAGCCCCTTGGCCTCCAGCTTTTCCAGAATGAATGCGTCGATCGGATTCGCGACCCAAGCCGCGTTCTTCACCTTGGGAGCGGGTACCCGTTGGAGTGGCTGAAAGGCCCACCATTTGCGACCGTCTTCCAGTGTCATGCCTTTGTACGCGGAGGCGGCCGGCGTGGCTGCGGCTCCCGCGGACGGGGCGGGCATCGGCATTCCGGAGGCGATCCAGGTTTTGAAATCGGCGATGACGGCATCCGGCAGCTTGCCGGAAGGCGGCATCTGGAGCTGAGGATCGGTGTAAGTCAGGGCCTTCACCAGCCTGTCGCTCACTTTCGCGACACTTTCTTTGCGGTCAAGGGTCAGGCCGCTCATCGGTGCTTTCAGAGCGGAGGAATGGCAGCCATAGCACTTGGTTGCCATGACCGGCCGGATTTTGCTCTCAAAGAACGTGAGGTCCGCCGGTTGGGCTCGCAGAGCGGCGCAGGCCAGCAAAAGTGTGAATAACCGAGCCCCAGGAAGATACAAACAGCGCTCCTTACTTGGCGGGCAGTGAGGGCCCTCTTTGGGACGATTGTATCGCAATCGCTGGGCGTCTGGACGTGTCTCCGCTTATCGGTTGGAGGAGATCAGGCCGTGTACGCGACGGTCGCGCAGGTAGAGGCCGCCCCACAGCATCACCGCCACGTAGATTGGGAACAGCACGTGGCTGAAAAGCGGGTTGCCGACACGCACGTGGGTGGCAATCGCGCCACCCAGGTAGCCGGTCAGCAGGACCGAGCCGAGGACCGAAGTCCGTGGGATTGCATACAGTATGGTGGAGACCAGCAGCACGCCGCCGATGCCCGAAATGACGCCTTCCGGATATCCCAACTGGGCGCTGCCTTCGACTACGGGCGGCACCTTAGCGATCTTGGCTAGCGCATCGAAGAGAAGAAACAGCACTGCCAGCCAGCTGAGGATTCGCCCCGTCCAGGTCTTCTTCTTCGTGGACCCTGGCTGTGCTCTGTCGGGCCCATGGAAAACGGCCCTTGGGTTCATTGCCGCCCCCGGATTTACATCTGTTGTCAACGTCACGTTTCCTCCTTTTCATTTCGGACCGCCTAGCACTCGGTTTTTAGAGGGGAGTCGAGCGGGCAGCGTCGAAATCGACCAAACGTCGCTTTCGAATCCGGCGGATTGGTTGAAAGCATACAATTCGCGGCGCTACCTGGGGGCTGGATCCTGCACGCTCCGGCTGGGTGGCCGCGTCATCCACTTGTGAAGGCGATTATTCTCGTGATCGCGGGCGGCCTCTGGGCGGCCGTCGCCGCCGATCAGGCAGAACCGAAGCTCCCACCTGAGTTGCAGCCGCGGGTCCGGGTGCGTGATTTCGATCTGCGCGGGGATGCGCGCAGCCTGTTTGAAAACGTGGCCCACGCTTATGGCCTGGATTGCGCCTTCGATATCGACTACGATGCCGGGAAGGCATTTCGATTCCAGATGCAGGAGGCAGACTACCGCACCGCACTGCACGCCCTGGAGGCGGCCACCGGTTCCTTCGTGGTGCCGGTTTCGACGAAGTGGTTCCTGGTAGCGCGCGATACTCCTGAGAAACGAAATTCCATGGAACCGTACGTTTCCATGACCGTGGATATCCAGCAGGCCGCCACGCCACAGGAATTGACGGAGGTGGTGACCGCGGTGCAGCAGGCGCTGGCGCTGGAGAAGTTGGGCGTGCAGGCGCAAGGCGGCCGGGTGACATTTCGCGGGCCCATTTCGAAGCTGGTTCCCGCACGGGAACTCTTCGAAACCCTAATGCGCTACCAGCCGCAGGTATCTGTCGAACTGAAGATCCTGGAAGTAAGTCGCAATGAACTGCTCACCTATGGTGTGGACCTGCCCACCGTGGCGCCGATTATCAACATCGATACTCTCAACAAAGTGATGACGAATCTGGCAACGCTCGGCAAGAGCGCTTTCAGCGGGACTGCATTCGCCATTGGCATCACCGGCGCGCGCCTGCTGGCGCAAATGGAAAGCTCCACCGGCAAATCACTGCTCCACGCGGAACTGCGGTCGTTGAATCGCCAGCCCGTGACCTTCCACGCAGGAGACCGCTATCCCGTGATGACCTCGCAATACGTGGGCGCGGGAAGTTCGACCACCGGCAATACCACCGTCATCACGCCTGGAAATGGCAGCACATCACCTACACCGGCGTCTTTCGGCAGTCTCCCGAACCCCAGCGCGCTGGTGCTGGCGCGGTTGAATGGCGACAACGTCACGGATGTGGCCGCGACGTCGGCGGACAACGACTCCGCGGCCCTGCTGGCGGGCAACGGCGACGGAACCTACCGCGACGCAATCGAGTTTCCGGTGGGCAAAGCTCCTTCGGCCATTGCCGCGGCAGACCTGGATGGCGATGGCCTGGTGGACCTGGTGACTGCGAATGCGGAATCGAACGACGTTTCCGTGCTGCCGGGCAAAGGAGATGGGACCTTTCGCGATGCCGTGCATTTTCCCGTAGGGACGCACCCGGCTGCAGTGGCGGTGGCCGATTTCAATCAGGACAATCTCCCCGACATCGTCACCGCAAATCAGGATTCCAACGACCTTTCGATTTTGTTGGGCCGCGCCGACGGCACGTTCGCGACAGCCGCCACAGTGCCGGCCGGTTCCGGTCCGCGCGCGCTGATTGCCACGGACCTCAATGGCGACGGCATACCCGACCTGGCGGTAGTGAATTCCACCTCGGGCGACCTTTCCGTTTTTCTGGGTACTGGCGAGGGCGGCTTCCGCGCCGCAAGCACCTACACCACCGGCAAAGCGCCCGTGGCTGTGGCCGCCGGAGATTTGAATCGCGATGGCCGCGTGGACCTGGTGGTTGCCAATTCGGGTGACGGGACCGTTTCAGTCTTCGCGGGCGACGGCACAGGGGCGTTTTCGCAAGGCACGGCGTTTCCCGCGGGCTCCGGGCCAGTGGCGGTGGCAACGGGCGATTTCAACCTCGATGGCGCGGTGGACGTAATGGTGGCCAACCCGGCGGACGGAGCCATCACACTGCTGCTCGGGCTGGGCAACCTCAGCCTGCAGGCGCCCGTCAACTTCCTCACCGGAGCGAAGCCATCGGCGATCGCGGTCCAGGATCTGAATGGCGACGGGATGCTGGACATCGTGACCGCCAATGCGGCGAGCAACAATTTCTCGCTGCTGCTGGGGGTGCCGGGTGGCGGTTTCAAGGACTCGTCGGGCGGGCCGGTCCAGGCCTCGGGGGGCCAGGCATACGCGCCGCCTCCGTCCTTCAATTTCGAAGACCTGGGGCTGGTGGTGAAGGCGACTCCGCAGGTGCACGGCATGGACGACGTCACCCTGGATATTGAGGCCGAAGTAAAACTGCTGACCGGCCAGAGCGTTTCCGGGGTGCCGGTGATCTCCAACCGGAAACTGGCCACCCGAGTGCGAGTTCCTGACGGGGAGTGGGTGATGATCGCGGGTCTGCTTTCCGCTTCGGAAGCGCGTACCATTACCGGCCTGCCGCTGATCAACCCGATTGGCAAGCGAAC
>Ga0105248_10009236_pt1 | contig 10847 bp, 10 predicted proteins | sample KBSS34metaG_FD_81524 | JGI IMG/M metagenome (GOLD analysis project Ga0105248, IMG submission 81524) | Switchgrass rhizosphere microbial communities from Kellogg Biological Station, Michigan, USA - KBS S3-4 metaG | ecosystem: Host-associated > Plants > Roots > Rhizosphere > Soil | place...
AGCCGGGGGCCCGGGTCGAGCCCGAGCTCGTCGGCCAGTGAGCGCCGGGCCTCGCGCAGGACGTCGAGTGCTTCGACGTGGCGCCCCGAGCGGTACAACGCCAGTGCCAGATGCGCCCGCAGCGGCTCGCGCAGGGGATTCTCCGCCACCAGCGTGCGGAGCTCTCCCACGAGCTCCGCGTCGCGTGCGCACGCCAGGTCCGCCTCGATCCGGCGCTCCAGTGCGTGCAGCCTCATCTCGTCCAGCCGGAGCGCCTCTGCCACGAGCAGTCCGCCCTCCGCGATCTCGGCGAGCGCCGGTCCGCGCCAGAGCGCGAGCGCCTCGGCGAACGCCGCCGAGGCATCCGCGGGGCGGTCGTCGGCGAGCGCGCCGGCGCCGGCCGTCGCGAGCTCCTCGAAGCGGTCGACATCGCGGCCGCCGCGCGCGATGTGGAGCACGTAGGCATCACCCCGGGTCTCGATCGCATCGCGCCCGAGCGCGCGGCGCAGATCCGAGACGTGGCCCTGGACGACGTTGCCCGCCGTCGGAGGCGAGGGATCGCCCCACACCTCGTCGATCAGCCTGCCGACCGAGACCGGCCGGTTCGCGCTGATCACGAGCACGGCGAGCACCGCGCGACAGCGTGCGCCGCCGATGGCGACGACACGGTCGCCGTCGAGCACCTCGAGCGAACCGAGAATCCGGTAGTCGTACACGGCGGCGGCAAGCGTATCCCTGGACGTGCGGGCGCGCAGAAACGGACGGCCCGCCGGGGCGGGCCGTCCGCTGTCACCGAGCGATCAGGACCCGCCGCAGGGCCCGCCATTGCCGGCCGCGCTCGCGCTCGCGGAGGCGAGTGCGCGGTGCTTGGCGGCTTGACCGGACGTGGGCGCCTGGTACTCGATGGTGCCCTCGTACGTCGTGACGACGCCGGCGTCGGTCGGGGTGTCCTCCATCAGGATGACTCCCGCGGCCTTGCGGAAATCGCCGCTGCTGCCGATCACGGGGTGCACGCAATTGCCGTGCAGCAGCGCGCCGGTCGCGGGATCGAAGGATGCCCAGTACATGAACGTGAACTTCAGGCTGCCGGACGGTTCCTTCTTGTCGCAGGTGCCGCTCTTGTTCGAGTCGATGCAGCCTGTGAACTCTTCCTTGCCCGTTGCGACGAAGCGCGAGGCCGACGCATAGCGGGGAACGAACTTCGTCGTCTGCCAGACGCCCACGAGGCTCCCGTGCATCGCAAACGTCCCGTTTGCCTCGTCCACGATCGTCTGGGTGCCCGAGACGTCCACGGAGACCGGAGTCGTCGTGGCTCCGGCGGTTGCCGCGGCCAGCGCCGTCGAGAGCGCGGCGAGCGCGGCGAGGCTTGCGACCCACCTCAGCTTCCTTGTCATGCCGATCGACCTCCCATCGGGACGCGGCCCTTCGCCACGTCATGCGGGCAGGCTGCCGGGCGCCGCTGGAGATTCGCTGGCGAACGGCTGGTGCACCGCTAGGCTGGCCGCCATGGAGCAACGGGAGATCCCACGGCTCGGACGGGCCGTCTCGTGTGTCGGCTTCGGCGCCTGGCAGCTCGGCGGCGACTGGGGCGACGTCGGTGAGCGCGAAGGCATCGAGGCGGTCGAGGCGGCCCTCGAGTCCGGCGTCACGTTCATCGACACGGCCGATGCGTACGGCGACGGCCGCAGCGAGCGCCTGATCGGCCGGGTGCTCGCGCAGCTTCCCGGCGAGCGGCCGTTCGTGGCTACCAAGATGGGGCGACGCGTGCCGCAGGAGCACGCCGAGTACACGCCGGCACGCTTCCGCGAGTGGAACGACCGCTCGCGCGAGAACCTCGGGGTCGAGCGGCTCGACCTCGTCCAGCTGCACTGCCCGCCGACCGCGGTGATCGAGGACGACGCGCTCTTCGCCGAGCTCGACGCGTTCGTGGAGGAGGGGCGCGTCGGCGCCTACGGGGTGTCGGTCGAGACCTGCGATCAGGCACTCGCCGCCATCGCGCGTCCGCGTGTCGCGACGGTGCAGATCATCCTCAACGCCTTCCGGCTGAAGCCGGTCGAGCGTGTGCTTCCGGCAGCACGCGAGGCGGGTGTCGGCATCATCGGGCGCGTGCCGCTCGCGAGCGGTCTGCTCTCGGGCCGCTACACGAGCGAGACGACCTTCGGGTCCGATGATCACCGCTCGTTCAACCGCCACGGCGAGTCGTTCGATGTCGGCGAGACGTTCTCCGGGGTCGAGTTCGAGACCGGGCTCGAGGCGGTGCGGCGACTCGCGCCGCTCGTCCCGGAGGGTGTGACGATGGCCCAGTGGGCGCTCCGCTGGGTGCTCGACCAGCCCGGCCTCTCCGTCGTGATCCCAGGCGCGCGCAACGCCGAGCAGGCCCGCGCGAACGCGGCCGCAGCGTCTCTCCCGCCCCTCTCGGCCGACGACCGCTCGGCTGTCGAGGTCGTCTACGACGAGCTGATCCGCCCGGCCGTGCACGCGCGCTGGTAGCTCAGGCGCTCTGCATCATCTTCTGCATGTTCGCCATCATGGCGTCCTTGACCGTCTTCAGCTCCGCGCTCGGGCTGAACTGGACGTATTCCGTGCCGGCCTCCGCCTTCGGGATGTGCCCGGGCGGCAGGTAGAAGGCGTCTCCGGCCTCGATGACCTCGTCGTGGTCCCCGAAGCTGAATGTCATGCGCCCCTTGAGCACATAGCCCCAGTGGGGGCACGAGCAGTTGTCGTTCGGCAGGCCCTGCATGATCGGGGTCGCGTCGATGTCGTCGCTGAAGGACACGAAATCGATCGTGTAGCCGTGGACGTCCTCGTGGCGATCCTCGACCGGGCCGACCTGCTCGACGTGCGCGGCGCTTTGCTTCGATACCTTCGGCATGGCTCGTCTCCTTGGCTGGATGCAGGACCCAGGCTAGGCAGCGGCGAGCCGGCCGGCATGAGGCGTTCGCCTCATCTTTCGAGCCGTCTACGAGAACAGCGTGCTGAGGCGCAGGTCGTCCGCGAGCCGTGCGAGCTCGTCGTCGCCGGGCCGGGCTTCGTAGCGCTCCGCGGCGTCGAGGACACGCGGCAGCAGTCCGAGATCGCTGGCGCTGTTGAGGAAGACGCCGGGTTCGCCCAGAACCCAGTGGACGGCGAGATCGATGTGCTCCTGCTCGACCAGCGGCTCGTACCAGGTCGTCGTCGACGGCTCCTTCGAGCCCCAGGGGCCACGCGAGATGCTCTTGATCGTCTGCACCGCGACGCTGCGCTCGCGACAGGTGGCGAGCAGCCGGCGGACATCCTCCGCATACGCCGCGTCTCGCGTGATCACGTGGCTGTACGGGAAGAGCACGGAGTCGAACGCGAAACGCTCGAGGCTGCGCCGGTGCATCGCCGCGATCGTGAGCCCGTGGCCCGTGACCCCGATGAAGCGCACGAGGCCCTCGTCACGCGCCTCGACGGCGGCCCTCAGCGCGCCCCCGTCGCTCAGAGCGAGCTCCCACTCGTCCGGATGGACGAGGCAGTGCAGCTGGATCAGGTCGATCTGATCGACGCCCATGCGCTCCAGCGAGCGCCGGATCTCCTCGCGCGCAGGCGCATAGGCCCGCTCGCCCGTCTTGGTGGCGAGGAAGAAGTCGCCGCGGTGCTCGCGCAGCCACGGTGCGAGGCGCAGCTCCGCGTCGCCGTAGCTCGCGGCCGTGTCGATGTGGTTCACGCCGTGCTCGAACAGCAGCGGGAGTGCCTCGTCCGCCTCGCGCTGGGTGACCTCTCCCAGCGCCGCGGCGCCGAAGATCACGCGGCTGCTGTCGTGGCCTGTCGCGCCGAATGGGGCCTTCGCAATCATCGAGCCAGTCTAGGACGCCGGGGCGGTTGCGAGCTCCACGTCCCGCAGCAGTCCGTGGCGCATCGCGAACAGGCTCGCGGCGGCGCGGCTCGAGGCTCCGATCTTCGCGTAGATGTGCTCCACGTGGTTGCCGGCCGTCTTGGGGGAGATCACGAGCCGCGCTCCGATCTCCTTGTTCGACAGCCCCTGCGCGACCAGCCGGAGCACCTCGACCTCGCGCGCGGTCAGCCCAGCGGGACCCTCGCGGCGCCGCGGGACGCGGTGGCCGATGGCGCCGAGCACTGCGTCGGCGGCCTCGGCGTCGAGACGGCCGGCCCTGACGTCGGAGCGCAGCTCGGCGGCCGCGTGCTCCGGGGAGAGCTCGGGCCGGTGCGGACGCGGCTCGCGCATCGCCTGGTAGGCGTCGGCCGCGGCCAGGATGCGCGCCGGACGGGAGATCGCCCCGCCCGATTCGCCTTGCGGATAGCCGGAGCCGTCGAGTCGCTCGCAGTGCTGCGCCGCGATCGCGCCGAAGGGCGAGAGCAGCCTCGACGCGTGCAGCATGCGCTGCGTGAAGTACGGGTGCAGCCAGACGCGCTCGCGCTCGCCCGCGCCCAGCGGTCCGCGCTTGTCCCAGATGGTGTTGGACACGCCGAGGCGGCCGAAGTCGTGAACGAGACCCGCGCGGCGGAGCGTGCGGACGTCACCCTCGGGGAGCCCGAGGACCGAGCCGGCCTCCGCCGCCAGGTCGGCGACGGCGCGTGAGTGGCCGGCGAAGTAGGGCGACTTCAGATCGACGTAGTTCGCGACCGCCCCGAGCGCGGCGTCGAAGCGCTCGCCGGAGAGGACGACGGTGAGCGCGGGCTCCGCGTCGATCACCGCGTCCCAGCGGTCGACCGCGTCGAGCTCGCCGAGGATCTCCGGTGCCTCCGCGCACAGCAGTGCGGCGAGCGCGGGGTCGAACTGCTTGCCCGAGCGTTGCCGCGCGAGCGAGATCGCGCCGTCGACGCCTCGCATCCGGTGCGCCACCTCGGCGTACTCCGCGAGCTGGACGATGCGTGCGGGCAGCGGGATCTCCTCGCCCTTGGCCCCGTGCGGCCACCCGCGCCCGTCCCACGACTCGTATGCGTCGAGCAGGGCGAGCTTCACGCCCTCCTGCAGCTCGAGCTCGTCGGCCAGGCTCGCGGCCATCGCCGCGTGGTGCGAGAACATGTCGTTGATCTCGCGATATCCGGACGTCGCGAAGGCGAGCCCCACGCGCAGGCGGTGCAGCGGCGGCCGGCCCGCTCCCAGGCGCCGCAAGCCCGTCGTCTTGGCGCGCACGCTGGTCGGCGAGTAGTCCCACTTGGTGGCCTTCAGGGCGATGTCGTCGCCGAACCACTTCGCCTGCTCGTGGGCGTCGGTGTGGCAGCCCACGTTGACGAGCAGGCCCGTGTAGTAGACGACTGCGCGCGTCTCCTCGTCGGCGCCCACGCGCTCGGCCAGCCGAAGGGCGATCAGGCACTGGCGCAGGACGTGCTCCATCGGCTGGCCGAAGCCGAGATCGATGCCGAGCGAGAGCGCGGCGACGAGCTCGGCCAGGCGGACGTTCGCGACATCCGGATCGGCAGCCATGCAGGTGTGGCTGTACGCCTCGCCGCACCCGGTGTCAAGTGCCGCTGCTCCGATTACGATCGCCGCATGACCACGGATATCCCGGGCCTCATCGACCCAATCGCCGAGCTTGGTGCCTCCGGCTCGCCGTCCGTCTCGGTCGTGGCGACGCGCGACGACCGCTGGGATGCGCGCTCCTACCTCGTGAGCTCGGGTGCCGATGCCGTTCTGATCGACGGCAACGGCAATCTCGAGCCGCTCGTCGCCCATGCGCGCACCCAGCGCCTCGAACTGCACGCCGCGCTGCTGACGCACACCCACGAGGATCACGTCGCCGGCATCGCCGAGCTGCGCGCGAGTGGGCTGCCGGTGCTCGCGCACGCGGACGCGCCGGGCGGCTTCCACGACCGCGACCTGCACGTCGGAGGGATCGTCAGGTTCGGCGAGCTCGTGATCGAGCCGATCCATCTGCCCGGCCACGACGCCGCCCAGTTCGCGTACAGGACGGGCGGCGTCGTCCTCACCGGGGACTCGATCTACCGGCACACCGTCGCGGGGCACTCCGAGCCCAGCGAGACATCCTTCGCCGAGCACATGAGCGGCATCGACGGCCGCATTCTCACGCTCGCGCGCGACACCGTCATCCTGCCTGGGCACGGCCCGGCGACCACGGTCTCCGACGAGCTGGCGGCAAATCCGTTCATCCGCCTCTTCCGCGGTGACGACGAGCCGCCGCCGCCGCGCGACTGCCGGGTGGGCGGGCCGTTCGGCCTCTGGGAGGCCGAGCTCGTGCTGCTCGCGGTCGACTACGACGGCGGTCGCAAGGCGCTCGTCCGGTTCCCCACGATCGGCCGCTCGATCGTCCCCGGCAGCCAGCTCTACACGGCCGACGGCCAGCCCTGGCCGGTGGACTCCTGAGCACCCACCCGCCGCTCGCTCCACACACCCCAGCCACTCACGCTCATCCAGCTCGAACGTCTAGGGTGCCGCGAGATGCGGCGAGCCTCGCGGCCCACTCCCGAGCACCGGTCGCTCGCGCTCTTCGCGCTCACGCTCGGCGTCTTCCTCGTGACGCTCAACGTGACGGTCGTGATCGTGGCGCTGCCGTCGCTTCAGAGCGATCTCGGCATCGGCACGGACGAGGCCGCGTGGGTGATCGACGCCTACAACCTCGTCGGCGCGAGCCTCCTGCTGAGCGCAGGGTTCCTGGCCGATCGCTTCGGCCGCAAGCGGATGCTCTGCACCGGCTACACCCTCTTCACGATCGGGGCATTCGCGTGCGCGCTGGCACCGGGCGGGACGTGGCTGATCGCGTTCCGCGTGCTGCAGGCAGTCGGCGGCACCGCCCTGACGCCGACGAGCCTCTCGATCGTCGCCAACCTCTATCCCGACCCGCGCGAGCGCGCCCGCGCCATCGGCATCTGGGGCATCTCCTCGGGTGTCGGCACCGGGCTCGGGCCGATCGTCGGCGGGGCACTCACCGAGTGGCTGGGCTGGCGCTCGGTGTTCGTCGCCAACGCCCTCGCAGGCTTCGTCGCTCTGATGATCGTCCTGCGCGTCGTGCCCCGGTCGCGCAGCGCCGTCGCGCGGCGGATCGACGTCGCGGGGCAGCTGCTCGTGACCGGCTTCCTGGCGACGCTCACCTATGCGCTGATCGAGACGCCTCCCTACGGCTTCGACTCGACCCGCATCCTCGTCGCGTTCGTGCTCGCGGCGGTCCTGTTCGTGGCATTCATCGTCGTCGAGCTGAACGTCCCCGAGCCGCTGGTCGATCTCGGCTTCTTCCGCGACCGCCAGTTCGCGGGCGCGATCTTCCTGTCCGTCGCGACGTTCTTCACGTTCGGCGGCTTCATCTACTTCAACGCCCTCTACCTCCAGGACATACGCGGCTACTCCGCGCTCGCGGCGGGCGTGCTGACACTGCCGGCCGCCGTGCCGGCGCTGATCGGCGGACCGCTCTCGGGCCATCTCGTCGGCACGCGCGGGCCCCGTGGCGTGCTCGTCGGCGGCATGCTCGTGCTCGGCGCGGGCGTGGGCTCGCTGACGCTCCTGGCCGAGGACGCGGCGCTCGGCTGGCTGCTCGCCTCCTACCTCGTCGTCGGTGCCGGTTATGGGGTGCTGAGCGCACCGGTCAGCACTGTGGCCGTCGCGAGCATGCCGCGCGACCAGGCCGGTGTGGCGGCCGGGCTTGCGAGCTCCGGCCGCAACATCGGCGTCGTTTTCGGCATCGCCGTGCTCGGCGTGATCGTGAACGGGCGCGTTCCTGCGATGCTCGCGCCGGGGGAGGGCGTGTCCGATGCGGCGCTCTCGGCGTTCCGCAACCTGTACGTCGATGCGCTGCAGGCGGCCTATGTCGTGGCGGCGGCTGTCGCGTTCGTCGGCGCCGTCGTGGCAGCGCTGACGATGAGGCCGACACCGCCCGGTACGAGCGCTCCTGTGGCGTAAAAAGCCCCCTTATCGCTCGTACGCGATATCGGTATGCTCTGCGAGGCATATGGCCGGCGCTCCGCGCCGCCGATGCCCTGGGGGGCAGGCTTGATCGTTCGAATCGCAGGCGAGGGATGGTGGCTCCTCCCGGCTGGGGCGGAACACGACCTGTTGCTGCTGGACAACGCCGTGTCGATGGCAGTGGACGAGGCGCGCGAAGACGAGTACCAGCGCCTGCTGGTCGGACTGTGCGCGTTCGTCCGCCAACACGGCGAGCTGCTCGAGTCGCACGATCACGCGGGCGACGCCGACATCACGGTTCCGCCGCCCGACCTGCCGCTCGAGTCGGCCGTCGACGCGCTCTTCGACTGTGGCGGTCTCAGCGCCGAGTGACGCGCCGCGCGAGGCCTCTCAGAACGTGATCACGGCGCGCAGGGCCTCTCCGCGCGCGGCGGACGCCAATGCCTCGTTGATGGCCCCGAGCGGCGAGCGTGATGAGATCAGCTCGTCGAGCCGGAGGCGGCCCTCGAGGTAGAGGCGGGCGAGTCGTGGCACATCGAGTGCGGGCTGCGTCGAGCCGAGCTTGCTGCCGAGGATGCGGATGCCGTCGTGCGCGAGTCCGGCGGGCTCGATCTCGACCATTGCTCCCGACGCCGGCATTCCCGCGATCACGACGGTGCCGCCGCGGCGCACGAGCCGCAGGGCCAGTTCCACGGCGGCAGTCGCTCCGGCCGCGACGAGGGTGCAGTCGGCCCCGCGGCCCTCGGTCAGGTCTCGCACGGCGCGCGCGGCGTCCTCGGTTGCGGGATCGATCACGTGCGTCGCGCCGAACGCCGTCGCCACCGTCCTGCGGTCGGCGGCGAGGTCGAGCGCGATGATCGGCCCGGCGCCGGCGAGCACCGCGCCCTGGATGCAGTTGAGGCCGACGCCTCCCGCACCGATCACGGCCACGCTGTCGCCCGCGGTGACCTGCGCCGTGTTGAGCACCGCTCCGTAGCCGGTGACGACGCCGCAGGCAAGGAGACACGCGCGGTCGAGCGGCAGCTCGCGAGGGACCGGGATGACCTGTGAGCGGTGCACGAGCACCTGCTCGGCGAAGGCCGCAGTGCGCAGGCCCTGCGTGATCTCGGCGCCTCCGCGCGCATGCAGCGGGCTGTGCTCGTCAAGCCGGAACACCGTCGCGCACAGGGCCGGCTGGCCGCGGCGGCAGACGTGGCACGAGCCGCACGAGCGCACGAGCGTCACGACCACGTGGTCGCCCGCCTCGATGCCCTCCGCCTCGCGGCCCACCTCCTCCACGACTCCCGCCGCCTCGTGGCCGTAGACGGCGGGGAGGCGCCCGCCCCAGGCGCCCGAGGCGTACGCGACGTCGCTGTGGCAGATCGCGCAGGCGGCCACGCGCACGCGCACCTCTTCGGGCCCAGGGGGATCGAGGTCGATGTCCTCGACGGCCAGCGGCTCGCCGAAGCCGTGGCAGACGGCTGCCTTCACGGCGGGGAACTCTACGGACAGGCACTCCGGCGCGGGCGGCGCAGGCAGATGCGAAGCCGTCGCGGCTTGCGCGTGACGACCGGCGGGATGTCGTAGACCTTGCCTGACGGCCGTGCCGAGCTGCCGGTCAGCAGCGACCACGAGTTTGGCGGCAACATGTGCGCTCCTTGCATTCGGGTGCTCGTAGGACAAGACCCGCGCGAGACGCCCGACTCATCGCGGGAGCGCGAGCGATGAGTTCCGGTGGTCGCGCCGGTCTACGTTTCCGACGATGAGCACGACACCCGATGCTCCGAGCGGACAGCAGCGAGCGCTGCTTGCAGCAGCCCGGCGCGGCGACGAGGACGCCTTCGGACGGCTGCTCGCGCCGCACCGCGCCGAATTGCACGCGCACTGCTATCGCATGCTCGGATCAGTGCACGACGCCGAGGATGCGCTCCAGGACGCGCTCCTGCGCGCCTGGCGCGGGCTGCCGCGCTTCGAGGGCCGCAGCAGTCTGCGGGCCTGGCTCTACCGGATCGCGACCAACGCCTGCCTGAACGCGATCGAGCGGCGTCCCGCGCGGGTGCTGCCCATGGCCTACGGCCCGTCGAGCGACCCGCAATTCAGGCATGAGCCTCCACTCGACGAGCCGATCTGGATCGAGCCGTATCCGGACGCCCGTCTCGGCCTCGCCGACGGCCTCGCCGCTCCGGCGGCGCGCTACGAGCAGCGTGAGAGCGTCGAATTGGCGTTCGTCGCGGCGCTCCAGGTGCTCCCGCCGGGTCAGCGCGCGACGCTGATCATGCGCGAGGTGCTCGGCTTCTCGGCGCGCGAGGTGGCCGAGTCGCTCGGCACCACGGTCGCCTCCGTGAACAGCGCACTGCAGCGTGCACGCAGGGCGCTCGGCGAGCGGCTGCCCGAGCAGAGCCAGCAGGCGACCCTGCGCGCGCTCGGTGAGCGTGAGCTGGAGGCGATCGTGCGCGCCTACATGGACGCCATGGAGCGCGGAGACGTAGCGGCCGTCGTGGCCATGCTGACCGAGGACGCGACCTGGTCGATGCCGCCGATCCCGAGCTGGTACGACCGCCCCGCCGCAATCGCCGTCTTCCTGCGCGATCAGGCCCTGGCCGACCCGTGGCGCCACGCGGCGACCCGTGCAAACGGGCAGCTCGCAATCGGCTGCTACAGCCTCAGCCCCGACGGAACCCGCTACCTGCCAGGCGTACTCGACGTCCTGCAGCTCCGCGGCAACCGCATCGCCTCGGTAACGGGCTTCGTAACACCCGGCGTATTCCCGAGCTTCGGCCTGCCCAGCGAGCTCCCCCTAGCGCCGCAGCCGTGACGCCCTTTGGGGTCTGACGCCCTTTGCGGTCTGACGCCCTTTGGGGTCTGGCCCCGCCAGGCGGGGTCTGACCCCAAGTGGCGGAGCCTGACCCCAGGGTGGCGATCGGCTTGGTTATGCGGTTTCGGAGGTACGCAGGCGTGCACGCGACGGACAAGGTCTCGCGCAAACGAGGTCGCGAGAACCCGGCCCGTTCCGCATGCCTAGATGCTTTGCGGCCTCGCCGGACAGGCGGGG
>Ga0105248_10009237_pt1 | contig 10847 bp, 8 predicted proteins | sample KBSS34metaG_FD_81524 | JGI IMG/M metagenome (GOLD analysis project Ga0105248, IMG submission 81524) | Switchgrass rhizosphere microbial communities from Kellogg Biological Station, Michigan, USA - KBS S3-4 metaG | ecosystem: Host-associated > Plants > Roots > Rhizosphere > Soil | place...
CGGTTTCCACTGCGATCAATGCATCACCCACGTAGTGCAGCAGCGAAAATTTCCCGTCTTCCTGCTTGCCGCGGAAAAAGCGTTTGCTGTCCGGATGAATCAGCCCGGCGATCTGAATCCGGAACGCGCCCTGTTCGGACCAGAACCATGGCGTAGCCGAATACGGCTCCAGCTTGCCGATCAGCGTTGCCGCCGCGCAGCGCGCCTGGTCGACGGCGTTCTGCACGGCTTCGAGGCGAATGCGCCGGTCGGTGCCGAATAGCGGAAACGACGTGCAGTCGCCGATCGCAAGAATGTGCGGATCGCTGGTGCGCATGTGGGTATCGACAACGATGCCGTTGTCGCATACCAGCCCGGCCTGCTCGGCCAACGTGGTTTCCGGCTCGCCGCCAATGCCGATCAGAACGGCGTCGGCCTCGTGCACGACCCCATTCGATTCCCGCACGCCGGTTACCGCGCCGTCACTGCCGAACTCGATGCCTTCGATACGCGCATCGAGCCGGATATCGATGCCGCTCGCACGATGTTGCTGCAGCAGATAGCCGGACATCTCCGGCGACAGCGCACGCATCAGCAGACCCGGTGCATATTCCAGCACGACGACCTGTTTGCCGAGCGCATTGGCGGTTGCGGCAGCTTCAAGGCCAATAAACCCGCCACCGATGACGACCAGCCGCTTTGCACGAGAAAGATGCTCGCGCAACTGTTCGGCGCTGCCCGCGCTGCGCAGATAGTGAATGCCCTTCACGTCTTCCGCGATACCCGGCAAGCGTCGCGGACGCGAGCCGGTTGCGAGCACCAGCGCGTCGTAAGAAAGCGTGCGACCCGACTCGAACGTCACGCACTTTGCGTCCCGGTCCAGCGCGACAGCGGCGTCGCCAAGATGCATCGCGATGCCGTGCTGCTCGTAATATTCGGCGGCGCGAATCGGCGCAATCTGCGCATCGCCCGTCTTCAGAAAAGCCTTCGACAGCGGCGGCCGATGATACGGCACGTGGGCTTCGGCACTCGTCACCGTGATGTCGAGCTCATGGCCGGCCTGCCTCGCCTCGACCAGACTGCCGCACAGCTGCGCAGCGGCATGACCGGCGCCGATCACGAGAATACGTTTTGTCATGACACATGTTCCTTGAAGAAGATTGCGCAATCGTCTACTGCCGGGACGCGTGAAGTCCCGCTACGACACTTTGCTACTACGTACGTGGCGCTTCGACGCAGCCAGATTTTTCGGCGTTGCACCCGCAGCGTCGTTGCGTGCATGTGTGCTTGCCGTCTCCACAACCGCCGATCCCTCCTCGACCTGAAACTCGGCAGGCCCGAGCCCGCGCCCATCCGCGGTGGTCAGTTGCAGACGTGGCAAACGCTGCTTGTTCTTCGCGTCGACTGCAACCATCATCGGCTCGCCGTGCCCGAAGAGGTTCTGCTCGCCCCATTGGCGCAACGCGACGAGCACCACCTGCAATTGCTCACCGCTCCTGGTGAGATGGTATTCGCTATGCGTGCCGCCGTCGGACGCATCTCGCACCTCGAGAATGCCGGCCTCGACCATTGCGCGCAGCCGCGTGCTCAGAATGTTCTTTGCACATCCAAGACTCTTTTGAAACTCATTGAATCGTCTCGTGCCCTTCAGCGCGTCGCGGACGATCAACAGCGTCCACCAGTCGCCGACCACATCGAGCGAGCGGGCAACCGGGCATTTTTCGTTCTTTAGGGACGTGCGTCTCATGGTTCGGGAGCGGCGAAGGCGGTTGCCTTACCGCGCTCTTTCATCGGATATCAAACAGGGCGACAGTATAACTTTTCCGGTTGCATATCTAAACCGCGCCATGCTACCGTGGCAGCGCTTGGTAGCATGATTAAACCCACCGTATGCATATACACATATTCGGTAAGCGTTATGAAAAATAAACATGCTCCGCTAACACGGTGTGGCATTGCAATGCTTGTAGTCTTGTCTTTGATCACCGCGAAACCCACACTCTCCTTCGCTGCCTGCAAAAGTGCGAGTGGTACGTCGTTGACGCGCGCCCAGGTCAAGCAGGAGCTCATGGACCTGGAGGCAGCGGGCTACGACCTCGGCCGCACCAGCGATGACAGCTATCCCGACGATATCCTGCGAGCGGAGAGGAAGATCGCGGAAAAGCGGCAACACGCATTGGCGCGCACAGCCTGCCATCCCACTGGCACGTCCGCTTGCACCGATGTCGCGAACTGAAGCTGGAATTTGCCGTCACCCGGCAGCCCGAAAGTTCTCGTGACGGGAAAGCTCCTGCTTCAACGCTCCAGGTCACTGGCTCCCTACGCGAGCCGCGCCATGCGCACCTTCAAATAGATTTGAGTTTTCACGCACGAAACAAGCAATGCATCAGCACGTTCCATCGACATGACACGGCTGCGTTAGAGCTATGCTAGGTCGTCCGTCTTATGCAAAGTGATCCTCATGCCAAACACCCCAGCGGCTGCATTTTCAGAGGCGGCACACGCTAACCCGCAAACGCTCGTCGCCGGGCTGAATTCGCGCTATGACTACATCGTCTGCGGTTCGGGATCGTCTGGTGCAGTTGTCGCGCGCCGGTTGGCGGAAAATCCTCAAGTGAGCGTTCTGCTTTTGGAGGCAGGGGGCAGCGACGACGTCCCCAGCGTCAGCGACCCTGCGCAATGGCGAAGCAATCTGCAGAGTGAACGCGACTGGGGATTTCAAGCTCAGCCGGGCGAAGGGGTTACCGGGCGTTCGATGCCCATGAATATGGGCAAGGTGCTGGGAGGCGGTTCCAGCATCAATGCGATGCACTGGGTACGTGGGCATCAGTCAGACTGGGATTACTTTGCATCGGAAACGGGCGATCCTGCATGGGGTTATGCGTCAGTCAGCGATATCTATCGCCGGATTGAAGATTGGGGTGGTGAACCCAACCTGGCCTCGCGCGGAAACGGAGGGCTTGTCTTTGTTGCCCCCGAACGGCTCACCCCAATCGGGGCGGCGATGTATGAAGCCGCGCACCTTGCGGGCATTCCAGAATTCCAATCGCTGAATGGCGAGATGATGGCGGCCCCGAGTGGCTGCGCCCCAAGCGAACGTCGGATCCGGAATGGAAAGCGGCTCTCCGTCTTTCGTTCCTATGTCTTCCCCTATATGGATCGACCGAACCTGACGGTGCTCACACACGCGCTGGTGTCCCGGCTGACGATGCAGGGCAAGCGGGTATCAGGCGTCGAAGTTCACTACAACGGGGACATCCTTCGCATCGAAGCCGGGCACGAAGTCGTGCTCTCGCTTGGCGCCATCAATACGCCCAAAGTGTTGATGCAATCCGGCATCGGGGATCAGGTCCAGTTGGGGCGTGTGGGAATTCCAGTGGTCCAGCATCTTCCGGGCGTGGGACAGAATTTTCAGGACCATTGCATTTTCCTCGGCTGCGTGTGGGAGACACACGAGCCAGTCAAAGGAACTAAGTCCAGTAGTCAGGCCATGCTTTTCTGGAAGAGTCGGCAAGACCTTGTCAGCCCGGATATACAGATCTACCAGGGAACGAATTTGTGGCCGGGCCTGGGAGACGCCGATTCAATGACCATTTTTCCGACGCTCGTACGGCCCCGCAGCCGCGGCCATCTACGGCTGACGGGACCGGGTCCACACGATCCGCTCGAAATCCACGCCAATACGTTAGTCGATCGGGATGACCTCGAGGCAATGGTCGCCGCTGTCGATTTTTGCCGGAAACTCGGCAGTGCAGCAGCTTTTCGTCCGTTTCTCAAACGCGAGCTCGTACCTGGAGACCTGAAAGGAGCCGCGCTCGAGCACGCCGTTCGAAGTTCGGTCAGTACGCTCTGGCATCAGTCCTGCACGGCCAAGATGGGACGTGATGCGATGTCCGTGGTGGACGGACAACTCCGGGTATATGGAATCGACAATCTGCGTATCGCCGATGCTTCAGTAATGCCGCGAATCACAACCGGCAACACGATGGCGCCGTGCGTGATCATCGGCGAACGCTGTGCGCAAGCGATCCAGTCGGATTGGTGAGTCCTGGACCGCCCCGCCCACTGGCGCGATCAAAAAGTAAGATTTAATTCATCAAATGCGTGTGCGAAAGTGAATACCATCGGTGGTCGACATGAGGACCGTATGCCGAACCGAAGCACGCTTATCAAACCTGGCAACACACCACATCAAAACCTTGAAGAAGCCTTGAGCCTCGCGTTACGGGCACTGTCCCAACGCGCGTGGCCCGATGCGATCAGCCACGCCGAACGCGCGATTGCCCTGGCCGGCAAGCATGGCTTTGCGCATATGCTGCGCGGTGTTGCATTGACGGGGGCAGGACGTCTGGACCTCGCGCTCCCCGCGCTCGAATACGCGACACGGCTATCACCGGCGGATCCCCGCACGCATTACAACTTCGCCGTCAGCCTGCAACAGGCGGGGCAGATGTTGCGTGCGATGGCGGCGTATCGTGCCTGTCTCGCGGTCGAACCGAACTTTGCCGATGCGTTGTGGAACTACAGCGAATGCCTGAGGCTGCGCGAACACTTCGAACTCGCACTCGAACTGTTGGACCGCCTGGCCGCGATCGAAGGACGCAGGCGTCGACATGCGGCGCATCGGATGGCGGTGTGCTGTTCATACCTGGGCCTCGACGAGCGAGCCGATATTCTGTTCCGCGAACAGCTTGCCGAAAACAACGACCCGGCGACTCACTGGGAGTACGCACTGTTCCTGCTGCAACAACAGCGTTTTGACGAAGCATGGCCGCATTACGCGCGCCGCTTCGATGCCGGCGAAAGCATCATGTTGCGCGGCATCGAGCGCCCTTACCCGACATGGAACGGACAGTTTGAAAAAAACGGCTTGCTGCTCATCACCGGCGAACAAGGCGCAGGCGATGAAATCCTGTTCGCGGCGTTCATACCCGGCTTGCTCAAACGCGCAAACGCCGCCGGCATGCGTGTGGTGGTGATGTGCCGGCAGGAACTCGTCCGCCTGTTTCGCGCGAGTTTCCCGGATCTGCAGGTCGAATCTGCCGCGCGACTCGAAGAAGGCGGCACAGATCGCGCGTCGTTCGCCAGTGTCGTCGGCCATCACACGTCGAGTGCCTGGCATGCCTACATTGGGGATCTTCCCCGCTGGATCGAGAAGCCTCCGCCTGCCCGTTATCTGCAGTCTGACACCAACGATCTCGCCGACGCGCGCGCACTGCTCGGCGAACGCCCTGCCGCTGCCGATGGCAGCAACATGCCGCGCCCGCTGCGCGTCGGGCTCGTCTGGTCGTCCAATCCCGCTGCGGTGCGTGACAACCGCACCGCACGCAACGTCCCGTCAGCACTCGTCAACGGATGGCTCAGCGGCCTCGACAACGTGCAGTTCTATGCGTTGATGCCGCTCGCCCACCTCGAGCGGATCGCCGAAGTCCCCGACCTGCCGCTCACCGACCTGTCAGCGTTCGTCACGGATTTCAGCCGCACGGCGGCGGCGATCCAGTGCCTCGACCGGGTGGTATCGGTATGCACGTCGACCGCCAATCTGGCCGGCGCACTCGGCGCCGATCTGCATGTGCTGCTGCAGCGGCACGCCGACTGGCGCTGGGCAGACAATGGACGGGCGTGGTATCCGAACGTCACGGTTTATCGACAGGCGCTGCGCGGCGACTGGAGCGCGTGCCTCGCTGAACTGGCCCGCCAGCTTGCACACACGCCCGGAAAGTAACCTCTACGCAGCAGCACAACAGCGCAGTCTCGCCTCACTGCACCCGGCTGCGCAGATACGCGGATCCACGCTCCGCCGCGATCACCAGCACGAACGTCACGATCAGCAAAAACGAAACGGTCCGATACTGAAACAGGTTCATCGCGGTCAGCAACTCGAAGCCGATCCCGCCCGCGCCGACAAAACCCAGCACCAGCGACGAGCGCAGGTTCTCGTCGAAGCGAAACAGGCTGATGCCAAGCAGCGTCGGCAACACCCCGGGCACCACCGCATGCGTGAACACCTGCATGCGACTCGCGCCGGTCAACGTCAACGCTTCGACGGGGCCCATTTCCATGTCTTCGATCACCTCGGCGAACAAACGGCCAAGCATGCCGACCGAATGCACCCCGAGCGCCAACGCGCCCGGAAACGGCCCTAGCCCGACCGCGGTCACGAACAGCAACGCCCACACCAGATCCGGCACCGCCCGTGTGATGCCGATAATTGCGCGCGCGACGTAATACAGCGGCCGCGCGGGACTCACATTGGCGGCGGCCAGCAGCGCAAGCGGAAACGCTAGCAGCACCGCAAACACCGTTCCGAACACCGCGAGATCGATCGTCTCCATGATCGGCGTGAGGCTCGGCTCGAACTGGCTGAAGTCGGGCGGCATCGCGCGCGCGAGGATGTCGGCCATGCCGTGCGCGCCGGTGAGCAGATCCTGCGGACGCGCATGCACGCCCACACACGCCTGCACGAACAGCGCGACAAACGCGACCAGCGCGGCGATCCGCGCAAGCGGGCTGCCGCGCGAGGTCTGCGGGGACGCTGCCCGCAGCGAAGAAACGCGATTCATGAGGCCTCGCTCACATACAGGTTGGAGATCTGTTGCATGCTGACGGACGACGCCCGTTCGTCGAATTCGATCCGCCCGCCGCGCATGCCGATCAGACGATCGGCGTAGCGCGTCGCGAGTTCGGGCTGGTGCAATACGCACACCACCGCAAGTTGGTCATCCGTTGCGAGGCGGCGCAGCAGACGCATCACTTCGTCGGCGGCTTCAGGGTCGAGACTGGCGACCGGCTCATCGGCAAGCACCACTTCGGGCCGCTGCGCGAGCGCGCGCGCCACCGCGACGCGCTGCGCCTGGCCACCCGACAGCGTACCCGCGCGCTGGCCGGCGAGCGGCAGCAGGCCCACTTCGTCGAGATAGCCGCGGGCCGGCTCGATCTCGCTTTTCGGCACGCGGCCGAGCATCGTCGACAACGTGCGATGACGGCCTAACGCGCCGGTACACACGTTCGCCAGCACGCTACGCCGCTTCACGAGATTCGCGTGCTGCGAGATCAACGCGACCGACATGCGCGCCACGCGCAACGGCTGCCCGCTGAGCGCGGCGAGATCGCGGCCGCCGGCCTCGACTGAACCGCCGGTTGGCCGGTTGAGGCCGACCACGCATTTCATCAGCGTGGACTTGCCGCAGCCGTTGCTGCCGAGAATCACGACCATCTCGCCCGCGTGCACCGTCAGGTTCACGCCGTGCAGCGCAGTGTGTCCGTTCGGATAACGCATCGTCAGGCCGCGCACGGCTAGCCGCACGTCGGCCTGCACGTCGCGCAGTATCGCCCGATCGGCCCCGGCGAGCACCGCGCCCCTGTCACTGCCAGGCGCGGGCCCAATCGTCGCAACCGTATGCAACGTGCTCACAGCTTGTTCAGATCGATGTTGAGCGTCGAGACCAGATCGCGGATCTGATCGTATGCGCTGTCGGTCTGCGGCACCGTCTTCAGCGCCTTGCCTTCGTTCGCCGCGAGAAACTTCTGGTCGGCGTCCGGCAGCTCGCGGAAATCGAGCGTTTGCAGCACAGTGGCGAGCCGCGCCTTGAAATCAGCCGGCAGATCGCCGCGGATCGCAAACGGATCCTGCGGAATCGGGTTGGACTTCCACAGCGTCACGTACGCTGCCGCATCGTATTCGTTGTGCAGCAGCGCGCTGGCGATTTCCTCGCTGTTCAGCTCGCCCGCTTCGACCTTGTGATTGCGCAGCGCCTCAAACGACGCCGTGTGGCTGCCCGCATAAACAGCCTTGACTTCGTGGTCCGGATCGATGGCGCTCTTGCGCAGACCGAATGCAGGGAACAGGTGCCCCGACGTCGACGCAGGATCGGAGTACGCAAACGAGTGCCCCTTCACATCGGCGAGCGTCTTGATGCCGCTGCCCGGCCACGTGACGATCGACGCATAATAATTGGCCGGCTTGCCGTCTTCGCCGGCGAACCCTGCAACAGCCTGCGTATGCGCGACCTGATGCGCGAGCACATAACCGAGCGGGCCGAACTGGCCGAACTCGAGCTTGCCGTTACGCATCGCTTCGATTTCGGCGTTATAGCTGGTCGCCACGTACAGTTCGACCTTGCAGCCGATCTTCTTGCCGATCAGATTGGCGAGATCCGTATAGACCGGCAGCAGCCGCGCGGTCGATTCATAAGGCTCCACGCCGAAGCGCACGGTGCCGTCGTTCGGGCAGGCATTCGACGCGGCGGCCGCATCGGCTGCATACGCCCCGTGTGCCGCAACGGCGCAGCAAGCCGAAACGAGCAGCGATGCGACCAGGCGGAAAGATTCGATTTTCATGTCGGAGTGCTCCAGATAATTGAAGTGCTAAGTGGCTACCACTGATAGGACATGCCGGCGCCATAAGCCGCGCCATCCGACCCGACGCTGATGCCGAGCTTCATCTTGATGTTGTTGCTAAAGCGCGCACTCGCGCCGAGCGCGGTGGCGCCATAACCCTGATAGGTGGCGGTGCCGACGCCGATTGCGAAGTTCTTGCCGGCGTCGACTTCCGGGATCATCGTGAGCGCAGTGGCCGCGGCCACGCCGCTATATGCCTTGCGGGCCACGCTGTTGATGCCGGACTGAACCGACGACAACTGGTTCACGTTGACGGCATCCGTACCGTTCACACCGGGCGCCACGTTGGTGATGCGTCGCTCGCTGCCGGGCGCGCCGACCGACACGGTGTTCGGATCTTCGGCGACCGAGCCCGAACCCAGCGCGACCGAGTTGGCCGCCGCCGCGTTCGCATTCGCACCGAGCGCGGTGGCATTGCTGCCGCCGGCGCTCGCGTTGCTGCCCTGCGCGGTCGAGCTGATGCCGGAAGCCGCGGCATTGGTGCCGATCGCCACGCTGTTCTGTGCCGACGCAACCGCGCCTGCCCCGTTCGCCGTGCTGTTGTCCGACGCGGCCAGCGCATTTGCGCCGATCGCCGTGCTGTTCTGACCGGCCGCATTCGCCGCATATCCCATCGCGGTAGCTGCTGCGCCCGACGCCACCGCTGCCGCGGGCGAGGTGCCGCTGCCGCCCGGCGTCGCGCTCTTGTCGGTTGCCGTTTGCGACGCGTTCGTGCTGCCCTGCGACTGGGCAGGCGGCGTGGTCGCCGATTGCTGGCCGATCGAAGCCATCTGATCCGACAACTGGTTCGCCACCGCTTCGAGCTGCTGCAGGTTGACCGCGTCGTTGGCCTGGCTGCCCGCCGCTACGCCGGTGATCTGCCGGTTGCCGACGTTGACTTCGCCAGCCGACGACTGCGGGCTGCCCAGACCAAATGCCTGATACGCAGCCAGCGCACCGCGCACCGCCTCCGAGTTGCCGCCAAGCGCCACGCTGTCGGAAACCGCGAGGCTGTGCGCGCCGATCGCGACCGAATCGTTGGCACTGATCGAGCTGCCGGCCAGCGAGCCGATCGCAACGTTGTCGCTACCCGTCACGAAGAAGCCTGCGCCGTAGCCTTGCGCGACGTTGTTGCTGCCCATCACGTCGTGCCCGGCGCCGTAGCCCATTGCAAGATTGGTCTGGCCGGTGACGTTGCTGCCGGCATACGGGCCGAACGCCGCATTGTTATCGCCGTGCACCGCGATGCCCGCATTCGCGCCTTCGACGACGTTGTCGTTGCCGATCACACTCGAGCCCGCACTCACGCCGCTCGCCGAGTTGAAGCTGCCGGTCACGTTCGATCCGGCGTTCTGGCCATTCGCGAGGTTGTTGCTGCCCGTGACGTACTCGCCGGCATTCGAGCCGAATGCGGTGTTCTGGTCGCCGGTCACAAAGCTGCCGGCCCAGAAGCCATACGCGTTGTTGTAACTGCCCGTCACGTTCGTCTCGGCACTGCGGCCGAACGCCTGGTCCCAGCCGCCGGCCACGTTGATACCCGCGAAATAGCCGATCGCCTGGTTGGCGTTGTGACCCGACACGTTGGTGCCTGCGCCGTTGCCGATCGCGAGGTTCCAGTTCGTGCTGACGGTGTTGCCCGCGCCCTGGCCGAGTGCGATGTTGTTGTTGGCCGTGACATGCTGGCCGGTGTTGTCGCCGAACGCCTGGTTGTAGCTGCCGGTCACGTACTCTCCGGCGCTGGTGCCGAACGAGTCGTTATAGCTGCCTGTGGTGTAGCTGCCCGCCCAGAAGCCATACGCGTTGTTGTAGTTACCCGTCACGTTGGTCTGCGCGCTGCGGCCGAACGACTGGTTCCAGCCGCCCACCACGTTGATACCCGCGAAGAAGCCGATCGCCTGGTTGGCATTGCCGCCCGACACGTTGGTCCCCGCGCCATCGCCGAGCGCGAGGTTGTAGCTGCCGCTAACGGTGCTGCCCGCGCCCTGGCCGATGGCGGTGTTGTCGTTGCCGGTTACCGACACACCGGCCGTTTCGCCGATTGCCGCGTTGTTGCTGCCCTTGACCGTGTTGCCGGCCTGCTCGCCGAAGGCCTGGTTGTAGTTGCCGCTCACGCTGGTGGTGCCGGCACCGGTGCCCACACCCTCGTTGTGCGTGGTGCTGTCGTAGGTGGTCGGCACCTGCGCGTCGACCTGCACGCCGTAGGCGGCGAGCAGCACGCCCATCAGCACGCTGAGTTGCGCGACTTGCTGTCTGTTCGTCATGTTGGGGGTTCCTGGTCGTTTTGCGCGAGGGCGATCAGCTCGCGATCCCGCTGGCCATCGCCGGATCGCTGATGCTGGGCGCGCCCGTCTCGACCCGGCCCGCAAAGCGGCGCACGAGATTCGGTGCAGTCAGCGTGAAGTCGTACCAGTTGCCGGTGCCCGACAGCGGCCAGTTCTGCTCGGCCGATTTGCCCGCCGGCACGGTTAGCGACCAGGGGCCGTTGGTGA
>Ga0105248_10009240_pt1 | contig 10846 bp, 8 predicted proteins | sample KBSS34metaG_FD_81524 | JGI IMG/M metagenome (GOLD analysis project Ga0105248, IMG submission 81524) | Switchgrass rhizosphere microbial communities from Kellogg Biological Station, Michigan, USA - KBS S3-4 metaG | ecosystem: Host-associated > Plants > Roots > Rhizosphere > Soil | place...
TCAGCTGCGTCACCTGGCTGCCAAAGTCGACGATGAGGATGGTATCGGTGGGCTGGACCGTCATGGCGGGCCGATAGAGAGCATCATCGCGCGAGTAAAGTTAGGCGGCAGCGCGGAGTGCGGGACGTGGGCAAAAAAGAAGCGGGCGCCTCGCGGCGCCCGCCATTGCAATCGTCGAGCTCGGCTCAGTAGCCGCGCCAGTTGTACGCTCTCCGCTTGATATCGATGTCGCGGATCTGCCCCGTGCGATAGACCTTGCACGTGAAGCTGAGGTCTGCGCCCTGGTTGTAACCGTAATTGCCGTAACCCGGCCGGTTATAACCTTGATATCCGCCGTAACCCGAGCTGGCGACACCCGACACCTTGAACCCGTAGCTCTTCTTTTCGACGCGCGTGATTCCCTCGACCCGGCCGAAGTTACGGTAGCGCCGATAGGTGTTGCCGGTGTACCAGCCGTTGCTGTTGCCGCCGAGCCGCTGCTCGACGGCCCGCGCGCACCGGTCGATCCCGAACTGCGAATTGCCGTACTGGTTGTAGCCGTAGTTGCCGTAGGGATATTGGCCGTAGCGGTAGCTGTTGATGATCGCTCCGACGACGCCACCAGGCTGCTGATAATATTGCGCGACGGCAGGAGCCGCTGAAGCCGTCAGAACAACCGCGCCTGCAAGAATTTTGAGGTTAATCGACACTGGCACTCTCCTCACTAGCCCCCAGGCCGGACTAGCAGAACGCGGCGAACTTGTAACGCACCCGCATCGGTTTGCGGGACGAAGGCACAAAAAAATGCGCCGGAGCCACAAAGACCCCGACGCATCGATTTCATGAGCGGACGCTCAATTAGTAACGGCGGTAGCCGTAGGCGCTGTACGGATTGTACGAATTGTAGGGGCTGTAGTTCGACCCGTACGTATTGATCCGCGTCAGATCCACGTCGCTGACGAAGCCGCGATAATCGACCTTGCACTTGAAGGTCAGATCAGCCTGGCCCTGGCCGCCATAAGCGTAGCCGGCATATTGGCCGCTGGATGCCACACCGCGCACGGTGAGACCACCGCTCGAGCGCGGCTCAACCCGGCTGATTCCAAGCACACGGCCGCCACCATTGTAGCCGTAACCACCATTGTAGCCGTAGCCGTTGTAGCCGCCGCCGAGACGCTGCTGCACTGCAGCCGCGCACTGATTGACCGCTACCTGGCTGTTGGCGCCATAGCCGTAATTGCCGCCGTAACCGCCGTAACCGCCGCCAAGCACCTGGTTGATGACCTGGCCGACGATCCCGCCGCTGCCGTAACCCGGATAACCGTAACCGGGGTAGCCCTGCGCCGCTGCCGGCGCCGCACTCATCAGCGCGGCAGCTACCACGCCGCCCGCCATAACCTTCGTGATAGCCCTCATGACCATAGACTCCTTAAGCACATGTCCTGACACGCCGAGAAACGCTCGACGGCCGATTTGTGGGCAATATTGTTGCGGGGCTGCACAATGGCTGAACTATGCGTTTGCTCGCATTCAGCATTGTTAACGAATTCCCTTGTGCGACAGAGGCTTACTTGCCGAGATCAAGGCCCGTGAAATGGCCGAGGAATGCATAGACGCCGCCCGCCTCCGACGCATCGATTGATCCCCCACGAACGAAAAAACGGACGCCGCAGGCTAGCCCGCGACGTCCGTCTATACTCAAGCGTGGCGTGCCGGCCGCCTAGATGAGGTGCGGGACCTCATGCACGAAGGTCGCGTGGTCAAAAGTGCCGGCCGCCAGGTCGTGATCGAACCCACTCGAACCTACCGCTTCCCGCGAAAACTCCTGCGTGGCCGCGGCGGCAGCGCCGGCGACGAAGGAGAAGTCGCTGGCATGCAGCTGGTTGGGCTTAACCCCGTCAACCGTCAGCGAGTCTGTCGTTCCCCAGGTGATCACCGTGCTGTTCCCGACCTTGGTCAAGGTGAGGCCAGCAAAGCTCGCCGCGCCGCTGCCCGCCTCAAAGACGATCGTGTCGTGGTTGCTGAAGTCAGTGATGTGGTCCGCGCCGCTGTTCGCCTGGATGATGAAGCGATCGTCGCCGGCACCGCCGGTCAACGTATCGTTACCGCGCCCGCCATACAGGTCGTCGTTGCCGTTGCCGCCGTTCAGCACGTCATTGCCGCCGGCGAGCCCAGCACCATCGTCGGCGGTGCCGAAGGTCGTGATCGGCCCCGAGCCGCCAACGCCGCCGCTGGTATCGACCCAGATACGGCCGTCACCGTACAGCGCGTCGTTGCCCGAGCCGCCGTTCAGCGTATCATTGCCGAAGTCGCCGGCCAGGACGTTGGCGTTGCCGTCGCCGGTCAGGGTGTCGTTGAGCAGCGAACCCGACGCATTCTCGAACCCGCTGGTGTTCATCGACCCCACGCCGGTGGTCTGCGCCGCGCCCTGCAGCGCCAGGCTGTAGGTAACGTTGGCCGGCGTCTCGACATGACCGCCGAGGAACGAAATCGTGTCGGTCCCGAGGCCGCCGGACAAGACGTCGTTGCCGCCTCCGGTTTCGAGCAGGTCGTTGCCGGCACCGCCGGACATGGTGTCGTTGCCGGTACTGCCGCCGGCAAGGCCGTCGGAACCGTCCCACAGCCAGTTGTCGCCGCCGTTGCCGATCAGCGTGTCATCGAGCGTCGTGCCGGAGGCATGCTCGATACCAATGAGGGTATCCATGCCCTGACCGGTATTCTGGGCGACACCCTGGATATTGAGATCGAAGTGGATGCCGACGACCGGGACATCGACGAACGACGACACCCGGTCGAACCCGGCGCCGCCGTTGAGGATGTCGTCACCGTCACTGCCGCGCAGGAAGTCGTCGCCGTTACCGCCGAGCATCGTGTCGGAGCCGCCGCGCCCGAACAGAGCGTCGCCACCGTCACCGCCCGTCAGCACGTTGCTGTCGTTGCTGCCGACGATGAAGTCGTTGAACGCAGAGCCGCTGATGTTCTCGAAGTTGCGGAGCGTGTCGGTTTCGGTGCCCGCGTCATTAGACGCGAAACCGTTGCCATTGGTGCCGATGCTGACGGTCACGCCTTCACTCCACGATGCGAAGCTGGCGGTATCGATACCGCGGCCGCCATCCATGAAGTCGTCGCCGGCACCGCCATCGATCGTGTCATTGCCGGAGACGAAGTCGGGATTGAGGTCGCCATCGATATCGACGTCGTCGGCATTGGCGAACTGGGTGATCGGCCCAGAACCGCCCGTCAGGTGACTGTCGATCTGAATCCGTCCGTCGCCATAAAGCGTGTCATTGCCGGCACCGCCGTTGAGCGTGTCGCTGCCGAGGTCGCCGAGGATGATGTTGTCATTGCCGTCGCCGGTCAGATTGTCGTCGTAGAGCGAGCCCGATAGATTTTCGAAGCCGGTCGCGGTCATCATCCCCTGCTCGGTGTCCTGCGCGCCGCCCTGGAGCGCCAGGCTCGCCGTCACGCCGGCCGAGGAAATCTCTACCTCGCCGCCAAGGAAGGACCAGGTGTCGGTACCGATGCCACCGTCAAGGACGTCGTTGCCGCCGCCGGTTTCGAGCACGTCATTGCCCGCCCCGCCCGTCATCACGTCATTACCGGTGCCACCCCCAGCGACGCCATCGGAGCCGTCCCACAGCCAGTTATCGCCGTCGTTGCCGATCAGGTGATCGTCGAGCGTCGTGCCTGAGGCGTGTTCGATGTTGAGCAGGATATCCATGCCCTGGCCGGTGTCCTGGGCGGTACCGTCCTGGTGCGTGAGGTCGAACGTGATGCCGCCGGTCGGGCTGGCGACGAAGGACGAGACGCGATCCCACCCGGCACCGCCGTCCATGTAATCGGCGCCGTCGCTTCCCCGCAGGAAGTCGTCGCCGTTGCCGCCGAACATCGTGTCTGCCCCGCCGCGACCAAACAGATTGTCGTGCCCATCGCCGCCGATCAGGACATTGTTGCTGTCGTTGCCGTTCAAGGAATCGTTGAACGCCGACCCGGTCAAATTTTCGATGCCGAGCAGTGTGTCGTTTTCGGTTCCGGCGTCGTTGGTGGCGAAACCGTTCCCGCTGTTGCCGAGGCCGACAATCACCCGTTCTGTCGCGGAATCGAAACTGGCGGTGTCAGTGCCGTTGCCGCCGTTCAGAATGTCGTCACCTGATCCGCCATCGAGCGTGTCGTTGCCGTCGAGGCCGTTGAGCTCGTCATTGCCCGCAAACCCGAAGATCTGGTCGTCGCCATTGGTCCCATTGAGCGCGTTCACGCCCTGGTCGTCGCCCGGAGTGCCATTGACTATTGCCATGTCCTATCCCCTGCTGCCCGGCGGAAGCGCCGGCTGAGCGCCCAGGGATAATGCTGCAAAGAGACAGCCTCGTGTCGGTCCCCGGGATTCGCGAGTCGGGGAAGCTAACGCGGGTTAAACAATTGGCAAGCGCTAACAGTTTAGTGGGACTGTGCCTAAACGGGACAGTCAAGAAGCGCTGATTAAGCGACTTCGAGTTCGTCCTCGGTCATCACCGGACCTGAATCCTGGCCCTTCGCCGAAACATCGCGGTCGACGAATTCGATGATCGCGATCGGCGCCGCGTCCGAGGCGCGAATGCCGGCCTTGACGACACGGATGTAGCCACCGTGACGGTCCGCGTAGCGCGGCGCGATCACGTCGAACAATTTGGCCAGCTGGACTTCGTCCATCAGCCGCGACTGGGCGAGACGGCGGTTCGAAAGCCCGCCGTGCTTGGCGAGCGTAACCAGCTTCTCAACGTAAGGACGAAGCTCCTTCGCCTTGGCGAGCGTGGTGGTGATCTGTTCGTGCTTGATGAGCGCGGCCGACATGTTGCGGAACAAGGCAATACGGTGGCTCGAGGTGCGCTGCAGTTTACGATGGCCAACACGATGGCGCATGGGTCTTCTCCGTTCGTCAGGGTCCCGTATCAGGTAGACCCGGCCAGGCGCTGGATCGGGGCAGCGCCAAAACCCCTAAAAGACAACGGCGAGCGCAAGGCCCGCCGGACAGGCGTCCCTCAAGCGGAAGCGCGCGCCAAAGTCAAGATTGGTCGTCGACCCAGTCGGCGCGCAAGCGCTTTGCCGCAAAGAACATAAGCAGCGCCGCGAGGAGATAGAAAGCCGTGCATGCAACCGCCGCATACCGCAGGGATTCGGCGCCGTAGCCCGCCTTGAGCCCGTCCGAAATCCGCCCGATCAGCAACGGCCCGACCCCGAGCCCGATGAGATTGTTGATGAACAGGAAGCTGGCCGAGGCAGTCGCGCGCATCCGCTGCGGGACAAGGTGTTGGACCGCGTTAACCACCGGGCCCAGCCACAGGATGTTGAGCGCGTTCGGGATGAGCAGCAGTGGCCAGGCGACCCACAGGCTCGGTACCATCAGGCCAAAAGCGAAGGTCGGGGCCGTGATCAGCCACGCGATCGCCGGCAGTTTCGCATACCAGCTCTTGTCCATCGCGCCGAGCCGATCGGCCAGCCAGCCGCCCATGAACACACCGGTGCAACCGCCGATGATCAGCAGCGACGCAAGGAAATTACCAGTGGCGATAAGCCCCAGATGGTAGCTGCGGATGAGGACGGACGGGGTCCACAGCGCGAGGCCATAACCGCACAGCGAACTCATCGAGGCGGCGAAGGCCATCAGCCAGAAGGTCGGCTTGCGCGCGATCAGCGGGAACACGGCGCTGAGGGGCGCGGCCTGCGCGGACGATGCCGGGCGAGGAAGGTCGCGAACATAATATTTGAGGATCGGCGCAAGCAGGATTCCGGTCACACCCATGACGAGGAAGGCCATCCGCCACCCGAACCACGAAGCGAGATAGGCTCCGATGAATGCGCCCCCGCCAAGGCCGATCGGAACGCCCAGTGAGAAGATCGCCAGCGCCCGCGCGCGACGCTCGGGCGGGAAATAATCGGCGATCAGCGCATATGATGGGGCGACGCCGCCAGCTTCGCCGACCCCGACGCCGAGCCGAAACAGGAACAAGGACCAATATCCGCCAGCCATGCCGCACAATGCGGTGAAGCCACTCCATACCGCCAACGCGGCGGTAATGACGGCACTCCGGCTGGTCTTGTCGGCGAGATAAGCGAGCGGCACGCCAAGCACCGAATATAGCAAGGCGAAGGCCAGCCCGCCGATCGCGCCGAATTCGGTGTCGGTGAGGTGGAGGTCGGCCTTGATCGCGGGACCGAGGATGCCGAGGATCTGCCGATCGAGGAAATTGAGGATGTAGGCGAGCAGCAACAGTGCGAGGATGCCGGAGCCGGCGATTTTGCTTGCTGCCTTGCGATCCGCCATTCGGTGCCCCCTGTTACGGGACCGAGGCCAGGAACTCCGCGATCGCTTCGACGGCCTCCGGTTCGGTCAGCAACGGGGCATGCCCGACATTTGGCACTTCCGCTAGCCGTAGTGAAGGCGCCTGGCGCTTCATTTTCATCGCAATGTCGCGCGATAAGACGTCGGACAAGGCGCCGCGGATCAGTAACGTCGGGCGTTTGCGGGCGAGCCGGCGGAAGAGCCACCAAGCGATCACCGTGACCAGCTTGGTCGGCTGCCTGAGCTGGGTCCGGATCGCCGGATCGTAATCGAACTCCGGCCCATGTTCGCCGTCGCGGAACGTCCGCTCGGCGAGGCGGCGCCAGTCGCTGCCGACGAAATCGGGGAAGGCCACTCCCATGGTCCGATGCACGTAGTCGGCGGCGTCATCCCAATTACGGATTGCACCCCCTGACCCGACGTAGCTCATGATCCGGGCCACGCCCTCCGGTGCAATCGCTGGACCAACGTCGTTGAGAATGGCTGCGGCGACCGCCTTGGAGCGAATGGCCGCAAGCGTCATGGTAATGATTCCGCCCATCGAAGTCCCGACGAACACCGCCTGCGGGATGCCGAACGCAGCCATCATCTCAAGGACGTCGCGGGCATAGATCTTGGGCTGGTAGTTGGTCGGGTTGGGATCGCGGCCGGAGCGGCCACGGCCACGCACATCGGGGACGAGGACGCGACGGCCGCTGAGCGCTATCAGCGGCGCGACCTCATCGAAGTCCTTCGCGTTACGAGTCAGCCCGTGGAGGCAGATGACCGGCAGCCGCGCCGAGCTGCCTTCACCCGCATAATCGCGGGCGAAGAGGCTGAGCCCGTCGCGCGACGTCCAGCGGCGTTCCGCATAATCTGCCACTCACGGCTCAGTAGCGAGCGGTCAGGCGCAAGGTAACGGTGCGCGGCGCACCGTAATAAACCGTGCGGATATTGCCGACGCTAGAGAATTCCTGGGCGTCGGTTTTGTACGCCTTCTTGGTCAGGTTGTAGCCGTAGACCCCGACCGAATATTTCTTGGATGAGTCCTCCCACACAAGCCGCGCGTCGTGGATCCAATAGCCGTTCTGAAACAGGCCCTCGATTTTCGTATCCGTGTTGAAGAACGTGTTGTCGACGGCCAGCGCCTGACGGGAACGATAACGCGTTTGTGCACCCAGGGTGATCGAACCGGCTGAGTTGAGATTGAATGCGTATTGAGATCCGAGGCGCAATGTCCACTTCGGCGCGAAGGCGGGAGTCTGGAAAGCACGGCTGCCGCCGAAGTTGGTGAACCGGGCGTCATCGAATACTTTGTACTTGGCATCGAGATAACCGAGCTGACCGTCCAGCAGGAGCCCGGTTGTCGGAGTCCAGGCGGCCTCAAGCTCGGCACCGCGAATCCGCAGTTTGCCGGCGTTGAGGACCGACAGCTTGGGCGAAGGAAGGCCGGTTATCGGATCGTCGTCGAGCCCGGAAACCCGCGCCTGGAAATCCCGGTATTCGTTGTCGAACACCGCGCCGTTCAACCGCAACTGGTTGGCGATCGTGGTCTTAAAGCCAGCCTCGTACGACCAGACCTTCTCCGGATCATATTTGGTCGCCTCTGCGACCGAATTGGCGCGGCCGTTGAACCCGCCCGATTTGAATCCCTTGGCGATGCGCGCGTAGACCATCGTCGCCGGAGTAATCTGCCAGTCGACGCTCGCCATCGGCGATGTGTCGTGCCACTTCCCGCGCGGCGGAGCGAAGGGGAACGTGCCGACGAACAACGGATTGTTCGAAAACGTCGACGTAGTGCGGAAATAATCCTTGGTTTCGCGCGTGTACCGCAGACCCGCCGAGAGTCGGACGTGGTCGAAAATTTCGTAGCTGAAATTGCCGTAGGCCGCGTAGCTCTTGGTGGTCAGATCGTCATCGACCGTACGCAGGAACGTGATTCCGGGGACCAACGGGTGCCGCACGGCGTCGTTGCCGAAAGCCTCCTGATGCGACGGGACGTGCTCCCTCAAGTAATAGATGCCGCCAACCGCGCTTAGCCGATCCGAGGTATAGGTCGCCTGGAATTCCTGGCTGAACTGCCTCTGGCGAACCGCGACAAAGACATCGCCAAGCTGGTACTGACTGGCGTCGATGTCGACATAATCGTCGGTTTTCAGTCGACGATAAGCGGTGATCGATTTCAGGGTGAAATGGTCGGTGAGGTCAATCGCGACGGTGCCGGCGAACCCATAGTGAGTGAGCTTGGTCGAGTTGGGCAGCCCGGGCGTCGTACGACCGTGCCAGTCATACTTTCCTGTCCCCACCTCATTGTCGACCGGCAGCGGAACACCGAACAGGCTGTTCAGGTCGTTGACCGGTCGCCCGACGTTCAGCTTGGCATCGTCATGCTGGTAATCCGCGACCAGGTCGACGCGAACGTTCGACGTTGGATTAAGCGCCACCGCGCCCCGCGCCGCGATGGTCTTCTTGTTGTTGTATTCGCGATCGTCGACGGAATCTTTGACAAACCCGTCGCGCCGCGCGCCCAGTACGGACACACCAATGTCGAAGCCGCGCGAAATCGGTCCCGACAACGAGCCCTTTGCTTCGAGCTGATCGTAGCTGCCGGCCGCGAGCGAAGCATTGGCACGCAGCGTGTCGTCGGGCCGGCGGGTCACGAACTTGATCGCGCCGCCAATGGTGTTCTTCCCGTAGAGCGTACCTTGCGGCCCACGCAGCACTTCGATCCGGTCGAGATCGAGCAAATCGAGCTGGCTGCCGCGGATGCGCGACAGATAGACGTCGTCGACATAGACGCCGACAGCGGGATCGAACGTCTGGAGCGCGTCGGGCTGGCCGATGCCGCGGATGAAGATGTTGGTCGCGTTCGACGAGCCCCGGCCCGCGACGATGTTGAGGTTCGGCACCGCACCCTGCAGGCCGGTCGAGTCCTGCGCCTGAATGCGGTCGAGCGCGCGCGCGTTGAAAGCGGAAACCGACGCCGGAACGCGCTGCAGCTTTTCCTCGGTGCGCCGGGCGGTGATGACGATCGAACCGGTCGCGCTGTCCTGTCCGGCATTATTATTGTCGGCTGTCGCCGGCGGCGGAGACGTGGCCGGCTGGCCGATGACCGGAGTGGCGAAAAATGCCGAAGCGGCAGCGGTGCCGAGCAACGCGGCGCGGGCGTGAAAAGCGCGCATTCTTGAATCTCCCCCTGGCCGGCACCCTGATTTCGCCAGCCGTCCGCCATGCCATAATGAAAGTTGAACCGACTTTCAACTTGCGAATATTCGCGCTAGAAAGCTATCGCGACGGGGATGGGGAAAGCCGTGGAAGAATTGGTGCAGATCAGCCCGGCAAGCGACGGCAAGGCGCCGCGGACGGCGCGTGGCGAACGCACGCTACGCAAGATCCTCGATGCGGCACGTGACGAATTTGGCGAGCGCGGCTTCGGCGAAACTTCAATCGTCGGCATTACCCAGCGCGCCGGCGTCGCGCTCGGCACCTTTTATACGTACTTCGATTCGAAGGAGGCGGTGTTTGGTGCCGTGGTGCGCGACATGTCCGCGCAGGTCCGCGACAAGGTTGCTCCCGCGTTCAAGGGCGCCACCGACGCATTAGACGGCGAACGGCGCGCGCTCGAATGGTTTCTCAACTTCGCCCGCGAGCATCGCGACGTATACCGGATCATCGACGAAGCAGAATTCGTCGAACCCGCCGCCTATCGCGAACATTATGAAACGACCGCGTCGCGCATCGCCGCTCGGTTCAAGTCCGCGCGCCAAAATGGCGAGATCGCACAGGAGTTGACCGACCGAGACCTCGAAATCCTCGCCTGGGCGTCGATGGGCGCGAACGTGTTCCTAGGGCTGCGCTACTCGGTCTGGGACAGCGCCGACGCGAAACGCGTCGCGGATTTGGCCAGCCGGCTCCTACGCACGGGTCTCGGCGCGTGACGGCAGGATATGACGACCGCTTCTTCACGGTCTCCGACGGATTGAAGCTTCATTATCGTGATTATCCCGGCAGCGCCGACAGGCCGCCGATCCTCTGCCTTCCGGGACTGACCCGCAACGCCAAGGATTTTGCCAACCTCGCCGAACTTTATTCACCGCGTTTCCGGGTCATCGCGATCGAGTTCCGCGGCCGCGGCCAGAGCGACTACGATCCAGACCCGGCGCGTTATCTACCCCCGACCTATGCTCATGACGTGATCGAGTTGATGACCCAGCTTGCGATCCCCCAGGCGATCTTTGTCGGGACCTCGCTCGGCGGACTGGTCACCATGCTGTTGGCGGTCATGGCACCGCAACGCATCGCCGCCGCCATTCTCAACGACATCGGCCCGGAGATCGCCGACGCCGGGGTGAACCGCATCAAGTCCTACGTTGGCAGGGGCGTGCGCTTCCGGAGCTGGGACGAAGCAGCCGAGACCGTCGCCGCCAACAATACTCACGCATTTGAACATTATTCGCACGACGATTGGTTGCGGATGGCGCAGCGCAATTGCCGCGAAGAGAATGGCGAGATCGTGTTCGATTATGACCAGGCGATCGCGCTGCCGTTCAACAGCGCGGAGTCAAACTCGCA
>Ga0105248_10009246_pt1 | contig 10844 bp, 9 predicted proteins | sample KBSS34metaG_FD_81524 | JGI IMG/M metagenome (GOLD analysis project Ga0105248, IMG submission 81524) | Switchgrass rhizosphere microbial communities from Kellogg Biological Station, Michigan, USA - KBS S3-4 metaG | ecosystem: Host-associated > Plants > Roots > Rhizosphere > Soil | place...
ACAGACCCTGCGCCGGCAAAAGTTTAAACTCATCCTTTTTGACGAGTGCCACCACTTAACCGATTACTGGGCGGCAATCATGATTCACCTGGTCAAATATCTGGACAATCCAATTGTCGTTGGACTGACCGGCACACCGCCGGAGAAAAAATCGCAGAACCAGGAAACCCGCTATTTGAGCCTTGTCGGCGATATTGACTATCAGGTGCCGACACCGGCCCTGGTGCGCGAAGGGGGTCTGGCACCCTTTCAGGATCTGGCATATTTTGTCGAACCCACAGGTAAAGAATTCGAGTTTCTCTCCGAACAGCATGAAGAGTTTCACAAGCTGATTGAAGAACTTTGTTTACCCGACTCCACCGAAGACGCCCGCGAACGCTTGAGGCTGGACTTGCACGACTCGCCGTCAACGCCTGATATCGCACTGCCACCACTGAGTCGATTTATTGTCGATCGGGCAAAAGAGATTGAAGAAACGAGGGGTTTTTCCTTCAACCCCAAAGAAGACATATCCTATAACTCGGCGCTGCTGCGGGCGATGTGGAAACTGCGCTTGCCTATGCCCAAGAATCTTGAACTTTCAAGCGATTTGACCCAGTCACCGATATTAGAAGACTGGATGATCTTGATCGAAGACTATGCTTCGCAGAAACTGAAATTGAGCAACAAATCAAAAGACCATGCTTTATACGAGCGCATTCGCTCGGCTTCACGCAAGCTCGGTTATGCCCTCACCGAACAAGGCCTGCGCCGTCAGGCATCGCCCGTAGACCGGGTGCTGGCCTTCAGTGAGGCAAAGCCAAAGGCCGTGGCCGAAATTCTTTCGCTCGAATACCGCGTCTTACAAGACAGACTGCGCGCCGTTGTCGTTACTGATTTTGAAAAGACTTCGGCAACTTCGGTTAAAACACTAGAGGGCATCCTCAATGAAGAATCCGGCGGTGCCATAGCCGCCATGCGCATCTTGCTCACAAGCGAAGTATCAGCCTTTATAAATCCGGTGCTTGTAACCGGTTCGCTACTTCTTGTCGACAATCGTATAGCCGAGCAATTTGTCGAGGCCGCCCGTACTTATATAAAGGATGCGGGGCACAATTTTACCCTTACGGTAACCGAACATCCAAACAGCGGTTACATTGAACTGAGCGCCGGGTCGTCAGCCTGGGAATCCAGACTTTATGTAGCGATGGCTACGTCAATTTTTGAACGTGGCATCACAAAATGTTTGATCGGCACCAGAGGCCTATTCGGCGAAGGTTGGGACAGCCAGGCCCTGAACACACTGATAGATTTGACGACGACAACGTCTCCAGTCTCAGTTAAACAATTGCGCGGACGCTCCATTCGCATTCAAACAAACGATGCTCTGGGCGCGCGTAAGGTGGCCAACAACTGGGATGTAGTCTGCATCGCTCCGGCGCTGGAAAAAGGCCTTAACGACTATCATCGCTTCGTGCGCAAACACGATGGTTTTTTCGGCATCTGCGACGACGGCCAAATAGAATGCGGAGTCGGCCATGTGCATCCGTCCTTTTCCGAATTGACACCGGCCGAAGTCTTTGCCTCCACCGCTGAGTTCAACCGCGAAATGATGGACCGCGCCCTGGTGCGGGACCAGATTTATGATTTATGGAAAGTGGGTCAGCCCTATAACAATCATCTGGTTGAATGTGTGGAAGTCTCTCGTCTGCGCAAACTCTGCTTAACGCCACCGAATCTGCGGCACAACATGGCCTACAAAGCTCATGCCCGCGAACTGCGTTCGCAATTAAACGGTGTCTGGTTCGAATATCTCGGACTGTCTTCTCTTGTATCCATGCTCATGTTATTTTGCAGCGCCGCCAGTGGACCAATTGCAATGGCAGCCGTTTTGCCTCTGGCAATAGGGTCAATGCTCGGTCGCGCAAAACACAAAATGCTCTATCAAAAACTGGAAGCAGATATCATCACCCCCGGCAGCCAGGAGCAGGGACTGCTGGATATGGCAGCGGCCGTTCTTGTGGGCTTGCAGCAGATGAAATTTGTGCCGCCCAATGTAAGCAAAGACAGTCTGCGATCAACCATGCGCTCTGACGGCAGTTATCGCATTTTTCTCGATGGTGTTGAACCGCAGGTCTCTAAGTATTTCAGCCAGTCGCTCAAGGAGGTCTTGCAGCCTTTGAGTAATCAGCCTTACCTGGTTGGCAAGTACGAGTATCCATTGCAAGATAAACTCGGGGCCAAAATCGAGGCCGAAAACAGCAAACAAAGATTCTTTCGCAAATATCTAAGCGGCCGAGCAGATCCTTTTATCGCCAGCTACCACGGTGTGCCCAGCCTCCTGGCCCGCTCGGAAAAAGGGCGCATAGCCTTTCAAGAGGCTTGGAATAAATATGTAAGCCCGGGATTCATCATCCAGACGGAGATGAAACCCGAGCTACTGAACAAGTATTTCGGTATAGGACCCAGCTTGGCGCAACGACTCCTCTGGGAATAAAACCTCTTTCCGATATCGGAAAGAGGTTGTCCCAAAAGAAGAATTGCCTGGTCGGCCTAGTCTTTCATGTTGGAGCGAAGAAGCAGACCTGAGAGCAGGGTGTAGGCTTCTTCATCAAATTCATTGTTGTGAAGGGCCTTGCTCAGGGAGCTCTTTTCTTCTTCCGAGACAACGCCGTCAGCCATGATCAACTCACGAATGACTTTAGCCTCGTATTTCGAGATCTTATTGTCATCTTCAAGTACTTCTTTTAACGCGTCTGCTAATGTTCTGGCCACGTGCGCCTCCTTAATCCGAATTTTTAACTCAATAATATATAGCCGATAGCGACGATTATACTTAACTGTGACCAAAAGAGGATGGGACAAAGTGGACGCTAAAACAACTATTCTTGAAATAACGCCTAAACAGCTCAAAGAACGGATCGATCAGGGCAACGCGCCCTTTCTCCTTGACATTAGAGAAGACCGCGAGCTGGCCATCTGCGCCCTGGCGTACGACAGCCACATACCCATGAATCAGCTGCCGGACCGTTTCCATGAGCTGGATGCACAAAGAGAAAAGGACCTGGTGGTTTACTGCCGTTCAGGCGGACGCTCTGCCAACTGCGCCGACTTTTTGCGGGCCCAGGGTTTCAGATCTGTGATAAATCTCGTTGGCGGTACGCTGGCCTGGGCTGACCAGGTTGATACAAACATGCCTAAGTACTGATGGCCAATTAAGACGGGATGGTCACAACTAAGGCATGCTGACCACACCCTGCGCGTCGACGTCGACATCCAGGGTGCGGTTCTCGGTATGTACTTCAAAAGTGGCGGCAGACTTGGGCAAACCGCTGGGTTTGAATGTTACTTCGCCTAAAACAAAGACGCCTTTGGGCAAAACTATAGACTCCATCACATGATAGTCGTGGCGAATTGCGTAGTCGCCCTGCGCTCTTCTGCCTTCCACGGTCACATCGTAATTGAGCTGGCTGGACATCTCTTTGGCACGCCTGATGTCTTTGACTAGATCGTGAGCGCTGTTTTGCAGAGCCAATTGCCTTGCCGTGTAATCGATGACCCGAAAAGCAAAAAGTGGCATGGCCAAGAACATGGCCAGAAAGACCAGGCTTTCCAGTTTGCGTACCAGCGGCCAATTGAGCAGCGCAGCAAAAGGAGACTTTTTCTTCCTTTTTACAGGCTGTCCGTTTTCTTGCGACACTTCGATCTTTTCCCCGGTCCTTATACCAGCGTCAATGCCAGCTGATATAGATGAGATGAAAACCAGTATAGAGGATCAAGCCGTCTCGATGGCGTCGGCTTTCTCCAGACCAAGCTCTTTTACCATAGCCGCCCGCATGGCAAATTTTTGAATTTTACCTGTGACTGTCATGGGAAATTCGGAAACGAAGCGTATGTGTTTAGGCACCTTAAAATGAGCCATGCGCTCATTTAAGAAGGCGGTCAAATCTTCGGGAGCCGCCTGCATCCCCGATTTCAATGAGACCCAGAGCGCGACCTCTTCACCCAGACGCTGGTCCGGCAAACCAAAAACCTGGGCCTGAGCAACGGCCGGGTGGGTGTGCAGGACTTCTTCAATTTCACGGGGATAAATATTTTCTCCGCCGCGAATAATCATGTCTTTTTTACGACCGGTGATGTGTAAATATCCGGCCGCGCTCATCACGCCAAGATCGCCGGAATGCAACCAGCCTGAGGAGTCGATACATTCAGCGGTGGCTTGCGGGTTTTGCCAATAGCCAAGCATAATGCCATGACCACGGCAACAGATTTCACCTTGCTCGCCGCGTGGCAACAATGCACCACTGATAGTATCAATAATTTTTACTTCCACACCGGGGATAGCCCTACCAACAGTGGTGGCACGAGCCTCCATCGTGTCGCTTGTATTGGTGGCGGTCATGAGCGGCGAAACCTCCGTCAAGCCGTATAGAATCACGACCTCCGGTACATGCATATCGCTTGCCACCCGACGCATCAGCTGTACGGGGCACGGTGCCCCGGCCATGAAACCACCCTTCAAAGACGTATAGTCGTACTGGGAAAATTGCTCGTGCTCAAGCTGCGAAATGAACATTGTCGGCACGCCGGAGATGTGCGTTGCATGCTCCTTTTGCACGGCTTTCATAACCGTCAGTTCTTCAAAATAAGGAGCGGGAATTATGATCGTGCCGCCCACCGATAGGGTTGCCAGAGCAGAGCTGACCATGCCTCCGCAATGATAAAAAGGCATCGGTATGCAAAAGCGCGAAAGGCCTTCCAGAGCCATTGCCCTTGCGGCAAAGAAGCCATTGTTGATCAAATTATGGTGCGAGAGCGTGACACCTTTAGGAAAGCCGGTGGTGCCGGATGTGTATTGAATATTGACGGCATCGTCAAACTGCACGCAGGCAGAGCGGGCAAGCAGCTCTTCTTGTGTAACATCGTCAGCTAGAGATACAAAATTATCGTAGGAAATGTGGCCCGAACCAGCAACCGGCTGACCACCGATATCGACAGATGGCATAAGAACAATATCTCTGAGCTGCGGACAAGCATTTTCAGCGTTCAGTTGGGCCAGGGTCTCGAGATAGCTGACACCACGATTGGCGGCGATAGTGAAAAGCAATTTCGCGCCCGATTGATTGAGGACGTAAGAAAGTTCGTGGGCGCGGTAAGCCGGGTTGATATTAACCAGAATGGCCCCCACCCTGGCTGTCGCATAAAGTACTGTAAGCCAGCGGTAATTGTTTGTGGACCAGATTCCCACCCTGTCGCCCCGGCCAATGCCGCGTGCCATCAGGGCTCGAGCCACACGGCAGGTCTCCGTCTGAAAGTCGAGATAACTGAGACGGGCATCCTCAAGACAACTAACAATGCAGTCTCTGTCAGGATTTTCCCGGCAAATAGAATCAAAGTGGCCAAACAAAGTGTGACCCAGAAGTGACTCGGTCAAAAGACCCACGTCATAACTAAAGGCAGGGTCTGAGGCAGTGGCGGACACTATTGCAACTTATTCTTTTTGTCGACAATTACATCGGAATGGCGTCAGCGCCGCCCAGAATCAGGACCTTGTCCAGGTCTTTTCTGTGCTTAACGACGGTGGAATCGTTGGCAGGCTGAGAATTGAAGATTGTGCCGCGCTTTGTCTGGCCGGCTTTGCTTTTCGGAGTTTTGGAAAGCAGCTCTACAGCTTGTCTGAGAGCGGGGTCGGAGGCGGTGTGGATAGGGGCGTTAAGAGCGAGACGATCACCGTCCGCGGCAAAAGCAGCAGAGGAAAAATTGGTAGACAACGTGGTAGCGGCGACTGCGGCCAGTGCAATTACAGTTGCAGAAGATGCCAGGGTTAAGTGTCTGAGAGCCATGGTATCGGGCGACCTCTTGGGGCTACCTGTCGAGTATAAGTGCGCCTGGGGCAATTGCAAAGCATTATGCAGATCTATTAACAATTAGATGAGCGACATCTAATGTCAAGTGGTTATAAGGTAGATATACAGACCCTCTTCATAACATTGCCCAAAGGAAAAGCGGCGCTGGAATAAAGTTTGTCCACTCCACTGGCGCCACCACCAGTAGTGCCATTCATACAACCACAGAGAGTGCTATCACCCAACGCTTCTATTGATAGCGCCGGCCCTGATAGTCGATATAGCCACCTTCGTGTCGGCCATTGTCAGAGTGATGTGTCCAGTGCAGCACGCCACCTTTTTTATTCCATATAAATTCACCGTGAACGGTCACCTGATCACCGGCTTGAACCGGCACCCGCGGTGCTTCTCCTGTGTTATGAGCAACCAGCACAGTCGAACCGTTGGCCAGTTCGAGTAAAAACCTCTGATGCGGTAGACCCTCGGTGTCATCGGGCAACAGCTTCCTCACAGGAGCTGTCACAGTCACTTCCATATTGGACGCCCGCTGTTGCTGCGCTGAGAGGATTTGCATTTGCTCGGCCGGACCGGTGACCGCTCTATCCGCCACCGATGAACAGGCGGCCAAACCCAGGCAACAAGACAGACAAACGATGAGGTCAGCAATTTTGAAACGCTGCAACTGTGGCAAGGAACTTTTCCTCCGGCGGTGTACTCGGTCTTTTAAGAACCTCGGGAGGCCAGCATAGCAAAAGATCAAAGGCTTTTACAAAGGTGCATCCTTGAGCACTCCGCAGGTACTACCGGCATCAGTCACCCAGGTATACCCTATAGATACAGCAACCATGCGCTCGTAGCAGCCCCGGCATTAGTGAAAACTCTGCCTGCGTGGTATATAGAGATGAGGCAGGCAAGCCTACAGGGCCGGGGCAAAGATCATCCCGAGCAAATCACAAGAGGACCGTTTAGATTGTCGATGCTTTCGTCAATTTATCTCACCGGAGGGGCTATAGACCCCACCCAGCTGGCACAATCGCCGGTACGCTCGCCCGCCAATCTCGGAGCAGGTTTCCCCGATTGGCGCACGTTTGCTTTAACAAGACTACAAAATTACGGTCTGCGCGTTGTTAATCCTCTGGAATATGCCTGGTCGGACGTTGATCTGGCCGATGCCATAGATATTGCCGACACATCCAATGATCGTGTACGCCGTTCGCTCGACCTGATAGACCAGTGCGACGGCCTTCTAGCCAATCTAGAGCGACCCAGTTACGGCACGGCGATGGAAATTTTTTACGCCCACCGTCGCGGAAAGATGGTGACCGTAGTGGGTCCCAGCCCATTTAATCCCTGGGTATTGACGCATTCGCAGGCGCGTTTTTCAGATATAGATCTGGCCCTGCAATATATCATCGGCCAACAGCCGCACAGCGCCCCCGTTTCCTGGGCAGTGCAAACAGAAGCGCAACTATCCGAACGCTACGAGCAGATGCCTCCGGCCGGCGAAGCCGATTATAAATTTACCGGCGGCGAGCTGCCCATCCTGGTTATAGCGCCACACGCCACCGCCTACTGGCGTGATGGTGAATTTCACGGTCAGGAATCATTCACCGGCTCAATGGCTGCCTTACTCAATCGCATGACCGGCTGCCACGCGCTGACCAGTAATTATTGTATGGTCGCTGATCCCTGCTGGTATCTGGACACCCCATTCCGTCGCATTCTCAGTGATATCATCCAGGCCGGACAAATTGGTCTGGTGCTGATGCTTATGGGTTCGTCCTGGCAAGAAGCGCCCGGCTTGCAGATCTCGTCTTACGGTGAAGGTCCTTCCAACTATCCCGAATACGAAAATCGCCTCAAGTTGCGCATGTGTGAGTTGGAGCCGGTAGGCGCCAAGAGCTTTGATCATTATGTGCGGCCGATTGCCGGATATATCGCTGAAGACATGAAAGTGCCTGTAGCCGTTATGCGACTGCACAAGCGCTATCGCATGCCCCGCTTGCAACCAAGCTTGTTTATGCAAGCGACTGAAGCGACCGCATCATTTCTCATCGAGGCCGGCGGCGAGCTAGCCAGGAGCCGCAGCTAAATGATTGAGGCTGGCGGTGACGATTACCGCCTTGTACTTGTCACCTGTCCCAACGACAGAGCCGACGACCTGGCCAATATCTTAGTAGGCGAATCATTGTGCGCATGCGTCAATATTCTGGCCAATATACGCTCTGTATACCGCTGGCAGGGTGAAATTACTTCTGACGAAGAAAGCCTGCTTGTCATGAAAACTATGGGCAAAATTTACGATAGACTCGAAGCGAGGATTAAGGAAATTCATCCTTATGACGTACCTGAGATCATTTGTCTGAAGATTGAACGAGGCTCTCAGTCCTATCTCGACTGGTTGAGCAGGTCCATTCAAAATTAGCAGATTAATTGAACCGGTTAGCTGGGGGCATTTAGATGACGGGCAAAGCAAAGGAAACGACTTTAGTTGACGTTTTCTGGCGCCGAGTTGAGAGCACGCCTGAACTTCCGGCCATTCTTCAAAAAGTAAATGGCACCTACCAACCCATAATTTGGCGAGAACAGGGTCGCGTCGTTGAGCTGGCCATGGGCGGTCTGGCCAAACTCGGCCTCAAGGCTGGCGAGCATTTGAGCATTCTTTCGCAGCCCTGCCCTAAATGGACCTGGGCGGATCTGACCATACTCTCGCTGGGTGCGGTAACTGTGCCGGTTTACCCGACCTTGACCCCGGCGGAAGTCGACTATTTGGTCAAACATTCCGATTCAGTCGGCATTTTTTGCGAGAACGAAGTTCAGCTAACCAAAATACTGGAACGCGAAAAGCTGCCGGAGAAGCTGCGCTTTGCCGTACTCTTCAACGGCCAGGCTCCTTTCAGTGAAAAGCTGAAAATACTTACTTGGGACGACTTGCTCAAAGACGGCGAAGTCTACCTGCCGACGCATGGCGCCGAAATCAACGCCGCCCGCCGGGCCGTCAAGGCCGAAAACCTGGCCTCTATTGTTTATACGTCGGGAACGACCGGAGTGCCCAAGGGCGTGATGATCAGTCACGACAACATCTACTCTGTATGCGAGGCCGTGCTGGAACGCCAGCCGGTACGTCAAAACGACCTGGCCCTGTCCTTTTTGCCGCTGTCCCATGTCTACGAGCGGGTGGGCGGGCAGTTTCTGGCCATTTTTGCCGGCATGCCCACTGCCTATGCCGAATCTATCGAGTCTGTTCCTAAAAACATGGTGGAAGTAAGGCCGACAATCGTCAACGGCGTACCCCGCTTTTACGAAAAGGCTTACCAGCGCATAGTTACAGAGGTCAGACACCTGCCCAAGGCGCAGCAGATTTTGATTAAATGGGCTCTCAGTCTGGGTAAACGCGCACCGCTGACGCCGGACGATAGTAGTCTCAGCCGGCAACTCTACCGTGCAGAGCTGCGTGCAGCCGATCGCCTGGTTTACTCAAAAATCCGCAGACGCTTTGGAGGCCGCCTGCGCATGCTGGTATCGGGCGCTGCGCCGCTACCCTCCGATGTACAAAGATTTTTTGAAACTCTTGGCCTGACTATTGTTGAAGGCTATGGCCTGACCGAAACCTGCGCGCCGGTGGCCTGTAATACCCCAGAAGAAAACCGCCTGGGAACAGTTGGACGGCCATTGAACGGCGTTTCGGTCAAAATTGCCGAGGACGGGGAGCTTCTGGTCAAAGGCAGGACTGTCTTTTCGGGCTATTACAAAAACGAAGGCGCCACCGCCGAAGCTTTCGCCGACGGCTGGTTCAAGACCGGTGACATCGCCGAAATCGACGCCGATGGATTCATTAAAATCAAAGACCGCAAAAAGGACATCATCATCACGGCCGGGGGCAAGCATGTGGCTCCGCAGTACATCGAAAATCTCTTCAAGGGCGAGCCAACTATCAGTCACTGTCTGGTCTACGGCGACAGGCGCAAATTTATCACCGCCTTGCTTACATTAAACGAGGCGGCGGTGCGCGGATTTGCCGAACAGCACAAAATTGCCTTTACCAATATCTCCGAATTGGCCGTCAGTCCAGCGGTTCGAGCCGAAGTCGAGCGCATAGTGGAAAAAATCAACAGCGGCCTGGCCAGCTTCGAGCGCATTAAGCGCTTTGCCATACTGGACACCGATTTCAGCATCGAATCCGATGAACTGACGCCTACCTTTAAGGTAAAGCGCAAATTCGTCACCGAAAAGTACCGCAGCCTTCTGGACGGCCTTTATGACCAGGAAGACCTGGAAGTAGAAAATGGCCTCAAGCTACCCTAGAAATGGCAATATTCAAGAAAATGACCAATAATCGATAAAAAGTCCTTTACTTTCGCTTGGCAACTCATTACAATACTCGCGAGAACTCAGGATCATTTGTTCTATTGAGGTTCTCATAGCCCAGTGCTATCAAGTCCCGTTTCTGGGCACACCCTTTTCCTTTTACTAACAAGTTTTATAGCCGGTTGGAGACGTTACGTCATGTTTGAATCATTTGGCAGGGGCCTGAAGCTAATTCTGGCCAGCATCAAGATGGGCTTTCAGGACAAGCGATTGTTGTTGCCCGGCATACTGACCGTGTTCAGTAACTTCTTTTTCGCTATCCTGCTCTTCCTGGAAGGCAAGTCGCGTCTGGGAGCAGCGGAGCATGGTGGGGCAGCGGCAACAGGCGGTCTAAACAATCTTATGGGTGCCGCCCCACATGCGGTGGCAGCAGCCAAACACGGATTGCACGGAGCTAAGCATGGCCTGGATATAAAACCCGAAGCTTTCCAGCAACTAATCGGGCAGACAGCACTGAACGGCCCATGGGATCAGAGCGGTATGGGAGCCTTGCAACAAGCGGCAACTCCAGACGCCATTCTGGCAGTCGTCGCCATATTAGTAGTATGGTGGCTGACAAATCGCTTCCTTGAAGGAGTGACTACGGCTCTCGTTTACAGTCACCTCACCGAAGGAGCCGGCAGCGGGAAATTCTCAACGGCTTGCGCAGCG